>Ga0209538_1000455_pt1 | contig 23961 bp, 20 predicted proteins | sample BarGraNGADG00211_2_FD_184492 | JGI IMG/M metagenome (GOLD analysis project Ga0209538, IMG submission 184492) | Arctic peat soil microbial communities from Barrow, Alaska - Barrow Graham LP Ref core NGADG0004-211 (SPAdes) (version 2) | ecosystem: Environmental > Terrestrial > Soil > Wetlands >... | reverse complement strand
CGTCGACTGTTGCTCCGCCGGCAGTGTTGAACTCCTCGACGGCCATGGTTGCACCATTCTTGCTGGAAACACCGAAGGTGGCCGCGCCGCCGGTCATCGGGAAGATACCACCCAGATTGACAACCTGGTCAGTTACTTTGGTAGCAGTGCCGCAACCGGTGACGCCTGCGACAAGTACTGTGAGAACGAGCAAAAATGCGATGGTTCGTTTCATCATGGTTCCTCCGGGATATAGGTTTGTGGTGTGTGGGTACAGAGGCTTTACGGAATCGCCGGTCGTGGCATCACCTCCTCCGACGAACGCAAACCGGCCTTGCAGAAATCTCTCCTGCAAGGCCGGTTTGCGTTCGGTATGTTGGCGCGGTCAGGCACGTGCGCTGGGTGAGTCGTACCCAGCGTCGCTGTGGCCGTCCTCCTGCTGAGAGCAGACGAACGGAGGACATGGAGCGTGGCCATAGTGAGTGGATGGGAGGGTTCGACTGTCATGAAAAGCAGTACTGCACGTGTAACCATAAAAGATTGTCGCACGCAGAAGGAAAAAGTCAACATGCGGGGTTGGGCGGTTCGAATGGTCGTCTAGGCAGTTCTGGAGAGCCATTCTGGGTCGAACAGGTATGCCACCTGTTCGTGAACCGATTGTGAACGAAATGCGTTTCTGATCCCCCATCTTCTCAGCATCTCCTCGATGGTTTACTGCTCGCGGGAGGTCATTTCACCCAACGACGCGGAGGTTGCGCACGGACGTCCTCACGCTACAGTAACTAGTAGATATAGCACATCAGGAGGAACAGATGAAGGATCGTTGTATCAATCGAACAATAGGGCTGCGATGGCCGCAAACAGTAATGGAGCAGGCGTGAACGCGTCGAAGGTATGGTTCACGGACCTGCGAACGCGGCCCGGTCACAATCTTCTGGACAAGACCGAGGCGCTCATGCGGGCAGCCGGCATCGAGACCATCGACTTCAAGGACAAGTTCGTTGCCCTCAAGCTGCACCTGGGAGAGCCTGGCAATCTCGCCTATATTCGCCCCAACTATGTGGCACGGGTTGTCAGACTGATCCGTGAACTGGGCGGGAGGCCCTTTCTTACCGACTGTAATACGTTGTATACGGGAGGCCGCTCCAACGCGGTCGATCACCTGCAGTCTGCCCAGGAGAATGGCTTCAACCGTATCGCCGTCGGGGCGGACGTCATCATCGCCGACGGCCTCAAGGGCACGGACTACCGCGAAGTCCCCATCCATCTCAAGCGCTGCGAGACAGCCAAGATCGGTACTGCAATTGCCGACGCCGACATCATTGTCTCGCTCACGCACTTCAAGGGGCATGATCAGGCCGGCTTCGGCGGCACGCTCAAGAATATTGGCATGGGCAGTGGTTCGCGGGGCGGCAAGATGCAGATGCACTCTGAATCCAAGCCGCGTATCGACGTCGTCAAGTGCACCGCCTGCGGCACCTGCGTCCGTTCCTGCCCGCAGGTCGCGATCGGATGGAACGCCGACCACAAGGCCGCCATCGACTACACGAAGTGTGTCGGCTGCGGGCAGTGCGTCGCGGTCTGCATGTATGGCGCCGCGCTTCCCGTGTTTCAGGGTACCAACGACGCGCTCAACGAGAAGATCGGGGAATACGCCTATGCCGTTCTGCATGGCAAGCCGGCGTTCCACGTCAGCTTCATCATGAACGTTAGTCCGAACTGCGATTGCTGGGACCTCAACGATGCTGCCATCGTGCCCGACATCGGCATCGCCGCCAGCTTCGACCCGGTGGCTCTCGACCAGGCATGCGTGGACCTCGTCAACAAAGCTGTCGCCAATCAGGGCAGCATCCTTGCCGACGTCCACTTCGAACACGGCGACAAGTTCACACACCTCTACCCCAAAACACACTGGGAATCCCAGGTCGTACATGCCGAGGAGATCGGACTGGGTACGCGGCAGTACGAGCTGGTGGCCGTCAACTAGACCCCTTCCTCCCGGCACGTTCTTTCCAGGCGCCACACCCAATTTGGTGCGGCGCCTTTCTCTTCCGGGCCATCGTGCCTGTTGCAAAAGTCAACGACTTCTCTATCCTCTGTGCACGAGCATCCAGTTGTAGAAACCCATAAGGAGGGCTCTATGGCTCGAGTTCGACCAAAGGGCATGAAGGCGTTTACGCTTATCTGGGCTGGTCAGGTGGTCTCGCTCGTCGGGTCCGCGATGACCGCCTTTGGTATAAGCGTGTGGGCGTGGCAGGTCACAGGTCGGGCGACCGCCCTGAGCATTGTCGCGTTCTTCAGTTTCACACCCATTATCATCATGAGTCCCATCGCCGGAGCGCTGGTTGACCGGTGGAATCGCAAGGTGACAATGGGGGTCTCGGACGCAGTATCAGGACTGGGTACGGTCATCATGCTTGTCCTGTACGCCACCGGGCATCTGCAGATCTGGCACCTCTGCGTCGTGGGGGCATTGTCGGGGACGTTCCAGGCATTCCAGTGGCCCGCGTATCAGGCCGCTATCAGCACCATGATGTCCAGGGAGAAGTATGGCCGGGCTGCGGGCATGATGTCGCTGGCGCAGAGTGGCTCCGGAATCCTTGCGCCCATCATTGCAGGTGCGGTCGTCGTTATGTGGGGCCTCGTGCCGATCTTCCTGTTCGACATCGCTTCATTCTGCATTGCCGTCGTATTGCTGCTGGCAGTCGATGTTCCCAGTCCCTCGCGGTCACAGGCAGGTGAAGAGGCACGTGGCAGCCTCTGGAAGGAAACGGTCTTTGGCTGGCGCTACATCGTGGCACGACGCCCCCTGTTCTTGCTACAGCTCAGCTTCTTCGCATCGAATCTTATCGGGTCGGTGTGCATGACGCTGTGGACTCCAATGATCCTGGCGCGCACCAGCGACAGTCCGACGACACTGGGTATCATCAACACGGTATCCGCCGTTGGCGGCGTCGTCGGAGGCGCACTCATGACGGCCTGGGGTGGTCCGCGCCGCAAGGTGTATGGCGTCCTGTGGGGCATGGTGTCCGTGTCCGCCCTGGGTATCATGCTCATGGGGTTTGGCCGAACGTTGCCCATCTGGCTCGTCTCCGGGTTTCTCGGCTCGCTCATCATCCCATTTCTCAACGGCTGCAACGACGCTATCTGGCAGACGAAGGTGCCGCACGACGTGCAGGGTAAAGTCTTTGGTACGCGCCTGATGATCGCGCAGGTCTCGGTGCCCATAGGTATGTTGACCGCTGGACCGCTGGCCGACCTCGTATTCGAGCCACGGATGATGGCTGGAGGAATCTTGGCAAGAGTGTTTGGTCCACTGGTCGGTGTCGGCCATGGTGCCGGCATGGCTCTCATGTTTGTGCTGTTTGGCGGCGTGGCGCTGCTGGTGAGCGTCGCGAGCTTCATGGTGCGCGATATCCGCGATGTGGAGATTCTGATCCCGGACTATGTTCCACCGGAAGAAGAAACATCTGGAGCAGCGATTTTTGTGCCTGTTGAGGCAAACGCCGACAATTAAGCCGCGTGCGCAAAAACGTGACAAAGCCTGTATCGTGCCTTCAGAAGCGGCGTTGTTGGTCATGGGACGTTTCGACGTGCCCACGCGCGGGGGCTTGACATCTTTTATGAAACATGTTTTGTCGTAGAGTATTGACATCAAGTGCGGGTATCAACGTCAACAAGAATTTCAACATGAATCTCAACAAAGGAGATGGGAATGGCTGGAACAACAAAGAAGTCTGCAGTAACAGTAAAGAAGGTCGTCGTTGCACCGAAGAAGGTTACGCCAGTCGTGAAGAAGACGGCGAAGCCAGTGGTCAAGAAGACGGTTGTCAAGAAGACAGTTGTCAAGAAGACGGTCGCCAAAAAGGTAATTGCCAAGAAGCCCGTCGCCAAAAAGGTAATTGCCAAGAAGCCCGTCGTCAAGAAGTAGTATACTGGTACCAGAACTGTCCTCGCTGTGTCGGCACACGTGCCGACACAGCGAGGTTGTTTCTCTGAGACGGTCGCCGTGCTCGTGGACGGTGTCCCTACAGGAATTGGCAGGCAGCCCGAACCTGGGCTTGGAGCTCACGATTCGACACCGCATCAGGAATTCCTGGTGCGGTTTGTCATTTCAGATCACAGGGGTGGGCCTGGTTGCTATTGCTTTTCTGAAAGTCGATTCAAGTAGGATTAGTCCGACAGCTGGCTAGCTTTGTCGATCGTGCGGCTACGGGGTGCGTCTCAGTGGAAAGACCCAAACCAGCCTGGACCTGCTCTCGCTGTCGATCTGTTGTTCCTGGTACGGGTCCGATGCCAATTCAACTCGTCCCTCGAATCGGTATTGGTTCTTCTCGATAGCCTCAAACAGATAGACCTTCACTCCGTTCTTGGGCGAGCTCACGAGGGTCCAGTTCTGCCCATCGTACAGGCTCTGATCGCCATGAAGCCCCATGCCCGTGTAGTGAAAGACATCTCCGTCCCAGCGATCCATGTAGATGCTACGTTTGGTCCCCGAGATCAACACTAGGCTATTCGTCCTGAGCGACCTTCGCATGCCGCCCTGCGGGCTGCACAGGAAGGCCTTGCAGATGCTCAGATCATCCAATACTTCGCCGATTGATGGCAATGATGCTTCCACTTATGTCCTCCTGTTGGAGACAATTCTGACAGCTACGCTAGCACGAAGGTGGGTCCTTGGACAGCCAGTCCGGCTCGACGAGCGAAGCGCTCTGTCGGGATATGGCCGCATCATGTAGGGCACCGTAGCCATCAATGATGTGTAGAATTCCACGTTTCCGATCACTAGCTGCGAACCCAAGGCGAATCGCAAACTGGGACACAGGCTGTCTGGGTGATAAGCTGTAGGAGGTCAGATTTGAGAAGACTGTGTTTTGCAGGTGGATCAGAAGGTCCTGAAGCAAGGCAATCTGGTCACCGAGAAGGGGCAACCTCTTGAGTGCCGGTTCCATTGCTTTTTCTAGCATACCGATAGTGGCGTCTTGTTCATGGCTCGGGCCGAACATCTCGCGACGCGAAGCGTAGATATCTTCGCGGATTAACCTCTCGATGTTCAACAGCTGCAAGCGTATCTTCGCTGTCTCCGGAAACAGCACCTCGAAGTGCTCCATAAGCAACGTCCAGTCAGTCGAAGCATCACTCGGCAGAGTCTCACTCCAAGTCCTAGCGCAGTTTATAGCCGCCGTACTGGCTCGATTGGGTACAGGTCGACCCACTAGGAATGCGTTGACGAAGTTGATGTTTCCCAGGTCTGCGCTCAGGAGTTTCTGGTAGTCCAGGATGGCCTTGTGAAGTTCTCTCCAAGCTTCTTTTCTTGTTTGCAGCAGGAATGCCTTTCGCTGAGACACAACTTGGAACCGGTAGACCATGTACCATCCCGCGATTGTCAAAATTGCACCTACCAACCATGACCACGAAGACATCACCTGAGAAAATGTCATAGAGACTCTCTCAGTTTCTTGATGGCCTCGTCGACTTCCTTGCCTTTCTGCTCGATGAGGTCGAGCAACTCGGTGGGGGTGCGGGTATCGACATCGACTTTGGCGTGCGGGTTGACGGCCTTGATGTCGTAGCCCTTGGCCTCGATCTCCGCGCGCGTTACGGTCCAGCTGTGGTCGCTGTCAGCGCGGTCAGGCAACAGACGGAGGTACTCCTCGAAACTGGCCAACGTGAGTGGTGACTTCTTGCCGACCTTGACGCCGGACAGGTCGTAATACCACGTCTTCTCGGTCGGCTTGCCCTTCGTGAAGAACAGCAGATTGGTCTTGACGCCCGCTCCGGCTGCGACGAAGGCGCCGGCCGGCAGACTGACAACGCACCACAGATCGCAGTCATCGAGCAGCTTGCGCTTGGTCTGCACAAAGGCTTGCTCGTTGGTGCGGAACATGATGCCTTCATCGACGACCATACCACAGCGACCGCCTTGCTTCAAGTTGCTGATGATGTGTTGCAGGAACAAGACCTGAGTCGCACTGGTCCGGTAGGCGAAGTTCGTCTGAGCATCCTTGTTCTCTTTGCCCCCGAATGGCGGATTGGTGAGGATCACGTCAAACAATGGCGGCGCTCCCTGCCACAGCTCGTCGTAGGTGGCATTCCCGGTCAAGGAATTGCCGTGCCACAGGTTGGGCTGGTCGATGCCATGCAGGATGAGATTGGCGAGGGCGATGGGGAAGATCATATCCTCCTTCTCGCGGCCAAAGAATGACTGCTGCTTGAGGAAGTCAATACGCTCGGGCGTGGCACGAGGAGCATGGTCATGCATGTACACGTACGCCTGGGCCAGGAAGCCGCCGGTGCCACAACACGGGTCGTACACGACCTCGCCCAAGCGTGGCTGAACCGTCTGGACCATAGCTCGGATGACCTCGCGCGGGGTGAAGAACTGACCACCGTCATTGCCCTTCTCGCCCATCTTCAGGAGCAGGCCTTCATAGACTTGGCTGAGCGGGAACACGTGCGTCGTGTCGATACTGGCAGCACTGATCTCGTGCACACGGTCGATGACATCAAGGAAGTTGTGCTCAGTGTCGATGCGTGTTTGCTGGATGCCATCCATGATCTGCGCGATGACCTTCTGCCGCGGAGTAGCGTTGGGGATGTTGTTGAGGCCTTTTAGGTATGGGAACAATCGCTCGCTCAGGAACGCGAACGTGTCGCCCAGGTGCCCGTTTTGCAGCTTCTGGCGCACAGCACCATTGGGATCGGCCCAGTCGCTCCACCGGTACGGAGATTCGATGGACGGAAGGTAGTCCTGTCTCACTGCTTTGGCCTGTTCGGCTTCCTCAGTTTCCTGCTCGTCGAGGATGCGCAGGAAGAGCATCCAGGTCAGTTCAGGGACATACTGCATGGCACCCGCGCACTTGGAGCGGCGCATGACGTCGCAGATGTTCTTGATGGCTTGGTTCACGGATTGCTGGGTGCCAAAGCGTTTCGTTGTTTTCATACCTTCCCTTTCCTCCGCTGTGCGTAGACGAGCATCTGCAGGGTACGGACCGTGTCATCCATAACGTAGTGCTTGCCCTTGCCTGCCAGAGCGACAATCTCGTCCAGTAGGTCCGGGAACTCCCAGACGTCGATACCGTTCTTGGTCGCAGTTTCCCTAGCCGCTGTCTCGCAGCCCCAGGTGACGACGATCTTGTGGTAGTTGCCCGGGATGAAGCCGTACCTGTCAAGCGTCTTGACGACGCCCGCTGCCCCGAACTTCTGTTCCACGAAGAACCCGATCGTGCGCCGCTGGCTCGGTGCTTTCACGCGCACCCTCATCTGCTCCAGGTCGAACGCGCCGTTGGTCAGTTTGGAGAAACCCGTGCCTGGTACGTGCACGCTGCTTTCAATGTGATACCGTTGCAAGTCTTTGGGGTTGATGGCCAGAAGATCGATCTCATGCTGGTCGGGACACTTGATATTGCTGATCGTTGCCCAGCCCATCACGTATCGAACGTATGATTCGACGACCTTCTCAGTGGTCTCGGTCATGTCAGATCTCCCCGGAAAATGCGGCATCAAGAAACGAAGTGCGCAGTGACGTGAGTGTGCCTAGCTGATAGGTGATGCTTTGCTGCAACATTGCTACGTTGTGAGTGGCTTGCTCGATGCTTTCGGCGATTTGTCTCTGCTCCGGAATGGACGGCACTGGAATGTCGAGGTTCTCAAGGACCGAGCGCCTCAGGCCCTGAATCGTGGCACCGCGGGACTGAGCAATCAGATGGTCGGATTCCTTTCTCAAGAACCACATGACATAGGTTGGCAGCAGATTGCGCTGGCACGTGAAGGCCGTGATGTCCTGGCTGACTGCCACCGTCTCGCCAGCGATTCCAACTCTTCCCACACGAGTTCGTGTGACGACCAACACTGTACCTGCTGGGCAGACAGCTGTCTTGCCAGAAACAAGACCTTCCTGCGTGAGGAACGCTCGGGCGTTTCTTGCACCGACGGTCGCCGATGTGATGTCGGCTCCGGTTACGAAGGGATATCCGGTATCACTCCAATAGCGCTGTTGGTCTTTCGCAGGCGTTCCACCGGCATCAAATGTACCAGCTCTCACAAGTCGCACCGAGGGCCAGCGTGTGCACTCAGGGCCTGAGAAGGCCTGCTGAAGAACAGCCGTGGCGACAGCGGATGCAGCGGCTTGCTGCTCGGCGAGAGCCTTCTCAGCTCTGTCGAGGGCGGCCATCTGCTCGTCGAGCTTCGCCACGATGCGCTTCTGGTCAGCGAGAGGAGGAAGGGGGATACCTACGGCTGCAAACCTGCTCTTGTTGAGAATGGGTACAATCGTATTCGAAGCCTGATCTTGAAGATTGCCCTGCTCGAAGCGCATGGCATAGTAGAGGTACTCAGAGACTACTCTCGGTCCTGGAACCAAGCAGTTGATCTGCTGGTTGACTGCAAGGTCGACACCAGCGATCGCGACTTTGCCTATCTTGCCAATACAGGATACCAGAACCGACCCCTTGGGAACCCTTCGTGCCAATCTGGCACCATCATCAGTCAGGTACTCCTTGCTGCCGACGACGTACAGAGAAGTGTCGAGATCCTCGGACTTGATCCACGGTACTGAACCACCGAAGTACCTGCTCTCACCGCGAGGCGGGGTCGAACCCGTCACCACCTGACACACATCTCCGAGCGGAGTAATCGGCCAGGCTCCAGCGGCAACGCGCGATATGGGACTCATACCGCAAACAACCTCTGTTTTGTCTCGTGCAACACGTTCGATGGCTCGCCGAGCATTCTCAGTGCAGCTATGCCGCCGGCCTTGATGACGTCGGCGGTCTTGAAGATGGAGGGGTTTTCGAGTCCCTCGGTGCCGGCTCCGACGAACTGACGTGCCAGGGCGATGATGGCTATGCGGGTCGCCGGTGGCATGCCGTCCAGCCATCCCTTGTGCTTGTAGGTGAAGGATTGTGCCCGGTCTTGCCGCGTCTTGGGGTCCATACCATAGCCAAGCTCGGCCAGGACATCAAACAGGTCATACGGCTGCATCTCCTGCAACTGCCGAATCAGCAGAGCTGAGCGACCACCGTCGGGCAGATTCTCCAGCAACTCTCGTCTCGACTCGGGGTTGATCCATTGCATCCTGAACTCGTCGAGGTTTGGTGCTGCTTTGATCAGCTTCGCAGTCAGCAATTCCTTGTATTCTTCAACTGTGACGGGTCTGGCCTCGCCATCAACATTCGCCAGGATGTAGGTACCTGCCTGGGTCACGTGCACCTCGAAACCCTCAACAGAGAGGGTCGGCTCGACCTGGGGCGGCAGGGGAGGGGTCTTGCTCGGCGACGTCTTCGCGGTAACGAAGTCCTCGCCAAAGAGACGCGTCGCGTTCGTGTAGTCATAGACGCGGAACATGAGCTTGCCAGTCGGCGCATCCAGGCGCGTTCCACGGCCCACCATCTGGTAGAAGGCAATAGGGGACTTCACATATTTGAAGAACACGATGTTTCGCACGCAGGGAACATCGACGCCGGTCGTAAGCAACTCTACTGTTGTGGCAATGAAGTGATGGCGCGAGGCTCCTTTAAGGTCCGGTAGGCTATCGTTGCCAAACGACGAGGCGGTGCACTTGAAGGCGTAGGTGTCGGTTTGCGGATGATCGTTCAGGTTGCACCACGTGGCATAGAGGTTGTTCATGGTGTCGGCCACAGCGCCGGCGTGGACATCGCTGGCACAGAAGACGATCGACTTCTGCTCGGGTCCGCCGGAGTCCAACAGATGCTGGAACAGGTCGGTGCACATCGCGTTCACGCGGTCGGGCAGTAGCAGCTTCTCCTCAAAGCTGCGGGCTTCGTAGTGCTCGTGGATCTCGTCCGGGGTGACGTCGGTGCCCGTGGTGGCATCTTTGATACTCCTGCTGACCAGATCACCTTTGTCCAGACCTGTCAGCTGCTCGTTGCCTGACTTGCCCTCGAACAGGATGTCCGATTTGATGATCTCGCAGGCGGCCAGGTAGCCATCGTCCATGGCCTGCTGGACCGAATACTCGTAGACGGGTTCACCGAAGTACTTCAGGTTATCAGCCGTGATTTGAGCATCGGCCTGGCTCTCTGGCGTAGACTCACTGATCTTGAGCTGACGCGGTGTTGCTGTCAGACCAACTTGAATGGCGTTGGGGTTGTGCGTGAGCACGATAGACCACTTGCCCCACGCCGAGCGGTGACACTCGTCGATGATGATGTGACTGAAGTAGTCCTCGGGGTAGTTGGCCAGCAGGAAGTTGGCGTCGGCATCCTCGGTGTCCACGTTGAGCGTCTGATACGTCGCGATCAGGACACGGGCGTTCTTCTGGCTGTCCCCCGCTGTGACTGGCTGAGCATCTGAACCGAAGGCGTTCTGGAACGCGCCGACCGCTTGTTTGCGCAGCTCGTCACGATCGCACAGGAACAATGCCTTGCGAAGCTGACCGGCATCCGCGATGCGGCGCAGCAGGTTCACGGCGATGAAGGTCTTGCCTGCGCCCGTTGCCAGTGAGAGGAGTGCACGTTTCTCTCCACGCGCGATACGCTCCATGACGGCGCGAATGGCAGCATCCTGGTAGTAACGCCGTGTTGCCTCGCCACCCTTGTAGGGAGTAATGAGCGGCTGAGCAGCTTCGTCAGTCAGAAGGAAGCCCATGCCATGCTCATACCGCGTACGCAGGTCAGTGGGTGTCGGCAACTCGGTCATGGGCAGAGGTCCACGCGTCATTCCGGAGAACCGGTCAAACTCGACGAACAGGTGACCGTTGGTCGCAATGACAAATGGAACGTTAAGCCGCTTGCAGGATGCGTAGGCTTTGGCTTGTTCGAAGCCGTGGTTGGGCGGTAAGTGGTCGGCCTTGGCCTCGATGAGGGCAACCGCAAGGGGTTGGGTCGAGGGATTGACTCTTACCCGCAGCGTATAGTCGATACGCCCCTTCTTCTCCTTGACCGGTTTGCCTTCGATGATCTGCACGCTGCCAGCAGACTCTTCACGCTTGATGAGGTCTTCGGTCCATTGGCGTGCATGCAGCGCCGGGTCAATCAGTTTCGCTCGTGTGTCGCTTTCACTCAAACTCATTGCGGTGGATGCCCCCTCTTCAGAGACCACGTTACCGATGTCTTCCACAGCAAGTATAGCACCCACGCCCGCTATTGCTCACGGCTGGTCTGGTCCGACTGCATGACCGCCTTATAGCGACCAACAACCCGGTGCCACCTGAACGTGCGATGAAGCCCACTCTAGCCGCAAGCAGCTACTTGTTTCCAAATAGTTCGAAGAACTTGCTCGGCTTGAGACGCAGGAACTTGAAGAACTCTTTGCGACGCAGAACGAGGATGCCCTGATCCTCAAGAACGACTTGTGCGGGCAGCAACTTGAGACTGGAATATCTCTCGAATCCCTCGCCGAATAGGTCTCGGAGGTCGACCTTGATGCGATCGTCGTGAACTTGGAAGAACCGCTTGTGCGTGCGGTACAGGTCGTTCCAGATCCGGCGTCCGCGGTCGTAGTAGTCCTGCAGAATTTGAGCGGGAAACCAGGGGGGCACTTCCTGTCCAGCCAACTTGTAGTATTCCCTGAAGACTGTGCGTGCAGGCGCAAGAAAATCGTGACCGTCATAGTAGCTGGTCACATCGCGCATCTTGTCCTGAACACGTAACGTGAAGTCCTTGAACAGAGCTGCATCCAGCCCATCGACGACCGCCTGGAAGAAGTGCTCTGACTGGGCGCGGGACTCCTCGACAAAAGCGGCAGTGACCTCCAAGTAATACATTCGGCGGACGATCTGACTATTGGCGCGGAAGGAATTGTTGGTCGTGCCAATGAGACACGGATGCGTGGCGGTCAACTGGTCTGCCAGGTATTTCAGCATACCCTCCCCACGATTTCCGGTGCCGGAGAAGTACTCCTTATCGACCTCGTCGATGAGAACCGGAAATACACTAGGTGTCGGGTTGCCAGACTGGTCGATCAGAGCGCGGATGCCGGACGGACTCAACGACTCATAGTGGTAGAACTCTCCGTCGCCACCAAGAAGGATGCTGATGAAACGCAGTAGATGGGTCTTGCCCGACCAGGCCTTGCCTGCAAGAAGCAGGAACGGTGGTATGTCACCGCGCATCCCGAGGTGCTCGCGCTCGATATCCTCACGTACCTTCCATAGATACGGGGAGAAGAAACTGTACAAAATGGCCTCGCCTATGCGTTTCTGATTGGTGAGCAGGTCGCTATCTTGCACCGTGAACTGGCGATAGGCGTCGACGAAGCGCCCGATTCGTTCGAGGTATCCTGCGATCTGGGGACCTTCGAGAAGGCTTTGTGCATATGGTTCCTCGAGATTGCCGTCCCGGTAAAGGCGCATGTCGCTTCCGACGGTCAAGTTGGGCAGCACATCCGGCATTGAGGTGCTGCCCGCTTTCTTTGCCTTGACGAAGAGCTTGCGCACACGTTCGGAGTTCTTGGTCAGACCAGCTGTCGACAGGAGCTGCTTGCCTACCGAGATCGGGACCGCGATAGTCTCCAGGATATTCTTGAGCAATACGACCTGTTCTTGCTCAATCTCGACCTGTTGCACGCGCTCCTTGATTTCCTGTACGCAGTCTGAGGGGATGATGAGACCGACCTTGTCACGCGAAAGTGTTTCCTCCAGGACGCGGCTAAGAACCTCCGGGGAGACATTGGTCAGATCGATGGCGGAGATATGGCGCTTTGCCTCCGCAGGGATGTAGTCGACGGTTTCCTGCAGAATCTGCTGGACGCGTTGCTCATAGAGGTCGCAAGCGAGAGGTGTGTCCCAGACGAGCACCTCCTCAAACTGTGCTCCCTGGATGGCGTGCTGTGTCAGGTTGGCGGAGCCCATCAGGACGCGACGGCCGGCCGGTCCACTGAGTAAATAGATCTTGGAATGTATGGCGTGCCCCTTGGGGGCATAGCGGACTTCGATGGAGCCGTCACGCACGCGACCCCGCTGCGAATCGCTAAGGTCGTTCCAGAATGTGAGAGGGGCGGTGGGGTTGAGGAAATCGAACTGCTTGGCTACGTTGCCGTCAGGGATGCCAAGGACGAGCGTCACGTGCTTGAAGCCGTCGGTGACACGGAAGAAGAAGCGTGGTGACGAGACGTATGTGACGGCTGTGAGTCGGTCATACACTTTGGTGTCGAAGAAGGAAAGAAACGTGTGATCCGTGAGTTTTCCGTTCCACACGATCTGGCAGTACTTGTTGACACCGCCGGAATGCTGACTTTCGCCAAACAGTGCATTGCCTGTTTCTTGTGCCGTTGCCATGCCCGCCTCCTGTCGATTTCTCTTGGCAAACGAAGTATATCACGCAATCGGAAGAGTAGTCTTGTGGTGCAGAACAATGCCAGGCGCGTGTTGCCGATGCGGATGTCTGACCCGAGAATGCGGAGGATGCTGAAGAACGATGTGGACATGCCATGCCGTATCTGGTCATCGAGAGGGTCACAACCCGACCACGCCGTTGTGATGAAGGTACAATTCGTTGTGCTGAAATTGTACCTTGGCTGACAAAAGTACAATTCTTGTCCGGTTTGTCCCTGCTCTTTGAGTTTATCTTCTGCGAACTACACTTAATATGAAGGGGTATCTGTTGAGATTGTCCGGATGCATTGATGGATGAACCGCTTGCCTGGCTGCTGGAAGGACTGACGGAGGTGTCACAGATATGGAGACGATCGATCTTCGCAAGCAGATGAAGGAGCTGTGGAGCCCGCCGGTGGGCAAGGTCGTCCTCGTCACCGTGCCTGCCATGCCATATCTTGTCATCGAGGGAGTCGGCAACCCGTCGACGTCCAGGGCGTTCCAGGAGGCTATTCAGGCACTGTACTCGGTCGCCTATACCATGAAGTTCGGGGCTAGATCCGCTGGCATCGCGGAATGGAAGGTGACGCCACTCGAGGCACTGTGGTGGAACGCGTCCGGACGGGACCTGACTGACGCCGACTTCGCGGCGACGACGTTAGGGGAGATGGCGTGGAAGGCAATGGTGATGCAGCCTGCGGTCGTGACCGGGGATATGCTGGAGCGGGCGAAGGCTGAGGTCGTCCGCAAGAAGAAGGATGTGCCTGCTCTTGCACAGGTACGTCTGGAGACGTGGACTGAGGGAGTGTGTGCTCAGACAATGTACGTGGGGCCGTACGAGGGAGAGCGTTCGACGATCGACATGATGCACACGTGGATATCTGCAAACGGCTACGGCGTGCGAGGTCGACACCACGAGCTGTACCTCAGCGATCCCAATCGCACGGCGCCTGAGAAGATGAAGACCATCCTTCGGCTGCCCGTGCAGAAGGTTCAGTCGTAGCTCGGGGATACCATGTCCGCCACGCACAGGAGGCCGAATGGAAGCCAGCGTGTTGTGCGTGGCGTCACGGTCCAGTTCCGGCGCGTCCGTGGTGTTCAGGCCATGTGCTGGAAGCGGCGAAGACTGACCCCTCTGCACACTTCACCGGCTAGAGCTTGATTGTCACCGTCCTGCCGACCGGGTCCCACGTGACGGTACATCCCAGATTCTCGGCGACGAACCGGAGGGGAAGCAGCGTCCTGCTGTTGACGATCATCGCAGCGACGTCCAAAGGTACGTTCGCGCCGTCCACACGTGCCTGATTAGAACCGATCCAGATCTCGATGGTATGCGTGCCGAGCGTTACGGTCGCCTTCCGGGTGACGGCATCCCAGCCGACACTCCCATCGAGGGCTTCGATCACTGCGCGGATAGGGAGCAGGGTCCGGCCTTCGCGGATGATGGGCGGCGAGTCGAGCGTTGCGCGCGTCCCGTCGACGGACATTGCCGACGAACCGATAGTGAGCACCAGCGTGTACGATGGAAGCGGAGGCTGGACGACGGGGACATTCTCGAGGCGGTACAGGCCGACGGCTGTAGCAGCATACACCATGCGGGGGTTTGAGGGGTCCACGGCAAGCGCAGAGATGTCCCCGGTGAGCGTGCCGCCTGCCTGGGTCCAGGAGGCGCCGCTATCAGTCGACGAATACACTCCGCCAGAGGTCATGAGACCACTGTCGCCTGCGTAGAGAACAGATGACTTGCCTGGATCCACAGCGAGCGCAGCGATTCCAAAGAAGTACTTGAGGGCGCCCAACGTGCTGAGACCGGTTCCCTGTGACCAGGTAGCTCCTCCGTCCCTGGATTTCCAGACGCCCGCCGTGGTCCCAGCATAGACAGCGTCGGAGGTCACCATGACCGTCATCACGTCCGCTTCTGAAGAATTGACCTGCATTTTCCCAGTGGTTTTCGTCCAGCTGGCACCAGCGTCACCTGAAACGTAGAGCGAGTCTTCGACCACTGCATAGACCGTCGCGGGTCTGCCTGGATCGATGGCCAGCGCTGTCACGTGATCACTGGATATCCCGGATGCAGCCATCGTCCAGGTTGCTCCGCCGTCCGTGGACTTCAGGACGCGTCCCTCCGTCATCATACCGGTGTCGCCAGCATAGACGGTCTGTGGATTCGCGGGGTCGACCGCCAGTGTGGTAATCGCATAATAGTAGCGGATTATTCCAGTGCCCGGGAGCATTCCCGAGCCTTGCGACCACGTTGCACCTCCGTCGGTCGACTGGAATGCTCCGCCGGAGGTTCCTGCGTACAGGCGGCTGCCGTCACGCGCAGCGGCAAGGACAAATACCTTGAGAGTCGCCTTGATGCCGGTGCCGTACTGCTCCCAGGTGCCTCCTCGGTCCGTCGACCTGAACAGTCCCCGGTCGGTTCCCGCGAAGACAGTGCCGGGGTTCGTGGGATGGACCAGGATAGCATGGACCCGCCCTGCGTCGAGAGAGGTCTTCTGCCACGCTGGTGTCGCTCCTGAGGTTGGGGCAGGGAGTAGCAGCAGGCCAGGGACGGTCAGCAAGCAGATGGCAGCCACAACAATCAGTACAGCGACTAGACGTTTCATGGATACCTCCTAAGTATTGTATTACTGACGACAGGAAAGTTCACTACTTTTATTTTAGACGTACGGAAAAAGGAGTCAACGGCCAACCAGACTGGGGGGTGAACGCTCGCATTCGTGACAAGACGCATATACTTGAATAGGTTGGAGTGTGAACTCTGACATGGCGAAGACCAGCGCCCCACGCACGTTGTGGGACGTTTCGGCTTTTCGGACGTAGCCACTCGGTCACTTGGCACAACCGCGCTGCGCAGGACCGGTTTGTCCGCGAGGAACGTGTTGGACTTGTGACTATTGACGGGGTTGGATATACTCAGTCAGGAGGTCGCCATGAGGGTCATCGGAGCGGGTTGGACCGATACTGGACTGCAGCGTCACACCAACGAGGACAGCTTTGCCGTCGTTCAGGAAGGCAAGGAGGTCGAGCGTCAGGGCGCTTGTTATGTCGTTTGCGATGGTCTCGGCGGAGCACAGGCAGGAGAGGTTGCTTCGCGTACGGCTGTGGAGACCTTTGTTGCGGCATGGTGCTCGCGGGAGTTGTCGGCCGAAGACACCAAACAGCGTCTGCGGCTCGCCGTTCATGAAGCGAACGCGGTCGTCTACCGCCTGTCGCTTTCGTCGGAGAAACTGGCGGGCATGGGTACGACGCTGGTGGCGTTCGTGCCACACGCAGAGCGCGCGTATATCTGCAACGTCGGTGACAGCAGGTGCTACCGCCTTCGGGGCGATGTACTGACTCAGCTGACGGAGGACCATACCATGGCGGCGGACATGATACGTCAGGGACTGCTGGACCCGGCCTATGCGCAGAACGTCAGCGAACGGAACATTCTGACCAGGGCGCTCGGGACTGCGGCGAGGGTCGAGGTCGATGTCGTGTCGGACGAGCTGTGCGCTGGCGACCGGTATCTTCTTTGCTCAGACGGGCTGTGGGGTACGATTTCCGAGTCCGACCTCAAGACCGGCCTGACAGAGGGATCTCCAGAGGAGGCTGCGCACCGCCTGGTGGACCTTGCCAACACGTGTGGAGGGCCGGACAACTGCACTGCCATCGTGGTGGACGTCCAGGAAGCAGGTGGCGTCGCCGGCTGAGAGGCACTTCGTTCGTTCATGCATCGTGAGCTCCATTCCCGCTGCTCCTTTCTCATCTCAAGGACCAGCAGTATTCTGTCATTGTTCGGGTACTTTTTCTCATGAGTTCACGGAACCATTTCAGGTACATAATAGATGAGTCGATGCGTTGACTTAATTCCATGCGTGTTTATGCTTTAATATATTTGAATTAGTAAATTTATAGTGATGGAGGTGTTATATTATGCTAAGAAAAAAGACTTTCTTTGCGGCACTAGCCATTTTGATGATATTGGCAGTGCTGGTCAGTGGCGCCTCAACGACAGTCTTTGCGGCTTCGGACGTCGTTCTGATATCGTATACCAACGATGCAAGAAGCACAAGCATAGAAGCTGTGGTCAAAAACAACGGACCTGCCAAAAACATTACCCTTGTCATGAATTGTTACAATGCGAAGGGGGAAATCATCGCGATAGGCAACGCGGATGGACGCATTGAAGCAAAAAGCACAAAGAAATTTTATCTCATAAACAGGGCTTCTGGGCCAGGCGATAATAGGATTGAAGTCTTAATTGTTCAGAATTATGGGACCGGCCTGATGCTTGTAAGCCATGTTAATGACGCAAACTGCGTGGGTATCAATACAGTGCTTACTAACGGCGGACCAGCCAAGGATGTGTCGGTCATCGTCAATTGCTATAATGCAAACGGCGAGATCATCACGACCGATAGAGAGGACGGGCGTATCGAACAAAACAGCTCAAAATGCTTTACTCCTTTAAATGGGGCTTCTGGGCCAGGCGATAATAGGATTGAAGTCTTAATTGTTCAGAATTATGGGACTGGCCTGATGCTTGTAAGCAATGTTAATGACGCTCAATGCGTGAGTATCGATACAGTGCTTACTAACGGCGGACCAGCCAGGGATGTGACGGTCATCGCCAATTGCTATAATGCAGACGGCGAGATTATCTCGACCAGAAGTGATACCGGGCGTATCGAACAAGACAGCTCAAAATGCTTTATTCCTTTAAACTGGACTTCTGGGCCAGGCGATAATAGTATCGAGGTTCTGGTAGATGGAGTGACGTTACCGCTTGCAAATATCCCGTCCATACCGGTCTATGACCCGACGTCGGCGGCAGCGCCGACAAGTACGACCGCAACGCCAACGTCCTCCTCCGTCACGGTCAACGGCAAGGCTGTTGCGTTTGACGCCTACAACATAAACGGTAACAACTACTTCAAGCTGCGTGACCTGGCTTATACCTTAAGCGGCACCGGCAAGCAGTTTGCAGTGGGCTGGGACACAGCAAATAATTCGATTTCTCTTACCAGCAGAAAAAGCTATACCCCAGTCGGCGGCGAGATGACAGGCAAAGGTTCGGGCAACCAGACGGCAACGCTCACAAGCTCCAGGATTTATCTTGACGGTAAAGAGGTGAGTTTTACCGCTTACAACATTGGAGGAAACAATTACTTTAAGCTTCGCGACATTGGAAAAACGATTGATTTCAATGTCTCATGGGATGGGGCTAACAACCGGATCGCGATCAACACCAGCGAAAGTTATACGCCGGATTGATGTAATGACAGAAAGGATGGTGCCAAGCAGGTATCATCCTTTTTGACGAATATTATTGTGCTTTTCACCATACAAAACAGCAGGACTGCCCACACCGAGCAGTCCTGCTCGTGATTACTGCTATTCAACTTTTAATTTGTATCCTTTCCTGTCATTCCGCCTCTAGCCTTTAAATATAACCCTATAGCGTCCTTGGGAATATCAAATGCTATATATCCGGTTTCAGAAATGTCACAGTAAAGTCACAATCACAATTAGTATTTACAGCGCAAAGCCTTCCAGGTCAATTCCAGGAAGGCTTTAGTTTGGTCAGACTGTCTGATAAGTCCGCAAAACCTATCTTTCGGGTAATAATCAGGATGGGCAATGCGTGGTCATGGTTGTTGCCGGGTGTTCTGCTACAATAATGGACATGTCGGCCCGGCTGGAGCGACGAATGTACCATCATGACGCGTAATTACCAGCTGACCCCAAAGGAGACGGAAATGAGTGACAGGAACAGCCAGACGATCGAAGAGCGTGTGGTCGCCCTGCTGAAAGCGAATCGCAAGGATCTGCGGGCATTCGTACGCGCGGTCGAAGCGCTTGCACCGCCAGACGGTGATGTCGCAGGCTTCCTGGACGAGATGGGCGCGTCGCTTGCTTCCGAGGACAGGACCATCGGCGCTTTGGAGCTCTGGGACAAGGCCGCGAAAATGTACGAGGAGCAGTCGCGTCTCGAAGGAGTTGCTCAGCTGTATGCCAACATGGGGCCGATAGCGGCGGCGACGGGTGATATCCCGCGCGGCATCAGGTTCTCCAGGAAGGCTGAGGAACTGGCGGCCCAGCTGGAGCCCGACCCTGAACTTGTCTACCACGTCTCGTCCGACCTGGGAGCCATGTACGCGGAGCTGGGAGACTGGGAGAAGGCGATGTACGAGGACAGCCGCGCTCTCGAAGTCTCGCGTGCCACGGACAACTGTGCCGGGCAGATCAATGCGCTGCTTGCTCTTGCACAGGTCAGCCTGGCCCGGCAGGACCTGGTGTCTGCGCGCAGCGAGGCCATGGGGGCGTTCTCACTGGCTCACTCGTGCAGTGACAGTCTGCTCGAGGCCGAGGCCATGCGCGCGGTCGGAGATGTCTCGGAGGCGGCAGGGGAGCACGAACAGGCCATTCGCCAGTATGAGCAGGGGCTGGCTCTCGAGGTGAAGTCACCAGATCCCGAGATACGGGCGCAGCTCCACTTCGCCATGAGCGTGGCGTGCGACGCCATGGGCGACGCGGTGAGGGCGGCACAGGAACGGAATCTGGCCGAAGCGGTCGGGCTCCCGGCGGACGCGGAGGATGATGATAGTGACGCCTGACAAGGACCTGTACGGCGTTCTGGGCGTGAACCCGTCGGCGCCCCAGGAGCAGATCCGCTCGCAGTATCGGGTCCTGGTGAGGAAATACCACCCGGACCTGCACCCCGGCGACGCGAGTGCCGCTCTCATGATGAAACGGGTCAACGCGGCATACGACGTCCTCGGCAGCCCCGAGGAGCGGCGGCAGTACGACGCCCAGATTAGTGCGTCGTCGCAGAGCTGGGGTGAGACCGCTGCTCCTGGCAGCTATGGACAGCCTGCATATGGGAGTCCAGCAGCCGGCGCAGGCCCCCAGTCCGCATGGAATCCACAGTGGGGCAACGCGGGGGCGGACCCGCGTGAGCGGCAGGCCGAGGCTGAGGCGGTGTGGGAAGCGATGCGCTCTCAGGAACGCGCCAGAGGCGGTCTGTTCAGCGACGTGTGGGCCAACGTCCCGGACCAGCGCGCGCAGGAGGACCTGAATGGCTGGGCCGTGGCCGGGCGTGTGATCTGGCTCATTGTTCGTATCGTCTTCGGTATCCTGTTTATCGCGCTGCGCTTGCTGAATACGAGGGTGGATGATCGCGACGACTTCTTCTAGCACGTGTCTTGCAAACAGGATATGACAACGGCCCACCCTGCGGGGTGGGCCGTTTCGGTTCTCGTTCGAGACTGGTTCTATGTCGCTGGTTCTTGCTCCAGATGGCCACCGCACACCAGGCAGTTTGGATCACGGTCGACGCGGGCGCCATACCACCGAAGGATGCTCGGGTGTGTCCACTTGAACCCCATGCGCGGCCAGTTCGCATAGGCTTCTTCGCGCCGGTTTGCCCAGACGTAGAAATCCGAGGCGAGGTCTTCGTCGACCGTACTCATCCCGGTCTCAATGCCGCGTGACAGTTCCACCAGTGCCATTTTGACCATCATGTTCGCGATGGGCGCGATGTCGGAGGACAGCCCGACCTGGATCAGGGTGTTGATCTTGTCTTCCTCGACGTAGGCGGGCAGCACGGCGAGAGCCTGCCGCTTCTGTGACATCTCCTCTTCGCGGCCGTCGATGAGGCCCGAGGAGAACACGCAGTTGTAGCAGGGGCCCTTCCAGGGTCGTACGCGCAGGACGTCGCCGCCTGCGGCGCGTGTGATAGCGCGCCCATACAGGGCAACCTTGTTGCTGTTGAGGGACATCTGGTTGAGGTTGAAACGGCTCTGGTCATTGTCAGAGGCGACGATAAGCAGGTCAGAAGCTGCGACCGCCTCCTCGACCTGGCTCAGTGACTGGTTGACGTTGACTTCCATCGTGGAGACTTCGGCAAAAGGATTCTTCTGCAGCAGCTGGTCCCGTACCGCGAGCGTCTTGTACCGGCCGAGATCGTTCACGCCACACACATGGCGGCTGATGTTTCCCAGCTCGAGCCGGTCGAAGTCGATGAGGGTGAAATGGCCGATCCCCGCACGGGCCAGTTCCAGAGCGATGGGGGAACCGCCGCTGCCAAGACCGACGATGACGACTTTTTTCTCGGCCAGAGCCGACGTCTCGAGGAGCCCAGTGTTGCGCGAGTACAACTCGGAACGGCGAGGGACAAACCGTGTGTCTGCGTGGGCTACGCCCTTCTCGGTCAGGATAAGTGCGTGGCAGGAGGGTGAACCTCCCGCGTCGGACCCGGCCATCAGTACCACGATGGGACGCCCGTCGGGGTCGAAACGCCTTCGAACCTGCATCATGAGCTTCTCTTCGTCGACAAACCCCGCAGCATCCGAACGCACCGCGACACAGGGACAGATGCGCCCGGAAGGCGTGAAATAAGGCTTCTCGGTATACGCGTGGAAGACCGTCCAGTCGTCGAATCCATATGCGACACCATCTACCAGGCGGACGTCTCCCGTCTGGCTGAGCAGGTCACGGATCTGTTCCTCAAGCACGTAGACCAGAGGTGTCATAGCAGTCAGCAGGCGAAGAAGCCGTCGCGCGTCGGGTCATCCGCCGTCACAGCGTCCGGCGAGAGCTGAGGGGACTTGGCGTCGACAAGCACCAGCTCCTGTGTTCGCGGGTCGAAGACCAGCTTCTTGGTCGTCGTCTTGCCCTGTGTTATCTGTGTCAGATGATCCAGAACGCTCTTCGAGTCTTTCTCTTCCATCGTGTTCCTCCTTGTGATCAGGCTTCCATGTGCGGCAGGTAGTGGTCTATGGCATAGCCGCTGTCCAGATGGCCTTCATAGGCTTCGATCCAGGCCCGGATTTTCAGCAGGACTTTGGAGAATGTGATATTGGGGTGCCAGTGAGAGGCACTGTAGTGACAGATGCGTACGGCGTCGTTCTCCGGTTTCAGCAGGTGCATTGGGTACGACGTGCCCAGGTCGACCAGCGAGTGTCCAAAGCGATCTCGGAGGACGGGGCTGATGATCTCGACGATAGGAACGGAGTTTGGCAGGTCGGCGGGCACATGGAGACGAACGAGGTATTCGTTGCCCGCATTGGAGCGCATGGTCCCCTCGATGATGGCATGACCGGGGATGATGCTATCCTTCAGGAAGAAGGTCGGAAAGTAGCGCGACAGGATGTCCATTTCGAGATGCAATCTCGCTGACTGCTGCGAAGACCAGCCCACAGGACTCAACCCTCGCTGTCGCTGGGGGTGTCAGTCCCCGTATGTTCCCGATTGACAAGGAACGTTGTAACCAGTTCCTCGATGTGCGTAACGACGTCGTCGCCACGGTCCATGGCTACAAAGAGGGTGCGCGGGGTTTTCCAGGACTCCTCCTGTCCTGCTGGAATGTCCACGGGCCGACATTCGACGACGGGCTTGACGACAGGGTAGGAATGGGGGAAAACGACCTGGAACGCGTAGCCGTCGCGCTCGAAGACCAACGACACGCGTCCGTCCTCTCGCTGCAGGATCTCGACGTCTCGTTCGAGCGCCGACAACTCCTGGAACAGGCGGTACAGTTCACCGCGCCCTTCGGGCGTCGCCATGAACGAGGAGCTGGGGAAGGTTGGGCTGGTTATCTGAGGCGCGGCTGCCATGACGGCAAATGTTGTGCTGGGGATGGCTTCATAGGTCGAGGCGGGAGTGCGCGGTTCGCCGTGTGGAAATCCTTTGACGGTCTCCATGGCAGTGCGTACAGGGCTGGAACCGGGCAGGATGAGCCACGTTAGCTGGCGGCGTTCTCCATCTCCATGAGCACAGTACAGATATCCGCGCATCTCGACTCTGTCGGACTTGTCGGCGAAGTTACATATCGTGAGCAACCAGGCATTGAACCCGTTCTTGTCGAGTGCTCGCTGCATCGTGCTCGAGTCGCCGTTGGATGGCCCGGTGAGACCGAGTCTGTGGTGGGAGTGCCAGGTGCCGACATGCTGCAGGCCATGCAGGTCGTGGAGGATTCCGCCGGCAGACTTGAGGAACGAGGACTCCTGGTAGAAGGCCGCGTCATCGTGTTCAGCAGTTTCGCCTGGTCCCAGCACGTACTCGATCATCGGTGAACCCGTGTGGGTCCAGAAACCAAAAAGGTCTCCACCGGTCTCGATCCTTGGATAGTCTGTGGCGAAACGGGCCATGATCTCCAGTTCACTCTCGTAGATGAGCGCCTTGTCACCGCGTGATACCCCGGACGTCTCAGTCCGCTTGCGCGCGGAAGCCGTCACTGTGCGCTTGAACTTCTCGTTGTGCCCTCTTGCCATTGTTCCTCCCCAGAAAACTTCTTCACAGAGCTTTCTGGCCGCGAAAAGTATAGCACGAGATGCAAAACACCAATCATGCCGGCACGGCGTCCATGTCAGGCCGACAATCGCTTTGGTTCCCTCGTCATTGACTGTGGGTTGAAGGTAATGTTGATACTGTTTTGCGTCTTGTTGCCGGGAGGTTGCCAATGACGACGCCGGCCACGATGAGGATGCCTCCCGCGAGGGCGACAAGCTTCATGTGCTCGCCAAGGAGCACCAGGGCATACAGGGCAGAGAGGACGGGTTCGAGGGAGTCGATGATGACGGCCCGCTGAGCGCCGATCATTGCAATGCCCTGTACGAACAGGAACATGCCGCCTGCGGCCGATAGACCGATGCCGGCAAAGACAAGCGTAGCCGTGCGGGAGCTGAAAACGACCGGGTAGAAGACGGGCTGACCTATGG
>Ga0209538_1000452_pt1 | contig 24034 bp, 20 predicted proteins | sample BarGraNGADG00211_2_FD_184492 | JGI IMG/M metagenome (GOLD analysis project Ga0209538, IMG submission 184492) | Arctic peat soil microbial communities from Barrow, Alaska - Barrow Graham LP Ref core NGADG0004-211 (SPAdes) (version 2) | ecosystem: Environmental > Terrestrial > Soil > Wetlands >... | reverse complement strand
GACGCCATGATTTATAATGTCAAACCTACAGGTATAAGAGGGGGGAGGATACATTTGTTACAATCATGGCGTCCCTATGGGACTAAAATGGAGAGCCACAAATATAGGGCCCTCCCTACATCACATTCTAGCGGAATTTCAAAATAGTCCTTTTAAAATAATCAGTAATACAGTTTTCGGAATTATTCATCGGGTTGCCGTGGGTGATTGCTATTGGCTTTTGTCTGATAGTGAGCGTTCGGGGTGGCTTTAAATCTTTTAAAAAATGCGTAAAAAAATTGATTTTAACTTTTTTGATTTATTTAGTGTAAGGGAATACACTCCAAAAAGGAAGTACAAAAAAAAGAGACTTCCAGATCCCGATAGCAATATTGGAGAACATGAGATGGAATTGGCTAAGGACGAGGGTGAAGTTGAAACGGAACCGTGGAAGATCACCGGGACGAATGGATGCGCAGCTGCTGTAAAGGCGCTGCGTGTTTGTTTTAAAGGTTTTCTGGAAGTGTATTCGGAAGTTCATTTCACCGGTAGGCTTATGAAGGTGGTTTCTGAGATATATCAGTATGAACATGAAAGGGGAGGTAAGACGCGGTCGATATTTTTTTCTAAAAGGAGAAGTTACCTAAAGGATCAAATTGAATTCAGTAAAAAGAGAAGTGAGGTTGACCACTTGTATTACAGAGTCATTTGTAAACATTCTGAATTGCGCAATGAGGTTAAGGTTTCGTCAAAGGTGCTTCGTATGGCACCAATGAATGTTCCGAAGGGGGTTTCCCATTTCAGGATTGTAAGTCACCTGAGTATTATCTCGGATTATTTTTATGTGGAGGGTAAAAAGAGGTTTGAACCAATTAGTAAATTGAATACGATGAGTGTTTGTGCTTACTCGGAGTATTTGCCTGTTTATGCTTATTCGGATTTCGAGGTGGTAGTAAGGTTTCCGGATGGGGTGCTGCCTTCAGAGAATGATACTGTGATGCATTGCCTGGTGCTGGAGTTGTATCGTTGGTGCGGACAGGATATGTATGATTTTTCTTATACCGGGAGTGGTATGGCGGTTTGTGATGTTTTTTGAGTCTTTCAAGTCGAATGAATGTGATGTAGGGAGGGCCCTTGTGGCTCTCCATGTCGGAAAGGAAGATTTTTATTTATACTGCCTTGGAGAGCCACAAGGGCCCTCCCTACATCACATTCTAGCGTTAATTTCATATTCTAGCGCAATTTCATATTCTAGCGTAATTTCAAATAGTCTTCTTTAAATAATCAGTAATACAGTTTTCGGAATTATTCACCGGTTGCCTGGCGATGGCTGTTGGCGTGAGCTGATGGGTCGTCGGGTGGCTTTAAATTTTTACAAAATGGAATATCAAAAAAATGATGACACTGAGTATTACACTTCAGCTGACAGCATCGTGAGTAAGAATGGGTGTGCTGCAGGTGTCAAGGCTTTGCGCAAGGGGTTTGAGTTGTTGCTGGCTGTTCATACTGACAGTCGGTTCACTGGTCGGCTGATGAAGATGGTTGCCGAGATCTTTCAAAGGGATCATGTTAAGGGAAAGATGAAGAAATCTGTGCTTTTCTCTCAGCACAAGGAGTTTCTGGGAACGATGGTGTTTAATGTGAGGAAAAGGAGCAGCGAAATCATGTTAGATCAGTTTGTATTTACACATAGTGAGTCGCGGTCAGAGGCTACTGTAAAGGTTGAGGAGTTTTTTTTGAAGGGGTGCACTATTCCGGGCGGTGCTACGCATTTCCGGATCCTGAATCATGTGAGTATTGTCTCTGATTATTGCTATTCGAAATCGAACAGGAGGTATGAGCCGTTGAGTATGTTGAACGGGATGTGTGTTTGTGGGTATTCGGATTATTTGCCTGTTTTTGGTAATCAGAATATTGAAGTGACGGTGGAGTTCCGGGATGGGGTTTGTCCGTTGGAGGAGGATACGGTGATTCATTGTATTGGGATTGAGTTTTATCAAAAGCAGGCGAGGAATTATTATCCGTATAGTAGTGGGAGCGGGGTGATGGTTTGTGATGTGTTTTGATGAAAAAGGGGCGACTTTTTTGATGGTTTTTGAAAATTGTTGAAAATTGGCTTCCTGTGGCTTCCTGTGGCTTCCTCTGGCACATACAAAAAACTTGACATATAGGTTTGAGGTTTTGTAATTTAGTAATGTTGATCAACAAACAATTAACTGAATTATGAACCAGGTTGCTGTTGACTGTTGGATATTGAAAAAGCAATAAGAGCCGGCAGCACAACAACCACAAAAAGCTAAGAAAATGGCAATTTTAACTGGTGCTATTAAGTACCGCGGAAGCTTCAAAAGTATCCGCAATTACATGAACCTCCATGACCCCAACACCTATGCCGGGGAAAAGGGAGGGGCAAACCGTGACCTGATTATGAACAACCCTGCCTTTGCCCGGACCCGTGAGAATATGAACGAGTTTGGAGGCGTTGGACTGGTTGTGAAAGCAATCCGTCAGGGTTTACTGAACCTTCTGCCTGAGCAGACCGACAAACTCTTCACAAGTCGTCTGATGAGGTTGGTAAAGGAAATCAATGTCAGAGATCATCAGGGTGAGCATGGAAAACGTGCGATCCTGATCTCGGGTGAGAGACCTTTATTATCAACTATCGTTTTGAACAAACTGCAGAGTATCGCTGACAAGGTGGTGAAACAGTTCCTTTTTGAACATCCGATCGAACGTGATGAGGCTACCTTGACGCTGACTGCTTTTGGGATGAAGGATATTCTGGTTCCAAAAGGCGCTACGCATTATCGCGTGCAGAATCATTTGAGCCTTGTCTCTGACTATGTTTACTCTGAGGCCAACCGGCGTTATGAACCGTTGAGTATGTTGAACATGACGAGTTCTTACGTTTACTCTGAGTACACTCCTGTTAACACTGCGCTTACTGATGAGCTCGTGGCTGCGTTCCCGTTGGGAACTGCCCCGGGGGATGACGACAGCGTGATCCAGTGTGTTGGAGTAGAGTTTTTCCTGAGGTCGGGTCCTACCGGCTACAAACCGCTGAAGGGTGGTAGCATGAGGGTGCTTGATGTCTTCTGATCGGGTGTAAACTGATTTGAAGGTTGAAATCCGTGTAAGGGCGACCCTGGTGGTCGCCCTTCTTTAGGAAATTTTATCTTCAATACGTTTTAGGGCGACCACAAGGGTTGCCCCTACACCGCTAAAACTCTATTATTATGAATCCTTCCGCTGATTTAACCTGGATGTTTGGAGTGCTGATTTCAATCTTGTTGTCGCTGGTGGTCTATTTCGTGCGACTGTTGCATGTGGATTTTCGAAGGATGCAAAAGGATATTGCAGAGGTTAAAACGACTACACAGCTCATAAAGAGCGAATTTAAAGGGGGTCTGGAGCTGATTGACCAGAGGGTTGGACAGCTTGAGGCCAAAGTGAAACAATTTGAGGCTGTTTTTTATAACACGTTTAAATATGAAAAAGAGTAGTTTGAAAATAAGTAAACCGGATGCAGATTACAAATCTGCATCAGCAACTGCTGATTTGACCATTGCTGAAAGGGTGATGGCGCCTACACCTAAGTTCTTCAAAACCCTGCGTACAATAGGGATTGTGATTGGATTGGTGGGGGCATCGATATTGGCTTCTCCGGTGGTGTTGCCTGCTGCTATTGTGACTGTTGGGGGTTATCTGGCTTTGGCCGGGAGTATTGTTACCGGGGTATCACAGACTGCAGTTGGTAAAGAATGAACCTTTAACATGTGCCCATAATGTTAAATTTTTAAATGGTTAATAAAATAAATCGGCTCCTTGATTGGGGCCGGTTTATTTTTTGGGTATTGTGGAAAATGTAGGGGCCGCCCTAGTGGCCGCCCATGAGTAAAGAAGATTTTTGTGTTTTTCGTGGGCAGCCACAAGGGCGGCCCCTACATCACATACGTTCGTTATTAAACTTTTGGTTTACATCACTATTTTGACAAGCCAGCACCTTGTTTCGAGGCTTCAATTGCCCAGCACAAATAGACCAAAGGGGCATTCCAGTTGATGGCTATTTCGTTGGAAGCATATGCCGGCATAGCATCCAGATATGCAGTTTCGGGTTCAGTAAATTCATATTTGCAGCCATCTTGCCTGCCGGGGTTTGGTCCTCCTACTAATAGGCCCGGAACAGGTTCATCAATTCCGTCTGCAGTAGATTGACGATGGTGAGGATGCATGGGTGATTTGGAACCGAAACCGGTTACAAAACAATAGCCCGTAGCGTTTCTTCCCAACAGGTAGTCGAGATTCGACAATGCACTGATCACATATTTCCTGTCAAGTGTGATTTTGTAAGCATTCATCAGCAATACTCCCTGGTTTGCACATACAGCATTGCTTCCCCAAACAAAGTCGCGTGATGATTGTCCCATTACAGTCTGAAAAGCATTGGAAGGAACTTTTGTAATGAGTCCATCTGCATATTCTAAAAACCTGTTCTTTAAATCCTGCATTGCAGTTTGGGTGTAGTCAGGTAACGATTTCATGTGATGCAATAATGAATAGACACCAAGGGTGTATACATTTCCCCATGATGGAATTGAGATTTTATTGTTCATGCTTTTCAGAACAACATCATAATAACTCTTTTCTTTTGTGTCGATAAACAGTTCTGAGGCTGCCCAGAACCATTCATCTGTAAAGCTTCGGTCACCATATCCTCCGGTCGTGATTTTAGGCTCAAACTTACTGTTTATCAGGTTCTGATTGTATTCCATAGCCGGGTTCAACAGCGCCCATTGCCATGCCTTTTTAGCTGCTATTAAGCAGCTGTCTGACAGTTTTATTTGTTTTTTGGAGTATGTGTTGATGAGGCGACTTGCCTGTGCCATAACGGCTACAAAGTCCAGTGTGGCTGCTGTGCCTTTCTGGACGACGTATCTTGGTTTTGTGGTTACTCCCGGCATTACCATCCCGTCGAAGGCTGCATTTGTACATTTATTGTAAACCCCGCCATCATTAGGATCCTGCATCGTCAACATCCACCGGAGGTTATAGATGACTTCGTTCATCAGATCAGGAATACCGTTTCCACTTTCAGGAATATTCGATTTGAGTTTTTTAAATGGCAACGGGTTTTCTTCAAAAGCCGATAACAATGTCCCCATTGTGATACCACTGTTCACGATATACTTATTGTAGTCACCTGCATCATACCATCCACCGGGAGTAGAGATCACTGTTCCTGCAGGGCGTTCAGTAGTTGCTGCCGATGGGTGAATGAGGACTTTGGTATCGGGATGACCTGCACCTCTGGCCCATTTGCCGGCATATTTTGTAGCTAAAGGGATAGAAGATCTTTGAAAATAAAACCCTTTTAAAGAAGCAATAGCTACATCCTGATAAACATTTTCACCAATATTGAAGGTGTAGGATTTTCCAACACCCGGTATCCAGATATAAAATGATCCCGTCCCAGTGTATTTGCCAAAATCTGCAATCTGTGTTTTGGTTGCGGAAAAAGCCGATTGCATTATACTACCCATAGTCCCTCTGAATACAGTATCTTTAGAATTGGCCTTGATTACATAAAACTTTTGCAAGGGTTCTTTAGTGGTTATCACTACTATTTTAGGACCGAAAGGATAGAATCCCAACTGATTCAATTTAATGTTTTCGGATTCTGACTGTGAATATCCTTGAAGGGAAATTAACGAAAAAGCAACTATTGCAAATAAAGACCGGGATAATCTGAAATTCAGTTTCATCTGATTTAAGGGGGATTTATTGTTTTGAGAACAAATATAATAACTAATTATTAAAGGCAAGCAAGATTAATCTTTAATCGTAGAGACGCAAAATCTTGCGTCTCTATATAATGGGAATCAGTTTTTTAATAAAACCACTCAGAACCTGTTGTCATTATCTAATAAAGGGAAGAGTAAAAATAAACGTTGACCCTTTTCCTTCTTCACTTTCAAGCCATATCTGTCCACCAAGCATTTCAACATAAAATTTTGCTATAGAGAGACCCAATCCCAGACCTTCAAATTGTCTGGTTCTTGAAACATCGGCCTGGATAAATCTTTCAAATATTGCTCGTTTTTGACTTTCCGGAATTCCAATCCCGGTATCTTTTACAAAGAACTCCAGGTAATTATTGTTCATACAAATACCCAATATTATTGAACCCGATTTTGTGAATTTCAAGGCATTGTTAATCAGATTTGAAAGTATGGTATTTAACTTGCTGCTGTCTGTTGATATGTTCTCAATACCCGATGGCAAATTGTTTTTGATAATAAATTCCAATCCCTGTTTTGTTGCATCATTTCCAAACCGGTTGAGCAGATCCCCGGTCAATGTACTGATGCTGGTTTCTGCTAAAGTAACTTCTGTTTTCTTTGCCTGGATCTGTGATATTTCGACTATTTCATTGATTGTATTCATCAGTCGATCAGCGCTCTGATTGATGATACCGATGTATTCATCTCTTTCTTTTCCCAGCAGTTCATCGTCTTGCAAGAGCGACAGAAAGCCAAGAATACCATTGAAAGGGGTTCTTATTTCATGGGATATGTTGTTCAGGAAAGCGGTCTTTAAACGGTCGCTTTCTTCGGCTTTTTCTTTTGCTGCAATTAATTCCTGTTCTGCCTGTTTCTGATCGGTAATATCACGTACAGTACAGATCATACCTCCATTTCCCAAAGATGTCAGTGATAATGCTTGATGGAATATACTTCCGTTTTTTCTCAAACCTATAGCCCTGCCCTGGTAATGGCCCTTTTGATTGAGTTCCGGAAAAATTTCCTGATCAAATCTTTGCAACTCTTCAGTATTATACAAAACACGCCATGACGTTCCGATAAGTTCACTTGCATTATCATACCCATAGATTTGGACATGAGATTTGTTTATATAAATATAGTTTCCTTCCGCGTTCAGAATAGCCAAACCATCTACAGCTGCCTCCATGGCGTCAGTTTGTTCTTTGAGCATTTCCTCTGCTTGCTTTCGTTCAGTAATGTCATGCTGAATTCCAAGAAAACCAATGATATTATTCTTGTCATCTTTTATCGGAGTAGCAGAACCATCTATATTAATCAATGTCCCATCTTTTCTTTTATTGATTAATTCACCTTTGACTTCATCACCATTTAATAAGTTTTGCCAAAAATAATCATATACTGACTTACTTAAGGCTCCACTTTTGATAATACGTGGAGTGGCTTTTCCTATAATCTCTTCGGGGGTAAATCCATATAAATTAGTGAATGCAGGATTGACAAATGAGAAGACTCCTTCACAATCAGTCAGGAATATTGCTTCACCGGAAGTGCTGATTGCTTTTTCGAGTTTTACCAGTGCTTCAACTGCCTTCTTTCGCTCGGCAATATTGCGGACAATCAATTGAACAGCAGGTCTATTGTCGAGCCTGATCGGCATTGCCTTAACCTCAACATCTATTACGGAACCATCGAGACGTACAAACTTCTCTTCAATAAGAGGCAAAACAGTTCCCTCTATAGTTGCACTTTTCATGCGCTCGATGACCAATGTACGATAATCAGGATGTATAAAATCCATTACCGGTTTCCCGATCAGATCTTCAGGAACTGATGCACCCATTAAACTCAGACATTCGTTGTTTACGAAAACAATTTTCCCTAAAGCATAAATTGCAATTGCATCTGGAGAATTATTGACTAACTCACGGTATTTGATTTCATTTTCATGCAATAACTTTATCGAATTGTCACGTTCGATGATTTGATTTTTTAGTATCAGATTGTTGTAACCCTTTTCAGAAAGTTCTTTTGCAAAAGCAAACAGCATTTTGGCCAATTTGTCGAACTGTTCAATCGACATAACCGGAACTTCATGATATGACTTCAGGAAATCTTCTCTGTCAACTCCAATCTCGTCGGCATACTGCACCATCTTTTCTTCATCCAGGGCATCATTTCTTACCTGTCCGATCAACCAGTTAGCTAAGTGTTTGCCACCAACCGTAATACTGGCTCTTGCATCCCATAACCCCGCACTCAAACATGGCCACAAAATAGCTCCTGAGGGATTATACCGTCCTATCATAGAATCGGATTGAACACAGTGTGAAAGTCCTTTCTTGGTTTTACGGATGATATCATTACACAACCTGCAGAAGTTGCTGGGTTTGGTTATTGGTGTGCCATCTGGGTGGGTGATAATTGAAGCTATACCGGAAGCATCTGAAAATAAATCCTGTAAACGTTGTATGTCATCAATGTTGAAAACGTCTTCAAATTTGATGTTATTGGTAGTTTCGGTAGTCAAATTGGGATTGTCAGAGTCAGAATTCATTTTTCATGGCAATTAAAATAAGCGTGGACTTTTTTAATTATAAATTGTACCTGCAAAATGTAAATAATTCGTAAAGATCAATAGATTAATCTTTAAAAGCAAATTGCATATTAAAGTTTCAGATATTGCATAAGAGTTTGAAACTTTATGAGTTATATCACTTTAAAATTTTAGATAAAAATCCGAAAAAGTTTTTTTAACTTATGTTTAACTTATAATTGTTTTATTATTTTAGAAAACGATATAAACTGATAACAATAAATAATCCCAGGGCCAATAATCCCCCGAGCATGAAGTCGTGACTTGTTAAATAAATACCTGTAAATCCGGCAATAGGATATCCAATGGCCCACCATAAATGCGACCAGGCAAAGTGACTCCCGTATGCTTTGCCTTGTTGTTCCAATGGGATGTTTTCAGCGATCAGGATTTGTGAAGGCATATCTGCAAAACTGAGTCCGGATCCGGCTATAATCCATAGGATGAGTAATATTCCATAAGGGACAATGTTAGCCGATAATACTGCAAATGAAATCATCAAAGCGCCTGTGATCAATAGTCTTGTTTTATTTTTCGACTGATCTATGGTATTTGCCGTGAAGGCTGCAATGGTTGCTCCAATGCCGAAAGCTGTCATTGCCCATCCATATTCTTTGTCTGTAAGCAACAGATTGCCTTTGATATGACCCACTGTATTGACCAGGATCTGTGCACCGGCTATGGCAGCTACTAACTCCATTAACAATGAAAAACGGATGGACTTATTGCCGAAAAGCAGTTTAGTTCCATTTATCGTGTTTTCCCAAATAGCAGAGATCGAGGATTGTTTTGATGGTGGTCCTTCTTTTAGAAAGGAAAAGGGGATGAAGAATACCAATACCGAAGAGACGATAAATGAAAATGCATCTACCATGAATATTTGCCTGGAACCCCAAAATACTGCAACCACTCCTGCAAGTCCCGGACCAAGCATCCCCAGTAGTTGCCATGTGGCATTTGACAATGCAATGGCATTTCCAAATTTCTCTCTGTGTAAAATAAGTTGTGGAATGGAAGCCTTGAAGGCTGGTGTGAAGAATGCATTGGATATATTGAGCAAAAAAACCAGCGTGTAGAGTTCCCAGACTGTGGTGATGAATGCAAGGGAAAAGACGATTACCATCCGGACTAAATTGGTGATAATCATTATTTTTTTCCTGTTGAAGCGATCTGCCAGTATGCCGGCATAGGAACCGAAAATTATAAATGCTGTGACTCTGATAGTTAAAGCAATTGCCAGTATTTTAGCAGATTGATTCCCACCAAATTCAAAAGCCAATAGCGCTATGCCAATCCATGTGAATGCATCACCCAAAAGACTGATTGCCTGCGCGAAATATAATCTGGCAAACAATGGTTCTTTGAGGGATTTTAGGGGTTCGAATATTTTCATTAAACTTTTAGCAATATATAAATGGACAGGTCACGACCTGTCCATACGTAAGTGAACCGAACTAATTGTCGTTTTTTGATTTATAGACCATATCGATATTGATAGCGCAGGAGAGGATGGCCAGTTTACTTTCGTCAGATGAATATTTAGGCTCAATTTCAACCAGGTATTTGTCGGATGTTGTGAACATTTCCCTGGCAAGACCTGCCCACTTTTTGGTGATATAGGCAATCTGGATTTCAAAGGAGTTTTTGATTACAAATTTCCGGGCTCTCCAGTTTCCTGAGATATTGGCCTGTACATCATTTGATTTATTGTAAAGGATAAAAGTGGGTTTAAAAAATTTGAATACTTGTTGAATGGTCCCGGTAATATTACCCTTTGGATCCTGAATCAGTGTTTTAGACATAATGAAAGTCCACCCACGGGATATTGTCGCCAATAACTGATCTTTAGAATCCCTGATCTCCAAATGGAAAGGAAGCATTGATTTACTCATAAATACCCTTTGAAACTTCTCTCCGGAAGTGAGTTTTTGAACGATAGAACCTATCATGACACCTTGATCATTGTAGATTTTATAAATGTTGTTGAATTGCAATACTTTGACTTTTTCGTCAACAAAGTAACTGTTTGTCTCAAAGAAATTTGTTTCCATGTGTTTAAATTTTAAAACATTTTTTCAGATCTTAACTATTTACTTAAGATCGAAGCTTTTAACTGTAACAAGCAAATATACCGATAATTTTGTTGAAAATTTATATTTGTTAAAAACCAAGGATAGAATGTTAAGAGGAAACAATATTATATTGACTTAGAAATCTGAAAATCATTTGTATAGGAACCGTGAATAATTCTGAACTACCTGATGACCTTGTCATAATTTGTACAAAAACTAAAAATCAATTTCTTAAGGAAAAACATTTTGCTTGACTTCGTGTTTTATATAGTGTAAATTCGCATATCAGAAAATTTTCTAATACAGACACCATGTTTTTAACCGTACTTTTTTCAATATCTTATTTTTTTGCTTGTATTGTTGCTGCTTTAGCTGCAGGAAATAAGATGGTCAGTGCACAAAGTGTTTTTCATATTGCTGTGATTTTTACACCATTGATTGCTATAGTAGTTGTAGTCCTCTCTCCAAAGAAAAAGGTTGTTCAATCTAAGATGATTGTTTGCAAGAACTGTGGATTTGATTTTGAAGGAAAACATGTATCAAGCGCTGAATATGATAAAAAGGGGATTGTAGAGATTGAAGAACCTCATTATTCATAAAGCTTTTAACCGGCTGTAGATATTTCTGTGTGTCCCAATTATCCTGTAGACATTTCAATCCTGCATAAATCAGTATATTTAGAAGCCCAAAAATTAGTAAATTGCGGCTTCTTTTCATTTTTTATAGGTTACCATGATTAGTAATATGAATAATAGTGTGGAAAATGTATTTATATCTCAGGATCAGATGAAAACTGAGTTTCTCAGGATTCTTCTCAGCCTTGATTTTTCAGCACTGAAAGCAGAAAAATGTGCGGAAATATTTACTGTGAACAGCATGGAAGGGGTTTATACACATGGTGTCAATAGATTTCCGGGATTTGTAAATAACATCAAAGAAGGGTATATAAGTTCAGATGCTGACCCTACGTTGGTTCAAAGGACGGGATCTCTGGAGCAGTGGGATGGAAACAGTGGTCCGGGACCACTGAATGCATTATTTGCAACGGATAGAGCCATGGAGATGGCAGAGAAAAATGGGATTGGGATGGTTGCGCTGGCAAATACAAACCACTGGATGCGTGGTGGTACATATGGCTGGCAGGCTGCAAGAAAAGGATTTGTGTTTATAGGCTGGACCAATACTACTGCAAATATGCCTTCATGGGGTGCAATCGATTATCGTCAGGGCAATAATCCACTGGTAATAGCTTTGCCTTTTGAAAATGAAGCTATTGTACTTGACTTTGCCATGACACAGTTTTCGTATGGTAAGATGGAATCTTATAAGCGGGAAGGCAAGAAACTACCCTATCCTGGAGGTTTCGACAAGGACGGAAAGCTCACTACTGACCCGGTTGATATTATCGAAACCCAGAGGGCTTTACCTATTGGATACTGGAAAGGTGCAGGTCTGTCGTTATTGCTCGATATAATGGCAACAATTCTCTCAGGAGGTCTGTCGACTCATGAGATAAGCAAAGATAAAGTTGAACATAATGTTTCACAGGTTTTCATTGCTATCAATCTTAAAAACCTGAAAAACTTTCCTGCTATTGATACTTCTGTTCATCAAATCATCGAAGATCTCCAAAAATCTGAGCCTGAAAATGCAACAACTAAAATCAGGTATCCGGGAGAGAATGTGGTTCAAATTAGAAATATGAACCTGAAGAATGGTATTCCTGTAAACATTGATATTTGGAAACAAATACTGACTCTTTAGATTTTATGCGGTTGGGAAAGTAATCATATTTTTACCCTAATCACTCTATAAAGATATTTTTTATTTCGTTACTTTTGCGGTCCCTACTGTTTATCTGTATTAACTGATGGTGAAATTATTAAAGTCCTTGCTGAGGCAACTCTTTTACTGGATTCTGTTTTTTGCTTTTGCACGAACAATTTATTTAATATTTAATATTGGCGAACTATTCTCAGACAAAATTCCATTGATAGATATACTGTCGGGGTATTGGTATGGGCTTAAACTTGATGTTGCCACAGCCTGTTATCTTCTGGTTATACCACTTTTGATTGTTTTGGTTCAGTCGGTTTACACTGCCCAATGGTTGAATAAGATAAACAGGATTTATACAATAGTAATCATTATCCTTTATACATTGATTACGATTACTGAATTGGGAATCTATCCTGAATGGAATACTAAGCTTCATTACAAGGCTTTAAAATACATTACGCATCCTACTGAAATCTATGGTTCAGCTGATACCCTTACATTTTTTATCCTTCTTTTAATAGGTGTATTTCAGGCATCTGTAGCTATTTTCATGTACCGCAGATATTTTTATAAAGACATAAAATTCACTTATCATTATTGGATGAGACCTTTGGGGCTTGTTATTATCGCTGTACCACTGATGTTTCTGGGGATGCGTGGTGGCTTTCAACAAATACCCATTAATCAAAGTCAATCGTATTATTCTTCTAAATACAATATTCTGAACCTGGCTTCTGTTAATTCCGGTTTCAACCTGTTTATCAGCGTGAGTGAGAACATGGGCAATTTAAATAAGAATCCATTTGAATTGTATGATAAAAAAGAAGCTGAGGCAGAAGTAAAAAGAATTTTGACAACACCAAATGATTCAACACCTGATATTCTTACTACCAAACGACCAAATGTTGTACTGATAATACTGGAAAGCTGGTCTGCAGATCTGATAGAATCTTTAGGAGGAACTCCGGGAATAACTCCCCAGTTTCATAACCTTGAAAAAGGAGGAGTGCTGTTTACAAATTTAATATCGAGTGGCACCCGTTCTGAACAGGGGATGGCTTGTCTCTTTGGAGGCTTCCCCGGACATGCTATTTCTAGCATTACAGTTCAACCTGATAAATATCCCAAAATGCCGAGTCTCACCAAAGTACTGAAACAACAAGGTTATCAGACTTCTTACTATTATGGAGGACAACTGATTTATGGCAATATCAAAGGGTATATCATGTCGAATGGCTTTGACAAAATCCTTGAAGTTTATGACTTCGGAAATGATGTCATAAAAGGTAAGCTAGGTGTTCATGATGAATTTGTCCTTGAACGACAACATCAGGAACTGAATAAAAACAAACAGCCTTTCTTTTCAGCCTTGTTCACACTTAGTTCACATTCTCCTTTCGACCAGCCTATGCCCGAAATGTTGCATTGGGACGTGAAAGAACGCAAATATATTAATTCAGCCTATTATACCGATGACTGTCTTGGGAAGTATTTTGAAAAGGTAAGGAAGGAGCCATGGTTTAAGAACACACTCTTTGTCCTTGTGGCTGACCACAGTCATGGATCTTATAAAAGCTGGCCTTTTACGAGTCCAATGTATCATCATATCCCAATGTTATTTTATGGTGAAGTAATAAAACCTGAATATCGAGGTTATAAATGTGATCAACTGGGAGGTCACCATGATCTGGCAGCTACATTACTACGTCAGTTAAATCTTGATGCTAAGCCTTTCAGATGGAGTATCGATTTGTTGAATCCAACCAGTCCCGCATATGGCTATTATTCATTTGAAGAGGGGGTTGGTTGGGTCAGGAAATCAGGCTATTTTGCTTATGACGAAAGAATGAAACATTATTATCAGATGCGCTTACCTGCTAATGAGAAGGATAGTATATTAAAAGAGGGTAAATCATATTTGCAGGTATTGTTTGATGACTATATTCACTATTAAAATGGAACCTAATGAAATTTTTTAATATGATACTTTTCAAGGGTAAACTAAACGCTAATCGTCGCTTATCAGTAGTCATTCTTACATGGATGATACTCATGACTATTATTCCAATTTGTTTTATGGGGTATATATGGACAACTACTTTGATAAAACAATTTAACAACGATGCTTTAAAGATCCAGATACAGTATTATAATGATCAAAAAACACTGATAAAGAACACTGTTGATGAAGTCATTTTCGATATGGAATTTGCACAAAAGATTATTCATTCAGATAGTTTGAAGTCCTCTGCTTCAACACGTGATAAAATGGAAAGCAAGTTGAAACAGGAAATCCTTTTTCGGCTTAGTAAAATGAGATTTGGCCAGGAAGGATATGTATTTGTAAATACACTTGATCATAAAGCTTTAATATTTGATGGCAAGATTCAGGAAAAGCCAATAGATATTTCAAAATCAGATATCCCGGGTTGGTTTGACCATTTTAAAAAAATGAAAGATACACTAGTTAATGGACAAGGACACTATTTTGAGTACCCTTTTAAGAAGCATTCCAGTGACTCAACCGGATATAAAATATCCTTTGTAAGGGTTTATAAACCATGGGGATGGATGATCGGTTCAGGAGTATATTATGATGAGATCAACAAAACCGCCAACATAGAAAGAACTAAATTAAGGGAACGTATCAGACAGGATATATTTCGATTATTAGGTATTATTGTTCTTTTCATTGTTTTAATGCTTTTTATTATCAACAGAATCATAAATCGTTCTGTTCATCAAAATGTTAAAGCATTTAAGAAAGTGTTTTCCAAGTCAGCAGATGATTTCTCATTGGTAGATCTGGAAAAAATCAATTACGAGGAATTCAGAGATCTGGCAGCTTCTGCAAACAAAATGATCAAAGAGCGTAATCACTTTTTTGATGCACTCAGTCAGGAACAGATCTTATTGCGTTCACTTATTGATGCAGTTCCTAACCTAATCTTTTATAAAGATAAGAATAGTGTCTATATCGGTTGTAATCATGCTTTTGCTGACTACATGGGTCATAAAGAAAGTGAAATAATCGGTCATACTGACATTGATTTATTGGGAGCCGAAAGGGCTTTGGTATATCACGAATCAGACAGGAAACTGCTTGAATCGAAGAAGCTGATGATCAATGAAGAACTGATTACTTATCCCGATGGCAGTCAGCTTCGGTATGAAACAATCAAGACGACCTTTAATGATAAAGATGGAAATGTACAGGGTATCATTGGTATTAGTCATGACATCACTGCCCGTTATGAAATGGAAGAACAACTGAAGATTGCAAAAGATAAGGCAGAAGAGAGTAACCGGTTGAAGACAGCATTCCTGGCTAATATGTCACATGAGATCAGGACACCGCTCAATGCTATTATTGGCTTCTCTAATCTCCTTGTTTATGATGATCTTGAGACTGAGGACAAAGAGATTTATTCACGACTGATTACACAAAGCGGAGATGCCTTGGCCAACCTGATTAATGATATCGTTGATATGGCTAAGATTGAATCAGGCCAGGTTGATGTGGAAAATAATCTCTTCAATGTAAATGATTTAATGTCAGATTTGCTCATCTTATATCGCGAGAGAGTGATTCAGTTGGATTCTCCAATTGTTATCAAATATTATTCAGATTCTTCTCATCCTGATCTGATGTTGAACAGTGACCGTTTTAGAATAAATCAGGTTATCATGAATCTGATGAATAACTCTTTGAAGTTTTCGGAAAAGGGTGAGATTACTTTTGGATTCTATTTAGAAAATGATCAATGTAACTTTACTGTACAGGATCAAGGTATAGGGATTACAGAAGAGAGTCTGAAGGTGATTTTTGATGCATTTACACAGGTAGATGGGACATATAGCAGACAATACGGTGGAGTAGGGTTAGGGCTCTCTATTTCAAAGCGGCTCATTGAACTGATGGGAGGTAAGATCTGGGTTGAATCTCAACCGGGAGTTGGATCTAAATTTTCTTTTAGTATACCTTTGAAATAAAAAAAGCCCCTTTGGGGCTTTTTTTATTCATTTACTTTTTAACATCGTAAAAGCAGTTTTTAGGAGAGTAGATTTTCTCTTCCTTTTTCAGCTGTTTGATGGCCTTATCCACTTCGGCTTTGTCAATTCCTGCTGCCAGAGCTATTTCTCCTGATTTCAATGGCTTTCCTGCAACTGTCAGTGTTTGCATTACCAGATCATTAATCATTTTCTTTGGATTTAAGGTTAATAATAAATTAATCGAGTTTGTGTACAACAAGTCCGCTACGTAATTTGGGTTCAAACCATGTAGTTTTCGGAGGCATTATATTATTTGTATCAGCAATGTCAATCAATTGTTTCATGGAGACTGGAAATAATGCAAAGGCGACTTTCATTTCGTTGCTATCCACTCTCTTGACCAGTTCACCCAGACCACGGATCCCACCAACAAAGTCAATCCTTTTATCAGTACGGAGATCTTTTATGTCCAATACAGGCTCCAGGATCAATTTAGAAAGGATAGTGACATCCAATACACCAATTGGATCATTGTCGTTGTAGGTGCCCGGTTTTGCGGTCAGGGAGTACCATTTACCCTCGAGATACATGCTGAAATTGTGCAGATGATCAGGTTTATAGATCTCTGTTCCTTTGTCCTCAATCGTGAAGACCTCAGCCAATTTAGTAAGTAATTGTGAAGGAGTGTAATTATTTAAATCCTTAACAACGCGGTTATAGTCAATGATGGTTAACTGATTGTCCGGGAAATGTACGGCAAGGAAGAAGTTATATTCTTCATTACCGGTGTGGTGAGGGTTGTTTTTCTTCTTCTCGGCACCAACAAGCGCAGCTGCTGCTGTACGGTGATGTCCGTCTGCCACATAAGTAAAAGGAACTTCATCCCTGAACAATGTCACGATACGATCGATAAGTTCAGGATCGTTGATCACCCAGAAGTGATGTCCAAAGCCATCATTGGCTGTAAAATCGTAGACAGGTTTGTTTTCCAGAATGTATTTGGCAACAATTTCATCCAGAGCCTGAACAGCCGGATATGTAAAGAAAACAGGTTCCATGTTCGCATTCGTGATACGGACATGTTTCATTCTGTCTTCCTCTTTGTCTTTACGCGTCAGTTCATGTTTTTTAATGATATTGTCAAGATAGTCCTGAACGGCTGCACATCCAACAATACCATATTGTGTCTTGCCATTCATGGTCTGAGCATATATATAAAGTGCCTCCTGATCATCCTGAATCAACCAGTCATATTCCTGAAATTTTTCAAAGTTTGTATGGGCCATTTCATAGACCTGATTGTCATGTTCATCAATCCCTACCGGTAGATCGATTTCTGGTTTGATGATATGTAATAATGAGTAGAGGTTATCTTTCGCTTCAATGCGTGCTTCCGCCGAATTTAATACATCATAAGGACGGGATGCAACTTCTTTGGCGATTTTTTGAGGGGGACGAAGCCCTTTGAAAGGTTTTAAAATAGACATAATGAATACTAAGTTACGAATAATGAATAGAATAGCAGATTTTCTCCCCAAAAGAGAAAATCTGATTCAAAAGTAAAGAAAAATCCGTGCTTAGTATTCGTCAGCTTTGAAATATAATGACAAATTACAATATTAAATTAAAAATCGTCTTCTTCGTCTGCAACAAACGAAGAACTTCTTTGCAGCGATCCGATGAGGGCACCAATCATTTTAGTCAGTTCCATTAGTTGATTTCGGGAATATTCATAAGCTGTGTTATCAATAAAACCCCTTTTAGACGCAAGAGAAGTATATACAATACATTCTCTAATCGCACTCTTTGCAAGTTTCAGATAATAAACAAACTGACTTTTGTTTCTGGATGACCCTTCAGATATGTTAATGGCTATCACCATCGCTGAATGGAAAAACTTCTCGCTTAATATTTCGCCTTTATGAATAGGAAATTCTCCAGTAGTTTGATTAACCCAATCAATGTAATCCAATGCCTTATGATAGACACGCAGATCCTCAAATCGAAAGAAGGCCGTGTTTTTCTCCAGTTCGTTCTCCATTTTTAGTGTGTGTATTTAGTTTAACATGCGTTGGTTTTGGTGTAGAATCTGTGAATTCCGGAAGGGTTGATCCGGTCATAATTTCGTTCACCAATATACAGTAGGTTTTCAAAAAAAACAAGTCGGATTTCAAAATAGAAACCCGACTTGTTAAAAATTCTTAAAAATACTGTATATCAATAGATAGCGGCACGATTATTTATTGACTTTGCATGAAATATCTCCTTTTTCGAAGAAATTTACGATCTGATGAGCTGCTGCGAGGCCTGCATTTATGTTCGCTTCATCAGTTTGTGCTCCCATTTTCTTTGGAGTGAAGAAAAATCTTCCTGAAAATTTCTCCACTATCTCACTTTTGCATGCCGGCTCAATGTCGGAAACATATCTGAAATCAAGTCGTTCAACAAACATTTTTAGTAGACCTTCTTCATTGATTACTTCCTTACGGGCAGTATTAATTAAAGTAGCTCCTTTTGGCATTTTGGAAAGCAATTCAAAATTGATAGAATTCTTTGTTTGAGCTGTTGCAGGAATATGCAATGATACATACTGACAGGTAGAATAAAGCTCTTCGACAGATGATACTACCTTAACGCCTTCTGCTTCCATTGCCTCTTTCTTCACAAAGGGATCAAAGGCATAAACCTCCATTCCAAATCCGAAAGCAATTTTAGCAACATAACGACCAACATTGCCATAGGCATGAATACCTAGTTTCTTACCGCGTAACTCAGTGCCTGAGCTTCCGTTGTAATTATTACGGGCCATCAGTACCAACATGCCAAATACAAGTTCTGCAACTGCATTGGAATTCTGACCCGGTGTATTCATCGCTACTATTTTTTTATTGGTAGCAGCTTCAAGATCGATGTTGTCATAACCTGCACCGGCACGAACAACTATCTTCAGGTTCTTCCCGGCTTCCAGTACCTCTTTATCGACGATATCTGAACGTATGATGACAGCATCCACATCGGATACAGCTATTAATAGATCAGATTTATCAGTGTATTTCTCAAGCATTACTAACTCATAGCCGGCATCGGTGACTACCTTTCGGATTCCGCCAACAGCGACTTTGGCAAATGGTTTATCTGTAGCAACAAGTACTTTTTTCATAGTTTAAGGATATTAACCGTTGATACGTTCAAACTCTTTCATTGCTTCAACCAGTACTTTTACACTTTCGATAGGCATCGCGTTATATATAGAAGCGCGGAAACCACCAACTGAACGGTGACCCTTGATACCAATTATACCATAACCCTTTGTAAACTCCATGAATGCTTCTTCTTTGTCTTTGTATTTTTCCTGCATCACGAAGCAGATGTTCATCAATGAACGTGAATCTTTTGCAGCTGTTCCTTCAAACATTTTGCTGTTATCGATAGCATCATACAACACCTTAGCTTTTTCAATATTCATTTTTTCCATTACCGGAACACCACCAATGCTCTTTAACCATTTCAAGGTCTCTTTAACAGTAAATATAGGCATACACGGTGGTGTGTTATACATAGAACCTTCCGAAGCATGAAGCCTGTAATCCATCATAGAAGGCAATACGCGATCTACTTTACCAAGAATGTCTTCACGGACAATCACAAAAGTAACACCTGCAGGACCCAGATTCTTCTGAGCGCCACCATAGATCAGACCATATTTTGAAACATCCATTTTCCTGCTTAAAATATCGGATGACATATCTGCTACCAAAGTCACAGGACTGTCAAGATCAGTGTGGATTTCGGTACCGTATATTGTATTGTTCGTAGTGATATGGAAATAATCGGCATCAGCAGGAACGGTAAACCCTTTTGGAACATAAGAGAAGTTTTTATCTGAAGAAGAAGCAACTATATCAACCTGTCCAAATAATTTAGCCTCTTTAATCGCTTTCTTTGCCCAAACACCGGTTTCGAGATAAGCGGCTTTTTTGTTGAGTAAGTTGAAGGGAACCATACAAAACTGCATACTGGCACCACCTCCTAAGAAAAGAACATGGTAGCCTTCGGGAATTTCAAGCAACTCTTTAAAGAGTGCTACTGCCTCATCCATGATTGCCTGAAAGTCTTTACTCCTGTGTGAAATCTCGAGTAAAGATAGCCCTGAACCATTCAGATCAAGAATTGCTTTTGCTGTGTTTTCAATCGCCACCTGCGGTAATATCGAGGGGCCCGCATTAAAGTTGTGCTTCTTCATAATTGATACGTTTAAGTCTTTAACTGGTTCTTAGTTACTTAAAAGAATATATTTACCTGAACAAAGATAAGTTATTCCATCAAAAAAAAGAACCACTTTTATTCCTTTTTTTAAAAGATTATATATTTTACCACTCAAATAGTTATCTTTGCAGAAGTTATCAGGATTACAAAAAGAGAATTTAAAAAATTATCCGGCAAAAGCTTTGATTTACCGTATCAAATTACTAATTTTGCCGACCTAAAATGAAAAGGGAAAAACAATGAGAAAAGACATTCATCCTAAGGAATACAGGCTGGTTGTTTTCAAAGATATGTCAAACGACTATACTTTTGTAACAAAGTCATGTGTACAAACCAAAGATTCAATCGTTTGGGAAGACGGTGTAGAGTATCCACTCTTTAAACTTGAAATCTCCCATACATCGCATCCTTTCTATACTGGCAAGATCAAGCTTGTAGATACAGCAGGACGTATTGATAAGTTCAACACCAAGTACAAGAAACATTTTGCTACCAGACCAAACGCTGAATAAGGGCTCTGATATAAAAAAATTACTAAAAAGTCCCAATAAGCCGGGACTTTTTAAGTTTTACACTTATCTTTTTAGCTTTTAATATTGTCGAAATGAATTTCATTCTGTTTGATGACGCTCGTCGAAATTATTTTTTGCCATTAACCTTTCTAAGGCCTATAGCTGATATTCGGTTAGGAATTCTTACTATCCGGGAGAAATGGGAGATGATGCTTGATTCCAAAACTTCTACATTAACAGAAGAATATCTGAATGTGAAGTTCCCACTGATTAAGAAGGATGAAAATATCCTGATCAACGGTGCGGTATGTCCAACCAGTGAATTAATTGCACAGATTAAGGCATTAAAGCCGCTTCAGGCATTGGTGCACAACGACACGATTGTTGCTATGCACCTGATCGAAGATCAGGTGGGTAAACTCGATGAACTGGATCTTGCCAATACCAATATTCAGGAGATAGAAACTACCGGTGAGTTTATCGAAATATTCTACCTGTGGGACATCTTTCGCCGGAATGGAGAGGCATTGATTCAGGACTACGCGTTGATCACAAAAGGAAGAAAGTCAGCAGCCCTGAGTGCTACTAACAGAGTTCTCGGAGAGAATAATTTATTTGTTGAAGAAGGCGCTACGATTGAGTTTGCTACACTCAATGCAACAAAGGGTCCCATCTATATCGGACGCGATGTTGAAATCATGGAAGGTGCACTCATCCGGGGTCCTTTTGCTATTTGCGAAAAGAGTACGGTCCGTATGGGCGCAAAGATCTATGGAGCAACAACCATTGGTCCCAAATGTAAAGTTGGTGGCGAACTGAATAATGTTGTGATCATGGGGCGTTCAAATAAAGTACACGACGGTTATCTCGGGAATTCTGTAATATCCGAATGGTGTAACATTGGTGCCGATACCAACTGTTCGAACATGAAGAATACCTATCACAGCATTCGTGTATGGAGTTATCCTGAGAAGACATTTATCGATACCGGCCTTATTCTTTGTGGCCTCATCATGGGCGATCATAGTAAATGCGGTATCAATACAATGTTTACGACCGGTACCGTAATCGGAATCAGTACCAATATATTCGGTTCAGGATTTATGCGTAACTTTATTGCTTCTTTTGCATGGGGTGGTGCCTCAGGGTTCTCAACTTATGATCTGAAAAGAGCCACTGACGTGGCCCGTGAATCATATGGACGACGTGGTGAGGTATGGACCGAGGCAGATGAAGAAATTTTCTCACATGTATTTGAAACTACTTTTGACTACCGGAAAATCTAATTATTTTCTTGTTGATTTCAAATATTAAATATATATTTGAAAGGTTCCATAACCTATTGGAACCTTTTTTGTTTAAAAGCATGCTTTAGTGATTTTTAAGCAGTTGTAAGAAAACTTAAACTATGAGTGCCAATTTAGAATTTAATACTAAACCCAGCTTTACAGATGTCATGGAAAATGATACTGAATTTATCCCTTTAATGTCTACTGAGGATATGGAAATAATGAATGCGGAAGATATCCCTGACCTGTTATCCATTCTTCCACTTCGTAATACCGTACTTTTCCCTGGTGTTGTTATTCCTATTACTATTGGCAGAGATAAATCTATCCGGTTAATCAAGGAACAATATAAAAAAGACCGGATTATTGGTGTTATGGCCCAGATGCATAGCGAGATCGAAGATCCTTCTACTAACGATTTATATACTATTGGAACAGTTGCACAGATTATCAAGTTGTTCCAGATGCCCGACGGGAATACTACAGCCATTCTCCAGGGTAAAAAGCGTTTTAAAATAACTGAGATCATCCAGAACGATCCTTACTTTAAAGCCAAAGTAACGCAGTATCAGGACAAGAAGATTCCTTTAAAAGACAAGAAATTCAAGGCAATGGTTGCCACGCTGAAGGAGATGGCTATGCAGATCACGACCCAGTCGCCCAACATTCCTTCCGAAGCTTCTTTTGCAATCAACAATATAGACAGTCCTGTATTCCTGATCAATTTCATTGCTTCTAACCTGAATATCAATCTCGAAGAGAAACAACATCTGCTCGAGGTTATCGATATTGAGGAACGTGCCAGTCAGGTATTGATCTATCTGACCCGCGAACTCCAAATCATCGAGTTGCGCAATCAGATCCAAACCAAGGTCAAGACCGATATAGACAAACAACAACGCGATTATTTCCTGAATCAGCAATTGAAGACCATCCAGGAAGAGCTGGGTTCAAGTCCGCATGAGCAGGAAATCAAGGAACTGGAGGATAAGGCTGCCAATAAGAAATGGACCGAAGCAGTTGCCGAGGTATTTAATAAAGAACTGGTAAAGCTACAACGGATGAATCCGGCTGCCATGGAGTATTCCATGCAGTTGAATTATCTGGAGGCATTAATCGACCTGCCATGGGGAGAATATACCGCCGACAACTTCGATCTTAAGAATGCGCAAAAAGTACTCGATCGCGATCATTATGGTCTTGAGAAAGTTAAGGAACGCATCATTGAATATCTTGCAGTACTGAAACTGAAAGGCGACATGAAGTCACCAATTCTCTGTCTTTTAGGGCCTCCCGGTGTTGGTAAAACTTCATTGGGCAAGTCTGTAGCCGAAGCTTTGGGACGCAAATATGTGCGTGTTTCTTTGGGTGGGTTACGTGACGAAGCCGAGATCCGTGGACATCGCAAGACCTATATCGGAGCAATGCCCGGTCGTATCATCCAGAGTCTGCGCAAAGCCGGTTCTTCAAATCCTGTCTTTGTGCTCGATGAGATTGACAAGGTAACGGGTGGAAACATCCAGGGTGACCCTTCAGCAGCACTGCTCGAAGTATTGGATCCAGCACAGAACAATGCATTCTACGATAATTTCCTCGAGATAGAATACGATCTTTCAAGGGTCATGTTCATTGCTACTGCCAACACCCTCAATACCGTACATCCTGCATTGCGCGACCGTATGGAGGTGATCGACATCAGTGGTTACCTGCTCGAAGAGAAACTCGAAATCGCTAAGAGACACCTTATTCCGCGTCTGTTAAAAGATCA
>Ga0209538_1000451_pt1 | contig 24055 bp, 13 predicted proteins | sample BarGraNGADG00211_2_FD_184492 | JGI IMG/M metagenome (GOLD analysis project Ga0209538, IMG submission 184492) | Arctic peat soil microbial communities from Barrow, Alaska - Barrow Graham LP Ref core NGADG0004-211 (SPAdes) (version 2) | ecosystem: Environmental > Terrestrial > Soil > Wetlands >... | reverse complement strand
GAGCTCCTGGTCGGCAACGGCGGCTACATCTTCCACGGCACCCGCGTCACCGGCCTCACCTGGGCCTACCGGCTGTCCAGCGGAAACCTGCGAGCTGTACAGGCGATCGCCGGCCACACCTCCCCCAAGATGGCCCTCCGCTACCAACGCGCCGAGATCGACTACCTCGCCGCCGTCGCCGACAACGTCTCCAAGATGATCGAGAACAACATAGGGACGTAACTCACCCTCGGCTTCGACTAGAACGCTCACCCGCTACGGGTTCGCCTCACCGCTACCTGCGCCACCTCCCGCTCTCTCGTTGGGCTCCGCGGAACCCGCAGGAGGCTGGGGGCCTTCGACGCCGACCGCCCTTAGCACAGACATAGCCGCGTCAGTGCGGCGGAACTTGGGCCGCGTCACCCCAATCTCCACACCTCGCGGCAGGTAGCCCTCTTTACGGAACTCGTAGGCGAGGCTTGCTGGTCCGATGAGACCTCCAAGGGATCGATGACGCCACTTCACGACCTTGCCACCGTCTTGCCACACGATGACAAGATCTGGTCTTCGCCAAACAACGAGGGCCCAGTCACCTTGGGGATTGCTGGTCCAGACTGCGACACCACATTGATCGTCAGCCCGCCCCACAGCCTCTAGGGCCAACAATTGAAGTCCTGCAGAGGAGAAATCTCCAGTGACGTGAAGCGAGTTGGCATTCGGGCGGATGATAGAAATCGTCCTTGACTGCCGATCCAACCATTCGGACACGTCCCCAAACGGGTCTCCATATACGATTCCCTTTGCGAGCGTGGTGACGAGCCCGAGCCAGTGGCTGACGTCACCCAGTCTTTCGATGCCTTGAAGATACATGACAGCTAGGTCCGGATCGTAGCCTCCCATGAGCGATCTGCAGTCGCGCTTGAGTTGCTGATAAATGAGGGCCACCTCGTCGTGGACGCCGACGTTCGTTTCAGTTCGAAGTAGAACCAGCGCGATCGCAGCCAAAGTGCTGACGTCACCTCGCATGCTCCGGGCGGTCTCATTGTCCAGCGCGCCGTATGAGTCCACCACTTTGCGAAGGATTGCCTCTACCAAGAACAACGGCATACTGTCCCCTTCTTTCCAGGTATGGCGCTGCCAGTGGGTTACCGTGCCCACAAGGAAGTAGAGACACGCCCAAAGGGGAACGGACGGTTGCGCTGACTTCTTGGCAGCTTTCTCGGCCCATTGACGTCGCGCAGCTCGAACTTGCCATGGATCGTTGGGATCTTTCACCGACACGGCAAGCATGACGACCCTCAGCCACGCCCAGGACTCGATTCTCGCGTCGTCGCCGCCCCCGCCCCTTCCCCCCGACCTTGAGGCCTTGCTCGCGGCAGAGCGTGTTGGCGACAGGTCGGTCGCATAGCGAGCCAAGCGGGATCGAACGCCATCGATGAAGTTCAAGTCCTCGCCCCAGACGTCTGCCCATTCCACACGCAGATCGGGAGGACCGGGTGGGTTGGGTCTGGGCTTCGGCTGCTGGGCGGTCGACCGATCCGTCACGAACTGGGCTACTGAGTAGCGACGTTCGCCATCGACGGTGGTCCACGCGAGTCGAAGTGCGGTCCCCCCTCTTGGACCGAAGGGGAGATCCACCTCCTTGCTGCCTTGCCTGACGTGACACACGAACGTCCAGCCGTCGGCATGGGGGGACGAAAGGGCTTCGATCTCGACCTTGGTGGTGACGCGCGCCAGGTTAAGTCTGACACCCGTGTCAGTGAGGGCGGCGGCGATGATCACTGGCCCGCCCCGTGTGCTCGCCCCTCCCATGGTGACCACACACCCAAGCGGCAACGGGCTGCGAAGATCGAGCACCTCGCCGTCCGGGAAGAGAGAATGGTCAGTCGGACCGATGATGGCCACCTCGTGGTTGCCGGTGGAGGCATCTGACAGCAAAGCCGCCGTGGTGAGGTTGGGGCTGCCGGTGAGAGCCGCACGTTCGCCGTTGACCGCCCACTCAATGAGTTTGCCGTGCCGGTAGCGGCCTGCGGAATCGCCATCGCGCACTACGGCGACGTCGGCTCCTGTTTCGGACGCGAAGTCCCGAAGGACCTCACGCAAAGTGACAGGATCAAAGACGGTCAAACCTGGCTGGACAGCCACCCGGACGCGGCGCGGTTGAGTCCGCTCGAGCAGCAGTCGCACCGCCTGGCTGCTCTGGTCGTGGAAGGCGGCCGTGATCAACAGTTCGTCGACCGGTCCGGTCGGCAGATGCTGCAGAAGGGGGCCATTCCAGGAGGCGAAGACGTGATGCCGGGTATCGATGACTTCCGCGGTCTGTTGGAGCAGAGTGGAGAGCCTGTCGACGGCGCGACGCACCGCGTCGGCTGACGTTGCATCCAACTCAGCGTGTTCAGGTAACGTCGCCAACACGTCCCGGAGGTCAGCTAAGGCCGATGGGGCTGAATCCCGGTTGCCGATGAGGACAGTGGCGAGCTCCGAGTTCCCCTGCCAACCCGCCAGCCCCAAGTTCCCGGACCCGACAATCGCGATCGCCCTTTTCGGTCCGACCAGCATGCTGACTTTGGGGTGGAACGCCCGTCGTCCCGCAATCAAGCCGACGTGGTACTCGCGTCCCGCCGAGCGAACTGTTCCAACATCGGGTGCCCACATTCGAGCATCGGCGAGCACAGTGACCACGGCGCCAGATTCCCGACACCCGTCTAGTAGTTTCGCTTCGAGGAAGGTGGGGTCCGCATTGAAGGTGAGGAAGAGGGCTTCCACGTCGTGGTCATACCCGTCTTCCCAAAAGGACTTCACGTGATCGAGAGGAACGATCGTCTCAGCGTCGTCCGGCCGCTCCAGCAGGCTCATAAGGATGCGCCCTTCTCGGTGACTTTCCATCGACCGCCTTGATAATCGATCAGGCCGAGTCCGCACAGCAGTTTCGCGAGGGTGTCCCAACGGAAGTTCACCCCTCCTCCCCAATAGTCCGCCTCCTTGAAGACGAGACCGTCGCGCACGAAGACCCCGGTGGGTAAGCGATCCGTGCCGGTGCGAGGGTCGATCTCTGCTCTCTGGAGCGCCACCGCTTGGGACTGGAGGACCATTTGTTCGACGAGAGAGGCGACGAAGACCGGGAGCGGCCGGTCCATTGCGTGCTCCAAACGGGCGCGCAACCACGTCGGGGACAGCCGGTACGCACCGTCTTCGTACTGCTCGTCGAAGTAGGAGTCCGCTTGGGGGGTCAACTGACCCCGGCGGAATGCTCCCAGGAAGAGTTGCCTTACCCAGCCCGTCGGCAGCCCATCGTCCACGTCCCGTTCTGCAGGAAGCAGGAGCCCATCGTCGCGGATGCCCGGCGGAAGCGCCGCAACGAACTGGCGAACGGTCACGGCTGGGAACTCATCAGCGAGCAGCTTGGCTAGAGAGTCGACCGAAGTGGTCATGGCCACCGTCGGGATCCGGTGTACGACCCAAGCCCAGAGAGCACCCCATGCGTTGGCGGTGATCGCCCGGAGCGCGACTCCCTTCCAGGCTTCTGTGACTTCCAAGCTCGCGAGCACGCTGTCGCGCTGGGGGGCGGGGTCGAACAGGAGAAACGGTTGCAGCTGCGCTTGAATCTGGCCAGCATCCACGCCACCGTGCAGAATAATCAACCGGAGCACAAGGCGAACGCTCTGAGCCCGTACCGCCGCCCGCGAACGGGCATCCTTCCCCTCACCCATCAAGACCCTCAGGAAGCTGGCTCCGTCAGCGGAGTCGCTGACGCCGCACAGACACAGATTTCCGTGGGCGTCGAGAGTCCCAAAATCGACTGTGTCGCGTCTTGCGAGGTCCAAGAGCCCGCGCAGCCCATCGCGAGTCGCGGCCTGGTCCAGCCACGCGCCGGGCACGAACTTGCCTTCCGTATCGTCGATCAGCCCCATCCGGGTCTCCGCGCGCCGATACCCCCGGTCGAGGAAACCCCAGCGCTCCTTCGTATACCCATTGGGTGCCGCCAATCTCGCCACATTCAGCATGCCTTCGTCGCGCATCCCCGCGGCGATGGCCTGGACGCCGTGGGCCCGACGCAGCCCGGGGTGAGGGCTAAGATGCCTCGTCGCGATCGCGCCGACCACTACCTCGCACCGTCGCAGGAGGTCGATGACCTCCAGCTCATTCAAATCGAGCGTTGCCGCCTCTGCGGCGACGAGTGCATGAATCGTGAAATAGCGAGCATGCTGAATCTGCGAAGTGACGGCGCGGAGCAGTCGATGGGCCTCCTGCGTAGCGTGACTCTCGACATCCAAGGGATTAGCCCCACCCAAGCGACTACCTTCCCTTGCTGTCCACGCAGCTCCCACAACAGGCACTGGCATCTCCTTCTCCTGCTCCAGACCCTTGTTCAGCAAGCCGGAAACGGAACTCATCTTGGAGGCCCCTCTCAATCCTTTGGCCTGGTTGTGTCAGTCGTCGCGATGAAGGCGAGCCGATCGCAACCCGTCACGGATGGCTGCCTGGGCGGCTACGTCGGAACCGTTGTAGTCGTGGAGCCATTCCTTGGCTGCTCGTCCTTCGTCTCCGCCGGTGCGGGCGAGGTCCACTTTGACTTGGGACTGGGCTCCGCCGGCGTCCTCGACCGCCCATTCGAATCCGAAGATGGGGGCGACGGCCTTGATGGAGCCCCCCTTACAGGTCCGGAAGTGGTTATTGAGCCACGCGAGGAGGTCGAACGCTCGGCCCTCAAGCAGCTCGTCGATCTCCGGGTACTTGCGGGTGCGGCTCCGTTCAGGATCGGACCAGTGAAAGACCCGGACAGTTCGACCAGCCGATTCCGCTTCGGTGATGACGCTTCGAAGTTTGACGGTGAAGTCAGCCGCGAGGGCGGCTTCGCCGGCTTCGTCCAGAGGCTCGTAGGAGACGACCGGGTCAAAGACCGCGGTGCTGTCATCCTGGCCTTGGCGCACGCGCAGGCCCCACAGGTAGATGCGGTTCTCGAAGTCCCATTCGATGTCGAAGTCGATCTCGACATCGGCTGAGGGGATCTGCGGCCACTCGCCGAGGGGCTCGATCTCGATTCCGGCTTTGGCCATCCGTGCCCGGCGCACCAGGGTGGCGTACTTGCGTTCGGCCCTCGAGCCCGGTTGGCTGTCGCGCGGACTCCAACCATGGGGGCAACAGTCGGGATCAAGAGCAGCCAGTTCGGCGACCGTCGAGGCGCCTGCGTCGTACAGGTAGCGCCACTGTTGGGCGGAGGGCAGCCCGGCCTGGATCGCGAAGGACGCGTCATCGGGGCCGGCGGTCTCACGGCAGTACGTCTGCCAGACACACCAGCCGCAGTCGTTGGTGTGGAACGGACGGACGAGTTCGCCTCCGGCCTTGGCGGCTTCGGCCACCCGCAATCGGAACGCGAACTCGTGGTCGTAGCGTTCCAGCAGGCTCCGCTTGGCTCGTCCGCTCTCGGCAGAGGCCGAGTAGGTGTCGCGTCGGGGAGTCCCGAGGTCGTACCAGATGATCAGCCAGGGATCACCGCCCAGGTCGGTGTAGTCGGACTGGCCGATGATGCCGCCGGTCAGGTACTCATCACCCGCGTGAAAGCCGAGGTGTTGCAGCATGCGGGTGTAATGCGCCAACTGGAACCCGTCCCCCTCGACCGACCAACCGGCATCCGAGAGGCCGACTACCCGACGGCGCTCGGACGGCTCGGTCAGAGACGACACCCACAATCCGGTGCGGACGGCATCCTTACGGGTGCCGTGCAGTTTCACGTCCACCGGCACGTAGCCCTCGCCGATGAGCACCAGGACGTCGGGGGCGCCAGCCATGGTGCCGGCTCGAGGTAGTCGGCCGTTGACGATCATGGGGACTCGTTCGCGCATCGCGACCAGCGTCGCTGCGATGTTGGCGTTCCAGCCCGCCGCATCAGAGAGTACGACCGAGCCTGGCGCTTGGCCGAGGCGTTCGTTGACCTTGGCCTCGAACTCGTTGCCAGCATCAAACAGCTTCTGGGTGGCCTGGTCGACGACTGGTTTGGGCGGCGCGGCCGGGGAGTAGTCGTTGTGGACGGCGCGGGCGCACTGCTTCGCTGGATAGCCGCCCAGCACTGCTGAAGCCTGTGCGCTCACCGGCTACCTTCCTCGTCTTAGGTGTCTCTCACGCTAGACCTCGGGTCTGACACTTTCGTGTCCGATGCCCTGCCGAGTCTTCGACGCGTCGGGGCGTCCCAATCCGACGTCCGGCACTAGCGCTGCCCTCCGGGGTTTAGCCCAGGATGCCGAGCCGCTGACAGACGCCCGGGCCGCCCATGCGTCGGATCGCCTGGGGGTCGCCAACCACAATGAGTCGGTCGGTTGCCCTCGACAGGCCGACGTAGAGCCGTTCGGATGCGCGGTCCCGGCTGCCGTCCTCGTTGACACACAGGACGACCGCTCGACGCTCCATGCCCTTGAAGCCCAGGACGTGTGCGTAGAAGATGTCGTCGGTCGCCCAGAACTGTTCCCAGTAGGCCTGCTGGCCCAGCGTGGTCTGCCGCTCGGCCTGCACCGGGTGCCGCTTCCCGAGGGTGATCAGCGCGATGTCACCGGCCCGCCAGCCTTCGTCGAACAGGACATCGACCTGCTCGTCGGCAACGTCCAGCGCGTCCTCTCGGCTGGCTGAGACGAATGTCACCTCCGGCCCGTCGCCACCGCGCAGCTCCATCCCTGTCGGCGCCAGCGGTACGAACGTCTCGGCGATCTGGCGGGTGTTGCGCAGGTTGTGGTCGAGGACGAGCGGCACCAACTGCACCGGGGGGCGTCCGAACCGTGCAAACACCCGTTGCCGCTCGTCGGAGTACGCGTACAGCCCGCCGGTCTCCTCGTCGCGTAGCGCACGCAGCAGGGGCAGCCACCAATCGTCAGCGAAGTCCTGGGCCTCGTCGACGATGACCGCGTCGAACTTCTCGTCGTGGCTGAGCCGGGACGCCTCGGCCGCCATCCGGCGCGGCAACTCAACCTCCCAGAAGTCAGAGTCGTCACGCGATCCGAACTCGGTGATCCCCCATCGCCGGCCGAGGTCCTCAAAGGTGCCCACGAAGGCGGGCCGCTTCGACGCAGAACCCACCAGCAACGACTTACGCAGATAGGTGGCCAGCCCGTAGGAGTAGCAGACGACCGCCACACGCCTCTTCTGCCCCAGCAGGCGCCCGGACGCGAGGTCACGCGCCTGCTGCATCGCCAACACCGTCTTGCCACTGCCCGCGCCACCGCGGATCTCGAGGCGGGGCAGCAGCCGGGTCACCTTCAACAGGTTGGCCTGCTCGGCGGTCAGGCGCTGCGCGCGCTCCTCGCGATCCGCGGCCAGCACAACGGCGTCCCGCGACGGCAGGAACCGGCCATTCAGGATCTCCAGGATGACGTCGACGTCCTCGCGGGTGGGCACCCTAGCGTCCTTCTGCCAACGGGAGGTGGTGTCGAACACGCGGGCGCCCAGGTCAGTCAGGTCGCTGCGGCCGCTGACCTGCCAGCGGGGCAGGTCCGGCAGAGCAAAGTCCGCCTCCACTTCGGTGTGGGCAAGCACAACGTGGTGGCTCCAGCGCACACGTCCCCGGCTGCCCCATCGCGGGTCGGCCTCGACGTAGTGGCGCAGCGCGTACTGGGCGTCGCGCGCCTGAGCGACCGGGTCGATCCGGACGGCCCCCTGCCCACGGTCAATGAACCATGTCCCGTCATCGACCCAAACGTGGCTGCCCTTGACCTCAACGACCACCACCCCGGAGTCGGGCATCAGCACCACAAGGTCGGCCTCATGGTCCTTGTGCCGGTCCGAGATCCTCAGATTTGCGACGACGACGCTGTCCGGATCCAACTGCCGGACGACTCGCTGCCAGACCTCTCTCTCGGACGACGTCGCGAACGCCGGTTCGGTGGGGAACGTGCGGGCGGGCATGGTCGATTGTCGCCCACGGTCAGGGCGACGTGGCCGGTTGGGGGTCCCGACGCGGCCCCGGTCCGCCTGGATGGGTCGCAACCCGGGACCGAGCCTGCTGGCCGATCGCGATGTGTAGCTGAGCTCAGGCTCTGCCGCTTACCAGGTACTCGGGTGAGTTTCGCAGGTATTGGGCGAGTCCTTCGATGTCGGCGTAGATGCTGGCGAACCGGTAGCCGAAGCGATTCTCGAGCTGGTGCCGGATCGCGGGCTTGGCAGAAGCGCTGATGCGGTAGGTGAAGACGAGTCCCTTGGACATGGGGCGGGATTCGGGTCTGATCCGGGCGAAGCGCACCGGGATCGAGGCGAATTGCCGGAGCCTGTCGGCAGGCCAGGTCTCGGACTCATCGGGATGGATGCGACTGAGCGCGTGGGGAGGACCGTCGACCGGCGCGGGCCGCGATGAAGCGCGCGAGGCAGTCAAGAGGGCGGTGCCCTTCGTTCGCGGCTGGGGACACCTCTGGGAGAGCGCATAGCCGCATCGCGTGGCTGTCAGGCCGCCATTACCAGTTCGTGTCGGACGTTCAGCGCAGCGGCGTGAACGAGGCTGCGCGCAACGTCGAGCGATTGGACATGCAGTAAGTCGTCGCTGGCAACGCGATGGGTGAACCCGGGCTCGCGGACGGTCGCCCTGAGTTGGGCGCGCTGTAAGCGCTGGACGAACTGACGCGCCCGAGTGTTACTGGTGGGCGCGTCGGTCTGCCCGATCGCATCGAGAGCCACGGAGGCGACGATTGTCCGGAGCATTTCCGCCAGGGTGCGTGGATGGTCGAACACCTCGAGCAGGACGGGGTGACCAGCGACGCCGATGAGCACACCGCGTTGTCCGAACTGCGGCCGGACCTCACGGACGATCATGTCCACCTCTCGCTCGTGGCGACGCTGGACATCCACCAGGCTCGAGGTCGCCCCGGCGCCGAAGCGGTGCTCGTAGGCAGCGACCCGGTTCCAGACGTCGCCCTGGTCCGCGCTCCGGGAATCGCGGTCGTCCTCACCGGCCCCGGATTGGTCGGGACGGATGCTGCGCAGGGCCCCACGTACCGCCAGCGGCGCCGCACGGCGCTCGGTGGACTGGGCCGTCTCGCCGTGCCAACGGCCAGCCTCCACACAACGTACGTCGAGCAACGTTGGCCGGTCGGCGGCGATGAGGAGGTCGCGGGTGAGTACGCGATGTTGCCAGCCGCCGCTGAGCAGTGCTCCTTCGAGCATGAGCAAGGGCTTGGGTCCGGGCTGGGTGACTACCAGTGTGCTGACCTGGGGGTGGTCGGGCAGCTCGGTGACGGCGCCCTCGCCGCGCAGGGTGGTGGTGTAGGGACGGTGAGTCGTCACCGGCGCCTCGGTCCAGATGGGGAAGATGGTGAGCGGGCCGGCTTGGGTGCCGCAGCCGAGGTGGAGTGTGGGCATCGTGATCATGGCGTTTCCTTCTTCATGTTGAGTCGGTTGGTCAGGTCGATCCGCTGAGCCGCAGGCGGGGAAGGACGAGGCTTGTCGTGTCCTGTCGTCATCTGGATTGCCGGGTGAGCAGAGCTGGCCGAGTCCGAAGCGGACTCGGTTCATTGCCGGCGTCCTCCTTGTCCCAGCACTCCGGATCAGGCCGCCCGTCCGCCATGCCTGGCGCGCTCCGCGGCGCGAACTCCACGGATGACGGCGACGACGTCGAGCTGGTTGTCCTGACGCCACCGGCTGATCGCGGCACGGTCTTCCGCCCGCTGGTCAGCGGGCACGTTCTTCCGTGTGTGATGCCAACGGAGCGCGTCCTCGGCGTAGTCGATGTAGGCGATGGGCCGCGCGCTCCGGATCGCGTCGAGTGCGGCCACGGGCTCCCAGCCCAAGGCCAGCAGGATGGCGAACCCCGCCGACGGTCCCCTGTTGATGCCCATGTGGCAATGCGTGAGCACCTTGGCGTCCGGGTCCGCCAGGGCGGCCAGCGCCCAGGCGGCGACCTCCTCAAACCAGGCCGCGGGGATCCGCTGGCCGGCGTCGTCAACGCCCAGGTGGCGATAGGCGATCGTGGGGACGAGGTCGCGCATCAACTCCTCGTCGTTCCACTCCTGCCGTACGTCGAGCACGTGGGTGATGCCATTCGCCTGCAGGTCGCGGGCCTGGCGCAGCGCGAGGTTCGGGTCGAAGTTGTCGAGGTCGCCCCCGACAGCCAACCTTGCCGTGACGAAGTGAGCGTTGGCCGTGGTGAACGTCGGTGAGTCGGAGTGGATCTGGCTGGTGGTCATGCCTGGTTCCTGTCGTCGGGACCTCGTGGTCTGTGCCATGAGAATCCCGCGGCGAGGAGGGCCCCAACAGTGACCCGGGTAACCCTCAGGGGACCCCGTCGCCCTGGAGGTCGTCGGTGGTGATCAGGGCGGCCGTCGTCACCAAGTAGTGGCCGAGGTGGTCGAGGGTGTCGATGGGGCCGCCCACCCGATGTGCGTTGATGCGTCCCATGAGCCTGTCGGCGGACCGCTTCATCGCCGCCTCGGTGATGCCCACTTCGTCAGCGGCGGTCCTGTACACGTTGACCGGCCTCGGCGTCCCAACGAGGAGGTGACGGAACAGCACGGCCATCGTGTGCCGCAGGCTCGGTCGTACGTCGCCGCGTTGCAGGGGAACGAAAGTCGCCGGAATCGGGGAAGCTCCGGCATCCGGCGGGCGGTCACGCGCGACCGGAAGCGCCGGATCGGACCGTCCACTGCCCACCAGGAAGGTCAAAGTGACGGATTCGTCCAACTCTGGCCACACAACAGTCGTCGTCCCGTCCTGAAGCGCCACCACCCCTGACGGCTCAGCCTCGACGAAGGCCCGGGCATTCGCTGCCTTCGCTCGGGTGCGCTCGCCGTTGACCAACAACCACCCTTGCCGCGGAGCCTTTCCAGGACCCATGACGCTCGGTGTGGACGAGTACGGAACGACGGTGGCCAAGATCCTTGGCACTCGCTCGTTCGGCAAACGGGCGGCGGCGCCTCTGGCACGTCCCACGGTGACCGGCTCCCCCGGGAGCCGCCACGTGCCAAGAACGCGGCCCCGCACCTCAACGCGCATCACGCCGTGACGCTCGCTCCGCATCGTGCTCGGCGCGGGCGCCCTGGGCTCTCCCGCGAAGTCAGGCATGACCCGGTCGCCAATCGCGGTGAGGTTGACTCCGGGGGCGGCAGTTGCCCTCCCCGAGAGCCACCAAAACTAGCCCCGTGACCAATTGTCTCCCCCGGGAATCACGCTCGGAGGGCCTCCTCCGTCCAAATGCTACCGACAACTTCGGGCTGGAACGCCTCCGGAGCGGAACCGCGGATTCACACGTCCGGATTCGGCGCACGGTAGACCCTCGGTAATGACCAAGCCACCTCGCGGAAGGCCTCCATCTGTGAGCCGGCGAAGCTCGGCCCACCGGGCCCTGGCTCCGCGCGACGCTGACCACATGGAGCCCTCTATACCAACCGATTATCCGTGACCGAACGAGTCGGTGGCGCGCGCAAGCCACTCCCCTTCATCCAACACCGCCGTCCGCGTCATCCCTGGAGCGATGGCCACCTGGACCGTCACGTTGGGGACAGACTTCCCAACTGTGGGGGGTGGAATCGCACCAAGAGAGCCCAGTCCTCGTCGTCCGTGGCTAGGGTCGAAGTCAGTTCGGCCTCGACGTCGCGAGCAGGACTGAGATCTGAGGGGGTCGACCGTGTCTCCAGACGAAGAAGCGTGGGCGCGGTATATGGCGTGGAACGACGCACTGGCCGCCGAGTGGCTCTCCGAAGAGCAGGCCGACGTGCCGGCATATCTTGATGTCGAGCCCGAGGTCCTGCAAGTTGCAGCGGCAAAGGTGGGGGCTGTGGGTGACCCTTCCGCGTCTTTGGCGGCAGCTGTCTCGGCCACGGTGTGGCTCGGAGAAGGGCCCGCGTTCAGCCGTCATCACCAAGAGCTCCAAAGATGGCGCCGCCGGCGCCGCGTGTCTACCCAAAGACGGTCGCTGATGGATACGCCGCCTCCCGTGATCGCACTGTTAGGGTCGTTCACCATTGCGGCCTTCCAGATGGGGGCCGACACCAACTACGCTTCAAACGCGTACTACGCACCCCTGTTCGCGCTCCTGGGAGTCAAGGCCAGGGATGAAGCCCGTTTGACCCACGCGTTCAGGACATACTCTGAGGATTTCTGGCGAGCCCTTAACGAGTATCTGGCGGAGTATGGCGGTCGGCGAGGCATTCCGACTGCCTTCGCGCTGGGACACCGATACGTGGGCCTCCCGCAGTCCCAGGCACTGGTCCGGGCGACAGACCGCATGAAGCTCCCAGCGTTCTTCCGGGCCTGCGGCCTTCCTCCCGGTTCCGAGATCGTGCCGGGTGACCTTGAGCGGCTCCTTGACGTGTGGGTCGGACAGATTCCGCCACCCGTCAGCGCGAATCTCTCCCGACTTTGGAAAAGCAAGGCACGAGAACGAATTGCGGGTGTTATCGCGGTCGAGCTCAGCCACTGGGACGGCAGTTACCGTCATGCTGACGTTGCGGAGCCCGAGAAGGCAGGCGACCTGTCCCTTACAGCGCTCGTGCGTCGGCGTCTGGGTAAAGAAGGGGTCGAGCTCTCCTTCGCGGCTCGCTTTGGCGCACCAGTCACGGCTGACTCTCTGGTGGTTGTAAGCGCGGACAAGCGCCCTGCGATCGCTGTTATGTCGGCAGTCGGGGGCCGGGTCCGGCCCGCGCCGGGCTCAAAGATCGACCCGGAGTCTCTGGTCGGTGCGAGGGTCGAGGTATGCGACTCCGCGACGGACCAATCGGTCCATCGATTACCGCGGCGAGTTGTGCCCATGCACAAGGACGAGCTGCTGGGCGTCTATGTCGAGGCCGAGCGCGCGCTGCTGGCCGAGGACGCACTCGTCCTGGTGAAGGATGAACCTGCGCTCGTCAACGACGTGACCAAGCTGATCGAGACCAACGGTCGGCACGGGAGGGTTTTCGCCGCCGGGGAACGCTCGGGAATCGACCGGCTAAGTGGCTTGCCCGAGGGTTGGTTGCTGTTTACTGACGTGCAGATCTTCCACCCGCCCGCCGCGGGTGGCAGAGTCGAACTCAACGTTCTCATGCCACTGACCACAGCACGGCTAGCACTGAGCGGGGGGCTCAAACTGCCGGGTCGTGTCCGCAAATGGTCCAGCTTGTGCCCCCCTGAGATCAGCGCTGTCACGGCGGATACGGCGTCCAGGATCTCTGTGACCCTCGAGCGGGTCGGCGACGACGGAGCCCAGCACGACATCCTCTCCTGGCAAGGGGGCGGAGGCGTTCTGGTGGTGCCCCTTGATGGGCTCGGTCTGTCCGACGGCGACTTCGAGGTGACCTTCCAGGCGGGGGGTGACTTGGTAGCGCAGTCGATGCTGCGTCTGCGGTCAGGGGCGACGCCCGACCTGTTCAACTGGGAGACCTGCACACGGTTGGTGTACGAGTTGGATCTCCAACCGGGTGCCGTCATGTCGGCCAGTGCGATGACTGGCGAGTCCAATCTGTTGGTCGACGGGCCAAGGGCCGTCGGAGAGAGAACGTTGCCTGATCACGAGTGCCAGGCACCAACGTCGCCGATGTGGCTGACGTCGAAGCGGTCTGACATCGTCGCTTCACGCCCAGTAGTGCTGGGGTACGCGGATCCGGACTCCTGCCTGGTGACGGGCAGGCACTATATGCAGCTGCCGATCTGGTACGGAGGCAAGTCCAGCGGTCACATCGACGGCGTCTGCAAGGGCTGCTACCTGGTCAAGCGGTACCCGGCATCTGCGAAGCACAACCAGACAGTCAAGGCGCCGTCGAAGCCTTTCGCGCTTGACCTGAGCAAGCTTCCCAAGCAAGTCCAGGCCGAGATCGCCAACGACGTCTGCCTCGATGCGCTCGTCCACGTCGGCGGCGGTTTGTTGAGCAGTTTCGAGCGTGTGGCCACCCAGGCCGACGGGTCGAGCATCTTCGTCGACGACCTTATGCGGACGTTGGAGGTCCTCGGGCATGTTGACGTGCGGCGCAATGAACGCTGCCAGCCCGTCGAGTGGGAGATCTCACCACCCCAACTCGCCCAGCTTCCGGACGGGAGGTTCCTTTTCACCGGGGCCTGGGATGAGGGCAGCAGGGCGGCAGTCGGCCATAACGTCTCCCCGCGCGGGGGCAGGCTTGAGTCGTTGGTTGGCGTCGAGAAGGTGACCAGCTGGGTTGTTAGCGGTATGGACCTCCGCGACATGGAAGAGGTGGCGAAGGCCCACGGAGTGGAGGTCGCTCCCGACGCTGCATTGCGTCTTCTTCACGTTCTGCCACCGCTCAGGGAGCTTGAGTCTTCGTTGACGCAGGTCGATGTGCCGGCCTTTAACAAGGCGGAGATTTTCGATGTGAAGCAGGCTGCTTGGATACCCATCCCCGGCATCGCCGGTCCGGGTGCGTACCGGTTGACGCAGTCGTTCCGCTCCATGTGTCTATGGCTGGACGACGACGGAGCAGTGGAACGCAGGGGGCGGATCGGCTCGGTCCAGTTGGTGAAGCACTTGGCCGCGCGGGCCCAGGGTCACCCCCTGCTGGCACACCTGCCAAGAACCCGGACGCTGGTAGTGCCACTGGGCGCTGACCTGCCCGGTCTCTACGGGCGCGTAGCGGCGCTGTGCTCTGGCCAGCCGCCCATTGCCTGTCCCAGGACGCGGACCCTGGCCTACCCCACCGTGCCCAAGCCCGTCGCCGACGGCCTCGCGAGCCTGCTCACTAGCTAAGGACTGACACGTGACCACACCGCTCACCCTGCAGGACGCCTTACGGGACGCCTACCTAAGGTACTTCGACACGGCCTTCTGGCTGAGGGACGAAGAACTCCTCGCAGAGCGTCGCCGCCTTCTCGAGACGCCGGGGACGTTGCTGAGCGAATGCCTGCTCGAGCCAGTGCTGCCTTATGACGCAGCTGTCCCACTCATTGATGTCACTCGCTCGGCAGGCGTCAGTGACAACACCGCCGAGGTGGTGGGTCAGGCCTTGTTCGGGTCCTTCACCAAGCCGGGAAATGCAGTGCGCCTCAGGTCGCACCAAGCGGACGCAGTAAGGCACCACTTCCTGCCCGCTGCCGAGCCCGGGCGGAACGTCGTGGTGACTTCCGGCACAGGGTCTGGCAAGACTGAGAGCTTCCTCCTGCCGGTGTTGCTGAGGCTCGTCGAAGAGGCACGGACCTGGGGCTTGCAGCAGAACGCGGACCCTGTGTGGGAGAGCTACAACCCGCAGTTATGGGAGTCACCTCGGCGGCGGGAGCATCGACCGGCAGCAGTGCGGACGGTGCTGCTGTATCCCACGAACGCACTGGTAGAGGATCAGATGACCAGGCTCCGGCGAGCCATCAGGCTCATCGGTGAGGCCCAATCTGACACGCCGCTGTGGTTCGGCCGCTACACCGGGGTGTCAATCGGCACCACCAGCCGTCCGAAGAAGAACGCCAGCATCATCGGAGAGGTCGCGGCCGAGTTGCGGGCGATGGCAAGGGACTTCCAGACCCTGGTCGACGCTGGAACCTCAAGTGAGGACTTGGCGGAGTTCCCGGACCCCCGGTCGCACGAGTTACTCGTGAAGTGGGACATGGTTTCCTCCCCGCCGGACATTCTCGTGACGAACTACTCAATGCTCAACGCCATGCTTATGCGGTTGCAAGAGGAGGAGATGTTCGACAAGACCCGCGGATGGCTTCAGGCGTCGGAGGACAACGTGTTCACCCTCGTCGTTGATGAGCTCCACCTCTATAGGGGGACGCAGGGAAGCGAGGTGGCCATGGTGGTTCGAAATCTGTTGTCGCGCCTCGGCCTGGCCCCTAACTCATCCCAACTGCGGTGCATCGCGACCAGCGCATCTCTCGCTGGCGACGACTTGGGTTCGAAGTACCTAGAGGAGTTCTTCGGCGTCGCGCAATCATCGTTCTTCGTGACACCAGGGTCTGCGCGCGATCTCGGCGCTTCTGTTCGACTGAACAGAAGTCGTGTACTCGCGGGCGATATTCCTGAGCAGCCTGAACTTTCGAGGATTGTCGCGCTGGCTTGTCACTACCCCCCTGAGAACCGACTCCGAGCAACTGAGGCACCGCAAGTCGCCAGCAACCTGTTCGGTGAGAAGGACGACGACCTCGCTGGCCTCGGGGCCATGCTCGAGGCACTCGGCCGCGCGAACACGGACGAGCGGGGTGTGCCCCTCCGTGCCCATCAGTTTGTTCGGACGGTCCGGGGAATGTGGGCCTGCTGCAACCGCGACTGCTCCGGCGTCGAGCCAAAGAAGCGCTTGGCCGGGAGAGGGGTGGGCCGGCTGTTCAACATCCCTGCCAGCATCTGCGCGTCATGTGGAAGCCGGGTTCTCGAGCTCTTGTACTGCTTTGAGTGCGGTGACGTCAGTCTCGGAGGATTCGTCGTTGATGTTCCCGAGCCGGCAGACGGTGGCGGCTACGTCCTCGGGTCCACTCCAGTTGAGATCCCGGCTCTGGAAGCTCGGCCTGTTTTCCGTCGCACGATCGGTGACTACGTCTGGTTCTGGCCAGGTGAGAAGCCCGCCGACACCACCGGATGGTCGAAGGGGACTCCTAAGCCGACCGACCACAAGGCAAAGGCCGCGAAGGTGCATTTCGCGTTCGTCCCCGTCCAACTCGACCCTGCGCTTGGCCTAATCCAGGACGTGTCGGACCGGATGGACGGCTGGATTCTCCGTGCGACGAGTCTGCCGGAGGGTTCACGCCACTCAATTCCCGCACTTCCCGAGAGGTGCCCCCGGTGCGACACCGCGTACTGGAACGACAACAGGACGTTCTTTGGCGGCCAAGTGCGAAGCCCGATCCGAGCTCACACCTCCGGCACCGCTCAGTCGACCCAGCTCTACTTGTCTCAGCTGATCCGGAGTATGGGAACTGACCCTCGTGACAGCAAGACCATCGTCTTCACCGATAGCCGTGACGATGCAGCCAGGACGGCTGCAGGAGTGGCCAAGAACCACTATCGGGACGTTGTCCGCCAAATTGTCCGTCAGGTGTTGGAAACCGAGACCGACGTCAGGGATCTCGTCAACCGTGAGTTGAAGGGTGAGGGGCTAGCACCGGGTGAGTTGGAAGCCGTGCACGAGTTCAGGTCTGGGCAACGCGACGCTTATGACCTCATGCAGAAGGCCAAGTGGGTTTCGCTCGACGATGAGGAGATCCAGCAGGTCGAGGCTGCCTTTAACGCTGGTGGTCCGTCGCGCGTCACGTGGGGCGAGCTTCAAGGGTCTGTGTCCGACAGGTTTGTCGCCAAGGGTATGGCGCCTGGTGGCCCCGGGCCGTTGGCCGCCAAGAACACTGATGCGAGCGACTGGTGGACCGCTTTCGAGCCGCCGGTGCCGGGCATCTGGGCTGTCATGCCACAACCTATGCGCGGCCAAGAGGCGGCGCAGCATCGTGACCGACTGCTGACTGTCATAGCCGAGGCTCTTTTCGATCGGGCAGGCCGCGATATCGAATCCGTCGGCCTCGCCTCCGTCGTGCCGGTTCGGACGCGTACGGATACTGGGCCGTTGAAGGAGTCCACCGCCTCCGAAGTGCTGACCTCGGTCACCAGGATCCTGGGTCTGAGGCGGCGCTGGTCAGGCGGGGACTACGACGAGTCCCCAAAGGCGCCGGCTCCCGTAAGGGGCTATCTCAAAGCCGTCGCGGAGAGGCACGGCGTATCTGCGGATGAACTTGAGGGATGGGTATTCGATGAGTTGCTCCGGACCGGCGCCATGCGTGGGTGGCTGCTTACCCTTCGGACCCATACGTCGCCCTTCGCGCTCGTCCTAGGTGGTGAGAGCGTGTGGGTCTGCTCGAACTGCGCCTTCCGGCACCTTGGGCCCTCAGCCGGTGTGTGTGTCAACCGGGGCTGCAACAAGGAGTCTCTCGATCAGCGTGCCCGCTCCGTCGATCACAAGGACTACTACGGCTGGCTCGCCTCGCAGGAGCCGAGGCGCTTGGCGGTGGCTGAGCTTACAGGGCAGACGAAGCCGCTGTATGAGCAACGTCGGCGTGCACGGGTATTCAAGGGAGTGCTCCTTCCGGAACCAGCGGAGAACGTTCTCACCACACCCCTCGACATCCTCAGCGTCACCACGACGATGGAGGTCGGGGTTGACATCGGTTCCTTGCGCTCGACCTTGATGGCCAACATGCCTCCGCAGCGGTTCAACTACCAGCAGCGGGTGGGCCGTGCAGGTCGCGGCAAGCAAGCGTTCTCCTACGCGGTAACCGTATGCAGAGATCGCTCGCACGATGATGACTACTTCGCCGACCCTCGCCGGATGACGGGCGACGTCCCACCCCAGCCGTTCCTAGACCTGCGCCGGCGGCGCATCGTTCAGCGCGTCATTGCGGCCGAAGGGCTCCGCAGGGCCTTCGCAGCCCTACCTTCGGGCCCGAACTGGTCCGCAGGGAGCATCCATGGAACTTTCGGCCTGAGCGCTGATTGGCAGGGTCGCCGGGATGCGATCGCGGCATGGCTGTCGGTCGAGGATCTGTCGCCCTTGGTGCGCAGATTCACGGCCTACTCGGGGTTGGCCGAGGTAACGCTTGACGAGATGGCCTCCTGGTTGCGGACTGGGCTAATAGCCCAGATTGACCAAGAGGTGGCCAAGGACGCGGGGTCGACCGACGAGTTGAGTGAGCTGCTTGCCGCGGTCGGCGTGCTGCCGATGTTCGGCTTTCCGACGCGGGTCCGGCAGTTGTTGGGTGGACAACCGCGAAGTGTGTCGGACCTTGAGGCTCAGTCGGTGTCTGACCGATCGCTGGACCTCGCCATCAGCATGTTCGCGCCGGGCGCGGAGGTGGTGCGAGACGGGCTTATCCATACAGTTGCTGGGTTCGCGGCCTACGACGTTGCGGGCTACGGCAGGCCACAGGGCAAGGACCCCCTAGGGCCGAGGATCCTCGTCGGGCAGTGCGACCAATGCGGGGCAGCTGAGATTGATCCTCAGCAACCGACCTGTCTGGTCTGTGGTTCAGGACTGCGGGATATCCCGCTCCACCAGCCTTTGGGTTTTCGAACCACCTTCAGCACTCGCGAATACGACGACGAGAGTGACGCGGCGCCTTCCGCAGGGTCACCGACGCTTTCGGTCAGTGCACCAGCATCCTCCATGTGCACTGTCCTGGCCACCGAAGTCAGTGTCTACGAACAGTCCAGGCTGCTGCAGGTAAACGACAACCGTGGTGCGCTGTTCCCGGTCGCTATTCAGCACGACAAGAGCGTGATTGTGACCGACAAGGCCCTGTTCCCCGACAGGGGCAACTGGCCACCAACATCGGCGGTGGATGACCTTGTCGCTATTGGGGCGATTCGGGTCACAGACGTCCTGACCATCCAGGTGAGGTCGGACAACGTACCGGGAGGATTCGTCGTTCGACACAGCAGCGAATGCCCAGCCGGCAAGGCCGCGTACTGGTCACTGAGCGAGGTTCTGCGACGAGGGGCTAAGCGTCTGCTGGACATCGACCCCCAGGAACTGGTGGCAGGCCTCCAGCCCATCAGCGACGGCTCCATGGCCGTTTTCCTCGCCGACTCAGCCGACAACGGCGCTGGGTACTCCAACGAGATCGGTGAGGAGGCAACGTTCAGGCGGCTGTTGACCGAGGTACGGCAAAGTCTCGTTGACCAGTACTCGGACAAGGCGCACGCCCATTGCTCGACGTCGTGTCCGGACTGCCTGCGTTCCTACGACAACCGACGCCTGCACGGCGCTCTTGACTGGCGCCTGGCTCTAGACATGCTTGACCTTGCCGCCGGGCGCCCACTTGACCCGGAGCGATGGTCCGCCCCCGGAGCGATCCTGGCCGAGGCACTGTCGAGGACGCCTCAGATGTCCCTCGTCAACGGGACGACGGACAACGGGGTGGCCTACCTGGCCGATCGCGCCGCAGGCAAGGCCGTCCTGCTCGGGCACCCCCTGTGGCGCAGGGATCCCAACTATGCAGTCGAAGACCAGGCGCTTGCGACTGACATCCTTGAGAGCGAGGAGGGGTACGAAGACGTCCAGTTCGTCGACGTCTTCACGGCGACGCGACGTCCTCTTGCGGTGCTCAAGTGCCTGTTCTGAGAGACGTGGATGTCCGGCCCGACCCGAGCGAGATCGACAAGATCTCCCCATCGGCGCTGAATAGGTTGCTTGAATGCCCGAAGCGAGTCGCCTACGGGAGAGACGACCGTACGAAGGGATGGGATCGGCCAACTACACGGACGGCCCTGGGGATCGTCGCTCATGGCCTGGCTGAGGCCGTCACACGAGGGTACGGCCCGGCTGACGGGGACTACACCGGATGGCTAACGACGATCTGGGAGGATCTGGTCGCGAAGCAGGTAGCCCAACTGCAAAGGGCGTGGCCTGGTCGGCAGGTTCCACCTGCCCACTCATGGCCGGGATACGCCGTCACAAAGGTGCGACTGATCCGCGGCTTCGCACGCCGCCCGCCTTGGCAGGCAGCCCCGGCTCCGAGGCCTGCGGGACAACCGGCTGCCACTGCGGGGGGCGAGCCTGCGCTGCCCTGGGTCGAGAGGCGTTTGGAGGATCTAGGCAGTCGCTTGTTCGGTACACCCGACCGCGTCGATGAGGTGAATGGTCGACTGAGGGTGGTCGACCTCAAGTCGGGGGTGGGACAACGCGAGGTCAAGGACTCCCAACTGAGGCAGCTCCTGGTCTATGCATTGCTCGTCAAGAGCAGCCTCGGGCGACTACCCGACGACGTCGTGGTGCTCGACATCAAAGGCCAGGAACAGGCGATCCCGGTTGACGCATCGGCCGTCGCCGCTGTGGTCACGGTCGCTGCAGCAGCCGTGGACGGATTCAACCAGTCACTCGTCAGTGCTACCGGCGCCGAAGCACGCCCTGCGCCACAGACATGCAGATGGTGCGAGTTTCGCGTCATCTGCGGTGACTACTGGGCCGCCCGAGGGAGCGACTGGCCGACTGCCATCGACATTGCGGGTGTTGTCGTCGGCATCACTACTCACTACGTCGAACTCCGGTCCATCGATGGTTCAGGCGATTGGAGACTTGTCCTTATAGGCCCCGAACAGCCTGCCGTCGGTGATGTTGTACTGGCTGTCGACGTGGAGCCTGCCGGCTTCGAGACCAGCCGAGCTCGCTGGAACTCGAGAGTGCGCGTCGTGCCCGCCACGGCCTAGTAGGCAACACCCCTCGACCACAAGCAGGTGCCCAGTGCCATCCAGATTGCTGTCGGTCGGCGGCCTAGGCTTTACTGGCTAACACGTGAGCGGCTGCCTCCGCGAGCCCGATAATGGGATTAATTGAGCCGTTCACTTGCAGCGGCAGGCGGATCCGGTAATTGACGGACTCGGGAACTAGGTCCATGCCTGCGAGAGCGTCGCTGCGCGGAAGTCGGATGCGCGGGTCGGACATGTCATAGAGCCGCACGAACGATGTCGTGAAATGTCTCCGGAACTCCGCCGGGACCGCCAGCGAGTCATGATCGTAACCGCGGCCGCTCGATCCTGCGTAACCGCTGATACGGCTCAGGAATGCCATGCGATCCGCGGTGGTGAGGCCGCTAGCCAGCTTCGAAACGAGATTGGGCAGGGTGAACCCCGTCGTCTGGTTGTTTGGCAGCCAGACCAGTCCAATGCTAAGAAGGAAAAGCCCCGTCTCTTGCCCGCCCCCAACTGGCATTCCCAACTCAACCTGGTGGGGTCCCTGAATATGATGTTCAGACGAGCCTTTTGTCGTAGTCTTGACCTCAACCCCGATCGCACCGAGTTGCACGTCCCGGGTGGATGGTTTGTACCCGGCCCAAGACTGCATGAGGGTCATCGTGGCCGTCCCAGGATCGGCGCGAGTGAGGGCATCCAGGAACAGCAATTCCCCGCACAAGCCCAAGAGGGAGTCAGCGTCGCCGTCTTCGGCGGATCGAGGGCCCTCAGCCCTAGGGTCGACCATTCGACGGTTTGAGCATCTAGCGACAGGGAATCGGCCGTGGGACTATCGACTGCCCCGAGCACGCTTCGAACCAAACCTTGCGGGAGGTCCTTTCGGTTCTGCGCGACGTGAGTGCGGAACACATGCCAGGCGGCGCCCACTGCGACGCCGTTGCCGACTTGCCTGTACGACGCGGAGTCCGGCTGGCCGCGGAACGAGAAGCAGCGCGGAAGACCCTGCAGGCGGGCCGCCTCAGTAGGCGTGAGGTGTCGACGCCTGCTGCCCACTACCGAGGTCTGGGTGATGGCGACCAGCGCCGGCAGGTATGTCGGCGCTTTCGCCCGGATCCCAGATGGTCGGAGGTGGATGATCGTCTCCCAGAGGGAGGAAGCGTCCTGTGCCTGCCACTCGAGTTTACGACGGGACCCCGGAAACAAGGCAAAGCTGGGGTTGGCGCGCTTCCAGGCCTTGATGACTCCGCTCTGTTCGTCGTAGAAGCGCGCGTTGTTCACGAGGATCCGCGACTTCCACCTCGGCATGGCGGCTAGCTCCATCGGGTCTAGGTTGCGCTCAGGCACCCAGTCGTCCGCCCAGAGGGGGAAGCCAGGAAGACGGGTCCCTCGAACTGCCCACATCCGTTGAACGAACTCATCCCAAACATCAACCCAAGCGGTCTCGTCAGCCGTGAGCCTATACTTCGACAGGTCTGAGATGGACGAATCGTCGTCGAGGATCCACTCCGCATCCCAGTTCTCGACCCTCCAACCGTCGACAGGTCCGCGGACCACGGTGGGTGCAACGTCCGTCTCAGTCTGGGCGCGTTCTGGGCCCACGTAGGTCCCTAGAATGAACACCCGGTCCCGGATCTGCGGCGTTCCCCCCAGCGACGGCGGTAAGAAATGTGGTGAGAACACCGAAGGAGTTGACGAGACTCGATACCCGATTTCTCGGAGAGTTCGGATGACGACGTCCCACTCGTGCTTGTGGCGTGGCCCAGCGAGGTTCCGCACGTTCTCGAGGAGGACGACGGCTGGGGTGCGCTCCTCAAGGATCCGCGCGATGTTCCAGAAGAGCGTGCCCCGAGCCTCGTCCATTCCGCGCTGGTAACCCGACTTCGAGAACGGCTGGCAGGGAAACCCGGCCGCAAGCACGTCGTGCACGGGAACGTCGACTGGCCCGTCCTTGGGCGTGGCCGTCGCTATATCGGTGTTAACGACGGGATGCTGGGCCGCGGGCAGGGGGGCGACCCAGTTGCGCAGGTAAGTCTCGCGCGCCTCCCGATCGATCTCCGAAACGTACACACACTGGCCGCCGGCGTGGTCGAGCATCGCATGAAAACCGCCGATGCCGGCGAACAGATCTGCGTACCGAAACGCCGCAGTGGTTGTCGCCATGGGCGCAAGCTTAGCTGATCGCTCAGCTGGGTCAAGCTCCCGCGCAGACCGCGTCCACGGCACTGAAACGAGGTCGGTCATGCTCACGCATCCTTCTGGTCGTGCCGATCCACCCGATAGATGCGGCGCTCAGGCGAGGCCTTTGGGCCCGCCTGATGCACTCCATCAGACAGGTCTGACGTTATCTGGGGAGGAAGGTGGCTGGTCCCGGCCTGTAGACATGAGCCGGTGAGCGATGGCAGATGCGTCGTGTTGGACCTCGCACTCCCATACCCTCACCACGATCCATCCGTGCTCCTCCGCGAGTCTGGTCGAGCGCTCGTCACGCATGGAGTTGAGCCGCATCTTCTCTGCCCAGAGCTCCGCGTTTGGTCCGGTCCAGGGGGTCTTGCGCCCGTGGTCAGGACACCCGTGCCAGAAGCAGCCGTCAACAAAGACCGCGACACGTCGACCTGGCAGCACGAAGTCAGGAGTACAGCCCTTGGCGATCTGCCGGTGAAGCCGGAACCTGCCACCACCAGCGTGGACCGCCCTACGGAGGAGCAACTCAGGCTCAGTGTTCTCTTTGCGGCGCCCAGCGAGATGCGTGCCGTGCACCGTGCTGACCCACCCATTCGCCACCTCTTCAACCTACGTCGTCCGCTCCCCGACGCCCTCCCGCTTGCTTCCACGGATTCCCGATTTGCACTGGGTGTGTGGGAGATGGGTGGTTGTGTTTGCCCTCCTTGATGAGGGCACGTAACTCCAGGACAACCGTCGGAGGAGTCCTCGGTCGGTAGGGGAAGGGAAGGGGGAAGGGGGAAGGGGGTTGGCGGGGCGGTGAGGCAGGCTGTTGAGGGTGAGGAGTGCGACGGCGTCCCCTGAGAT
>Ga0209538_1000450_pt1 | contig 24062 bp, 24 predicted proteins | sample BarGraNGADG00211_2_FD_184492 | JGI IMG/M metagenome (GOLD analysis project Ga0209538, IMG submission 184492) | Arctic peat soil microbial communities from Barrow, Alaska - Barrow Graham LP Ref core NGADG0004-211 (SPAdes) (version 2) | ecosystem: Environmental > Terrestrial > Soil > Wetlands >... | reverse complement strand
GGAGGTTCCGCCCGGCTATGAGTTCTGCCCGAGCTGCGGGCAGACTTACACCGCGACCCAGACGTGCCAGAAGTGCGGCGCGCAGATCCCGATCAACATAAGGCTCTGTTCGCAGTGCGGGACTTTCCAGGAAGTCGCAGCCGTCGATGCCAACGCCGCCGGCCTGTCGGCGACGCCGGTGACTATTGGAGCGCAAGGAGTCGGAGTCGCTGGTCCGCTGCCCGTCGGCGCGGCGGCCGGTCCGGAGGTCAAGCAGCCGAAAGCCCTCTGGATGAAGGGGCCCACGGTAGATCCCATCTACTACGCGGCGGTCGGCATGGCGTGTTTCGCCGGGGTGGTCTACTGGATACCGAAGTTGGACATCGGCCTCGCCATCATCGCCTTGCTGTTCACCGGGGTCGGCGCCTTCAAGGCCTGGAGGGGGAACGATCGCCCGGGCTCCTGGCTCCTGATCATCGCCGTGGTCGTAGCGGTGCTGGCCTTGGTATTCTCGATCAAGTGGACGATGCGGGTCAACCTGATAAAGCCGGCTCTCCTGTACCTGAAGTACCTCTGCTGAAAAACGCACCACTGGGGTCAGGCACCGGTGGTGCATTTTCGGTGTTTAGTCAGGAAAATCTTATGAAATGCACCACCGGTGCCTGACCCCAGTGGTGCGTTTTATTCGATCTCCTCGATTGCCAGCGGGTACTTGGAAGTGAGCTCGCAGCCGTCCTTCAAGATGACGATCGGGTTCTCGTAACGGAAACCGACGTCCTCCTCCTTCGCCGCGTACTGCATCGCCAGGATCACCATCTCGTTCTCCTGGTAAGTGTGCTCAGGGTCGGTCCAGTACGGGATAGGCACATCCATGCTCGCGCCGACGCGCCACTCGTCCCCGAACAGCCCGATGCCGTGCTCTACGCCTGGCAGAATGAAGTCCGAGCAGTTGCGCTCCTCGGCGAACTCTCCGAGCTGCGTGATCAAGTCCCCGGGGGTCGCGCCCGCCCGGTAGTTGTCCGCCACGAACTGTACGCAGGCGACGAAGTTGTCAGCGTGCCATCGCTGCCGCTCCGTGGCGGGGGCGAGCAGGTAGTTGTGCGAGTGGTCGCCCAGGGCCAGCTTGAACATCCCGTGCAGGTCGAACATGAGCGGCTCGCCCGCCGCGAACTCCTTGGTGGTAGGAGGCGTGCACGCTCCGAGCCCGGTGCGCCACCCGCTCGATATCTCGTTCAGTCCGGCGAAGTTCCACTCGGAGACGCTTCCGGCGCGCCGCATCGCAAGCGCTGCGATCCCCCCGAGCTCGGTCTCCGTCATGCCTTTCCAGCCGCCGTTCTCGACCGCCGCCCGCGCCGCCTTGTGGCCCTCGTCCACTATCCTGCCTGCCTCGCGGAACCGGTTGATGGTCCCCTCGTCCTTGATGAGCGACACGTGGTCCACGATGTCGTGCGCGTTGACGAACTCGAAGCCCGGCAGGGCCTCCGAGTACTGCTCGAACTCATAGTGCGTCATCCACCCCTCGGCGGTGTAGGTCGCCATGCCGGTCTCGTAGCCCAGCCTGCCCTTCCTGATGCCGAGCTCGTCCTCGATGAAGAACTGGACCGCCTCGATCTGGTCCGCTCCCCCCGCCCCGAAGTAGCCCCGCACGTGGTCCTCGTCCATCCACGTCTCGCTCAGGAGCCTGTCGGCGTCGATGACGAAGGTGAAAATGGTGGGCAGCCCTTCGGCGGGGATGACCAGGTAGCTGCGCCAGGGGACGAACGCATCGACGATGAAACTCATCGTCCTGATGCGCGTGCCCAGGTAAACGTCGATTTCGCGCTCGCGCATCAGCGCCTGGATGTCCTTGATGCGCTGCTGCACGTCAACGGCGTATCTCTCGTTATTGGTATTGTCGGCTGCCATGCTCATCATCTCCCGTATCAGTAATCGGTCGGAATGGAGGCGAGCACTTTGTTCATGCGGTCCACGCGGGGCGCGAGCCGCATAGCCTTCGCCATGTTCCCCCGCAGGGTCAGCTTGCGGGACGTGAGCGCTCTGACCGCTCCCAGCTCGCCGCGGGATATCTTAGCGAACGTCTCGTAGTCGGCGATGATCTTGAACTCCGCGGCCGGAGGCTCGCCCTCACCCACCTGGAACTCGCCGACGTTGCCGTCCTCGAACGCTATGTAGAGATATTTTTCCTTGCCGTCGGGAGTGTTCTGATAGATGTTGGACATCGAGCTCGTCACGTGGTGCATGTTCTCCGGGGTCAGCTCGGCCTTCAGGCGCGTGCGCGCTTCCTCCGTCCACTCCGGGCCCAGGTATGCCATATTGCCCATCGCGCTCTCCTTTCCTCTGCAAAATGGGGTCAGACCACTTTTTGCGTTTCTAATCACATACTACCGGCGTTGCCTCCTGCGGCTCGTCGGAAATGACCTTTCCGTCGCGCAGGGAGACCACCCGCCGTGCGTAAGTCGCGACCATGGGGTCATGAGTCACCACCGCGAAAGTCTGCTCGAGCTCATCATTGAGCTTGCGCATCAGCTCGATGACCTTGCACGTGTTCGCGGTGTCGAGCTCTCCGGTAGGCTCGTCGGCGAGGACCAGCGCCGGGCGCGTCACGAGCGCCCTCGCGATCGCCACCCGCTGGCGCTCACCGCCGGACAGCTGTGAGGGACGGTTCTTCGCGCGGTTGTCGAGGCCCACCTCGTGGAGCGCCTCCCTCGCGCGGGCCTCACGCTCCTTCGCGTGGACCCCCAGGTACCGCAGGGGCAGCTCGATGTTCTCGAGGGCGCCGAGCACAGGCAGCAGGTTGAACTCCTGAAACACGAAACCTATCTTCTCACGCCGGAGGCGCGTCAGTTCCTTGAGCGAGAGATCGGCGGTGTCCAGCGAGTCGATGAACACGTGCCCCGTCGACGGCAGGTCGAGACAGCCGAGCAGGTTCAACAGTGTAGTCTTGCCCGACCCCGAAGGCCCGATGATGGACACGAACTCGCCTTTCTCGACGGAGAGGTTGATGCCGTCCACCGCGTGGACTTCGGATTCCCCCGCCCCGTATGTCTTTCTCAACTCCTCCGTGCGTATCGCGGGCAACTCATTCCTCCTTCATGCAAAAAGGGGACAGGCACCTTTTTGCGTTTACTCCTCCTTGAGCGACTCGACCGGCCGGAGCCTCGACGCCCGCAGCGCCGGGAAGACCCCGGCCAGCGTCCCGAGCACGGTCGCGAAGATTATGGGCCCGATCACCACCGCCTTAGTGATGGCGAACACGGTGACCTGCTTCGATGCCGTTGCGTGGTTCAGCAACACGATCGCCACCAGCCCGAGGCCCGTGCCAATGAGACCGCCGACAAGGCCTATCGTCGCCGACTCCAGCAGGTACTCGCCCAGGATCGAGTTGGTCTCAGCGCCGATCGCCTTTTTCAGTCCTATCTCGCGAGTCCGCTCCGACACGGACATCACCATTGTGTTGATGATGGACAGGCCGCCCACCACCAGCGCGATGAAGGCGATCCCGAACAGTATCGCGTTGAAGATCAGGCTGAACTGCGATATCTGCTGCTCCGCCTTGGCGGGCGTGATGACGGTCACGCCGGGGACCTGTGAGGCAATCCTGGCGCCGAGCGCCTCGGGGTCGACGCCCGTCTTCCACGTGGTGTAGATGACGCTCGTGATCTTGTTCTGCTGCTGGAAGAACGGGTTCACTTTGAGGAAGATAGCGAGCGCGTCTTCGTAGGATACGAACGCGAAGTTGTCAGGCGCCGACAGGGTGGGCTGCAGGACGCCGACGACCTCGAACGGCACGCCCCTGAGGTCGACGGTGCTGCCGACTTTGGCACCCATCTTCTGCGCGATGACCGAGCCGAGAACGGCCTTGCCTTTGTCGCCCGGCTGCAGAAGGCGGCCGCCCGACAGCGTGAGTAGTCTGAGCAGGTCGTTCGCGCCGTTGAGCCCGAGCCCGATGATGAGGTCCGGTGCGCCGAATGAGAAACCGCTGGACTGATTGATAGTGACGCCGATCCCGGGCACGGCGTCCTTGACCCCGGGGACGGCGAGCACCTTGTCGACAGTGCCCAGGTCGAAGAAACTGCCCTCACCGCCGCCGAACAGGCTCCCGCCCGACGGCACCACCGAGATCGAGTTCGTGAACCAGGACCTCGCGCCCTTGACCTGCTGGGTCAGGCGGGCGGACAGTCCGCCCAGAACGGTCAGGGCGAATATGCCGACTACGATGCCGAATACCGTGAGGAAAGTGCGGGCTTTGCGACGCCACATATTCCTCAGGATGTACTTCCACATATTGGATCGCTTTCAGGTCATCGATGCAGCGGGCCCCGCCGGACACCCCCGCACTCCACCACGGTCGCTATTCTATACCAGGACCGTCTCCCCAACCCTCTCCCCCGAGGGGAGTGGGAGAAGACTCAATAGAACTCCTTCGCGGTCTGTTCGAGCGCCTGGGGCTCCTGCGGCCGCTTCACCAGGGGCAGCTGCCCCGCCAGTACGGGCACCCTGTCCTCGTACACCTGCCGCGCCTTTCTGTACAGTACGCCCGTCGGGATGCGGTCGCCGAACTCCGAGGCCCGCTCGTAGGCCCGGTCGAAGTTCTCGGGGTCGTAATCGTCTTCGAGCTTGTAGCAACGCTCCCGGTACCAGTCGTAGGTGTTGAGGTGGTTGAACGAGACGCACGGCTGCAGGATGTCCAGCAGCGTGAACCCCTTGTGCTCGTAGACGGCTTTGAAGAGCTCGACCAGTTGGTCGGTGTCGGCCGCGAACCCCCGCGCCACCAGGCTGCATCCGAAGCCTACGGCGACCGAGACCGGGTTCAGCTCGTCGGAAAGCACCCCGAACGGCTGAGTGGGGGTCTTCATGCCCAGCATGCTGGTGGGAGAGGCCTGCCCCTTGGTGAGCCCGTAGACCTGGTTGTCGTGCACCACCAGCTTCACGTTGATGTTCCTGCGCATCGCGTGCAGCCAGTGGTTGCCTCCTTCGCCGTAGCAGTCCCCGTCACCGGCGAAAGCCCAGACGGGCATCCCGTGGTTCGCGAGCCTTATACCTGTAGCGACGGGAAGCGTTCGCCCGTGCAGGCCGTTGAAGGTGTTGCCCATGGTGTAGTGGGGGAGCTTGCTCGCCTGGCCGATCCCCGAGACCATGGTGATCTGCCAGGGCTCGAGCCCCAGCTCGAACATCGCGCGCTTGAACGCGGTCAGGATGCCGAAGTCACCACACCCCGGGCACCACGCCGGCTTCTGTCCTTTATACTCCGCTAAGGTGACCATCGATCTCCTCCAGCAAGCCCTCGAGGGTGAACGGCCTTCCGTCGTACTTCCTTATGCTTCGCTCGAACTCGTAACCCGTCTCCATCCGGAGCAGTTGGGCGAACCGGCCGCTCGCGTTGTTCTCGACACAGATCGCTTTCTTCGCGCCCCGTATCGTGTCCATGAAGCCTCGGCGCCCCTCTTCCGGAAGGGGATAGAGCTCGGTGAAGTGCATCATGGCGACCTGCTGGTCCGCGCCGAGGACGTCGACGGACTCCTTGAGCACCCCGTAGTTCGAGCCCCAGCCGACCAGCAGTATGTCCGGCTTATCGCTCCCGTAGACCAGCGGCGGCTCCATCTCGCGCCTGATGTTCGGCATCTTCTTGAAGTACCGCTTGTCCACCATCCTGCGGCGCGTCTCCGCGTCCTCCACTATGTGGCCTTCCTCGTCGTGCTCGTCCGAGTCCGTGACGACCAGGTGCGGAGCGTCGCCAGGGACCGCGAGCGGCGAGACGCCGTCATCGGTGAAAGCGTGCCGCCTGTAGGAGGACAGCGCCTTGAAAGCGTCTCCACGGACACGGTAGTCCCGGACCTCGAACTGTCCCAGGTCGATGTTATCGAGCGACCACTCCGAGTCGGCGTAGTGCTGGTCCGTAAAAATGATCACGGGCACCTGGTATTTCTCGGTGAGGTCGAAAGCCTTGTTGACCAGCGCGAAAGCCTGCTCTGGGGTCCCCGGGGCGAACGCGATTCGCGGTATCTCGCCATGCCCGGCGAAGAGTCCGAAGAGGAGGTCCGACTGCTCCGTCCGGGTCGGGAAGCCGGTAGCCGGGCCGGGGCGCTGGGCGAGCACCACCACCACTGGCGTCTCGGTCATCCCGGCGAGCGACAGGCCCTCGACCATCAGGGCGAAGCCGCCGCCCGAGGTCGCCGTCATCGAGCGCACGCCCGCGAACGAAGCGCCCAGCACCATGTTGATGGCGGAGATCTCGTCTTCCGCCTGCTCGACCACCAGGCCGTGCCGCTCCGCGTGGTTTGCCATGAAGGTGAGGATGCCCGTGGACGGCGTCATCGGGTAACCGGAATAGAACTTGCAGCCGGAAGCGATCGCGGCGAAGGCGATGGCCGCGTTGCCCTCGATCGTCATCCTGGGGCTGGCGCCGGCGGCCGGCTGGAAAGAGCAGCGCGGACAGTTCTTCGACCCGAACTCGTGCCCGGCGCGGGCCACCTTGACGTTAGGCTCGAGCAGGTCCTTGCGCTTCAGGGTGTCCTCGAGCACCCTGGTGAGGAGCTCGACGTCCATGCCCAGCATCCCGAGGACCGCGCCCGTCGCCGCGGCGTTGGCCATGACCTTGTTGCCGCCCTGGTCGACCGCGATCTGGCTGAAGGGGATGTCTATGAATCTCTCTCCCTCGAACTTCTCCTTTATGTCTGCCGAATCGTAGATGGCGAATCCGATGTCTGACAGCTCGTCGCCGTGGAGCGGGAGGCTCTCCTTGTCGAGGGCGACGAGGATGTCCACCGGCTCGCGCGGGCAGAACACTTTCTCCTCCGAGAACCTCACCTGGTAGAAGTTGTGGCCGCCGCGCACCCTGGACTCGTAGTCCTGGAAGGAGAAGAGGTGGTACCCATGGCGTGCGAAGACCTTGGACAGCGACGCCCCGATCGTCTGGAGCCCCTGCCCAGCCGCCCCGCCTATCTTGATCGTGTAATCCACTTTGCCACCTCGCGTGAGCCGCCGTCGACCGCTGGGCATTACTTCGGTAGGTTGCGCACCATTCCTACGGACTAAACTTTTTGGGGTCAGACCCTTTTTGTTTAGTCGAAAGCGGAAACACGATGCACCACTGGGGTCAGGCACCGGCGGTGCATTTTCACCCTTAAATCCAGCTTGCCTCATGAAACGCACCACCGGTGCCTGACCCCAGTGGTGCATCGTCACAAATCCAGTGACTAAACAAAAAGGGTCTGACCCCAAAAAGTTTAGTGGAAAACGAACGACGTCATCGATAGAATCGGTGCGACGCGGAGGTAGCAATTGGCATCGTTCATAACAGAGGTCACGGTAAGGAAGACGTTGATCGACAGGCTCGAGGACGGCGAGCAGCTCGCGGTGGTCGCGCGCGGGACGGACCTCCTCGGCCGGCCCTACTTCGTCGGGAAGACCGACAAGCGGGGGCTGGTCCTCAGGCTCTCGAAGTCCTATGAGGTCAAAGAAGAGGAGTCCATCCCGCTATCCAAACTGGACAAGAAGCTCAAGAGGATGGCGCTCGTAAAAGGGATCTACCTCGCACCGCCAGGCGAACCCCCGTTCAAGTCCGACAAGGAGAGGGCGCTCTTCGAGGCAGAGAAGGAATCGCTCAAACAGGTCCTCGAGCCTGAGGAAAGCATCATGACACTCGGGCTTTGCCGCGACCCGGGCATGTCCGGGAAGTCCTTCTACTACATCGCGTTCACCGACAGGCGCATCATCCTGGCAAAGCTCTCCGGAAAGCGCGAGATCGCCGACGTGGAAGGCATACCGCTGGACGAGCTGGAGTCCTTCGAGCTGCGGCACGCGAGCGACCCGGTCCCGATCGATATCCCGGTCGTCACCGGCCAGGAGGAGCGGCTCTTCCTCCAGTTCAAGAACGGCCAGGAGCGCAAACTCCTCATCACCGACCTCTTCGGGCACCGCAGGGAGGACGCGCCGGACTGAGGCGGGTCCGCACCCCTTCAAACGAATCTCGAGTAACATGGGAACGCCACCACGCTTCCCCACGGCATATAGAAAAAGCATACCCTACTAAATCGATTGACTAACAGGTCAGCATGGTGGTAAATGGGACGAGGCGGCTTGTCTGAAGGAGAACGGGGGAGTTTCAAGTGCCGGATGTGACCCAGGCGAAAGAGAAGACCTACTTCGTGAGCGGGATGCATTGCCCCGCCTGCGAGATAGTGGTCGAGAAGAAGCTGATCGAACTCGAGGGCGTCCACTCGGTGGAGGCGTCGACGTCCCGGTCCAGCGTGCTCCTCGAATACGACGGCCGCGCCCCCAGCGCCAGCCAGCTCAACAAGTTGTTCGAGGACGAAGGCTACGCGTTCTCACTCACCCCGCCTGTCGCCGGCTCGAGTAGCGAACGCACCGGCGTCGACAGGGCGATGACGTTCTCCAAGGTCGCGATAGCGGTCCTGGTGTCGGCAGTGCTCATCGTCGTGCTCCAGAAGGCCGGCCTCGGGAGGCTGGTCACCGTCAACTCCAGGTCCTCGCTGCCCGCATTCCTGCTGCTCGGGCTCGTCGCCGGCTTCTCGAGCTGCGCGGCCCTTGCCGGCGGGATAGTCCTTTCCATGTCCAAGCAGTGGGGAGAGCTCCATTCGCCGGACGACCCCTCAAGAAGAGGTTCGAGCCCCACCTGCTCTTCAACACCGGAAGGTTGCTTGCCTACGCGGGGATGGGCGCCGTCGTCGCCCTGTTCGGCAGCACGCTGCGGATAACGCCGACCTTTTCGGCCATCCTGGTGGTAGCGGTGTCGTGTCTGATGATCGCCCTGGCTCTGCAGATGCTCGGTATAGGGTTCATGCAGCGGTTCCAGGTCACGCTGCCCAGGAGAGTCACACGGTACGTCGCGGACGAGGCGAACTTCAAAGGCCGGTACATGCCGTTCGGCATGGGAGCTCTGACAGTCTTTCTGCCCTGCGGCTTCACGATGACGGCGCTGAGCTTTGCGCTCGTCTCACACAACCCGGGGCAGGGAAGCCTGATAATGCTTTTCTTCGCCCTCGGAACCCTTCCGATGCTTCTGATCATCGGCCTGGCGAGCGTCAAGTTCCTGGAGAAGCCGCGACTTGCCACGACATTCCTGAAGGTCGCCGCGATAGTGGTGCTTTTCTTCGCGCTCTTCAACATCAACAACCAACTGGTGTTGCTCAATGCTCCTAACCTCGGGAGCATCTTCAACCCCTCCCGCGTCGCCTCCACCAGCGCTTCCAGTGGCGTGGAATCTCCTGCCGCCGCAGAGGGCAAGCAGGTCATCACCATGGAAGCGTCTGCGTCAGGGTACAGTCCCAGCGACTTCACGGTGAAAGCCGGAGAGCCGGTCAGGTGGGAGATCAAGGACACCGGTACCTCCGGCTGCACCAACGCGGTCATCTCCAACGCCCTGTTCTCCGGCCAGATCCAGTTGACGCCGGGCACCACGAGCGTCAAGGAGTTCACCCCCACAAAGCCGGGCCAGTACCAGTTCAGTTGCTGGATGGGCATGGTCAGGGGCACCATCAACGTCGTCGACGCGAAGGCCCCGGCGAAACCGGCGCCCAAAGGCACCGGCGCACCGAAGTCCGCGCCGGGCGGATGAGCCTGCTGCGGGGGCTGAGGTACAGCTCCGCGGGGCACGGCACCCCTCTTGAGAGCGGAGTGCTGAACCAGATCAGCTCAGGGATGAACCGGGAGCCCGGGCTCAGCTTCGGATCGGTCTTCAGGCGGGCTTCGGTCGGCGGGCGATTATCTTCTTGAGGATCTTCGGGCCCTTGCTCTCGACTGAGACGACCTCGAGACCCGCGGCCTTCACGTTCTCCACGGTCCGGCGGTTGATGTTAGGCCCGAACAGCCAGCGCGCGACAGGGTTGAACCAGTCCATGAGTTTTCCAAGGACCCTGGTCTCGCTCCTGACGTGCTCCAGCATGAGTATCGTACCGTCGTACTTGAGTACCCGAGCGAGCTCTCTGAGTCCCTTCACAGGGTCGGTCGCTGAGCAGAACACGAAAGTGACGACGATGAAGTCGAAGGTGCTGTCCGGAAACCGGAGGTCCTCGACGTCCATGACCTCGAGGTCGACCTTGATGCCGAGCTTATCGGCCCGCTTCCTGGCCTTATCCAGCATCCTGGGGCTTATGTCGATGCCGGTCAGCTCGATTCCCCTGGGGTAGTACGGGAGATTCTTCCCGGTACCCGTGCCGACGTCGAGCACCTTCCCCTTTACTCCCGGGAACATCTCGCGGCGAAGCTTCGAGAAGAACATCCTTTCCATCGGCGCTTCGAGGAGATCGTACCGCCAGGCAACCCTGTTGTATATTTTTGTTTCGGCCTTGTCTCCGGGCACAGACGCCTCCAGGGCAATTGCGTACTCAAGAACGAAACGCCCAACTAGAGTGTGTCCGCCAATCCTTTGACAGAGCAACCAGCGCTCCTGCCTGATAGTCCATCGATTTGCTCGGAATAAACAGGACTGTTCTGGCTGGAAAAGAATACAGGCAATCGAACTTCAAAAATAGGAGGTGTCGCTATGTCGGGGTTCTTACTGCTTGCACGAGTAGGTGACATGATGGACTGGAACGGCGGGGGGTGGCTGTGGATGGCCCTTATGATGATATTCGCGGCAGTAGTGATCGTCGTGATTGTCTTTTTGCTTGTGCGGCCTTTCTATGAGAACAGGGCCGGTTCGAATCAGTTGACGGAGTCACCTCTGGATATCGCGAAGAGAAGGTACGCGGCCGGCGAGATAACAGCGGAGGAGTTCGAAAAGATCAAACGAGACATCCGCGGTGGTTGAGGCTGACGTCAGGCAGCGATGTCAAGAAGAAGGCTGGGTGGGACAGACAAAGTGAGGGCCGGGTCTACAGGGGAAACGTTCCTGGCCAGGGAGTGATTCGTGATGGGGAGCGGGAAAATGAAAGACGCGGTCGCTATCGTCGGTGTTGGCGCCGTGGGAGCGACGACTGCCTATGCGTTGATGAACGCAGGTGCCACGTCAGAGTTGATCCTGATCGGCCGCGACCTGGAAAAAGTCACTGGCGAAGTCATGGACTTGAACCACGGCAGCAGCTTCGTCCCACCGGTGACGATCCGCGCGGGTGGGTATGAGGACTGCAGCGAAGCGCGCGTGGTCATCATCACGGCAGGAGTCCGGCAGAAGCCGGGCGAGAGCCGCATAGAACTCCTCGAGAGAAACCTCGAGGTCATCAACGAGATCATTCCGAAGGTCGTCGCGAACAATGACGACTGCGTCATCCTGATGGTCACGAATCCTGTCGACGCGCTGACATACGCGGCTCTCAAGAAGTCAGGGTTTCCCCCCGGCCGGGTTATTGGCTCGGGCACCCTGCTGGACACTTCGCGTTTCCGCTATCTCCTGGGCGAACAGTGCCATGTCGCCATCCAGAACGTGCATGCCTACATAATCGGCGAGCACGGGGATTCCGAGGTAGCAGCCTGGAGCGCGACGAACGTGGCGGGCATGCCCTTCGAGTTGTTCTGCCAGGGTTGCCCGTGCGGATGTACGCTGGGTGACAAGGACGAGATCTTCCAGAGCGTCAGGAACGCCGCCTACGAGATAATCGAGAAGAAGGGCGCCACGTTTTACGCCATTGGACTGGCGGTTCGGCGCATCGTACAGGCAATCCTTCGCAATGAGAGCGTCATCCTGACCGTCTCGTCGCTGATGGAAGGGCAGTACGGGGTCTCGGATGTCTGCGTAAGCCTGCCCTCGGTGGTCGATGAGAGCGGAGTGTCGAGGGTTCTCGAAATGACCTTGAGTGAGGACGAGAGCGGGATGTTCAGGGCATCCGCCGAGTCCCTCAGGGCGAACCTGGAGAAAGCAGGCTTCTAGGGACTCGGGGCAAGCCACGACACATGCGAAAGCGCGAAGGGGGCATTAGAACTGGAGCATCACCATATGAATGAACCGGGACACGATGCGGGCGCGCCGCCTGGTCATGCTCATGAGATGGGTCACGAGGCCGCCGGCGGGCAAGGAGAAATGGCTGAGCACATGCCGGCGATGGATCACGAGCCGGCGCACGAGCATGGTGCGATGACACATGAGCCCGGCAAGGGTGGCGGCCACACCGAGCATTCGCAACACCAGCATATGGTCGCCGACTACCGGCGCCGTTTCTGGATCTCGCTCGCCATCACTGTGCCGGTGCTCCTGTTGTCACCCAGCGTCCGCAGTTTCTTCGGCTTCAAGAACGCAATACTCTTCAGCGGAGACAAGTACGTCGTCTTCGCACTGGCCACAATAATCTTCTTCTACGGCGGGTGGCCGTTCCTCAAAGGCATCGTTGCCGAGATGCGCAAGCGAGAGCCAGGAATGATGACCCTCATCGCACTCGCTATAAACGTCGCCTACATCTACAGCACGGCCGTTACCTTCGGCCTCAAGGGAATGCCGCTGTTCTGGGAGCTTTCGACCCTCATCGACGTCATGCTGCTGGGGCACTGGCTCGAGATGCGCTCCGTGATGGGCGCCTCGAGCGCGCTCGAGAAGCTGGTCCAGCTCCTCCCGGCTCAAGCGCACCTGCTCGAGGAAGGTGGCTCGACCAGGGATATTCCTCTTGAGGAGATCAAGCCCGGAGACCGGGTGCTCGTGAGGCCCGGCGAGAAGGTGCCGGTCGACGGCCGGATCGAGAAGGGCGAGACCAGCCTGGACGAATCGATGCTCACCGGCGAGTCGAAACCCGTCTCGAAGGGCCCGTCCGACGAGGTGATAGGGGGATCGGTCAACGGCGAGGGCGCCGTCGAGGTGGTCATCGAGAAGACCGGTCGGGACACCTACCTGTCCCAGGTGATCGAGCTGGTGAGGGCGGCACAGGAGAGCCGATCGCGTACCCAGGACGTCGCGAACAAGGCCGCGCTCTGGCTGACCATAATAGCCATCACCGCCGGCTCGGTGACCCTGATCGTCTGGCTCGCGATAGGGAAGAGCTTCACATTCTCCATCGAGAGGACCGTCTCTGTGATGGTCATTGCCTGCCCACACGCGCTGGGCCTTGCGGTGCCCCTGGTCGTCGCTGTCTCGACAGCCCTCGCGGCGCGCTCCGGCCTTCTGATCCGCGACCGCTCGGCGTTCGAGACTGCCAGGCTGCTGCAGGCGGTCGTCTTCGACAAGACTGGCACGCTCACTGAAGGCAGGTTCGGTGTGTCCGATGTCGTGCTGCTTTCAAGTGAATTCGATGAAGAATCCTTGCTTGCGACAGCGGCGGCGGTCGAGTCCCGCTCGGAGCACCCCATTGCTCGCGCCATAGTCGACGAGGCACGCCGTCGAGGACTCGATGTTCCCGGCCTGGAAGGCTTCAGGGCCCTGCCGGGCAAGGGAGCGCGGGCGGAGGTAGATGGCAGGGAGGTCCTCGTCGTCAGTCCGGGCTATCTCGAGGAGAACGGCATCGTCGTGGATGACCCGAAGGTCGAAGAAATCGCCGCCCAGGGCAAGACGGTCATCTTCGTGATCGCCGAAGGGAAGCCCGCAGGCGCAATCGCTATGGCGGACGTGGTCAGGACCGAGTCGCGCGAAGCGGTGAGCAGGCTGAAAGAGATGGGCGTGGAATGCATGATGCTGACCGGCGACAACCGCCACGTCGCGGAGTGGGTCGCGGGCGAACTCGGGCTCGACGACTACTTCGCCGAGGTGCTCCCGCACCAGAAATCAGAGAAGATAAAGGAGATCAAAGCAAGGGGGCTGATAGTCGCGATGGTCGGCGACGGGGTCAACGACGCACCCGCCCTTGCCGAGGCCGACGTGGGCATCGCTATCGGCGCCGGAACGGACGTCGCGGTAGAGTCCGCCGACATCGTTCTCGTCCGAAACGACCCGCGCGACATCGTGGCGATTGTCGGCCTCGCGCGAGCGACTTACAAGAAGATGGCGCAGAACCTGGTGTGGGCGACCGGGTACAACGCGTTCGCGATACCGGCAGCAGCAGGGGTGCTTTACCCGGTCGGCATCCTCCTAACGCCGGCACTCGGCGCGGTGTTCATGTCGCTGAGCACAATCATCGTCGCGATAAACGCGAGGCGGCTCAAGGCTCCATAGGAGTTCAATGTTAAAGAGGGATTCGGGCGAGTCATATCCTCTACCACGAGATCGCTGCCTTTCCGTGCTGACGCGAGTAGGATGGGTCCGCGGATTAGGGAAGACGTCAGGTAATGGTTGATCAACTGAGCACATGGAAAAGAAGGATTACCTCATTTCTCCTCACGGCCGTGGCTCTTGCCATCCTGGCTGCTCCATTCGGTCTCCTCGCCCATCACTACGGGACAATCTTTGCGAATGCCGAGAACACCCTTGCGGTGATGAGCAGCCTTGCGGCTCTCCTGGCCGTCAGCTTTCTCTTTCTCGAGGTGATGATCGGCAGCTTCAGCCCTCTTCTCGTCCGTGTCTTCAAACCGGCCAGGTTACGTCGTGTGCACATCGCTCTCGGGCTTATCGGCCTCGCGTTAGCCCTGACACACTTCGTGCTCCTCACCCCGAAACTGGGCGAGCATTTCTCGACCGATAACCGCGTGTTCTTCATCGCCGGTCCGATCGTTCTCGTCTTGTTGATATTCACTATCGCAACCGCGCTGATGTCAAGGAAGTTCTTGAGGTTCTGGAGATCGATCCACGTGCTAAACTACGTAATCCTTATCATTGCCATCGTCCATGGACTTGTCATAGGCGACGACGCCGGCATGCTTGCTCTACAGCTTCTCTTCTACGGTTACCTGACATTCATCTTCATCGGCTTCGTCTATCGAGCATCGGACCGCGGATGGCGGCGCAGCCTCAGGTATCGGCAGCGCATGAAACCTTCAGGGACTAATTTGTGACCATCGCGACAAGTCGGCATGAGCGGGGCCGAGTTGACCTTAACGTACGTTTATCCACTCTTCCAGCCGTGTGCAAAAGGGTGTGTCGGTCCTCCGACACCAACCGTACTATCGCCATCGCAACACTCGCATGGGGGTTCTGGGTAATGGCCCGCCGTGCGCATGCGACAGCGGAGTATTCGACTTGGGCGACTCCCCGGTACCGGCGACTTCATCCAACTACTCCAGGGTCGCGCTCCGGCGCAAGGCGAGCACGGCAACATCGTCATTGAGAACGCCATTAGAGCGGTCTTCTGCGCGAGCGAGCAGTGCTTCCACCAAGGTGTCGGTGTCGGAGGGAAGCAGCTCGCTAACCTCCCGGCCGATGGTCTCCGGGGTGGCTTCCGGCCCACTCAAGGACTCGTACAGGCCGTCTGTGTATAGGATCAGGAAATCACCGGTCTGCAGCACTACCTCACCCTCCACAAAATCCTGCTTGGGAAAGATGCCGAGGGGCATCGACCGGGCTTCAAGAATGCTTACGACCTTTTCCGTCGACGCGTACAGTGGGCCCGGGTGTCCAGCGTTTACATAGCGGAGCACCCCCGTCTTTTCGTCGAGAACGCCGATGAACGCGGTCACAAAAAGGTCTGCCCCATATTCATGGTTGCTGGCCGAGCTGATCCGCGCCACGGTCTCGGATAGTTCTAACCCCTCTCGTAAGAAAGCGTGGATAACGAACTTGGTGAAAGCTCCCATGATGGCTGCCCTGAGACCCTTCCCGATTACATCGGCCATTACGATGACGGTCCTGCCGTCTCCCAGCGAGAAAACATCGTAGAAGTCACCGCCTAATTCAGCTTCCTTCATAACCGATTTGTAGCGGGAGGCGAACTGGTAGCCATCGATGCCTTCAATTTGTGGATAGAAGACAGATTGCAGGCTGTTTGAGATGTAGGTCTCCCGCTTCAGCACCTTTTTCAGGGTCTCTCTGGTGGCTCGGTTGCGATCCGCCAGATAACCAAGCCCGAACAGCAGCAAGAAAATGAAGAATATGATGACGTGGTCGACCTGGTTCCCGCCGAAGTGGCGGAAGAACGAGGGACTGTGGCTGACGTAGCTGTTCAGGATATAGGCGACATTGATCGCGACCCCCAGAGCGGTCAGGAGGATCGCTGACAAGTGTATTTTGAAAAAAGTGTATGCCCTTCCGGGCTTATGCTTGCTCTCCGGTCTCATATCTCCTTCCTGTACTGCCGACCTTTACGATGCTTTGAGCCTGGCAATGTATCAGGCTATAGTCTGGAGTTCCGGCCGCACCGAGGATTTCCCAACCACGCCCTTCTCATAAGGATGTTGTTATACCGAAGAAGAATATGGAACCCCCGCCTTCGCGAGGCTTCGTCGATATCCATCCTCCGTGCGCAACAATGATTTCCTTTGCGACATATAGACCCAAACCGATTCCGGGAAGAGAGTGGTCCGCACGGGCGCTATTTCCCGCCTCAGGTGTACTCTTTGTCGAGCACGTCCCGGCTGACCCTTACGAAGTCCTCCCCGTACTGCGTCATCTGCCGCACGAAGCCCGTATTCGAGATGCAGCTCCCGGCGGACGGCCCGGCCGGTTGGGCGTCGGTCTTGAGGACCATTTCGCGGAAATCGGCGTAGTGGTCGCGAACCGGGCAGGTGCATACGAGTTGCCCGCCCTCGGTTGAGCAAACGACGGCGCCCTCTTCCGCCACGCGCTCGCCCTGCCATGCCCTTATCTCGCTCAGGAAGGGGGAGGCCCAGGCGTCGTTGAGGGTCCCGCCGGCCGCGTGTATCTCGTGGATGTTCGTGTCCGAATAAGGCGCGAAGACACAGGGCAGGACGTTGCCGTCCCAGTCGATGTAGAGGTAGCCGCGCTCGCGCCCACCGGCTATGCAGCCGCCGACGAGCGTTCCGTGGTTCCAGAAGTCGAACAGAGGGATGCGCCGCTTCTCGATCACTTCCCACGAGCGGTTCCACATCCAGAGACGCTGCTCGGGGGTGGGCATCAGCGAGGGGTCGGGGTCGCTCCCCTCGGGCATGTACTGGAAGACGAAGCCGTAGACGACAGAGTTTTCGACGAAGAAGAAGTCGAGCAGCTCGTCCGAGAAGACCTCCCGGTAGTTCTCGCGGGTGGCGGTCATGGAGATGCCCACCAGGGCGCCCTCCTCGCGCAGCAGCGACATCGCACGCAGGGTGCTGTCGAATGCACCGGGCCCGCGCCTCGCGTCCGTCTGCTCCCGCATGCCTTCAATGGAGAGCGCGACAGTGGGCGTGCCCATGGTGCCCAGCCTCCTGGCGATGTCGCGGTCGATCAGGGTGCCGTTGGAGAATATCAGGCACAAAAGGTCGCGGTGCTTCTCGGCGAGGTCCAGTATGCCTTTGCCCTCTGACCTGTACAGGAAAGGCTCGCCGCCGGTTAACACCACCACCCGGATGCCCCAGAGCTCCTTGGCCTCGGTCACGATCCGGTCGAGCTCATCGAATGGCATCACGTGCCCACCGGTGGACTGGCCTGAGTAGCACCCCTGGCAGCCGAGGTTGCAGGCGCCCGTCGGGGCGATCACGAGCACCCAGGGCGGCCCTACGCCGTGCTCCTCCCTGAACCGGGTCCGGGCGGCGTCCTGCTCTGAGTTTACGAGAGCGCGCGCCCAGAGGAGGCTGGCGTGCTCCATGAAATCGCGGGAGATGGTGCGGCGCTCGGCGACGCGGTCCACGGCGTTGAGCACCGACTGCGCGAACAGCATCCGCTCCCGGTCGATACGAGGTGACTTGCCGTGGTGGCGTCCCGAGCGCACGAACGCCTCCGCGATCCAGCCGACGGCAGCGACCAGCGGCCGCCTCACGTAATCGAGGTAGAGCAGTCCGACGGCGCGCCTGAACAGCCTCTCGCCGGTACGGGTGTCGAGCAGCCACGATACGAGAGATGTCAGCCGAGCCGTCAACCGGGATGTCAGTCGCATCAGTTTCCTCCCCACTTCTTATCGGCACACCGGCCGACGAAAACGCCGCACTCCTCAAGCCTACTTCCAGCATGAACGACATTCAACAGCGTTGCTTGTAATCCTCCGACCCGGGTGCGCCACCGCGGTCAGACCCCTTTGGCGCAAACCTCCGGGACCATGTACTAGAATAATGCGCAGGTTCAACTGACTCAGGAGATGCTGATGGCCGACAGGACCGATGAGCTCAAGCAGCGGGTAGCTGAGCTCGACTCGCGGCACGACGACTGGCTGCGCAGGATGCAGTGCGCATTCGGGCGGATGATGGTGAAGTCGTGCAGGTTCCGGGCGGTGCGCTGGGTCATCGCGGGGCCTTTCAGCAGGGTCTCCTCATGGTTCATCGTCGAGCGCGGGATGTGCGGCGTCGAGCGCGGGGTGAAGAAGGACGCCGTCGATATCGCCACCGAGTGGCTCAAGATACCGACCTTCATCCGCATGCCCTACCGCGTCGCCGAGGCGACCGACGAGAGGGTGCTCATCGAGTGGGACGAGTGCGCGGTGGGCTTCACCGAGCCGTCCTGCCTCCAGGCCTGCCAGACGGCGTGCGAGATCGACATCGCCACGGTCAGGCGCCTGGGCGGGCGCCTCGCTGTCACGGAGAACCTGCTCGAGGGCGCGCCCCGCTGCGTCTTCGAGATCACCAGGCTTCCCTGACGGGCAACCCTCACCGGAGTGTCACACCACTCTGCTAACATTCTCTCTGAGGACAGAACGGCAGACGACGGGGGTATTCTCGATGAAGAAAAGACAATCTTCGAACGTCATCAGCACGCGCGTTCTCACTTCCACCGAGATGGAGCGGGTCATGGCGGATATAGGGGTCGTGCTGATCGGGGCCGGATACGAGCCGCAGGTGCACACTTCGCGCCTGCTCAGCTATGAGAAGGCGTCGTCGGGTAAGGCGCCGGTCTATGGCGGCTTCTTTCTTCCCATCAAGCCTTTTGCTGCCGGTGTCGCTTTGCCGGTCGGCAAGGGCGGTTCAAAGGGGCTGAAGGCGGTCGTCACAGTGACCGACCTGCCGATCGACTTCAGCGGCGAGTCGGGCCCGCCCATGGAGGTCATCATCGGCCACGCCTTCGGCGTCAGCGCGCCCGATGACGTCCGCGCGCGGATCGAGGGGGTGCTCGCCCCGTTTGTGGATACCCTCGAGCACCTGAAGGCGCACGCCGCCGACGCCCTGGTCGGAAGGACTTTTAACAAGGTCGCCAGTGTAGTGTGCGACAACTGCGGCCTGGAGCAGGAGGCGACCGTACCGATCCAGATATCCCGCATCGAAGGCAACACGGGCTACGGCCCGGGCGGGAAGGCGTCTGTTGTCTGCTCCGAGTGCCGCAAGAGTTTCGATGTCACCTGGGATAGCGTGGGAGTGCAGATCCGCTGGACCGGCTGACGAACGTCATTTCTTCATGTACTTGGCGCCGTAAACAGCGGCGGCGATGCCACCGGCGCCGAAAAGCACCCCGAAGATAGTCCAGAGCGCGAAGTGCCAGGAGTACTTCCTGGTCAGGCCTTCCTCCGACTTGTAGCTCACGATGAACGGACCGCTGCCATGGCGTATCTCCGCGCCGGCGGGGGTCCGGAACGCGCTGCCAAGCACGTAGACGGGCTGCCCCAGGGGGATGACCCACTCGGAAGTGCGGTAGTAGCACGAGCCCTGGTTCGTCGCGACGTCGATGGCAGTGTCGAGCACAGATCCGAGTATGCCGCCCCCTGCGGCCGGGGGCTCGTAGCCGTAGGAGCCGACCTGGTCGTTCATCGTTTGCCGGGCGACGAAATCGGCAGGGGAGGCGCCGCAACCTCAGTCGTGCGCCGGCGCAAACAGGGGCTTCGCCCTGGGCGTGGAAGTCAGCACTGGGGGTGTTCACATGTTCAAGGTGAAACGCGTTTACGACCACGGGAACGGTAGCGAGGGATACCGAGTCCTGGTGGACCGGCTCTGGCCGCGGGGCATCAGGAAAGAAGAGGTCGACCTCTGGCTCAAAGAGGTCGCGCCCTCCACCGAACTTCGCGAGTGGTACGGACACGCTCCTGAGAAATGGGCGGAGTTCAAGAAGCGATACTTCGCGGAGCTCAAGGGCCATGAGGAAGAAGTCGACCGGTTGCTGGAGCTGGCGAGAGAGAAGAAGGACGTGGTCCTTCTCTACAGCTCGAAGGAAGAGAAGCTCAACAACGCGGTTGCGCTCAAGCAATACCTCGACAGGCGCATCAAGAAGTAGGTGTCGTTCCTCGCGGTGGCCGTGATGAGCCGGGGCTGGTTGGATTCTTGTGCAGCTTACCCGCACCTTATCGGCAAAAGAGCGCACGACACCCGGGTGAGATATCGATTGCGTGTGCGAGGAGCTTCGTGCCGCTTCTCAAAAACTCACTGTCGCCGCGCCGGCGTTGCCGTCCATACCGGGCGGCATCAATATACAGGCCTAGTACCGGTAGCCGCCACCGCCACCACCGCCACCGCCGCCCTCGGTACGCCGGGGCTTCGCTTCGTTGACCTTGATCGGTCGGCCGTCCAGGTCTTTGCTGTTCAACCCTTCGATGGCGGCTTTCGCCTCATCATCGTTGGACATCTCGACGAAACCGAAACCTCTTGACCGGTTCGTGTTACGGTCGAACACTACCTCAGCCGAGGTGACGGCGCCGAACTGCTCGAACGCGGCGCGCAGCCCCTCGTTTTCAGTCGTGTAGCTGAGGTTGCCTACATATATCTTCACGTGTCACCTCCCTCCTTTTAAAAAAAGCCCGAGGATGCGGACTCCTCGGGAAAAGTATCAATACCCCACCTCGAAACCTGTCACGCGAACAATAAATGAATTATAGCAAGATACGCCGGGGCACGCGAGGTCACTGTAATATAGGGGTCAAACCTTCTTATTACACGTTGGGCTACCGGCGCGATTTGAGTCTGTAATAAAAAGGTTTGACCCCTATATTACAGGGACTCTTCCACTTCCTTGAAGTGGAGCATTTCCGTAAAGCCCATGCCGGCGAACCCGGACAACGCCGTCTCGCCCCTCTGCTCCCACGCGGTGATGACCTTCAGGCCGATGACCCCGGCAAGCACCCAGGCGTAGGAAGACACGTTCGCCTCGCCGTCCACCAGGATGGCGCCGAAGCCCTGCTCGGAGAGGTCAAGCAGCCTGTCCTTCACCTCTTCGACCACGTCGTCCTCGCCCCACTCCTCGGTCCCCGGCTCGATCAGTGGCGCCATTGGGTCGGGTGAGATGTCGAAGCCCAGGTTGCGCCACTCCTTGACGCGGTCGGACATGTCCTCCAGCGTGAAGTTCGCAAGCTTGATTATCCGTCTGAAGACCCTGGCCCGGCCACTGGCCACCATCACCAGGTAGTTGCCGTCGAACCCATAATTGTCCGGCTTGCCTTCTCCAGGATAGATCACTTCAGCTTCACCGAGGGACGGCTCGATATCGAGGAGCGATTCGCCGGGTATGCGCCCCTCCTCGATGGCGTCACAGATCTCTTCAGGTCGGTCGTCGGGGCCCACCTCGACCCAGTGGCCGAACACCGAGCCGACCTTCTTGCCGTGGCGCTCATGCAGCTTGGCGCTCAAGCCGCCGGCGAGGTGACGCTCAGTGAGCTGGGGCCGTTTCACGTTCCAGGTCTCCGCCTTGTCGACCGTGAACTCCTCGTCGGCGCCGTAGTCGTAGGCAACGATGACATAGCCACCGAGATCCGGGTCCATACGGATGTCGAGTATGTCCACCATCGGGTTCTCGTCGACTATCTGCTCGGCGAGACGCTCGGCGTCTTCTTTGAAAAGCGGTTCGGTCATCTCTTCCTCCCGAATGGACAGCGGGCTCGGCGGTCGCCGGCCGAAGATTCCGTTACCGTTCCAATACGGTGAATGATTGGAAAACCCTGCAGGTTTTGAGTCGCGTGGGAGTAAACATAGAACCAGCAAGTAAAGCTGGCCAGCAGTCCTCTTGGAAGGGAAAGGAATGGCCACACTGTCGGCTGTTGCCCGCAAGCACGGCGCGGTCGCCGCACCGATGCCGACCCATATCGTGCCGATGCTCGCCACGCTGTCCGAGATGCCGCGGGAGCAAAGCGGTTTCGGCTTCGAGTACAAGTGGGACGGCATCCGCGGCGTCTTCTTCCTGGGCGGTGAGCGCTGGCGCATGGAGACGAGGAACCTGATCGACGTCAGCCACGTGTACCCGGAGTTCACCGGCCTGGTGGAGGCCCTCCCAAAGACGAAGGTGGTCCTCGACGGCGAGATCATCACCTTCGACGAGAAGGGAAGGCCGAGCTTCGGGAGGCTGCAGCACCGTCTCGGGATCGGCGAGAAGCGCGCAGTGATGCTGCAGGCGGACATCCCCGTCACCTACATGATCTTCGACGTGCTGTACCTGCAGGGCTACACGTTGATGGGTGTGCCTTTCGCCGAGCGCAGGGACATCCTGGAGGGATTGTCGCTCGAAGGGGCGCACTGGCGGACGCCCCCCTGCTACAGGGGTGAAGGAACGCCCGTGCTGGAAGCCGCCCGCCAGAACCACCTCGAGGGTGTCATGGCCAAGAGGCTCGAGGGCCTCTACCACCCCGGGCTGCGGACGGGCGATTGGAGGAAGATCAAGCTCGTGGACAGGCAGGAGTTTGTGGTCGCGGGCTGGACTCCTATCTCCACCGGCGCAAATGCGATCGGCGCGCTGCTGGTCGGATACTACGAGCCGGCCGCGAAGGGCGCGCCGAAGTCAAAGGGCGCAACCGGCGCCAGAGGTAAGCGGCTGGTATACGCGGGCAAAGTCGGGACGGGTTTTACGGACCACGACCGGCGCGAGCTGGCGCGCGCCCTCGAGAAGAAGCACAGGGACACGAGCCCGTTCGCGACCGAGGCACCGACCGGGGGCGTGCACTTCGTGGAGCCGGAGTTCGTGGGAGAGGTCGAGTTCCGCGGCTGGACGAACGCGGGGCACCTCAGGCAGCCGTCCTTCAAAGGCCTTCGCGTCGATAAGGCGCCGACGGACGTCGTGAAAGAAGAAATAGGGACGTGAAGGTGGACAAAAAAGTGGACAGTGCCTGACCCCTCCTGTGGGGGAGAGCAAGGAGGCATGCAATGGCAAGGGCGATATGGAGCGGGGCGATAAGCTTCGGGCTGGTCAATATTCCCGTCAAGCTTTTCAGCGCGGTCAGGGATACCAACATCCACTTCCATATGCTGCACGGTAAGGACGGTGTGCGGGTGCGCCAGCAGCTGGTGTGCCCGCTCGACGACGAGGAAGTGGAGCGTGACGAGGTCGTGAAGGGGTACGAGGTCAACCCCGACCAGTACGTCGTCGTCTCCTCGGAAGAGCTCGAAGACCTCGCGCCGAAAGCCTCACGTACGATCGAGATACTCGACTTCGTGGGGCTGTCCGAGATCGACCCTCTTTACTACCAGCACCCCTACTACCTCGTCCCGGACGAGCAGGCCGGAAAGGCATACGGCCTCCTGGTCAGCTCGATGAAGGATTCGAAACGCGTCGGCATCGGCAAGTTCGTGATGCGGGGGAAGGAGTACCTGGGGGCGCTGCGGCCGGTCGGGGAGGTGCTGGTCCTGGAGACGATGCACTTCGCGGACGAGGTGGTGGCGCTGTCCGACCTCGACGAGGAGATGCCGGAGGCGGCCGAGCCGAGCGAGCGCGAGATGAAGCTCGCCGGACAACTGATCGACACCCTGGCGGCGTCGTTCGACCCGGCGCAGTACCGAGACGACTACCGCGAATCGGTGATGGACCTCATCAACGCGAAGGCGGAGGGCAAGGAGTACGTGATGCCTCCACCCGTCGAGGAGGAGGGCAAGGTTATCGACCTGATGGCGGCGCTCGAGAAGAGCCTGTCTCGCGCCCGCGATGGGAAGGGCGACGGCGGCAAAGCAAAGCCTTCAAAACCGGCGAAGAAGGCTAAGGCGGGGGCCGCGGCGTCCGGGCGTGGCGGCAAGAGGAAAGCGGGTTGAAAGACACCATCGACATCGAGGTCGGCGGCCACCGGCTGAAGATCTCGAACCTCGACAAGGTCCTGTGGCCGGACACCGGGTTCACCAAGGCCCAGATGATCGACTACTACACGCGCGTCGCCCCGGCAATGCTGCCGCACCTGAAGGGCCGCGCAGTAACCCTCAAGCGCTATCCCGACGGGGTCGACGGCGGGTTCTTCTTCGAGAAGGAGTGCCCCGCCTATCACCCCGACTGGGTCAGCGTCTCGACCATGCCGAGCCGCAACGTGCGGCAGCGTGTCAACTTCTGCGTCGTCGAGAGCGTCTCTACGCTGGTCTGGCTCCCC
>Ga0209538_1000447_pt1 | contig 24245 bp, 18 predicted proteins | sample BarGraNGADG00211_2_FD_184492 | JGI IMG/M metagenome (GOLD analysis project Ga0209538, IMG submission 184492) | Arctic peat soil microbial communities from Barrow, Alaska - Barrow Graham LP Ref core NGADG0004-211 (SPAdes) (version 2) | ecosystem: Environmental > Terrestrial > Soil > Wetlands >... | reverse complement strand
CTGCTTACAACCATTCCTGGAGAACCTATGGAAAGAAGATAAATGGCAAACCTGTTCTGACAACTTTATCAACCCAATAGGACATTTCTATTTAGCCAGAGTAGGACATTTCTATTTAGCCTTGACAGCCGGCGCGCCAACCTTCAACCTGTTGTATAAAGCCAGGGCAAATACAATCAGAAAGAAACCAAAGAAGACATACATGAGAAGGTTCGTTGAAAAAACGACCGCCTGCTTGTCGACATTCATGGCGACCTTCTGAGCCAAATCAGTTATGCTGATGTAATCCAGAATTACGACGAAGATTATTAATCCCATCAAGTGCGCTAATGCCATGTAAAGCGCTGCAAAACCACCAAATTTCTGTAAAGTTTTCATCTGAAATCTCCCTTTAGTCTTTGCTCAAACAAGATCCACTACTGGTTTCCACTTCCAGGTAAACCAGATAATGCGTAATATGCAGGCAACTTCCACTGATGCAAACAGCGCATAATACAGACCGTGCCCGCCGCTTGCAATTTGTGAAATCATAAATGCTCCAATAACGATGGTTACCCAGCGATTTACTCTGTAATTCAATACCAAGGACAGCACAACCATGACAATCGAAATGATCATTACGACTGCACCCGCCAACAAAAGTTCCGCTGACAATGGAGTTCCCACCATTCTTACCCGGATCGCGGAGGTTGGATCCATTAAAGAAACGATATCCGCATAAACCATGAGTAGCACCACAAAGATCCATAACAACGAAAGTTTTACTTTTGGATCTAATCTGGTAGTTGAGTTGTTTGTCCCGAGGGGACTTACTTTGGTCATATTCATTTTTTCTCCTTTTTTTGAACGATATGATTAAGTCTTACTGATTGAAACAGGGGAGTTTACTGGGCTAATCTTCTGGGGTGTGCCACTTTAGGGCATTCCAGACGATGAGTAACAGAGCCGCAATTTCTATTGTGGAATAAAAAATGTACATAGGAGATGGGACACCAAGAAACAGTGAACCGATTTGGGCCACAATAAATAGTGTGCCTGCGATGATGTTTGCCCAACGATTAGCGCGATACTTTAATATCCAGGACAGGACAATCATTAAAAATGGAATCTCGAACATGATTGCGGTTCCCAACAAAAATCCAGCAGTGATTTTTACTGTTCCACCCGCCGTAAATCCCGTCATGATCTCTTTCAAAACCCCAAGCTCCAATTTTGTGAGGGTATCGCAATACATAAAATTCACGGTATAAAACAGCCATAGCAGGATTAGCAAGATTCTTGTATTCATTTTGACGGTCGGAACCTTTGTTTCACGCCGCCTATCTTCAATTGTGTTCATTTTTTCTCCTTTTTTACGATATGAATGGGTTTCAGGTTGACCCGGTTATTGGCATTTCCAAGCGCCGCACTGTTTAGGACAACTTCGCAAGGGTTGATGCCACTTTTCTGGTACAAGGCTAATATACCCATACCAGAGCGTCGGCGTTAGACACTTTGGTGTGGATTGAAGTGTGGATTGAAATGTGGGCTAAAGTGTTGTTTTAGATTACTGAAAAGAAATGTGGGGGGTTTTTAGAACAGGTTCAACGCACGCGCGCGGGCGATAGCTTCGGTGCGCCGGTGTACGTCCAATTTTTCAAAGATCCTGCGGTTATGCCCTTTTACTGTATCCAGCGCAAGGAACAGGCGCTGGCAAATTTCTTGATTTGAGAGACCTTGGCAGACGAGCTGTAACACTTCCAGTTCGCGCTGGCTTAGCGGTTCAATCAATTCTGATTGCGAATTGTTTGTCGTCAATCCCAGGACAGGCTCCGATGGCGCAAAGGCAGCAAGGATTTTATCCAAATATTCCCTGTGGGGATACGTGCGATCGCCAGATTGATTTTCACACCGGGTTCTAAAATCCAAAATCAAGGACCGCATCAGCTCTCCTTTTTCTATGAAGAGACGGATGAAACCTTCCGGTTCAGCCAGGGTCAGCGCTTCGCTCAGCACCTGCCGTGCAGAGTCTTTATCGCCTTGCAGGTGATGCGCCAGGGCTTGCATAATTAACACTCGAAGCAGTTGATCTTGCCAGTTCTTTTCTTGCACCAGCCGGCGATGCGGTTCCAACAATGCCAGTGCAGCGCATGGATCGCCCTGGGCGATAAGAACCCGTGCCTGGATGAGAGGAAGATCATATTGTTGTGCGGTTTGAGCAGCTGCAGCTATATTGCCCTGGTATAAGTAGATCTGCGTTTGCATGGCGGCAATATCTGGCAAACGAACGGTGAAATCCTTTTGGCGTGTATTTTGTTCTGCCTGTGTCAGGAACTTGGCCGCGCCGACGGCATCTCCCTGGGTTAATTTAAGCCGGGACATGAATAATTGACTCAATATAGGCCTGTCAATTACCTGATCATTTAGCAAGCCCAATTGAAAGCTCAGCAGCCCATACTTCTCGGCGGTGTCCAGGTCATTCCATTCAAAATGGATCCTTGCGAGGCCCAGGTACACCACTGTAGCAAATGGAATCGGATTCTCTCCCATCAGCTGCAAGGCACTCTGGTATGTCTCAGCAGCTAAATGAAGCTGGTTTCTCGATTCTTGTACCTGGCCCAAACGGGTGGATGCCAGTAAGACACCATCATGATCCCCGGCTGCCTGGGCGAGAGATAAAGCTTCGGTATAGGCTTGTTCAGCCGCGTCCAGGTCTCCCTGAAGATAGTGGGCGAAACCCATTGCTTCCGTCGCAGTCGAGCGATATGCCAGATTGTTGGGGTGAAGATACTCGAGTGCGCGACGTGCTTGAATAAGGCTGGGCTCTATCTGGTATCGCGTTTGTGCCAGAATTGCCCTGGCGACCGCGATTTTTCCGACCAGGTTCCGAGTCCACACATCCATCTCGGCGTTGGGTGGAGCCCTCAACGCCAGAGCCGCCTCGGTTGCCTGGAGCTTCTCCTCAACACCAACCGTCTGGTAGCTATTCAGCATCATCGAAGCCTGCTTCCACCACAAGGAAGGTTTGGAATTGAGCACGCTCACAGGCAGAGACTCCAGCCATTTCAGTATCGTCATTGCAATCCCAGGAAGATATGCTGGCATTTCCTTATGCTCCATCAGCCACTCAGCCCGTTCCACATTTCTGGCAGATACCGCGTGTTTAAAAGCCTCAAAGATCAGTCCCTTATTTTCATACCACTGGCTGGCAAGGAGATGCAGTTGGGCGATTTCGTCCGCAGTGGATTTTTGCTCCATGCGCTTGAGAAGTAAGTCGCCAAAAAGGTGGTGATAGCGGTACCAACGCCTTTCATTATCCAGAGGGACAATGAAGAGGTTGGCGCGCTGGAGATATTCAAGAGTTGCTTGCCCTGATGCGGAAAGGTCGAGCAGTATGGCGTCGCAAAGAGTTCCACAGAGGCGGTCAAGGATGGATGTTCGCAGCAGGAAGGCTTGAATGGCATCGGACTGCCGATGAAGGACTTCTTCAATTAGATAATCCAGCACGAAATGGTGGCTGCCAGTGAAAGAATTAATAAAACTGGCGGTATCTTGATGGCCCTGCATGGAGAGTGCAGCCAGTTGCAGGCCGGCAATCCAACCTTCAGTGCGGGCTTCGAGGGCGCTGACGTCTTCAGCTGAAAGGTTCAGCCTCATCACCTGGTTTAGAAAGTCGGCGGCTTCGGAAGGCGTAAAACGCAAATCGGCAGCCCGCAGCTCGGTCAGTTGGCCCCTGGCGCGGTAACGGGGCAGGGGCAGGGATGGATCTTCGCGAGTGGTGATGACCAGGTGCATCTGAGGCGGCAGGTGATCGAGCAAAAAGGTGAGGGCTTCATCGACCGGTTTGGAATCAATGGCATGGTAGTCATCCAGGACGAGGATAAAATCTTCCTGGATGGTGGTGAGCTCATTAAGCAGGGCTGTCAGGAGTGATTCGGTGGATGGGGGCTCAGGGGATTGCAGTGCAGCCAACACGCCTTTCCCTATATTCGAGGCAGTCGTCTGCAAAGCGGAAGTGAGGTATGAAAGAAAGCGATGTGGATCACCATCTCCTTCGTCCAGTGACAGCCAGGCGACCGACTTCCCACCCCCGGCAATCCATTCGCTGACCAGGGTGGTCTTGCCGAAGCCGGCGGGGGCAGAGATGAGAGTTAGCTTGCGTCCTGAAGAAAGACCCTTATTCAGTTGATCCACAAGGCGGGGGCGGAGGACAAGGTTAGACCTCGGAGGAGGGATGTAAAGTTTTGTCAGGAGTAGAGCATCAGACATACTAAGAACAATTATACAGCGCGCTTACGCGCAGTGATTTAGCAAATTTGCACAACACGCCGCACAAATGGCACGGATTCAGGATCTTTGCTTATAACCTGCAGGGCATTTGTAAGTGCTCCGAAGGGGTATCGAATCCGCACCATGCTACTATTTTGCAGACGCCCAGATTTGGGCGTTTTTAGTTAAAACACGCACTATTCCCTTAAAATATATACTTGAGAAGGGAGATTATTTGTTGATTACTCATGACTCTCTTCTGGAGATAACTCAAGATTCCCATTCAAGTGATTCCATAACAAAAAATCAATATCGGTAGGTTTTTCGGGTCCAGACGTCATTATTTTGAAATTACCCTGGAAGTATATATTTAAATGAGAGTAATGTCATAGAAAATGATCACTTTAATAACGCTCCCGAAATAGAATCGATGTGTTTTATCTCAGTAAAACCTCTGATATTTTCCCTAATTTGCAGTTTGATCTTAAGAAAATCCAAGGTCTATAAAAATTCAACGAGTGGGGCAATTTTGTAACCCAAAACTCCTTCAGTCTCCAGTATTTGTAGTTCTTTACTATGTACCATTTTTGGCATCTAAAATCTTGACTCTTTCTTGACATTTGAACCCCTTTTCTTGCCGGATTCTTAATCGGTCAAGTATTAAAGTATTCATTGTGAATGAAGGAGAGTTGTGGCTGACTTATTGATGATCTTGATTGCGACTGCATTTTTTCTTTTGATGTGTGGATTCGTCTCCTTATGCAATTCCCTGATGGAGAAATGAAATGAATGGACTATCGGTTGTGGTAGGAATTGTGGCGCTGTGCTTATTGGTCTATCTGTTTATCTCACTGATTAAGCCGGAGTGGTTCGGATGAACACGATGAGTTGGTTTCAATTTCCGCTATATATTATTGTTCTTTTAATGCTGGTAAAACCTCTGGGGCTTTATATGGCAAAGGTTTACCTGGGTGAACGGACTTTTCTTTCTCCGGTGATTGCTCCTGTTGAAAAGTTTGTTTTCAAGCTTGCAGGTGTCAAGCCCGACGATGAAATGACCTGGCAGGTCTATACCTTGACCGTTCTGGTTTTTAGTCTGGTCGGTTTTCTCTTCCTTTACCTGCTGCTGCGGGTGCAGCATGCTTTGCCACTAAACCCGCAAGCGTTTGGCAGCGTTTCACCTGCACTTTCGTTCAATACAGCAGTTAGTTTTGTCACGAACACTAACTGGCAGAACTATGGTGGCGAGACGACGATGAGCAATCTGACACAAATGCTGGGATTGGGCGTGCAGAACTTCTTTTCGGCTGCCACGGGGATGGCGGTCTTGATCGCCTTAATCCGTGGACTATCCAGGCACACCACCCATAATCTTGGTAATTTCTGGGTGGATCTATCCCGTTCGATCTTATATATTCTGCTGCCATTGGCTTTGATCCTGGCAATGTTGCTAGTGTCACAAGGCGTTGTGCAGTCATTTCATGCGAATATTACCATCCAAACATTGGACCAAACTTCTGGAGCGGTTTCGCAGACGCTCCCGCTTGGACCGGCGGCTTCTCAAGTGGCAATCAAACAGTTGGGGACCAACGGCGGTGGTTTCTTTGCAGTCAACTCCGCGCATCCGTTTGAGAACCCAACGCCATTAAGCAACTTTTTGGAGATGCTCTCAATCCTGCTCATCCCAGCAGCGTTAACCTATACCTTCGGAAAATTGGTAGGCGATACCCGGCAGGGCTGGGCACTGCTTGCAACCATGACGATCGTGCTGGTGCTGATGACCGGTATTGCCATCAAAGCGGAATTGAATGGAAACCCGGCACTTGAATCCCTTGGTATTGATCAGAGTGCTGGAAACATGGAAGGCAAGGAATTGCGTTTTGGCGTGGTAAATTCTGCAATCTGGGCAACCACAACCACGGCTGCTTCCAATGGTTCAGTCAATTCAATGCTTGATTCTTTTACACCATTGGGTGGACTGGTGCCGATGTGGATGATGATGTTAGGCGAGGTCATTTTTGGCGGCGTAGGCTCTGGGCTTTACGGCATGCTGGCTTTTGTGGTGATAGCGGTTTTTGTGGCAGGGTTAATGGTAGGGCGTACCCCGGAATACCTCGGCAAAAAAATTGAAAGCCATGAGATGAAATTGGCAGCATTGATTGTGTTGATTCCGGTAGTCACAATCCTATTTGGAACTGCAATCGCTGTGATGAGTTCAAGCGGGAAGGCATCAATTTTTAACGCAGGTCCGCAGGGATTTAGCGAGGTCCTTTACGCTTTTGCTTCAGCAGGAAATAACAATGGTTCAGCTTTTGCCGGTTTAGCAGGCAACACGACATTCTACAATATCGCCCTGGGAATTAGCATGCTCATTGCCAGGTTTGCGCTCATTGTTCCCGTGTTGGCATTGGCAGGCTCACTTTCACAAAAGAAGATCGTGCCGTCCAGCGGCGGAACTTTGCCAAGTTATACGCCGTTATTTATCGGTTGGTTGATTGGAGTCATCATTATTGTTGGAGCACTCAGCTTTGTACCTGCTCTGGCATTAGGACCCATTGTTCAGCAGTTGATGCTTAGCACAGGAAGGTTGTTCTAATGAATCGCAACAAACCTTTGCCCAAGAATAATCGCAGAGAACTTTTCAGCCACGCCATACTGGAGGCGTTTAAGAAATTGAGTCCAAGGCACCAGATACGCAACCCGGTCATGTTCGTCACGGAAGTAGGCAGTTTTCTGACCACGGTTCTCTGGATACAGGCTCTGGCTGGAAAGGGTGAAGCCCCTGCCGGGTTTATCGGCGCCATTGCTTTGTGGCTGTGGTTTACCGTGTTGTTCGCCAACTTTTCTGAAGCATTGGCAGAAGGCCGCGGCAAGGCTCAAGCGGAGTCGCTGCGCAAGGCACGCCAGGATACCCCGGCAAAAAAATTGCATGGTATGCAAACTTCTCTGGATGAGGCAGTGAAAGTTGTTACCTTGGTTTCGTCTACCAAGCTGATCAAGAATGATCTGTTCCTGGTTGAAACAGGGGATGTCTTGCCTGCAGATGGCGAGATCGTGTACGGTATCGCCTCAGTGGATGAAAGCGCTGTCACCGGAGAATCCGCACCGGTGGTGCGTGAAGCGGGCGGTGATCGTTCGGCAGTAACCGGCGGCACCCGTCTGCTGTCGGATTGGTTAATTGTGCGTGTCAGCGCAGACCCCGGTCAGGGGTTTTTGGATCAAATGATCTCCCTGATAGAAGGCGCCAAACGACAAAGAACTCCCAATGAAATCGCGCTTAGCATTTTACTATCGAGTTTTACCATCGTTTTTCTGGTAGTGTGTATGACGCTTTTACCATTCTCACTATTTAGTGTAGAGGTTGCTGGGCAGGGAACGCCCATTACAATCACAGTTTTGATCGCTCTCCTGATTTGCCTGATCCCGACCACAATTGGCGGGCTGCTTTCTGCCATCGGCATTGCCGGCATGGATCGGCTGATTCAGCGAAATGTAATCGCCATGTCTGGACGTGCGGTTGAAGCCGCCGGTGATGTGGATGTCTTGATGCTGGATAAGACAGGCACTATCACACTGGGCAACCGCCAGGCGGTGGCTTTCATGCCGGTCAACGGCGTCAAAATGAGTGAACTGGCCGAAGCCGCTCAGTTGGCTTCGCTGGTGGATGAAACCCCAGAAGGTCGTTCGATTGTGGTGCTGGCTAAAGAACAATTTGGCCTGCGCGGACAAACCATGGGAGCCAGCCAAAAAGCACCGGGCGGGATGCACTTCATTCCCTTCACGGCGCAAACGCGCATCTCGGGCGTGGATTTCAACGGTACACAGATTCGCAAAGGGGCACCGGATACAATGATTGCTTTAATTCTGGACAAAGGTAATAACATTCCTGTTGATCTTTTACCTACTGTCGAAAACATTGCTAACAGCGGCGGAACCCCACTGGTGGTGGCAAAAAATGGCGAAGCACTGGGTGTCATTCACCTTAAAGATATTGTCAAAGGCGGCATCAAAGAGCGCTTTGCACAACTGCGCAAAATGGGAATCAAAACGGTAATGATCACGGGTGACAATCCGCTTACCGCAGCTGCCATTGCTGCTGAAGCCGGTGTGGATGATTTTCTGGCTCAAGCTACCCCTGAAACAAAACTGAAATTGATCCGCGAATATCAGAGCGGCGGACGGTTAGTGGCAATGACCGGCGATGGAACGAATGACGCACCTGCGCTTGCCCAGGCGGATGTGGCTGTGGCCATGAACACCGGCACCCAACCGGCGCGTGAAGCCGCAAACATGATCGACCTCGACAGCAACCCCACGAAATTAATCGAGATTGTTGAAATCGGTAAACAGTTATTGATGACCCGTGGATCGCTGACCACTTTCAGTATTGCCAATGATGTCAGTAAATACTTTGCCATCATTCCGGCAGCTTTTGTTACAACCTACCCAATTTTGGGAAAGTTGAATTTCATGCACCTAGCTACTCCAGAGAGCGCCATTCTCTCTGCGGTGATCTTTAATGCTTTGATCATCATTATGTTGATCCCATTGGCATTAAAGGGTGTCCCATATCGTCCCAAACCAGCTGCACAATTGCTGCGCGATAATCTACTCATTTACGGCGTGGGTGGTCTGATTGCTCCTTTTATAGGAATCAAGTTGATTGATATGTTGTTGACTTTTTTGCGGTTGGTTTAAGAGAATAAAATGACAAAAAAAACGTCTTTGAAAGTTTGCAGGCTATGTTTCCACTCTCGCAGTATTTATCGTTGTAATTACACCCATTACCTTCAATATTCCTATGATCCTGCCCCTCTGAATATTTCTGGTATCCATAATTTGGTTCGTGACCTTTTCGTCAGGAGTGTTTAGTTCATGAAAACTCAAATGCGTCCACTTTTTACTTTATTTGCGCTTTTAATGCTAATTACCGGTGTTCTATATCCGCTAACGGTCACAGAGTTGGCTCAATTGTTTTTCCCAACTCAGGCAAATGGCAGTTTGATCAAAGCCAACGGTCAAGTGTTGGGCTCGGAATTGATTGGACAGGATTTTACCGGAGCTAGATTCTTCTGGGGCAGACCTTCCGCCACCTCGACCAATCCATATAATGCGTTTGACCAGGCTTCGTTGACAAGTTCATCCGGTTCCAACCTTGGTCCGCTTTCTCAAGCGCTCGTAGACGGTGTTCAGACACGCGTAAATGTCTTGAAAAGTGTGGACCCAACCAACACGTCGCTGATACCGGTTGACCTAGTCACAGCATCGGCTTCCGGTTTGGATCCGGATATCAGTGTTGCGGCTGCCTATTATCAGATTCCACGGATTGCCCTAGCTCGAGGATTAAGTGAAGAATTTATTAAAAATCTAGTTGATCAATATACTAAAGACAGGCAGTTAGGTTTGTTGGGTGAACCAAGGGTGAATGTTTTGATGTTAAATCTTGCTCTGGATGGTATAAAATAAAGTCAATGAATCAACGACCTGATCCTGACGAACTGCTAAAACACTTACAGGCTGAGGAACCATCTCGCGGAAAGTTAAAAATATTCCTGGGATATGCCGCAGGAGTGGGAAAGACCTATGCCATGCTAGAAGCCGCGCATCAGCGTCAGCAGCAAGGTGTGGATGTAGTCATTGGTTATATTGAAACCCATGATCGAGCGGATACAGAGGCATTGGTACCCGGTCTTGAAATTCTTCCGCGCAGAGAAGTTGAGTATCACGAAATAAAATTGCCTGAATTGAATACGGATGCAGTAATAAAGCGGCATCCTGAACTGGTGCTGGTTGATGAATTCGCACATACCAACGCACCCGGGTCCAGACATCCCAAGCGTTATCTGGATGTTGATGATATTCTGGATGCCGGAATTGATGTATATACCACACTGAATGTTCAACATCTTGAAAGTATGAACGATGTAGTCGCGCAGGTGACGGGAGTCATTGTGCACGAAACCGTTCCAGACAAAGTACTGGATGAAGCCTCGGAAATCGAAGTGATTGATCTGCCGCCAGATGAACTGTTAAACAGGCTTAAAGAAGGAAAGGTCTACGTCCCGGAACAGGCAAAACAGGCGATTGAAAAATTTTTCCGTAAGGGGAATCTTTCTGCATTAAGAGAAATGTCATTGAGACGCGCGGCTGAACGCATCGACAGTCAAATGCGGAATTATATGCGTACTCGGGCAATCCAGGGACCATGGGCGGTGGCAGAGCGATTGTTAGTTTACGTCAGTCCAAGCCCACTTTCTGAAAAGCTGGTGCGCACAACGCGTCGATTATCAGACGAGCTAAACGCGGATTGGTTTGCAGTGCATGTGGATCTGACTTCCAAGCCTGACCTAAATCCAACTAATATTGAGCGAGTTGCCAAGACGATGCAACTTGCCGAAGATTTAGGCGCACGTACTCGTACCCTTATTGGAAGCTCAATCCCTGAATCGGTACTGGCTTATGCAAAGAAACATAATGTTACAAAAATTGTGGTGGGAAAACCAATCCGTCCAAGGTGGTTGGACAGGTTGTCAGGCTCAATTGTTGATCAACTGATTTATGCCAGTGGAGCCATTGATGTTTATGTGATCAGTGAGCAGCCAGATATTAAGCCGGTCAACACAACTGAGGAATTTCGTCCACATTCACCATATTGGCGATACCTTATAGCCCTATTAATGGTTGTGCTTACGACCTTTATTGGACACTTAATTCATACCAGGTTGGAGCCCGTTAATCTAGTGATGCTTTATTTAGTCAACACAATGGTGGCAGCAGTGTACTTAGGTAGAGGACCCGCTTTGTTAACCTCAATCCTTGGAGTTCTGGCATTTGATTTTTTCCTTGTCCCTCCCTATTTAACCTTAGCAGTATCAGATACCCAATATTTCATAACTTTCATCGGATTGTTCCTGGTCAGTTTTGTGGTGAGCTCGCTAACTGCGCGGTCTCAAAAACAAGCTGAAGCAGCAATTCAACGAGAGGCACATACCTCCGCGTTGTATACGCTGGGTCGGGATTTGACTTCGGCTACTGACCTTCATCAGGTTGCGGAGATCGTAATTTCACATATCAGTCAGGTTTTTGGTCGTGATGTGGCGATTTTTCTGCCTGAAAATGGCACATTGAAACTATTTGCAGCTACTGGGGACTATGCGCCGGATGCTAATGAAATGGCAGTGGCGACCTGGTCGTTCGAACATGATCAACCTGCCGGTGTAGGTACTGACACACTCCCGGCAGTCTCATTACGCTGCCAACCTCTCAAAACTGCCCGTGGACAAATTGGTGTACTAGGAATTCATCCAAAGGAAAGCGGAAAATTCCTTTCTCCAGACCAGAGACAGACCTTTCATGCTTTTGCAAATCAAGCTGCATTGGCAGTGGAAAGAGCCAGCCTGGCTGAGCAAGCGCGACACTCAGAACTGCTGCAGGCGACAGAAAAACTGCAAGCTGCTTTGCTAAACTCAATCTCACACGATTTACGCACCCCATTGGTGAGCATTACCGGAGCTTTGAGCAGCTTACGTGAAGAATCGCTTAATATCAACCAGGAAGGTCGTGATAGCCTCCTGGAAACTGCCTATGGTGAGGCTGAACGTCTCAACCGGTTGGTTGCCAACCTGCTTAACATGACTCGCCTGGAAGCTAACGCGATTCATCTCAGGCTTGAGCCCTGTGATATCCAGGATGCCATTGGATCAGCTCTCAACCAACTTGAAGAACGTCTTGGAAATAAACCAATCGTGGTCACAATCCCCGAAGGATTACCGCTTGTATCTTTAGATTTCGCTTTGTTTGGTCAAGTGCTGGTAAATGTTATAGATAATGCGGTAAAGTATTCTCCAAAAGACTCTCAAATTGATATTGATGTAACTCAAACAGAAAAGACAATCAGTATTCATGTCTGTGACCGCGGAATCGGCATCCCCGAGGAAGATCTTGAGCGGGTATTTGATAAATTCTATAGGGTATCCAGGCCGGAAAGTGTAAATGGTACCGGTTTGGGATTGGCTATTTGTAAGGGAATAGTCGAAGCACATGGTGGGCAGATCTCGGCAGCAAATCGTCAAGGTGGTGGAACGGTGATTACGATTACACTGCCAAAGGTGAATGATTAGATGACACTCCCTGGATTGAAAGTACTGGTGGTTGACGATGAAATTGCAATCCAACGATTTTTACGTGTTGCGTTAAATGGAGAGGGTTTCAACGTCATTGAAGCCAATTCCGGTGAAGCTGCTTTGGCAGCAATGATCCATAATCGACCTGACCTGGTGATCCTTGATTTGGGCCTGCCGGACATGGATGGAATAGAAGTGACACGCCGAATAAGGGAATGGTCCAAGATTCCTATCATCATCCTTTCAGTTCGAGAACAAGAGGATGATAAAATTGCTGCTTTGGATTCCGGGGCGGACGATTATCTAACCAAACCTTTTGGGATGGGTGAGTTGTTAGCCAGGATCAGAACTGTTTTACGCCGCCAAACCCCAGGCAATTCAGAACCAGCTTTCACTATTGGCGGTTTGGTTGTCGATCTTGCAAACCGGCTGGTTACAATGGATGGCGCAGAGGTTCAGCTCACTCCAACCGAGTATGATATATTGCGCGCTCTCGTCATCCATGCCGGAAAAGTTCTTACCAACCGGCAATTGCTGAAGGAAGTGTGGGGAGCAGGCTATGATGATCTGCATATCCTGCGGGTTAATGTGAGCAATTTAAGGCATAAACTTGAACCAGATTCTTCAAGACCAACTTACATCCACACCGAGCCTGGTGTTGGTTACCGATTAAAAATGTAAATTCTTTAAGAGTCTCCTGGTTTATTTTCAGACATCTTTACATCGGAAGTCTAAAAACAATCTATTTTTTGTAGATAGCCAGAAAACCTTGACCAACCCCCTTTAAAGTGCTGGTCTACGAATAGCTATCAACCACAGTTGCATGCTGGGTTAGCAAGCACCAGCGTTTGGGGGTTAAGCTGAATTGCATTACCTGCCGCTAAAACCCCAAAAATCAGGTCAGCATGATTTGGATTCAGGATCTATACTCATTACCCGTAGGGCAACGGTAAGTGCCCCGAAGAATTATCGAATACGCTCCCTGCTACAATTTTCCAGACGCCCAGAAATGGGCGTTTTTGGTTTAAACATGTGCTAATTCCTTGAACTATCTAATTGAGAAAAGATCTTCTCGTTAGCTATTAAATGGTTCTCTTCTTGAGTCCGCTAGTTTGGGCGAATTTCAGGCAGCTATTTTTATTCTGTTGTTATACCGTCGAAGTGTTCGTTGTCCTTCTCCGCGTCGGCGCGGGTATGGTGGATAACACCATCACGATGGTTCGGTGGGGCATAGAGCGTGTAGAGTTTCATGGGTGCATCGCTGGTATTGATGATGTTGTGATGCGTCCCTGCCGGGATGAGCACGGCGAAGCCCGCGCTGATCTTCGTATGAACACCATCCAGAACTGCCTCGCCCGCGCCTTCCTCCACCCGAAAGAACTGATCGAGCTTGTGCACTTCCATCCCGATCTCTTCCTTGGGTTTCAATGCCATAATTACGAGCTGGCAGTTCTTCGCTGTATACAGCACTTGCCGAAAATCTTCATTCTTGACCGCGATGTCTTCAATGTTTTGTACATAGCCTTTCATAGTAATTCCTCCAGTTAACAAATTTAATTTCGTCGTTATGTTATTTGCCGAAAATCTTCTCACGGCTGAACAAATCGTTTAGCAGGCTTAAGGTCAGTTCAGCAGCCTGATCAGGGGAATCCTTTATTTTTTTGTTCAAATTAATCTCCTCCATGCCCAAATTGGGTGATTTGCCCGCAATGGGTGCGGTTAGTGAAAGACACACTTATCATCAGAAAATGGCAGGTCTTCATCGAATTGCCGCAATCAAAAGCACAGACGCTCCAGTATTCCTTGTGACATTGTGTGGTTAACACTATTTTAAAGACTTTAACCGATGTTGAAGTATTATGGTAAAAAAAATTTTCACCGCCGATAAAAATTATCTATGGCAATGATTGAGATAATTCAGTTTATAGTCGATTTGTAGGTTTGTCAAACATACACATTGGACAGTCTGGTTTAGGAAATGAATAGGTGGCAAGAACATGCATGGACGCATGGGGATATGGTTAGTGCGCTGGTTATGTCTTCTTAGTTGTTGCTCGAAATCCTTAAAAGAATAAAATCTAGCATGATTGTATAAACGTTTCTGGTCCTCCTTGTGACTTCTTTCTACCTTGCCATTATGCCGGGGGGTATAAGGCCTGATCAATTTATGTTTGATCCCTTTTTCACCCAGGACGGTCTCAAACAAACTAAGGTTTCTATCTGCTTTGGTCTTTAGAAAACGTTTGGTAAATTCAAATCCGTTATCCGTCTGCACACATTCAATCCGGATGCCTTTTCTGGCAAACCAGGCTGAAGCATGTTCCATGAATGTGGCTGATGAATAGGTGTCCGCTGTCTGGAAAGCTTCCGTCCTCTTTTCCCGAGAGGCTAAAAGAATAACAAAAAGGGGCTCTTTTTCAATGTGTCAATACTGACACCCATTGCATGTAGAGAGACAAATTTATCTTTTAGTCAAAAGTGCAAAAGCTCGATCTGTTCTTTCGCATAAAGGAATGAACGGGTGAGGCCGTTCTCGAACGTGTTTGCACAGTAATCAGCGTAGGCTTCGCCGTCATCGGTCCTGCTGGGACGAAACACAAGATCATCAACACAAACAGTGTTCCAGTAAAGCTCTTTACGCGCTATGCTCTGCCAAATTAGCATGACGGCCTTATCCACCCAACCCATGCCAACGCGCAGAAGGATAATGAACACTTCGATTAAAGAAGGAATAAGCCCGCTGCGGCGGCGCCCATGAGAAGGGCCGTTATGATCAGCAGCGAGTTCGATAGCTTGCCACTTGTCCGCTCGCCCAGTATCTTCTTGTTGTTACCGATCAGGAAGATAATCACCAGCAGTGGTACGGCTACAACCCCGTTGATGACTGCTGAGTAGTACAGAGCCGCCACAGGATTAACTCCAACGAACACCAGCCCCAGCCCGACCAGGGCTGCCAGTATTATCGCTATATAGAAACCTTTGGCCTCATGGAACTTCTTATCCAGACCTTCTTCCCACCCGAACATCTCTGACAGCGCGTATGCCGCGCTCCCAGCCAGCACCGGGATCGCCAAGAGCCCTATTCCTACAATGCCGATAGTGAACAGGAGGTATGCCGCATCGCCCGCGAGAGGACGCAGTACCTGGGCAATGCCAGCCAGGTCGAGTTGCCCTACATCCTTTGCGCCTGCCTTGTAGATGGTCGAGGCTGTTGATACGATGATAAAGAACATGATCAGATTAGAGTAGAATACACCGACATTTGTGTCTATGTGCATGTCGTTTATAGCCCGCCTGCCCAGGAACAACTTGCGCGGGCGCTTCATCTGCGGGTCTGGCGAGGTGATCGAGCCGGAGGCTATCTTTTCTTCTACCTCCATGTTAGCCTGCCAAAAGAACATATAAGGAGAAATGGTTGTTCCCAGGATTGCGACCAACGTCGTGATGTAGCCGGAGTCCAGCTTGAATGCCGGCACAACTAACGACTTGAGCGCCAGGCCCCAATCCACGTGCGAAAGGAACGCCACAATCATGTATGAGAAAAGCACAAGTGTCACCCATTTCAGGTATTTCGAATAGGTCTTGTACGACATCAACACCAGCAGGGTGAGAGTGAGTGCTACAACAAGCAACGCCGCCAGCGCGGTGGGTATGATCGGTAAGACCAGGTGGATGGACCCGGCCATGGCTGCGATATCCGCCCCAATATTGAGGGTGTTGGCGGCAACCAGCAGGAACACTACCACATACAACATCCAACGGGGGAAATAGTGCTTTATGATCGCGGCCAGGCCGTGCCCGGTCACCAGCCCGATGCGGGCACATACTTCCTGTACGGCTGCCGATAGCGGATAAGTTACAAGGCTTACCCAAACAGTCCCGTATCCGAATTGCGCGCCCGCCACAGAATAAGTGCCAATGCCTGAAGGGTCATCATCAGACGCCCCTGTAATCACACCAGGCCCGAGCACCGACAATATGTGCCTGACTCGGCTTTCTTTCCCGCCCGCTCTATGCGCTTTATGAGGGCCTGGTTGACCGGCAGGAGCTGGGGCGTCACCGTTCACAAAGGTCCCCTGGTTTTGGCTGCCTATAGCTTCGGTTGCAGCATCTTTAGGTGAGTTTGGTCCTGACTTAGCCATGGTACTCCTTCATTACAAAGCGCAAGGTAGACGAGTTACAGTCATAATCTTTCACCCCGACGGCCAAGCAACCCGCAGAGACGGTTTGCCCCTCCCGAAGTACACCGGGAATATGTGGCTGATCAGGACTTCTGCTTCTCTCAGCTTACTGGCAATTTGTTCGGCCATATAGGTTCTCTATGGCATGTTTCGCATGCCTTTCCCTAGTATATCCAATTCCCGGTGTATTTCCTATCTTAAGAATCAGTAAATTTTTCGGATGTAGGCGCATAGCAATTACCTCTTCTGTTATTTCCATTTACGTTGGGCTGGAAAAATCATTTCTAATATCTGAATTTATGAAAAGGATCCCAGAAATTGATGCAAAATGGAGATAATTATGCTAAAGTTAAAAGAATTACAACACAATCATGATCCACCGAGGTGAAAATGTTGGCAAAATTGTTCGACGAGGAATCTCGGTGATGTTAATAGGACACAGAGTATTTATCCGAGGGATCTGAAGTAACTTGCTTTTTTTCTCCGTTCGTGCCAACTAATTTGGAGCAAATCTATGTCGCATCATTCTGTAAAATCAGGCTATAGCGAACTGGTCGACCGATTGAACCGCTTTCCACAGGGGGCCCCGCCTTCTGAATCCCTTTACAAGATATTGGCCATGCTATTCAGCGAAAAAGAGGCGGAGCTGGTCGCGCTTCTGCCCATCAAACCTTTCACTGCGGCTCAGGCTGCTCGCTGCTGGAAACTGGATATTACAGCCGCGCGCAAGGTGCTGGATGAACTGGCAGGCCGGGCGATCCTGCTGGACTGCGAACAAAACGGCGAAATGGTCTATACACTGCCGCCGCCCATGGCAGGATTTTTTGAATTTTCAATGATGCGTCTGCGTACCGATGTTGACCAGAAGGTGCTGGGTGAACTGTTTTACCAGTACCTGAATGTGGAAGAAGACTTCATCCGCGGATTGTTTCTGGGTGGAGAAACCCGCCTTGGGCGGGTTTTTGTGCAGGAACCTGTTTTGAGCAATGAGAATTCTCTGCATGTGCTTGATTATGAATGCGCCACGCAAGTGATCGAGACGGCCAGTGCCATTGGGGTGGGGCTCTGTTACTGCCGGCACAAAATGGAACACCTGGGACGGGATTGCGACGCCCCCAAAGAGATCTGTATGACTTTCAACTCGTGCGCCGGTTCGCTCATCCGGGCGGATTATGCCAAACAGGTGGACAAGGTCGAGTGCAAAGAGCTACTACAGAGCGCTTACGAACATGGCCTGGTACAGTTTGGAGAGAATGCCCGCGAGGGGGTCAGTTTCATATGCAACTGCTGCGGTTGCTGCTGCGAGGCTCTGATCGCCCAACGGAAATTTGGCTTCCTGAACCCCATCCATACCACCAATTTCTTGCCGGTAATTAATGAAGAGCTATGTTCAGGCTGCACAAAGTGCGTAACTGCCTGTCCGGTGGAGGCGATGAGCCTGGTCTCGACTAACGATCCACGCCGCCCAAATCAGAAGAAAGCACGAGTGGAAGAAGATTTGTGCCTGGGTTGCGGGGTATGCGTGCGGGCTTGCAGCAAGGGGAGCATTACATTAAAATCCCGGCCGGAGCATATCATCACTCCTATGAATTCTGTACATCGGGTGGTAATGATGGCCATCGAGCGTGGCCAGCTGCAGGACCTGATTTTTGACAACCGGGTGCTGTGGAACCACCGCGCCATGGCGGCTGTGTTGGGTGTAGTTTTAAAATTGCCTCCGGTAAAACAGATTATGGCCAGTAATCAGGTCAAATCACGCTACTTGGAAACCTTAATCAGGAAACTGATGTAGTCTGCATTTCGGAACGACCCTCTGATTTTTGACCAATGTAAGTACTTGGACAGGGGGGAAGTTCAGGAGGGGCCTTATTTGGTTGGTTGCACAACTGCCTAAACCGAAGGGCATGATTGCTAAACGGCCACGATTGTTCTGCGCAACCTGGAGGTCAGTGGTAAGTCCACCGAAGCGGTATCGAATCTGATACAGGCTACTATTTTCCAGACGCCCAGGAATGAGCGTTTTTGGTTTAAAAATGCGCTAATTCCTTGAACTTATTAATTGAGAAGAGAGATTATTTGTTGGCTACTAAATGGTTCTCTTCTGGAGATAGATTAAGGTTATCATCCCTGTGATCTTATTTTTTGGTTATCGCCATTGGATGTTATACTTTTGACATTAATGAGAAAAGGTGTGTTTTATGTTTGATGGTAAACAACTACGCAGACTAGGGAAAACCGATCTGCTGGTAACTCCAATTGGCCTAGGTGTAATGGAATTGTCTGGTGGCGGTGGACTACTCGGGAGGATGTACCCCGTGATTCCGCAGGAGGAAAAAAACGCCATCATCAAAGCTGCCGTGGATGGCGGAATTAATTTTTTTGACACAGCGGAAATGTATGGGGCAGGGGTATCGGAAGAATCGCTGGCCAATGGTTTAAAGGCAGCTGGCATTGCTGATAAGGATGTGATTATAGAAACCAAGTGGCAACCAATTTTGCGAACTGCAAATAATATCAGTAAAACGATTGATGACCGGTTGCGTTTTTTGGGTGGATACAGCATTTCAAACTACATGATTCATCAACCTATGAGTTTTTCGTCCCCAGAAGCAGAGATGAATGCCATGGCTGACCTGGTGGAAGCGGGTAAAATAAAATCAGTAGGAGTCAGCAATTTCAATCCTGCCCGTATGCGCCGCGCGTATGCTGCCCTGGCTAAAAGAGGATTGCCTTTGGCGTTAAACCAAGTGCGATACAGCTTGATACACCGCGAAATCGAGACGGATGGCACCCTTGAAACTGCAAGAGAATTGGGTGTAACCATCGTAGCTTATACCCCACTTGGTAGTGGAATCCTGAGCGGTAAATATCACAAGAATCCTGTGTTGCTAGAACAAAAGACTGGCCTGCGAAAGAATTTGTTCAAACGTGAAATCGAACGTACCCGCATGTTGATTGCTGCCCTGGATGAGATCGCCGTCACGCACGGTGTCACAGTTGCGCAAGTGGCACTGAACTGGGTGATCCATTTTAATGGAGAAATCGTGGTTACCATCCCAGGTGCCACAAAAGTCCGGCAGGCACAGGAGAGTGCTGGTGCCATGAACTTTGTGCTTTCCGCGAATGAGTTGGAAAAAATAGATCAAATCTCTCGAAAATTGATGAAGTAGATACTTATGATCATCATTGGAATCACTTTCTGGGAAAACCAGAGGTGCTTGATTTTGTTAAGAATATTAAAATATTAACAAATCCAATCCTACACGTTTCCGATCGAAAAATATTGGTTCATATATTTTCCGTCATGTCCTCGGTTTAAGAAGTCAGGTTTGCTTCTTGTCTTGCACGATGTACTCTGACGAGTAATTAATACCCCTGAGGTCAGCGGGAAGTGCCCCGAAGGGCATTTATCTTTTCTTGGGCTTGTTGTTAAGATAACAAGTAATCTTGAATAGTTTTGATCGTCTCACTTAGGAACGGGATCGTGAAGTGATTACAGTTATTGATCTTTCTAACCCGACAACCAGGGATTTGACTCGAAATCTGTAATATATGCTCTTCTGTGATCAAATCATTTTCAGCGTAAAGGACCATCACGCTAGTCCTGATGCTTTGCAGATCCTCATCCGTAATTCCGGTATCAGTCAACATTAATTCAAATCTCATAATTTGTTTTTGGTTCGGAAAGCCAAATTGTCGCAAGCGTTTCATTGCCTCAAGGGCGTTCTGGATGGCCCACAATGCCATTTTGGTGCTTCCGCTGGCCAGCGTGTTTGGAGAAATTGCCACCACTTTGTTGAAAATCTCCGGTGCTTTCACCGCCAGCCACAACGCCAGGTTGCCACCATCACTGTAGCCAATCACAGAAGCATTTGAGATACCTCTGGCTTTGCAAAAATTAAGTACATCCATACTCTGCTGTTTGTAAGATAAAATGGTATCTTTTGATCGGCTGTGCCCATGCCCGCGGCTATCCAAGGCATAGGTATGATAGTTGGCAAAATGTTCAAGCTGATATTTCTTGAAGTATCTATTACTGCCTGAGTTTCCATGCAAGAGCAGCAAATTGGAACCTTCACCAACTTGGGTGTAGGCGAGATTGATATTATCCAGTTTGACTTGTTCAATTTTCAATTTAGTCATTTGGAATTCTTTCCATCTATTATTCTCAGCGGATAGAAAAATTTATATCTTTCCAGACAAAATTCTCAATTTGTTTCACTAGCCACGGACATATCAATTACTTTGAAGAGAGTTGCATGTTTTTGAGTGCAAACAACCAATCAGGGGTATGCGACTCGATTTTGTCCTTATTCATTATCCTTTTATATTAAGGTTCTCTATATTTGTCTATTGTTTACGAAGAAATTTCCAAAAATAATCTCTTCCAGAATGCGCTTGAAGTAGTGTGGAAAGGATTTGCGGAAGACTGGCTGCACCTGGATAGATCAGATAGCGTGGTTGCCAATCCGGATGAAATTTTGCTTTGAAATTGTGCAATCCTTTGAAATTAAAATACATGGATGCAAATTCGGATAAAGTATGCAGAGCTTTTTCAACGCGAGGGTCATCCGGTTTTTCTCCGACCCCGACGATGGCGCTTAACCCTAAACTAAAACTAAGATATTTGTTTTCTTTGGCATATTGCAGCAATCGTGCAAACAAGAACTCCATTGTGCCATATTCGACCTTCGGTAGGTGGCGCATCAGATCAATGGTGAGTTCATTTTTCTGATATTCCGGAACAAGGTTGGCGAAGGCTGTTGGGCTACCATCTGCGGCGTGAATAACCATAACCGGTTCAGATTGGATGTAATTTTCATTGAACCAACCGTCTGAAAAATGCATTTCACCGCCATGGCGACTGGTTAGCCAGGCATCACTTATTTCATGTAACCTGTCATATAAATTGGAATCCAGTGGGGGCTGATGGACAACAGCGGTGTAACCCATTTTTTCCATGCGGTTGATGGCATAGCGAATATCTTTGTTTTCTTTGCCTTCCAATGAAAATGTTGCCAGGTTAACGATTGCCTCGTAACCAAGACAGATTGAATCAAAACCAGCCGCTTTATAGTCTTCCAAATAATCTGGCAAAGTAGAGATAAAGGCTGGCTGCCAGTCATTATGTATGCAATAATCTCTAAAAGCTACAATCGATTCACGTGCTTTTTCTGGTGGACAAATCGGATCCCCAAGTGCGATTGCACCTCTTCCGTACGCGGCGTATCCGATGACCGAATCATCGCCGGTGAAGAAATAAGATTTATCCTCAAAAAGAACAGCGCGAGCCAATGCGGTTCTACCGAATCGCTTGACAACCTCCATTGCACGTTTATACTGTTCAGGCTTTGCAAAACCACGAACTAAAACAGGTCTGGTAAACATGAGCAAAGCAAAACCCAAAGTACTGAAACCGATAATGTAAATAGAAAACGCAAAGTATTTGCCAAAGCCTGAAATTGGTTCAAGCCCAGGACTATAGAAACTGGTGAACATTACCACCGTTTGGCGTATTGCATCCAAAGCACTAAATTTGACGCTAAAATGTCGATCCAACAGAAAAAAACCAAGAGAACCATAAATCATGGTGAAGACAAATGCCACACTCAGTACAATAAATCCTTGTTTCAGTGAGGGTTTATCAGAGGAGGCATGAAAACTGTTACGCAGTAAAATTAGAAGAATTAGTAGAGCTATCGAAACGCTTGCCTCTTCAAAATCAAGGCCTTTAATCAAGTGAGATACAAACGTTACGGATAACAGTGCCACTGTGGCAATCCACGCAGTCCGTTTTCGCCTCCAAAGGTTGCCTGCTAAAAGGATTAGTGCGAAACCCGCCAGGGCAGAGACAATTCGACCGCCGTGCCTGGCTTCCAGTGGTATGTATGCATTTATCATGGCAATGCGGTTTTGAAGGGCAGGTTGTACCGCTGAAATGAGGTTAATCAATCCCATGAAGGCCGCGGCCAATGCGGTGAGACGCACCCCCCATATTTCAAGCCGTAAATTTCTTTTAGCTTGTTGTAAAAATTTTATATCTTCCACAGGTTTCCTATTAATATCGCTGAAGCAAATCGAAATGCTGATGATAATTCCGTATGGATAAATTAATTATTGATAAACCTTATTTACCAAATGATGAACAAAAAGGAGTTCATCAATAATAATCTTTTTTAATCTAAAGAACAATTTCAATGGAGTAACCCAAGAAGAATGTATCTCGATACTCGGTATTATGACTTAATCTAATTCGTTCTAAAAATTACCAATTACAGAACATGAATTGGCACTATCTATTAAGAATATAGCACTTGATACAGCTTGTGCGACAAGAGCAAAAATGGATCCTTGATATAGCTTTGGGAAGGTTATTCATGATATGTTTCCAAAAAGATGCTTGAAATAGACTAAAATTATCAAATATCAGGTAATCCCAGCATCGCAATATTGCATTAAGGTCAATTTAATCAGGTCATCAAAAAAGTGATGCCAGGTATAAGGAGAAGACATGTCTTTTAATAAAAATTCTCATTTGGACCCTTCACAGGTTCAAGACCGACGCGGAAGCGGCACCGGAACACGTGTGGCCGTGGGCGGGGGGCTTGGCCTGGTAATCGTCGTGGCGGCTTTGCTGTTGGGGGTGAACCCGGCCATCTTAACCCAATTGTTGGGTAATCCTGCTGCGGCCCCTGAGACTACCACCAGTAGTAACAGCGATTTGAATACAACCTGCCAAACAGGCGCAGACGCGAATCAAAGCCAGGAATGTGCCATTGTTGGATACGTCAATAGCGTTCAAGCATTCTGGGCTGATGAATTCGCCAGTAGTGGCACAGAGTATACGCAAGCCCAGACCATCCTTTACACTGGATCAACAGACGCCGCCTGCGGATACGCTGATAGCGCGATGGGACCATTTTACTGTCCAACTGACCAGAGCGTTTATTTGGATCTTTCTTTCTTTACTGATTTACAGACGAAATTTGGCGCTGAAGGCGGACCTTTTGCGGAAGCCTATGTGCTGGCACATGAATATGGGCATCACGTCCAGGACCTTCTTGGAGCGCTGGATACTTCCGGCGGTTCTTCAGGCACAGGCCCGCAAAGCATATCCGTGCAGACCGAATTGCAGGCGGATTGCCTGGCCGGGGTTTGGATGCATAATGCCGTAGCAACCGGTTACATTGATCAGGTTACCGACCAGGATATTGAAAGAAGTTTGAACGCCGCGGCGGCGATTGGGGATGATCGCATTCAAAAAGAAACCCAGGGTTACGTTTCCCCCGAATCCTGGACGCACGGATCTTCCGCACAACGCCAGGCAGCTTTGAAGGATGGTTTGCAGTCAGGTGATATCGCGACCTGCAATACGCCAGGTACGTAAGGCGTCTCAATCTTTCTTCTCGTAAATATAACCTTTTGAACTATAAAAAAATAAGACCGGACGTTTTCCGGTCTTATTCGATTAAGGCTGTTGTTTTACTTCTTGCGGCCGACCAGCCAGTTGATAATCAGCGTCTTCTCGTCTGGAGTGACCTTGGCGCCGAGGCTGATCATCATATCGAATGCTATGACTTTGTCAAGAACCTTGGATGCACAGAACGATAACCTGGGATATAAGGAACACCCGACTTGAAGATAGCGACCATCACAGATAGAAGTTTATTCCCCACGTTATTGATTGCTAATG
>Ga0209538_1000444_pt1 | contig 24299 bp, 24 predicted proteins | sample BarGraNGADG00211_2_FD_184492 | JGI IMG/M metagenome (GOLD analysis project Ga0209538, IMG submission 184492) | Arctic peat soil microbial communities from Barrow, Alaska - Barrow Graham LP Ref core NGADG0004-211 (SPAdes) (version 2) | ecosystem: Environmental > Terrestrial > Soil > Wetlands >... | reverse complement strand
GCCTTCAAAGTACCCTCAATAAACAGTTTAATGAGGGTACTTTGAAGGCTGACAACTACTATGATAATATATATGCAGCCGATACACTCGTTTCAGACCAGTATTCGGATGCTGTTAATTATGATAACGCAATTGCTTCAAACAATTATGACAATGGAGTATATGATTATTATGACAATTACTCCTACTCGGGTAGATTAAGAAGATTTTACGGTAACTATTTCGATCCGTACTGGAGAGACCCCTTCTATTCAGGCATGTACTCTCCATTCTCCTATAGCTTTGGTTATGGAGGGTTTCCTTATTCCTATGGATATAGTCCTTTCTCTTACGATCCTTTCTATAGCGATTATTATGGCGGATATTATGGAGGCGGGTATGGAGGTGGTTACTATGGAGGAGGCTATATGGGTGGCCTTTACAATCCTTACTTTTATGGCTCATACTATAATTCATTTTATTCTCCTTATGGCTATTACTCAGGAATTGGTTATCGTGATGGTGCAAATTCAGTTACTTATGGAAGAAGGGAGAGACAAAGCAATCTTTCATCGAGATGGAACAGTATGGCTGGTTCAGGATCGTCAGGAAGAGATTCATATCTTTCAACAGGTGGAAGTTCAAATGTAACCAGAAGGAGTTCTGCAACTTCCCAGCCAACCTCTTCTGATTCCAGAAGAACTTATACTGGTGTTAACGCACAGAAGCCGGTCAATGTTGCCGACAGCAAATCAGTACAGTATAATAATTCAAATACGAGGAATGCAACTTCGAGGGAAGTATCCTCAAGAAATTCAACAAGTTCAAGACCTGAATATAATTCCACCAATAGAACATATACTCCCACTTACAGTAATCCGAGAATTAGTACAAGGCCCTCATATAATAACAGCAGGGTTTCTGACGGAACAAATTCAATGGAAAACCAGAACAGCAGATTCGTTAATCCCGGCAGGTCAAACAGTAATATAAATCAGAGTCGCACCAATACAAATCAGAGTTATAACCGCAGTCAAAATAATAGTGTAAGGAACACTCCTTCTGTACCTTCAGGGCAAACCAGATCTGTTTCAACTTACAGGAGTCCGGGCAGCTATTCCACACCCGCACGAAGAAGTGCTGAAAGCGGTTCTGGATTTTCTTCAGGCTCTTCCAATAGTAGATCTTCCTCTTCATATAGCGGCGGATCTTATTCCTCAGGTTCTGAATCCAGAGGTTCCTATTCATCAGGGTCTTCTTCATCGGGTTCGTCATCAGGTTCTTCATCAAGTTCTTCATCGGGCGGCAGAAGAAGATAGCGGAAAGGAAAATTATGGATATCAATGCAAGTCATTCCTTTATGGAGTGGGGTGATACTCTTAAGTTAAAATTTATAAAATGATGAACCCCACATGTTTTAAAACATAAATACAGATAAATATAATGTCATCAACATGTGGGTTCCATCATACTTTTAAAATCAAAATTATATTATGATGAAAAAATTAAGCCTAATAATACTCGCATTTATCTCATTAACAACCATCAGCTACGCACAAAATGTTGATGATGCATTGAGGTATTCTCAGATATTTTATGGAGGAACAGCAAGATTTATGTCAATGGGAGGAGCATTTACCGCTCTCGGAGGTGATTTGTCTACCCTTAGTCAAAACCCTGCAGGTATCGGTGTATTCAGATCTTCTGAAATATCTGTTACACCACAATTGTTTCATATAAACTCGACTTCTTCTTTTAATGGAATTAATTCGGATTATCTGTACGATTTTAATCTTAATCAGATAGGTATTGTCGGAAATATTTTCAATAAAAACAATGAGTCAGGCCTTCTTACATTGAACTTCGGATACTCTTTCAACAGAACAAATAATTTAAATCAAAGAATAATTATTAAGGGCGTAAGTAATAAAAGCTCAATGGCTGATTATTGGGTTGATCAAAGCAACGGTCTTTATCCAGATGAACTTGCGAATAATGCTGCTGATGCTTATTTAGCTTACGACACTTATATTATTGATACTCTTTCCGTCTCAGGTTTCGATTATGGTACGGTCTATTCACATTATGGTGACAACCCACCATCAATATACGGGCAGAGTATGAGGCGTCTCATCACTTATGAGGGTGGTACGGCTGAGCATGCCTTATCAATAGGCGGCAACTATTCCAATAAGATCTATTTTGGTGCGACTCTCGGAATAAGCAGGATTAATTATAAAAGTCACTATGAACATTTTGAATCAACGGATGTCAATTTTGCTTCCGGATTTCAAAATTTTGACTATACGATGCATTATGAAAATACCGGTACAGGCTATTCCCTGAAGATTGGAACGATAATTAAACCTATTGAATCACTGCGAATTGGACTGGCTTTTCATTCGCCTACGTTATACAAAATTAATGAATACTATTATGATAATATAACATCTAAATTCAGTGATGGTAATTATGAATCATCAAACAGTCCAATGAGATACAGCTATGCTCTGACGACCCCTTTCAGAGCCCTGGCAGGAGTTGCCTGGCAGATTAAGAAATTTGGTCTGATAAGCGCCGATTATGAATTTGTAGATTATAGTGCAGCAAGATTTTCCCAGACAGGAGATAATTATGATTACACTAAAAAGAACAATGAAATAAAAAATACATTACAATCGGCCAATAATATAAGGTTAGGAGGGGAAGTACGTCTTAATAAGCTTTATCTGAGAGGTGGCTACGGTTATTACGGGAAAGCATTTAAAGCAGGAGATATTAATGAGAATCAGGATTATACCTCAATTTCTTTCGGAACCGGATTCCGCGAACAAAACGTTAATGTCGATTTTGGTTTTACCAGCTTCAGGAACTCTCAGGATTATTTATTGTATAACAGTAGTGTTGGCAGTCCCATGGCAAATCTGGATGTAAAGAGAAATATATTTACAGTTACTTTCGGTTATAAGTTTGGCTATTAATATTTTGATTGAATTTTTTAGAGAAGGGCTGTCTGAGGGAAGAGAGCCCTTTTTTTATAAATAAGTTTTCGAATCAGGTCCAGCATTGAAGATCAGGTCAATTATACTCAGCCCCGGAACAAAACCGTTTTCATTGCTAAAAACCTGCATATATTTTCGAGTAGCAAAACCATTATTATTTTTGGGACTTATCTTATATCTGAGATCATCTTCCTTAATTCCAACAGGTAAAAAAGCTGAAGTAAATGAAATACTCTTTTCCAATATGAGTATTTTAAGGATCACTTCAAACAGAGTCATATTCAGATCAAGAAGAAATTCATAGTTTTTCAGAATAGTATTTTCAAATTCATCATAATAATATTGAAAGTAAGGAGAAGAGCCATATGATGACCTTATTGCTCTTAAATGTACCTGCTGCCATCGTTTGGAATAGTCAATCCTGATATCTTTTACCTTTATTTTATGTAAACTGCCCGAATAAATGGGAACTGATAACCAGTGAGGGCCACTGGGTGAAAGTATATAGCATCGGTTCCTGTAAGTCTGTTTATGATAGTTTTCTTCTGTTTCGACAGATACTTCTTCTGCATCTTTAATTGAAGCAAAGTATTCAATCGGAGGTAAATATGCGGTGGATAGTAAAATTTTACCAGCCATATATGTAATTAATTACCCCAGCTTGTTAATCATACTTGCAGAAAAGCCTGCACCAAATCCATTATCAATATTAACAACAGTAACTCCGGATGAGCAGCTTGTAAGCATTGCCAGAAGTGCAGCGATACCTCCAAAGCTCGCTCCGTATCCAATACTTGTAGGTACGGCGATGACAGGTTTGTCGACAAGTCCGCCAACAACGCTGGCAAGGGCTCCCTCCATTCCTGCGATTACGATCACAACCCTGCAGCTTCTGATTTGAGGTAATTTATCTACCAGCCGGTGAATACCTGCAACACCGGCATCATAGATCCTTACAACATTATTCCCGAGAAGTTCGGCGGTAACTGCTGCTTCTTCAGCAACAGGAATGTCAGATGTTCCGGCAGTTATCACTGCAATCTTACTTTCTGGAGCCTTTGGTTTCTTTTTCTGTAATGAGATAATCTTTGCTTCACTATAATAAATAGCATCCGGTAATATATTTTTAACTGCTTCATACATTTCCGGGTTTGCTCTGGTACCGATAATATTATTCTCGTTCAGTGACATCACCCTGAATATCTCTTTCACCTGGTCAATTGTTTTACCTGAGCAATAGATTATCTCGGGGTACCCGGTTCTCATTTCACGATGATGATCAATCTTTGCAAAACCAAGGTCAGTATATGGAAAGTTCTTCAAAACTTCCAAAGCCTCTTCAATACTTTTGCGACCCTCTTTTACGTCAATAAGCAGGTCTTCAATTTCTTTCTTTGTCATATTTTTTTATTTCAGAATCTGAACTACCCGTTCTGTAGCCTTCAAGATCCAAAGATATATATCGGAATCCGATTTTTTTAAGGCTTTCAATAATTTGTTCTCTGTCAGGATTATGAACAATCTTTTCAAAATAACCTGGAAGGCACTCAATCCGTGCTAAATTGCCATGAATTCTGACCCTTGTGCCCGGAAATCCCTTTTCAAAAAGAAAATCTTCAGCTTTCTCTACCATTCTGAGCATGCTGTCATTCACCTCGGTATTGTACGGGATCCTGGTCAGGAGGCAAGCCATTGCCGGTTTGTTCCATATTGACAAACCTTCCTTCTTCGATAATTCACGTATGTCATTTTTAGTCAGCCCCGATTCCATTAACGGACTTTTAATTTCCATCTCCATTAATGCTTTCAGGCCAGGTCTGAAATCGCTGGTATCGTCCGCATTGGTTCCATCGATTACATAATTGTAATTGTTTTCTTTAGCAAATTTTTTTACTTCTGTGAAAAGAGTTTTTTTGCAAAAATAACACCTCTCAGGCGGATTGTTTCTTATTATCTCAGGTAAAGAAATCTCTATTATTTTATGTTTTATTTCATGGAACCTTGTAAACCTGATGGTTTCATCTATTTCACTTGATGGTATATAAGGTGTTCGTAAAGTAACTGCAATGATGTTGAGCTTTTTTAGTGAATGAGCCCTGTGCAAAAGGAATGAACTATCTACACCTCCGGAAAAAGCTATTACAAAAGAATTCAGATTTATAAGAATTGAATTGAGTCTTTCCGATTTAATATTGTTCATAAGTGATTTTTATTTTTTATTAAGCATAATTGATGAAATAATATTATTGTAAACCTCTTTAACAGGAATCTTTTTTTCAGCAGCTATCCGTTTGCAATCTTCATACTCGGGTTTATATGAAACCTCTTTGCCTTTATAAAAAGAACGTTTAATTGTGATATCGCCATAGATCGTACTGATAGTTTCAAAACTTCGTGAAAGTGTATCTTTTCTGAATGGAAATGTTCTGATCCCAAGGGAAGTAGATTCAGTGAAAATTATCTGTTTTACTGATTCAGTGACTTCCGTTTCGCAAATGACTTTAAGCACTATTCCCGGTCTTCCTTTCTTCATAATAATATTTGAAAAATATACATCAGACGCTCCGGCTTTGAATAATCTTTCTGATATATACTCAAAAAACTCAGGATTCATATCGTCAATATTGCATTCAATCAGATAGGCATCATGGCCTCCGGAAACCTCAGAAGTTTCGCCCAGGAATACTCGTAAAAGATTAGGAATGTCTGTATGATCTTTATGACCAACACCATATGCTGTTTTTTTAATTCTTATTGGCAGGCTGCTGTCGAAATGAGTTCCGAGAGCAGACAGAATCGCAGCTCCGGTAGGAGTTGTAGCTTCAAAGTTGACTCCGCCTTTGGTTACCTGCATTCCTTTAATTATTTCTGCAGTTGCAGGAGCAGGAACAGGTAGTTTCCCATGATCACATTTGACAAATCCGCTGCCAAGTTCCACAGGAGAAACCTGAACCATTTCAACTCCCAGGGAATTGAAACAGATTGCTGCACCTACAATATCAATTATAGAATCTATAGCTCCAACCTCATGAAAATGAACCTTTTCTATGGGAATTCCATGAACAGATGCTTCTGCAGTAGCTACTTTCATGAATATTTTAAGACTTAGATCCTTCGTTTTTTTATCAAGTTCTGAGTCATTAATAATCTGTTCAATATCTGATAGATGTCTATGGGCGTGTTCATGCCGTGTTTGTTTTACAGTAACTTTTGTTCCGCCAATTCCATTTCTCTGATCCTTTTCTGCAACAAGTTCCCAGCCTTTCAGGTTAAGTTTATTAAGTTCGTTTATCAGGTATGCTTTATCTATTCCGAGATCGATCATTGCACCAAGATTCATATCGCCACTGATTCCTGAAAAGCAGTCGTAACAGAGAATTTTCATTTTTATATCTTATTATTTATGATAAACAATTCAAACAGAATAATGTTAAGAAAATTTTTCGAAACACTCTTAAAACATATTACAGTTGCGAATATACTATTTCCATTCTTTAGAGAATAAAAAAAAAAGTCGTATTTTTCGGTCTCAATTCAAATGACTTTATACATATAAGATTTATCACTTATGAAAAGAAGAGATTTTTTCAAGACATCGGTTAGCGCTAGCCTTGCAGCAGGTGCAGCCATAAGTATGGGGGGGTATGAAAAACTCTGGACAAATTCTTCAGTTGCTGCCAAATATGATATGGTAGCAGTTATGGGAGGAAGTCCTGATGCTATGTTTGATCTTGGTATACAGGAATTTGGCGGTATCGGATCTTTTGTCAAGAAGGGGCAGAAAGTTCTGATCAAACCCAATATCGGATGGGATGTGATACCGGAACTTGGAGGCAACACTAATCCTCTTCTGGTGAAAAGGATAATTGAACATTGCTTTAAAGCAGGAGCTAAAGAAGTTTATGTTTTTGATCATACTTGTGATAATTGGGTCAATACCTATAAGAACTCAGGGATTGAGAAGATTGCAAAAGCTGCCGGTGCAAAAGTTGTACCAGGCAACTCTGAGAGCTACTACCAGCAGGTCGAAATTCCCGGAGGTGTAAAACTTAAAAGCGCTAAAGTGCATGAGCTTTTACTCGAAACAGATGTTTTTATTAATGTGCCAATTCTGAAAGATCATAACTCAACCAGAATGACCTGTTGTCTTAAAAACACTATGGGTATCGTTTGGGACCGAGGTTTCTGGCACAAAAATAACCTGAATCAGTGTATAGCCGATTTTGCTTTATATGAGAAAAAGCCTGTTCTGAACGTGATAGATTGTTATAATGTTATGGTTAAGAATGGACCTCAGGGTGTATCAAAGGAAGATATAGTTCAGATGAAATCTCAAATCTTAACAACTGACTGGGTAGCAGGTGACGCGGCAGCAGCAAAAATGCTGGGAATCGAACCTGAAAAGATCGAATATATCCCGATTGCTCATAAAATGGGGTTGGGAAACATGAATCTGGATTCCCTTAATATTAAAAGAATTAAAATGTAATTTGTTATGACGTCATCCTATCTTAGAAGTATACGTATAGCTTTTTCATCACTCATCTTAATATTTTTTATCCTTGTTTTTATTGATTTTTTGCATATTATTCCATCAAAGTATATAAACACCTTACTGTTTTTTCAGTTTGTACCATCTGTCATGAATTTCATAAAACTTGGTACAATTGCTGCAGCTGGTTTTATGGTAGTTCTTTTAATAACCTTAATTACGGGCAGAACATATTGCTCCTTTTTATGCCCTCTGGGTATCGGGCAGGATCTGTTCAGCAGGATTGGAGGACGTTTTAAAAGGAAATTCAGAAGATACGGTTTTAAAAAACCACATACAATCTTAAGGTACTTACTACTTGCAATTACTCTGATTGTCACAATGATCTGGGGTATTTACTTGGTTACACTGCTCGATCCGTACAGTATTTTTGGCAGATTCATGACTTATTTTGGAAAACCTCTTGCGGTTTATATAAATAACTTTCTTGCCGGAATACTTGGCCGTTTTGATATTTACACTCTCAGTAACATAACTGTTAAAGGATATACTTTGCTTGCCTATTCAATCCCGGCAGCTTTTTTTATCCTGGTCGGAACTCTTTCATTTACCAGAGGACGCTTATATTGTAATACGATATGTCCTGTAGGAACCTTACTCGGCCTCTTGTCTAAAATTTCGATTTTCAGAATTAAATTTGATGAATCTGCCTGTACCAGATGTGGCAGATGTTCAGTAGGATGCAAATCATCATGCATAGATTTTCTCAAACACGATATTGATGTATCAAGGTGCGTTAATTGTTTTAATTGCATTCACATATGTCCCGATAAAGCTCTTTCATACAGTATTGTAAAACTGAAAAAGAAAGAACAGGTTACTGATGAAGGGAAACGCAAATTTATTGCCGGATCAATCCTCTTACTTTTTGGTTTATCGAGGGGAGCCAGGGCACAGGAAAAGAGCGTTCCAATACCTACAAAAGAATCAACAGTTAAGGAGAACAGAACTTATCCGGTTTGCCCTCCCGGAGGAGGTGAAATTGCTAAATTTAATAATAGCTGCATTGCCTGTTCTCTTTGCATATCAGCCTGTCCAAATGGTGTACTTCAGCCAGCGCGGTTAGAATATGGCCTGATGGGGATTATGCAACCGGTAATGAATTATCATAAAAGTTTTTGTACTTATAATTGTGTTGTTTGTACTGAGATATGCCCGACCAGCGCCTTAAAACCACTGATGCTGGAAGCTAAAAAGCTCACCCAGCTTGGGAAAGCAATTTTTATAAAAGATAATTGTATTGTAAAAACCGAAAAAACAGCCTGTGGTGCCTGCTCGGAAAGTTGTCCGACCAAGGCTGTACATATGATTCCTTATGAAGGTACTCTTGTAATTCCCGAAGTGACATCCGAAATATGCATTGGTTGCGGCCATTGTGAATTTGCCTGTCCTGTCGTCCCATATAAAGCAATATTTGTTGATGGTAATGCAGTTCATGCGGCCGCTAAAAAACCTGAAAACATACAATCGGAAATAACCAAACCTGTTGAGTTTCCATTCTGATTAATTGAGTGTTATTCATGATTTTGCAACGATCATGAAAACTTGATAATAATTTACTTGGTGTACTGTTATTCAGTTAATTTTGTAATTGCATCAGGATACAACCTTATATTTCATTGATATGAAGCCATCACATATTGAGCATATTGGAATTGCTGTAAGTAATCTGGAGTCTGCAATCGGGTTTTATGAAAAAGTATTCGGACTGAAATGCTATAATATTGAAGAAGTACCTGACCAGAAGCTGAGAACAGCTTTCTTCATTGTTGGCCAGACAAAGATCGAATTGCTTGAACCAACAGATGCTGATGGTCCGGTTGGTAAGTTTATCGAGAAGAGGGGAGAAGGGTTACATCACATTGCTTTTGCTGTTAAAAATATTGAAGAACAATTGAAACATGCTGAAAAAAATGGTGTAAAGCTTATTGACGCTTCTCCCAGGAAAGGTGCAGAAGGCCTTGATATTGCATTCCTTCATCCTAAATCATCCTCAGGTGTTCTTATAGAGATATGCGAGGATAAAAAAAAATGAAAAACTCTTGACTTATCCCGAAATGAAAACAAACATGGCAGCAGCCGGTAATTCCGGCCCAAAGGTAAGATCAGACTGTGAGATTACACTGGAGCTTAAGGGCAGCAGGGGAGGAGTGATAATTGATCTGAACTCAAAGGTTAAACCACTTTACGGGAAATCAATAATAAATCTTAGTAACGAAATACTTGAGTTTTTTGGTATTAAAAATGCTTCTGTAAATATCAATGACACAGGAGCTCTTCCATTTGTTATTGCCGCCCGGCTTGAGGCTGCAATTAAGCAGCTGATTGATACTGATTTGGAATTTCTCCCTGTTATGTTAAAAGAGAATGAGTATTCGTCAACAGTTGACAGATTCAGGTTTTCACGACTTTATATTCCCGGTAACGCTCCTGGTATGATGATCAATGCCGGCCTTCATTCTGCAGATGGAATTATTTTTGATCTTGAGGATTCAGTTGCTCCGGAGAAGAAGGAAGAAGCCCGAATTCTGGTCAGAAATGCTTTGCGCCAGATTGATTTACGTGGAGCTGAACGAATGGTCAGAATTAACCAGGGCGAAAGGGGATTGAAGGATCTTCATTTTGTAATACCCCACAACATAAACCTTATCCTTGTCCCAAAGTGTGAGAGTCCCGTTCAGATAAAGAGGGTAGAGGATGAGATATCAGTTATAACGAAAAAATTCAAACTTAAAAATATTGTCTTTCTAATGCCAATTATTGAAAGTGCACTTGGTGTTGAAAGATGTTTTGAAATTGCCTGCTCATCAAAAAATGTTGTTGCAATGGCTATAGGGCTCGAGGATTACACTGCTGATCTTGGTGTTCCAAGAACTACAGACGGAAAAGAGTCGTTTTATGCAAGGACAAGAATGGTGGTTGGTTCAAAAGCAGCTGGTATCCAACCCATTGATTCTGTTTTTTCTGATGTCGGTGATATGGAAGGCTTAAGGCAGAATGTGCTGATGTCTAAGGCATTGGGCTTTGAAGGCATGGGCTGTATTCATCCAAGACAGATACAGGTTATACGACAGGGTTTTGCCCCCGATGATACTGAAGTTAAAAGGGCCAAAGAAATAGTTATTGCATTTGAAGAGGCAAAAAAGAGTGGTTTGGGTGTTGTGGCTCTGGGTTCAAAAATGATTGATCCTCCGGTGGTGGCGAAAGCTCATAAAACTATTGACCTTGCTGTCAGGCTTGGCCTGCTATCAGCGGGTTGGAACGAAGAAATCCATGATAATAAGAATTAATCAGTGAATAAGATAATATGGCTATAAAAACTGTGATAAATGCAGCCGGCCGGCAGGTCCCGCTGGAGATCAACGGTAAGCCTGTAATTCCATTCAAAGGAGTCGGAAAACATCGTCCGGAGGGAGGTAAATATTCACCTCCGATACCAACATGTTATGACTATCCTGATGATGGAAATAAAGTTGTAAATTCTCTTGAGGAGGCGCTTCGTAAGTGTGGCCTTTGCGATGGGATGACAATTTCGACCCACCACCATTTGAGAGATGGGGACCTGGTAAGCAATACTGTTTTTGATCTGGCATATTCAATGGGAGTAAAGGATCTTGTATGGTTCCCGTCAGCTTCATTTCCCTGTAATGAACATGTAATAAGGTACCTTGAAGATGGTACTGTAAACAGGATTGAAGGCAGTATGAACGGTCCCCTCGGAAGATTTGTTTCCGAAGGGAGGATGAAGGGTACTGCTGTTCTCCGGTCGCATGGAGGCCGGGTTCAGGCTATTCAGGATGGAGAAGTCATAATTGATATTGCAGTTCTGGCAGCCCCTTCAGCCGATGCTTTCGGAAACGCAAAGGGAACAGGAGGAACTTCAGCCTGTGGGGTGCTGGGTTATACAAAGGCAGACTATATGTATGCCAAAAAAGTAATTGTAGTCACTGATAATCTTATCGATATGCCATGTTTCCCAATGGAAATCGAAGGAAATTATGTCGACTATGTTGTTGTTGTCGATAAAATTGGGATTCCCGAAAAAATTGTTTCGGGTACTACCCAGATTACAAAAAGCCCTGACAGATTACTTATAGCTGAACTCACCGCTTCATTTCTGGAGAAATCCGGTATTCTGAAAGATGGAGTTACAATGCAGGCCGGCGCCGGTGGCACATCACTGGCAATTGCCGTTTTTTTGCACGAGATTCTAAAGAATAAAGGATGGAAATCCAAATTCGGCTTTGGAGGCAGCACGAAATATATGGTAAAAATGCTTGAAGAGGGGCAGATGGGTTATATACTTGATGCACAGGCGTTTGATCTTGATGCGGTTAAATCAGTGGAGTTAAATCCTAATCACATTCCATACCCTGTTTTTAATGCATATAATTATCACTCAAAGGGAAACCTTACGAGTATGATGGATATAATGATTTTAGGAGCAACTGAGGTAGATCTGAATTTCAACGGTAATGTGGTTACCCATTCTGACGGCAATCTCCTGCACGGGATTGGAGGTTGGCAGAATTGCCTTCATGCACGGAATGTCATTCTCCCGCTACCGCTTTTCCGCGACAGGATACCTGTGATAGTAGATGATGTGACTACACTATGTGGTCCGGGTGAGCTTATTGATGTTATAATAACTGAAAGAGGTATTGCAATTAACCCTCTCCGGAAAGATCTGATTAAAAGCGTTAAAGGCAGCGGACTGCCTGTGAAAACTATTCTGGAACTTAAGGAAGAAGCTGAGAAAATATGTGGTAAACCAGAAAAGGCTCAATTTGAGGAAGATATCGTTGCAGCAATTAAATGGGTTGATGGAACAGTAATTGATGTAATACGAAAGATCAAAATTCAATAATAATATTTTTATGGAAAGATATAAGTGTGTTGTATGTGGATATATTTACAATCCTGCAGAGGGTGATCCGGAAAGTGGAATAGAAACAGGCATACCTTTTAGCGACCTGCCGTCTGATTATGTCTGTCCTGTATGCGGGGCTGGCAAAGATGAATTCATCATTTGCGACTAAAGGGTTCTGACATAAGTATAAGGAAAGTTATTATCAGGATTGTAAAGAGATATTTCTTATAACATCAGTAAGAAGATCCCAGAACATCTGTACAGATTTGATTTCGATTTTTTCATGCGGTGTATGTGCACCCCTGATCGTAGGGCCAATTGAAATCATATCAATTCCTTTGAATTTTTCATATATCAGGCCACATTCAAGACCTGCATGAATTGCTTTTACCATTGGCTCTTTCCCAAACAGGTTTTTATAAGAACTCAGAGTGATCCTTAAAATTTCAGAATTAAGATCAGGTTTCCATCCCGGATATCCGTCAGAATGAACTACTTCGGCTCCCGCATTTTTCAGGCACAATTCTATCATTGAGGCAACCTCGTATTTGGATGATTCGATTGAACTTCTCTGAGTCGTAACGATTTTAACTGTATTTTCTCCTGTGAATTTTACCGATGCCAGGTTAGTGGATGTTTCTACCAGATCTTCCATTTCTTTCGACCATGCTATTACACCATGAGGACAAGCGGTCAATGAATCGATAAGCCTGGTCTGGCTCTCTTTATCCATTACATATCGGGGAAGTAATGCATCTTTCACTGATATTTTCAGGTCTTTTTCAATGGTCCCGAATTCTTCTTTAATGGCAGTATGAAAATTATCAATAAGTTCTTTTAACCGCCCAATTACATTCTTGTCAAACACTATAGCTGAAAATGCTTCACGCGGAATAGCGTTTCGCATGTTGCCTCCGTCAAAGGAGCTGACTGAAATGTCAAAATTGTTTGAAAGATCAGAGAGCAACCTGTTCATAATCTTCACAGAATTTCCAAATCCTTTATGAATTTCATCACCGGAATGACCTCCCCGAAGTCCTGTTAATGAAATTTCAAGCGCTGAAGAATTCTTATCTGTCGCAACAGGTTTATATTTCATCGTCCCAATAGTATCCATTCCTCCTGCACATCCTATGTAAAGGATTCCTTCATCCTCTGAATCAAGATTTACAAGTATCCTTCCAGTAAAACAATCAGGTTTCAGATTAATAGCCCCGGTCATCCCTGATTCTTCATCAACAGTAAAAAGGCATTCAATTTTCCCTGAAGGGAGTTTTTTATCCGAAAGAATGGCCATTTGAGTTGCAATCCCTATTCCATCATCTGCTCCAAGTGTTGTACCCCTTGCGCTTATCCATCTATCTGATAATACTGGAATAACGGGATCTGTTGCCCAGTCATGTGGATAATCTGCATTGTTTTCTCCAACCATATCGAGGTGACATTGAAGAACTAAAGTCTTTCTGTCTTCCATTCCGGGTGAAGCCGTTTTGACTATAAGAATGTTACCTATCTCGTCTTCTTTCACTTCAAGGTTATTTTCCTTTGCAAAATGAATGAGAAATTTTCTGATCTTCCCCTCATTTTTTGACAGGCGTGGAATTTTGCAAATCTCTTCAAAATAATTCCAGATCGGTATCGGACTTAACTTTTCAAATATCTTCATGCTTAAAAAATGGTCATAAAATTTGCCTCAAAAGTACTACTTTTTTATGCCGTAATATATGTTATTGAAAAATTATTAAATGCTCCGGAAGGTGCAAAAAATTGATTATTTTTACGATACGCTTAGTGTGAGTTTTAAACCAAAATAGAGTATGTCAAATCGAACTATTGTTACACTACCGGGTGATGGTATCGGTGTAATTGTTTTGGAACAGGCACTTAGAGTTCTGAATGCTGCTGGTTTTAAAGGAGATTATGTGCATGGTGATATCGGATGGGAATTCTGGAGAAAGGAGGGAGATCCTTTGCCTCATAGGACAATTGAACTTATTCAGAAACATAGAATTGCGTTGTTTGGCGCAATAACTTCAAAGCCAAATGATGAAGCTAAAGCAGAACTCAATTCTGAATTACAGGGAAAGGGTTTTTCTTACGCAAGCCCTATTGTCAGGTTAAGACAGCATTTTAATCTGGATATCTGTGTCCGTCCATGCAAATCATATAAAGGGAATCCTCTTAACTTTATTAGAAGAGGGAATGGCAATTCAATAGAAGAACCCAATATTGATGTGGTTATTTTCCGCCAGAATACCGAATGTTTATACTCAGGGGTGGAATGGACGAATCCTCCCGCTCAGGTTTATCAGGCATTCATGACACATCCAAAATTCGTTGAAAACTTCGGGAATGTTCCTGTTGAAGAACTTTCAATCTCTACAAGAATATTTACAAGAAAGGCGACTATAAGGATTTTAATGGCAGCTTTTGAGCATGCAAAAAAATATGGTTACAAATCGGTTACCGTATGTGAAAAACCAAATGTCATCAGAGAAACCTCAGGACTGATGTGGAAGCTTGCAAAGGAGATACAAAAAAATTCATTCCCGGATATAAAACTCCTTAATACAAATATCGATGCACAAATGATGTGGCTTACAAAAAATCCTGAAGATTACGGAGTTATAGTTGCCGGAAATATGTTTGGGGATATCGCTTCTGATGCCTTCGCAGGACTGATTGGCGGACTTGGATTTGCATGCAGCGCGCAGTTCTCCTCTGATGGAATTGCAGTTTTTGAACCTACACATGGTTCTGCACCAAAATATGCTGATTATAAGGTTCCTATAGTTAACCCGATAGCAATGATCGAGTCAGCCTGTATGATGCTCGACTATATTGGAGAAAAGAAGATATCAACTAAGATCCGTTCATCAATTGCCAGGATAATTGAGGAGGGCAAAGTAAAGACTTATGATATGATGAAGATGACCGGAAGACCTGAGGTAATTGAGAATGGCGCTGCCTCAACAGTTCAGATGACTGATGCAATAATAGCAGGATTACGTTAAAATAAATTTCGCCGGAATGAATGAACAGGTAAAAAAACTATGGCCAGAGCTGGATTGGATCAAAGATAAATCGCTGAGGGAAAAAACTGCAAAAACCTGGGAGATTGCTCTTGAAAGAAGTGTTCTGACTCCCGGGGATCTTGACAAAATCCCTTTCACATTACTTTGTGGCCCCGATCTTAAAGTAAGCTTCATGGCACATAAACGATGCGTTGTTCATGTTGCAAAGGCAAGCGGTGAGAAGATGAATGAGTTTTTTGCCAGCAGCCTTCCGGTAAATATGGACGTTTTGATTGCTGGCGCTATTCTTGCAGATGTGGGTAAACTTCTTGAATATGAGCTTAATACAGAAGGCAAGCTAGTTCAGGGTAATTACGGTCAATACTTAAGGCACCCCTTTTCGGGTGTATCTCTGGCTGAAGAGTGTGGAGTGCCACCTGAAGTGTGCCATATTGTTGCAGCCCATGCTCATGAAGGCGACCTGGTGAAGAGAACAACAGAAGCTTATATTGTTCACCATGCCGATTTCATGACATTTCTTCCCTTCAAAAGCAGGCTAATAGTCTGATTGAACAGGATTGTCGAAAATTTTACAATTGATTTCTTTATTCTGTTAACCGAGTTTCATTTTTTCAACTTCTTCAATATTTCTTTCGTTTGTAACAACTTTGGCATCAGGAGTATATAGATAATCTATCAGATCCTGATATTTAGCCATTATTTTACCCCTGACGATTTTCAGGCTTGAGTTCATAAGACCATTATCTTCAGTAAAACTTTCTTCAAGGATACCTATTGCCACTGGAAGCCATCGCTGTGGAAACATATTACCAAATTTGCCATTGAGCCTGTATTCATTTATTTCACTTTCGATCAGTGTGATAACTGAAGGTTTCCCGTCTTCAGAATCAGCAGTCAGATCTCTTTCTTCGAGGTACAATTTTAAAGCATGCTGGTTGGGAACTATCAGGGCAACACTGTAAGGTTTCTGATTGTTATAGAGCATACACTGATCAATATACTTTGATTGTTCGGATATTGCTTCTTCAATACCTTCGGGGCTGAATTTTTCACCATCATCAGCAATAAGCAGGCTCTTGAACCTGCCTAGAACATAAAGGAATCCATCTTCACCCATGTATCCCATATCTCCGGTAAATAACCATCCGTCTTTTATAGTTTCCTTTGTGGCTGCCTCATTTTTCCAGTACCCATACATTACGTTGCCTCCACGGATAACAATTTCACCTTTCTGACCTGCGGGCAGACCATTCCCATCATCGTCACATATCTTAAGATCCATATTATTGACCAGCATACCTGATGAGCCAAGCTTATGTCTGCTGGTTGAATTTGTGGAGATTACAGGAGATGCTTCACTCAGTCCATAGCCCTGGTACATCGGTATTCCAAGAGCATAAAAAAACCTCTGGAGTTCAATATCAAGAAGAGCCCCACCACCAATAAAATAGTCGAGTTCCCCGCCATAAGCTTCTCTGATTTTGCTGAAGAGGATCTTGTCGTATAAATCCAGCAGAGGCTTTTTTAGTCTCTGCAATCCAATGCCTTTGTTCCATCCCTCCTTATTATATGAATATGAAATTTTGAGGGCATGGTTAAATAACATTTCAATAAATGTTCCTTTTTCCTTGATACCTTTCTCAATGTTTTTTCTGAAATTTTTTGCTATTGCAGGTACACTCATAAGAAGATTTGGCTTAATCTCTTTGAGACAAACCGGAAGATTCCTAAGTGTTTCCATTGGAGTTTTTCCGGTTTTTACCGAAGCAATACTTGCCCCTTTACCCATAAAAGCATATATTCCGCATGTATGTCCGAATGAATGGTCCCAGGGCAGGATAATAAGTGTTTTATAAAAGGAGGGTATATCTATAAGGCTATATGCCTGATAAACATTTGTCACATAGTTTCCATGTGTAAGGATGATTCCTTTAGGATCGGCAGTGGTGCCTGATGTGTAGCAAATATTTGCAAAGTCGGAAGGTGTAATACTTCTGAATAACTCTTCAAATTTATTCATATTAGCTGGGGTTTCCAGCCAATCTCTTCCGGTCTTTCTGACTTCATTGAAATGGATCTCATTTCCGGAATACTCTTCCTGAGTATCAAAATGAATAATTTTTTCAATAGAAGGGCAATCATTAATTATCTCTTTAAGTTTCTGGTATTGTGTTGACGAGGTAAGAATCATTTTTGACTCGGAATGCGTTATCCGGAATTTAATTTCTTCGGGATGAAGTTTTGTTGAAAGCGGAACATTCATAGCTCCTGCGTACAAAATTCCAAGCTCTCCAATAACCCAACCATTCCGACCTTCAGAAACAATACTTAGTCTGTCCCCCTTTTTAATTCCTAATCTGATCAGACCTGCGGCAAACTCATAGACCTGTTTTTTAGTTTCACCGTAAGTGGTACCTTCATATTTTTCCTGGGGTTTCTCCCATAAATATACATTATTGCTGTATTTTTCAACACTTTCCTCAAAAAATTGTATCAAAGATTTCATTTGATCAGATATTACTTTGGTTGATAATTTTGACGGTCTAATATACGAAATCTGCTCCATTTTTGTCCATTTAAATTTTATGTCATTTGTGTTGGATATTAATATTTTTGTATATTTGATTATTGTTCAATTTAAATTATTGATAAGCAGTTTTCCCCAAAATCTTAAATGATACATAATGAAACATTTAGCTTTACCTGTTTTGATAGTACTTTTAGTCTGTTTCCCATCCTGCAAGTATTTTAAGGGGAAAGGTTTATTTGGAAGAAAAGCCGATACCATGGCTGTATGGCAAGCCAAACAAGAAAACTTAAGGATTGCAGATTCAATTAATAAAGTACAGGAACGTTTGCAGGCACTTGAAAGTGCAAGACTTGATTCAATCAGGATAAGTGATGAACAACGGCTTGCCTGGGAAAGCACGAATAAATATAATATTATAGTCGGCAGTTTCATAACTCCGGAGTACGCTAAAGCATATGCGGAAGTTTACCGCAACCGGGGTTACAATACACGAATACTTAAAATGAAAGGAAGCAGGTTTGAACTTGTTTCAGCTGAGGCCCACGAGAGTATCAGAAAAGCCATAAGCAGACTAAAGGAATTTAAGGATACTGTCGAGATTGATGCCTGGATATATATCAATAGATGATTGTTATTACCTGAAAATCGTTTCTTTACGGTCAGGCCCCACTGAGACCATCGTTACCGGTACTCCTGTCTGGTTTTCAATGAATTCAACATAATTTTTAAGCGTCTCAGGCAGCTTACTGAACTCTTTTATTCCTGATATATTTTCTTCCCAGCCCTTCAGTTCGGAGTATATTGGTTCAATTGCCAAATTGTTGTCGAACGGAATCTCCAGACATTCATTACCATCAACCTTATAGGAGGTACATACTTTAATGGCTTTAAATCCTGATAATACATCAGCTTTTGTCATGAAGAGTTTTGTAATACCATTTATCATTATAGAGTATTTCAAAGCTGGCAGATCAAGCCAGCCACAACGACGAGGCCGTCCCGTCGTGGAACCAAACTCACGGCCAATATCTCTTAGAGCCGATCCTGTTTCATCGTTTAGTTCAGTTGGAAAAGGGCCGCTGCCTACCCTGGTGCAATACGCCTTGAATATACCGAAGATGTCGCCGATTTTTTTGGGTGATACACCAAGTCCTGTGCAGGCACCGGCACTGATTGTATTAGAAGAGGTAACATAAGGGTATGAACCAAAATCAACATCAAGCATCGTCCCCTGGGCGCCTTCAGCCAGCACTCTCTTTCCATTCGAAGAAAGATCATTAATAAGGTATTCTGTGTTAATTATCCGGAATTTTTTTAACATCTCAATTCCTTCAAACCACCCTTCCTCATATTTTTTAAGATCAAAACTGAAATCATAGTTCCTTAGTATTGCCAGATGCATTATCAGGTGATGGTTATACAGATCCCTGAAATCTTTGCGTTGTATATCTCCGATACGCAGGCCATTACGACCTGCTTTGTCAGTATATGCAGGACCAATGCCTTTTAGTGTGGATCCGATTTTTGTAATGCCCTTGCTGTGTTCATAAGCTGCATCAAGTATCCTGTGACTGGGCAGAATGAGGTTTGCCCTGGTGGAAATAATGAGTCTTTTCGTAAGTTCACTTACGGGAGGCCCAAGGTTTTCAATCTCTTTTCTGAAAACTGCAGGATCTATTACGACACCATTCCCTATGATATTTAACTTGTCGGAGTGAAAGATGCCGGAAGGTATCAGGTGAAGAACATGCTTGACGTTATTAAATTCCAGTGAATGTCCGGCATTTGGTCCTCCCTGAAAGCGTGCGATTATATCATAAGCCGGACTTAATGCATCAACAATTTTTCCTTTTCCTTCATCTCCCCATTGCAGACCTAACAATATGTCAATGTTCATATTATGCAAATTTCATATTTTAAAAAACACATCCCAAGGTACGAATTAATTTGTCTGAAAATCATGTTGATCGTAAAATGTTAAAAAAAGGTCAAAAATGCATAAATAGCTTAAATTAATAATTAATTTGAGTTTAATTATAGATTTCATAACTTTATGATTAATTGCAAAAATGGTACTTAAAACCTACTTATTATGAAAAAAGTAATTTATTTTTTTGCTATCGGATTTGTGTTTTTATTTATTGCAACTCCGGTTTTTTCTCAGGAAGCTGCGGCAAAAAAGGATTATAAATTTACAATTAAAACTAATCCTCTTTCAGCATTGGGAGGTCCCTTCTGGGTAGTGGTTATTCCGGTAACCGGTGAATATAAAGTTCTTTTTGAAGCAGCTCTATCTAAAAAATCTTCATTTCAGATTGGTTTGGGTTATCTTGGTCCCAGTATCCTTATCAATCTTGATGAATTGACCAGTTCAGGAGGAAGTATAAGTGGTATAAATACAAGTGGCTTCAGGATTCAGGGAATGTATAAATATTTTTTAAGCCGTGACCTGAGCGCTCCGGAAGGATTTTATATAGGTCCACATGTATCGTATGCAAAAGCCACGCTTAAAAGTAAAGATAATGCAAGTGATAACCTGAAAGGGGATAAACTGAATATAAATGCAGTTATTGGTTATCAGTTAATTACATCAGGTGGTTTCACTCTCGATATTTATACAGGTTTAGGTTTTGTATCCAAAAACTGGACCGTTTCAGGGACTAATTTCGACCTGGCAGATTTTAAAAACAAAAGCAGTGTCGCCATTCCCTTCGGTCTTTCATTCGGATATGCATTCTGATTCTTTAATAGTTATTGATGCAAAAAGCTACCAGAAGGGTAGCTTTTTTTGTATCAATCGGTTTTTTCTACTTACCCTTTACATTTAAATTACCATAAATATATAGTGAATGATATTGTGGTACAAAATTATGCATTTCACTGGCAGTTTTAATTATTTCATTGATCCTGGGGTCACAGAATTCAATAACATTACCGGTTTCAATATCAATGAGATGATCATGTTGTCCACATTGATAGGCTTTTTCAAATTGAGCAATATTTTTACCGAACTGATGCTTGATCACAAGATTGCAATCGAGAAGTAATTCTATTGTATTGTACAGAGTAGCTCTGCTAACCCTGTAATTTTTATTCTTCATAAAAATGTAAAGGGACTCAATATCGAAATGCCCTGTACGCGAATATATTTCATCAAGGATAGCATATCTCTCGGGAGTCTTTCTATGACCTTTCTTCTCAAGATATTCAGTGAATATCTTTTTTACGGTCGATCTGGTATCGTCACTAATCATATCTGGTCTAATTTAAAATAATAACAAAAATATGCAATTTTCCCTGAATTTTGCACATAACCAGACTCTTTATTATTTTGAGAAATCCTCAACCCTTTTGACATTTTCAATACCCTTAATATTTGATATTTTAAGGATCAGGTTATTCAGGTCTTTGGTGTGATGAACAAATAGATCAATAGTGCCCTCAAATATCCCATTTTTAACAGTGATATTTATCTTGGTCATATTAACTTTCAGTTCATAAGAGATAACATTTGTAATATCGTTTACAAGTCCAATCCTGTCAATTCCTGTCATGCTGATTCTTGCAATGAAAGAAACCAGCTTATGAATGGCCCATTTAACAGCTATTATTCTGTTCCCTTCGTTCGACATAATCCTGATTGCAACGGGGCATTTAGGTTTATGTATGATTATATGACCGTCATGGGAAAGATATCCGGTTACTTCATCACCGGGAATTGGATTGCAGCATTTTGCTATTTCATAAGATTGCTCTGCATTTTCGACATTTTCCCTGAGAAGAAACGGGACACTCCTGTCGATGTTCTCTTCGTGAATCTCGGAATCTTTCTTTTCTTTTTTTGATCCAATAAGTTTTAATTCCCAGTACTTAATAATGTCTTTTGAGATATTTTTCCTGACTATTTTTTTAAGATTGTCAAGATTTATTATTCCGAGTTCAATTCCTGAATAGAGTTCATCTTTATTGGGGACATCAAAAGACAGGAGTAGTTTTTTAAGAATTTCGTTGTTAGGAGTTACTCCAAGTTCTTTAAGTTTAGTTTCGAGAATTTCCATCCCTTTTTGTATCCTGTCGCTGGTCTGTGTCTTCAATGCATTCTTTATTGCTTCCTTGGCTTTTGAGGTTCTTACGAACGATAACCACTCTTTTTCGGGTTTCGCAATATCTGATGTTATGATCTCTACCTGGTCACCGCTCATCAATACAGCATTAATCGGATTAAGCTTATAGTTTATTTTTGCACCTATAGCTTTATTTCCTATTTCAGTGTGAATCTCATAAGCAAAATCGAGTGCTGAGGCTCCTTTAGGAAGGCCTACGAGAGTTCCTTTTGGTGTAAAAACCATTATCTCTGAGGAAAAGAGATTCATTTTAAACTCATCCAGAAACTCAATTGGATCCGCAAGTGGATTTTCAAGCATCAGGCGAATCTTCTTAATCCATTTATCGAGTTCAGTCTCCTGTGATTCATCTCCTTTATATTTCCAATGAGCTGCATATCCTCTTTCAGCAATCTCATCCATCCTTTTACTACGGATTTGTACCTCTACCCAGGTACCTTCAGGTCCCATTACAGTAACGTGTAATGCTTCATAACCATTTGGTTTGGGACGGCTTACCCAATCGCGTAATCTGTCAGGTTTTGGAAGATATGAGTCAGTAACCATTGAATATATATTCCAGCATTGGGTTTTTTCAGGAATGCCAGGTAAGGGATCAAACACAATCCTTACTGCAAGGACATCATATACCTCTTCAAACGGGACATTTTTCGATTGCATCTTCTTCCAGATCGAAAAAATAGATTTTGGTCTTCCGTTGATATCAAAATGCATACCAGCCTGTATAAGCTTATCTATTATTGGAAGGGAGAATTTATTGATAAGAGAAATGTATTTTTTTTCACTGTGTTTTAACTTTGAAGTAATCTCATCATAGATCAGAGGCTGCCGGAATTTGAAACTCAGATCCTCAAGCTCGCTTTTTATTGCATATAACCCCAGCCTGTGTGCAAGAGGAGCATACAGAAAAATTGTCTCACCTGCAATTTTCATTTTTTTATGTTCAGGCATCGAATCGAGAGTTCTCATATTGTGCAACCGATCAGCAATCTTAATCAGTATAACCCTCAGGTCATCTGATAGTGTCAGTAGCATTTTTCTGAAATTTTCGGCCTGCAATGAGGAGGGATTTTCTTTGTCATAAGTGCCTGAAATTTTGGTCAGACCATCAATCAGTGAGGCTATTTTCTCACCGAAATCCCTTTTTACATCTTCAAGTGAATAATCAGTATCTTCGACAACATCATGGAGGAGAGCCACAGTAATGGATTTTGCGCCAAGCCCTATCTCCTGGTTTACAATTTTGGCAACTGCAATAGGGTGGAGGATGTACGGCTCACCTGATTTACGGCGCATGTTCCAGTGAGCCTCATTTGCTATTTTAAAAGCTTTATCAATCTGCTCTCTATCCCCTGGTTTATTACACCTCAGCAGATTGTTAACAAGTGAATCATATTCAGTTTGAATAAGCTTTTTATCTTCTTCATCAAAAATATCCTTGTTCCCCATAAAAAAGATACTGACCTTTTGTATTACTGAATACAAATATAGCTTAATTCAGCAAAATTAATGTCTCTCAGTTCAGATCGGAAAGAATGAATTCATTACCGGTTTCTGAATATTGTAATGGTACCTGTCTTTGAAATACTTTTTCCGGTTTGTCCTGTTACCTTCAGAAACCACAGATAGACTCCCTGAGGAAGAGTATCTCCATTCATCGATCCGTTCCATGCTGAAGCTTCGTCTTTTGTCTCAAAAACAACTTTCCCTGATCTGTCGCTGATTATCAGGTGATAATCTTTCGGAATGAAAGACAGGATTGGTTTGAAAAGATCATTAAGAAGGTCACCATCGGGGGTAAAGAGATTGGGGACTGTAATATTCTCTGTTATTGAAGTACATTTTTCCGGGGAACGGCTCTCTCCTGCGATACCGTATGGATTCCCGGCTTCCAATGCAGTGATAAAGAAACAGACTTCATTTCCTGTTAACTGGTACATGATTTCAGAATAACCAATAGTGAATGCGGTATCCTGATCCTGAAGAACAGCCTTTTCCGTGTATCCGTCACCCGTATTAACAAACAACTTATAAGCCGACAATGTCCCTGACCAGTATTTATATGGGTTCCAAGTCAGGTTAATGTCATTTCCGGTCCTGTTCAATGAAAGAACGATGTTCGAAGAAAGATTTGAAACAGCTAAAGGGATAGTACAATTATTAACAGCTGAAAGCCGGTAATAATTAATAAAATTTATATCAGCTTG
>Ga0209538_1000442_pt1 | contig 24380 bp, 19 predicted proteins | sample BarGraNGADG00211_2_FD_184492 | JGI IMG/M metagenome (GOLD analysis project Ga0209538, IMG submission 184492) | Arctic peat soil microbial communities from Barrow, Alaska - Barrow Graham LP Ref core NGADG0004-211 (SPAdes) (version 2) | ecosystem: Environmental > Terrestrial > Soil > Wetlands >... | reverse complement strand
CGCTGGTCAATGCCGAGCGATATATCACTGAAGAATTAAAGCGGTATGAAGAGACCATTATGGGTGCCGAAGAAAAGATCCTGGCACTCGAGACTCAGTTGTACAATGAATTGGTCTCGAAAATCTCAGGATACATCGAACCCATCCAGCTCAATTCATCTTTGATTGCACGTTTAGACTGCCTACTCTCTTTTGCAACCATTTCCATCCGCAATCATTACGTCCGACCAGTTATCAATGATTCTTATTTGTTGAATATCAAAAATGGCCGGCATCCTGTCATCGAACAACATATGCCCCCGGGCGAAAAATATATAGGCAACGACGTTTCGCTCGATGATAAAGATCAGCAGATTATTATCATCACGGGTCCAAATATGTCGGGTAAGTCAGCCTTGCTGCGACAAACCGCTTTGATTGTACTGATGGCTCAGATGGGTTGTTATGTACCTGCCGACGAAGCAGTGTTTGGCATCATCGATAAAGTATTTACCCGTGTTGGGGCCTCCGATAATATTTCATCTGGAGAGTCCACCTTCATGGTCGAGATGAATGAAACCGCCAGCATCCTGAACAACATTTCGACCCGGAGTCTGATCCTGCTCGATGAGATAGGTCGGGGAACCAGCACCTATGACGGTATCTCTATTGCATGGGCCATCGCCGAATTCCTGCACAACCACCCACTTTTCAAAGCAAAGGTCCTGTTTGCAACGCACTATCATGAACTCAACGAGATGGCCTCTTCCATGAAACGGATCAAAAATTATCATGTAGCCGTAAAAGAGGTTGGCAATAAAGTGATCTTTCTTCGCAAACTTCTTCCCGGAGGCAGCGAACACAGTTTTGGAATCCATGTGGCCCGCATGGCCGGGATGCCTCAAAGTGTGCTTGAACGCGCAAATCAGGTGTTGAAACAACTTGAACAAAGCCACAGCAGCGATGAAATTTCAGGAAAAACCAAAAGCTCCGGGAAAAAGCATACTCACGAAAGTGATGGATATCAACTCAGCTTTATTCAACTGAATGATCCTTTGTTAGAGCAAATTAGAGACGAGATCATCAGCATTGATATCGATACTTTGACACCTGTAGAGGCTTTGATGAAACTCAACGGGATAAAAAAATTATTGAAGAAGTGATTTTTTTTCATTCAACCCATTGCGAAAATAAAAAAGTTCTTATCTTTGCACCGTTGACATACAACAACAGTCGCAGTAATGCGAAAGTAGCTCAGTTGGTAGAGCATGACCTTGCCAAGGTCAGGGTCGCGAGTTCGAGTCTCGTCTTTCGCTCAGATGAATAAAGCCTCGCAATGCAAGCGGGGTTTTTTTAGCATCACAGAGCTGCCCGAATGGTGGAATGGTAGACACGAAGGACTTAAAATCCTTTGATCATTGCGATCGTGGGGGTTCAAGTCCCCCTTCGGGTACAGTCGAAAAATTCCCTGCTAGTTTTAGTGGGGATTTTTTTTTGGCAGAAATCTCGAGATTTTCAAATTCTAAAAGAACAAAAAAAATTCAATAGTTATTCAGAAAATATTGCTTTCCGATAGCAATTGAACTATTTTTGTAATAGTGAAATGATTTTTGAAATATTTCAAAATCAATTGATAAACCTTTTCGAAACAAGTTTTATCTCCAAACTTTCATTCTTCGATATTGGTTTAAATACCTTGCGAAGACTCCCGGATAATTCCTCTCTATCCCGAAAAATTACTGTTTACTTCCCGAATCTGAGCCGTATTTATGCCGTATGAACTCATACGGCATAAATACGGCTCAGATTCGGCATAAATACGGCTCAAATACGGCTATGACTTAAATTATATGGGAAGTATCCGGGAGTGTTCTGAGAATATTTAAACGATGTCTGGAGAGTGGCCGGACAGCTTTTGAAATTGATTAGCGCTTGATATTCATAAAGGTACAACATTATTTTTGAATTCCAACGGTTATAGCAAAAAATATTTTCAAATTGTTAATGGTTGATTTTTTTTTGTTTCTTTGTTGAAAAACTGTTTTAATTGTAAATAAATCGGCTGAAAATGAAAAGAATAATTACTCTGGCATTGGTTTTATTGTGTTGTTTTGTTTGTCAATCTGCACAAATTGGTACTAAAGGGAAAACAGTAAATGCAACGGGTGAGGTTAAATCTGATTTTTCTCGAATTATTGTGCAGGATATACCATGGAAGTTTGGACCTAAGGGTCAGATTTGTGCTGGTGTCAATATCCACTTTGTGACCGGTCACGAGAAAGATCTGGATCTGATTGCTGCTGCAGGATTTAAGTTTATTCGGATGGATTTTGGATGGCAGGGTACTGAGAGGGTGAAAGGAACTTATAACTGGGCTGCTTTTGATGAGTTGACGGCCAATCTGGAGAAACGGGGACTGGGGGCAATATATATTCTGGATTATTCTAACTCGTTGTACGAGGAATCAACTGTAGCAAAAGATCCTATTACAGGAAAAGAACAAAAATCTACGGCTTCTCCTCAGCACGAAGAAAGTGTTGCTGCATTTGCCCGTTGGTCTGCTGTTGCAGCGGTGCATTATAAAGGAAAAAATATCATCTGGGAGATCTGGAATGAACCGAACATCAGTTTCTGGAAACCAAAACCTGATGTTGCACAATATACTGCACTTGCACTGGCAACATGTAAGGCGGTCAAAGCAGCGATACCCGAGGCAACTATTATCGGTCCTGCTTCATCTGAAACACCATGGCCTTTTCTGGAAACATTTCTGTCCTCCGGAGTCCTCGAATATCTGGATGCCGTGAGTATTCATCCCTACCGTAATTATTCGAAATCGCCTGAAACAGCTGCGACCGATTATAAGAAGTTGCGCGAACTTATTGATCGTTATGCTCCTGAAGGGAAAAAACAAATGCCGATCATCAGTAGTGAATGGGGTTATTCTACTGCATTAAAAGCCAATTCATTGGAAGCACAGGCTGCAAATATTGTCAGGATGCAATTGTCGAACCTGCTCTGCGGAGTTCCGATTTCTATTTGGTACGACTGGAAAAACGATGGTACCGATCCGAATGACTGGGAGCAAAACTTCGGGACGGTTACCAATGATCTGGAACCAAAGCCTTCCTACAATGCAATTAAGTTAATGAATACGCAGCTCAAAGGGTACACTTTTATAAAAAGGGTCAATATTAAAAACGATCACGATTATGCATTGCTTTTCAAAAATGATAAAGGTAATTACAAGATCTGTGCATGGACTGTGGATGCAGAGCATGCTGCCACAATAGAAAACACGATTCCTAAAGTGAAAAATATAACTATCATTGATGGAAATGGTAATGTCTTAAATCCCAAAACAGAAAAATCCAAATTGATTTTGGATCTTAATGCATTACCTCAATATGTTACACTTCCAAAGGGTATCAATTTAAAGTAATGGGTTTTTACCATTATATAGTTCAGAAAGCAGCATTTCAATAGGCTTTGTATTCTGCATTCATGACGTTTAATGTTTTCCGGATCCAGACCCTGTATCTTGAGGCTGATTCCCAGGTATTGCCTGCAGAGGCAAAGTCGCAGAATTTTATGGCTTTGGGTTGTTTTGAATCGCCTTCAAGATTAGTTCCCAAAACCAAAGGGGCCGTGAATGTCATCCAGATGTGTTCAGGTTTGCCGTTTGAGGATTGTAATTCAACCAGATTGTTTTTTTGTTGTATTATGGCTGCTTCATCCACATATCCATCTCCGAAACGGGTATCACGGGCAAGCAAAACCGGTCCGCGGAGGATGGCCTGGTAGCCGTTTTGGGAAACAAGGCGACCTGTCATGTCCATGGTCAGGACAACCTTGTCACCCTTTTGCCAATTCCGGGTAATCTTTTGATAACTGCCTGAAACGATTCCCTCTACCGGAACTCCATTGACCGTTATAGAAGTGTGTGTGCTCCATGAAGGGATTCTGAGCGCCAGTGCAAAAGAGGCTGATTTTTCAGGATTTATATTGATTTCAACTTTGCCTGTTTCCGGATAACCGGTAACCTGTTCAATAGTAACGTTGTTTTTGGGATTAATCTGAACACTGGCAACAGATTGACTGTAAAGATTTACAAATATCTCGTTGTTGGCAGATAGAACCGTCATGCGTGGGATCAGCGTAAATGCCCTTGGTCCGTTTGCATTGCAGCAGTTGATGTGCATGCCACATTGTTCTTCTCCTTCACTGCGCTCACCTTCGAGCGGACTGTATTTGGCAATCTGAGAGCCATCAAATTTCATAGAAGCAAGTAGCGCATTGTAAATGGTTTTTTCGATTTGATCTGCATACATCGGATCTCCTGTGAGTCGCAACAAATTATTGCATAACTTTATCCATGTGAAGGTGACACACGTTTCCATGGTGTGATAGGTCGGCTCGGTCTGGCGCTCGATGCCATGATAAAAACATTCAAAGGCCGTTCCTGAACCGGCTACATTTATTTCAGTGTTGATGATATTCTGAACTGCAAGCTTTGCTGATTTCAGATTGGATGGCTCACCCGTAATCCTGTAAAGTTCGAGCAGTCCTTCATAACACGACATCATTTCATAGGCTTTTTGACCGTTTTCCCAAGACCACCATGATTTGGGTGCCGGGAATCGCTCGGCAACAGGGACTCCTTCGAGCGCTTTGCTGATCAGTTTTGGTCCATCAGCAGTCTCCCACTGACCGACAATGTATTTTGCGAAATCAAGATATTTTTTTTCAGCAGTATGTTTGTAGAGCAACACCATGGGTTCGAGGATGGAACTGCTCGGCATCCCTCTGTAATTACCGGTTCTCACTATGTCTTTCTTGCCCGGACCAATCAATGTCAGCAAACGGTCTGCCAGTTTCTTAGCGGACCCCAGTGTTTTTTTATCTCCTGAGATATCGTAATAAGCCAGCAGACCAAGCAAAGTGTATTTCTGCCCCCATACGTCCCATTGTTGCAATTGCGCTTCGGGAGTGTAATTTCCTATGTAACCATCAGGTGATTGAGTTGCTAACAATCCGGTGACTGCTGCCTTGATGGTTATTAATAAAGCAGGAGCATGATTGTATTCATAAGCAGCTATTGCCGAAAGAATCCATTTTCCCCAGAATTCGGTTTGCCAAAGATGCGTCTCGTTTCTCTTGGTGAAAGGCTCTACCAGATAGGCTGCATCCTGAGTTGCAATCCTTTTGGTGATACAAAGATTTATTTTATCCCCCAGATACCCTTTGATGTTAATGTTGCTGGCAGGGATTGAAATTAATGAATCTTTGATTGTCGTTAAGGGCGTCTGAGAAAAAGATGATGAATTCGCCAGCGAAAAAAACACAAAACAGGATATAGTGAAAGAATTCATAAACCTTCGAGGACTATTCTGTGACCGGTTATTCTTTTTATTAAATACCAATAATTTCATATTACTGAGCGTTAAAATTTAAGTGTCAATTATTTTTTCCCTCTTACAAATTTAACATTTGAAAAAGAAAACTGAGAAAAATCTGTTTTAGTCTGATTGGTGAAGGGTGAGTACATGCTGGCTGAAATGGTACCTTTTTTCGGATCAATTTCAATCAAACGAATAAATCCGCCACCTTTATTCTTGCTCTGGTAATCCTGCAACATCTGATAAATATGATTGCCATTTGTGCCAACATCATCACGCCATGCCGTGGAGTCTGTGTGTCCACTCAAAACCATGCAAACATTCGGATGAATTTTAATCATCTGATCATAAACTGCCTGACAGGTTAAATCGCCATATCCGGCATTGTTCTGATTGATCTCACCTTTTGAAGTAAGATGGAAATGGGTGACGATGATTGCATTATAGTCAGGATTGGCAGATAAAACCGTATTTGCCCAATCGACCGGACCTTGTCTGGCGCAGAATTCAAGTGTCAGTACCAACCATTTATGTCCACCGGCATTAAATGTGTACCAGGCATTGTCGCTTTTTGAGTCATCGTATCTTCCTTTTTGAGCAGTAAACCTGCTGACGGGAAAGAATTCGTTGAACTGGCGGGTGTCTCTCAGGTTAGCATGGACATCGCCCGGTGCAGCACTCCCGCCCACTTTAACAGCAGCGCAATCATGATTGCCCAACGCCAAAGCATAAGGTATATGGACACTGTCCAGGATCCTGAATCCTTTACTGGCAGTCTTCCACATGATCTGATCGGGAGTCTGCCAGTTGATGATATCGCCAACATAAAGCACTATCGGGATATTGAGCTTAGTGCGGTTGTTAGCTATCCAGTTCATCTGACTGGTAAACATTGTCGGGTCACCTGATATCTCGTTTTGGGTATCAGGCAATACCGGGATCACAAACTTTTGTGCAGAAACAAACTGGAGTGAGAATAATAAGAGCAGTGTTGCAAAAAATGGTACTGAGCGCTGTAATATGTTATTTAAATTCCTTCTCATGAAATAGTAATTTATGTTATTTAAAACCTTAGTGTGTATTTTTTCCCGGTATTTGCATTTATAAAGGAATAACTCTAAAATGTTGTTATCGGAATCGTTGAAATAATATTTCAAATGTATCAAGAATTATTTAAACTTATATACAAATCAAAAAAGGCATCCCGTTGAGTGGGATGCCTTTTTGAAATGATTAGTTGTTTTGAAATAAAACTTATTAATTGTTCTTCGAACCCTGGATCATCCAGTTGATAATCTTGTCGGTATTTACTTTTGAAATACTTCCTGATCCGGGGTGTCCACTCTGGATCTTGGTGTAAATAGTACTTGTAGTATATGAAGTTGGTTTCACATAGTTCCTACTTACCAGGTTGTTATAATAAGTTGTAGCATTTGTAGATGGAGTCCATCCGTGATTATGACAACTCTCGCACATGTTGAGAACTGGTATAACATCTGTTGCAAACGATAGTCCCGGTGCGGGTGCTGTTCCTGCAGTTGTGAAACTCCAGGTAGAGCCAACTGTAAGCATATTGCCAGACATGTCTTTTGCTCCGGTCGACATTGATGCTGTATATACAGTTCCAGCAGTCAGAGCTGCTGATGGTGTAAATGTTGCCGTCATTCCGGAATAGGCGACAGTACCTGTGACTGCTGTTGACCCCTTCTTAAGAGTAAATGTGGAGGTGCTCATTGTTGAAGACATCATTGCTTCACTGAATGTTATTCCGATTACCTGGCTGGTTGGAACAGATGTTGCATTACTTGCCGGGCTTGTCGAAACTACAGTTGGTGGAGTGAGATCAAGCGCTGCACCGGTAGTAAAGCTAAATGTGTAGTTGCTTGCCAATGCATTTCCTGCTACATCTTTCACTCCTGTTGTGATTGTTCCGGTGTAAGTTGTACTGTTTGCAAGACTTGCTGAAGGTGTGAAACTGGCCGTTGATCCTGAATAAGTCACATTACCTGCAACAGTAGTTGACCCTTGCTTCAGGGTGAATGTTGTTGAGTTCATAGTTGTTGCATTCAATGCTTTACTGAAAACTACATTTACAACTTTCGTAATTGCAACACCTGTAACGCTGTTTGCAGGATCAGAAGAAGTTACAGTCGGAGGAGTAATGTCGGGTGCTGAAGTGGTCGTAAAGCTAAATGTATAGTTGCTGGCCAAAGCATTTCCGGCTACATCTTTTGCACCAGTTGTAATTGTTCCGGTATAAACCGTGCTGGGTGAAAGATTGCCGGAAGAGACAAAAGAAGCCTGAGTGCCAGTGTACGAAATAGTTCCTGTAACTGCAGTTGATCCTTGTTTTAATGTGAATGTTGATGCAGTAATGGTCAGAGGATCCATTGCCTCATTAAATGTAACAGTAACGATCTTGCTGAGTGCAACAGCAGTACTGCTGTTTGCCGGGTCCGAAGAACTTACAACAGGAGGTGTAACATCGGGTGCAGCACCAGATGTAAAGCTGAAAGTATAATTGCTGCCCAATGCATTGCCATCCATATCCTTGGCGCCGCTAGTAACGGTCCCTGTATAAACTTTATTGGGTGTCAGGTTTCCAGCCAGTGTGAGTGTGGCTAATATCCCTGTATAACTGACTGTAACGGTTACAGGGGTTGTCCCTTGTTTAAGGGTAATAGTAGAAGAATTGATAGTTGCCGGATCCATCGCTTCACTAAATGTAATATTGATGGGCTGGTTCAGTGTTATACCGGTTGCGGTATTAGAAGGGTCTGTTAAAGTCACAGTAGGTGGTGTAGTATCAGTAACTTTCGGATCAGTTGCAGGATCCTTAAAAACAATTTTTTCGCACCCGTTAAAAAGTACAAGGGTACATACAAAACTTAAAATTACTTTCCGCATAGATTTATAGGTTTTAGACTACTAAAGTATTAACAATAATTTAAGAATTAAGTAGGAAAATACTTTATTAACAAAAAATATGAATTATTGTGTTAAAATTGGTTTAGAGGAAATGTACTATAAGTAATACAAAATCAGGTTTGTGTGATTAAATATTAATTTTTTAGAGACTATAAAACCAATGTTTTATAAAAAATTTGGGGATAAATGATTGATTAAATTGAGTAATTGTGCTACATTTTGAGGAATCCTGTTCTGGTTTTCAGAGACTAGATATTGACTATTTCAATTTTAACAATCTCAAGTCCTTTTCTGATCTCCAAAGCTGCATAATAAACACCAACTACTACTGAAATCATTCCGGAAAGGAATGAAATGAGTGCAATGATGTAAGTGGCTTTCAGATCTGATACAAAATTAAGTCCGATAAGTAGTGAAGAAAGTATAAAAAAGGCAACTGCAATGTAATAGCTCGTTACTGCTTTCTTTACCAATACCACTCTGAATGCAAAGAGTTCTATCTCCAGGTTGATATTATTCAAACGGTTTTCTTCAACATTATTTAGATTTCCATGTTTGGGAGGGGTAATCAGTTTTCGCTTTTCGTCGGCGAGCGCCCTTATGCGTGAAACGACGAGTGAATACTTGTTGTTCATACCCAGTAAAAGTAATCCACATGCTGAAATCATGATTCCGGGAGCCAACATGGCCTGAATGACACTGGCAATTAATAGTTCCATGATATTTCAATTATTGATGGTGTAGAATGTTATTTCTTTAGATGAAGTTCGATCTTTTCTGTTCTTCTTCATTGTAAATATTTTTTGAGATTTTTTTTTTATGATCAGTCTATAAGAGTCACGGATGATGCCTTAAAGCATGCCCAGATTTTACTGCCTTGTTCAAGATTGAATTTTTTAACAGACTCATCAGTTAGTTGTGCATGTAATTGAATTCCTGCATCAATTGTGATTTCAAATCCATGCCGTGAAGGGTGAAGGTCGGTGATAATCCCATGAAAATTGTTCCGGGTACTCAGATCGGGTTTATCCAAACTGAGTACGATGTTTTCATGATTGATCAATACAAATCCTTCGGTTAATAATGGGTTTCCATAACAATAGATTGGATTTCCCGGAGTAACTTCTGCCCTGAGTAAATCTGAATCCGGTTCCCGGCTTACTCTGACCTTGAAAAAGTTTCTGTGTCCTGAGAGATTTGCAATAAATGATGACTTAGGACGCTCAAAAACTTCATATGCGGTACCTGTATGGATAATTGTTCCCTTTTCAATAATAGAAACTCTTTGTGCCATGGCGAGCGCTTCTTCAAAACTATGTGTGACATGAATAATGCTGATACCGTTCCGGTTTATCCTCCGGAGTAAAGCCCTTAGTTCGTGTTGGAGACTAACATCTACTGCCGATAAAGGTTCATCAAGGAGTAAAACTGAGGGCTTCAGTGCCAAAGTTCGGGCAAGAGCTACACGTTGTTGTTCACCTCCCGAAAGGCTATCCGGTTTCCGATAGAGTAAATGCAGAATTTCCAGTTCCTGTGAAAGTTCTTCAACTCTTTGATCGATCGATTTTTTATCAAGTTTAAGTCGCTTGAGTGAATAGGCAATATTATCATAAACATTTAAATGTGGAAAGAGTGCAAGATCCTGAAATACCAGACCAAAGGGACGTTTCCATGCAGGCGTATCTGTATAGTCTTTTCCTTTAAAGATGATATTTCCACTGTCACAGAATGTTAAACCTGCGATCAATTCAAGCAAAACTGATTTCCCGGCACCCGAAGGTCCAAGCAGGACAAAATATTCTCCCGCTTCAACCCTGAAGCAGATATTGTGGAGTTGAAAGTCGCCGGTTTCATAGTTTATATTTCTCAGTTCAAGCATCTTTTTTCTTTCTTTTTTTCCGGTTTACTGGATCATCATTTCTGGAAAGTAGTCTGAGTAAAATAAAGAATATCAACGAAATCAGGATAACCAGTACAGCTATTGGCCGTGCATATTTTAAGCCATATGCTCCGAACCACTCCCATAACATCACTGAGGAGGTCATCGGGTGATATGCAATGATAACAACAGCTCCAAATTCACTCATGCCTCTCGCAAACATCATGATAAGTCCCGACAATATACTCCGCCATGCCAATGGGAGCGAGATGGTGAAAAATACCTGCGAAGGAGTGGCTCCAAGATTCAGGGCTGCCTGTTCGAGTCTGAGGGGAACTGAAGCAAAACCCTCTCTGGCTGCATTCAATAAGAAAGGAAGACTTACAAAAGCCATTGCCATTGCTATACCGGCCGGTTTACCTATAAACTCGATGCCCAGATGAGCCATCCCGCTTCCGAAAAATGAGTCTTTCGAAAGGAAACCAAGAAGTGCTATACCTGCTGCAGAATGAGGAATAACTACGGGAAGATCTACAAGACCAATTACAAATCTGCGGAAAGGAAATTGTTTGCGTGCAAGCATGTATGACAAAGGGATTCCGGGTATAGCCAGTAGCAAAGTTCCCAACATGCTGGCTGCTAGTGTTAAAATGATGCTTTCCCTTACATCACGATTCTGCGAAACCTGGAAAAGTTCAGGCCAGGTTGATTTTATCATTAAACCAAGCAGAGGAGCAATGATAAACAGGAGTGCTAATCCTCCCAATAGCGAAGAGATAATGTAAAAGGTACTTGTTCGCTTCAAAACGTACAGTTGATTTTATACAAAGGTAGAAAAGGGTTGAATACATTAGCATATCTTTGTTATGCTTGAAATGTTTTTTTATAAAATCAAATTGGTATGGATATAAATGATGCTCAGCTGAAGGTCGATGCTTGGATTAAGACTTTGGGGGTTCGCTATTTCAATGAGTTAACCAATCTTGCATTGCTAACTGAAGAGGTAGGAGAGCTTGCAAGGATCATTGCCCGGAAATATGGTGAACAGAGTTTTAAAGAAAGTGATAAGGATAGCGATATGGCCGATGAGATGGCAGATGTTTTGTTTGTATTGATCTGCCTGGCTAATCAAACCGGGGTTGATCTGACTGCAGCATTTGAAAGGAATCTTGAAAAGAAGTCATTGCGCGATGGCTCAAGGCATCTGGATAATCCAAAACTCTATTAATGTATTGATATTATCAGTTCCTGGTCTTTTTGGGTTCCTGTTCGAAGAGGGCTTTTAATTGTGGCTTGATCTCTGATGCCAGTGTTTTACGATTATTTAATATAGTGAACAGAAGCAAAGCATAGTGAACAGGGACAGGTTTATCATCCGGGAAAGAAGCAATGAAATTCTTAACAAATGTCTGGGCAACGACATAATCATGCCATTGACCAAGTTTGATTTCAATAATTTGTAAATGAACCCTTTCAACCGGAATGATTTGTGTAACATTATCATGACCCTTCCAAATCTTTAGCAGATAGGCTATCTGTTTCAGTTTTGTTCTGGCTGAATGCAGTTGAACTGTATTGAGTTTCGATCTGGTCATTTTTTTAACCAGGATAAACTTGTCTAATATGATTGTTTGACCACGTAGTGAGATATTATCAGAAGGGTAAGTGCTGATTGTTTCTGATATAATGTTGCGAAGCATATCGAAATCCTTTTCAGGTTCATAGCCATGCATCTTTTTTTCAAATGCCTTTATAGCCTTTTTCTCGTTTTTATTGAGATATTGAATGTATTCCGGATAGGAAGCATCCATTTCTTTTTCAAGATGAAGAGCCAGTTTCTTCTGGATTTGAATATCGCGGATATGTCCTGCAAGCTTAAATAATTTTCTAAAACTTGAAAGCAATAATTTAGTGCTGATCACATCAGGTTCAAGTGCTTCAAAAAAAAGGAATAGAGCACGTAACCTTTTCATACACAGTCGCATTTCATGAACAGAGTTTATCGTGTAGTCTCTTCTACTTTCATTATAGTATTCCGTAAAAAGCAATTGTTGTTTTTCGAAATAATTAATCAGCTTCTCAGTCATTGCATTCTGAATTACATTTGTGTTTCTTTTTATAAAGATAGCGAAAGTATTATTAATATCTTCCAATTGTATAATTTTGATTAAAATTTTGATTTATACTACATGTTCCTGTTTTACTAAGTATTTATTGTTTTTTCCAAAAAGGATGAAAAAAATATTTATTATTTTACTTTTTATTATTACTGCAATACCCGTAGCTTCTGTTGCCCAGAATTATGTACTTAGCGGAATGGTGGTCGATCAGGCAAAGAGAACTCCTCTTGCATTTGTTAAGATCGGGATAAATAATAATAAATACGCCACAATTACTGATATTAACGGCCTGTTTTCCATTCGTTTAAATGAACAAATCCTTCAACTTCTGATAATCAATCCAGGATATCAACCCCTGTTAATTGATGCTAAAGATAAAAGCAGCCCTTTAGTTTTAAAGCTTGTTTCGGATAAGAACTCTTCCGATTCTGTGGCAGCTGAACGCTCTGATGTCTATCGCTATATTGATAGTGTGATGCACATTGACCAATATGCAGAGATCAAAAGAAGACAGGAATCCATGTTATCAGGTAAGATTCCTATTGGTTGGTTCTCTTTGGATATGAGCAGGTTGAAACGATATAACCGATTTGAAGGGATTTATCTTGGTTTAGGGGGTCACACCAATGAAAAGTTTATGCGATCAGTTTCTTTGGGTGGATTTGCAGGTTATGGATTTAAAGACAAAAAGACAAAACAAGGATTTGATGTATCAATCTGGCCGGATAAGTTGAAACAATTTACTTTTAATGCCGGGTATAGTTATGATACACAAGAGAGTGGAGGTAGTCAGTTCTTTGATGATAAAAGTGAAATATTGGATCCTTCATCATTCAAGTCATTTTACGTTGATAAGATGAATTATGAAGAGAGGCTTCGGTTTTCGGTATCCTATAAGCTTTGCAATACAATATTTTATGGTGCTGTTCAACAACGAATCATTGATCCGGGGTATGATATCCTCAATGGTGTTAAAATTTTAGTGCCTCCCCGGTATTACAATGTTTCAGGATTTGTTGCAGGAATCCGGTGGGCACCAGGTAAGTTATTAAGTCCTGTTCAGGGTGAGACCGATTCAAAAAGTTCTCTTTTACCTGTAATGTGGTTTCAGGTTACACGAGGAATTCCGGGATTGCGTAAAGGCAATTATAATTATTATCGGATTGAAGGGAAATTACATCTTACTAATAATATGGGTCATTTTGGAAGAAGTTCGTTACTGGTCGTAGGGAATTATCTTGATGGGAAGGCACCCTATTTTGAGTATTTTAATGGCAGAGGGTCATATGGGAATTTTGGATTGTATGCTTCAGGTAGTTTTGTGACTATGCATCCCGATGAATTTTTAAATGACAAAAGTTTAGGATTGTTCTTTTCACATACATTTGGAACTATCTTTCCACATACAGAATTATTTAATCCTTGTCCGGCACTGGTTTTAAATTATGGTTGGGGAAAATTGAATAATGGGCCTTCTTATTATTTTCTTTCTGCAACGGATATGCACCTTGGATTTATTGAAGCAGGGGTTCAGATCAATAATCTGCTCGATCTCAAAATTTATGGGTTGGGTTTGGGCGTTTATTATAGGATGGGTGCCTACAGCAATTCCTCGGTAAAAGAGAATCTGGTTTTTAAAATTGTCATTAGCTTTCCGGGTAAAGATTAAATGAGGCATTATAGATTTATAAAATTATTTCACCCATTCTGGGTTCAGAAACGATGTAGGTTGATTGCTATAATCATTTCATACCTTAGGCATTTCTATTAAAAGCCTGCATTTGTTTTGAACAGTTTAATCGCTATCGCCAGAAGGATAATCCCAAAAAACTTTCGCAATACCGTTAATCCATTCTTGCCGAGTAATCGTTCAATATATTCTGTCCGCTTTAATACGATGTAAACAAATATCAGGTTAATGATAATCCCTGCAACTATATTCTCAACCCTGTATTCAGCTCTGATGGCCAATAATGTCGTGAATACACCGGGACCAGCCAGCAAAGGAAAAGCCAGAGGAACAATTGAAGCTGTTTCAGCTTCTACTTCTTTCATAATCTGTATACCAAGAATCATTTCGAGTGCCATTATGAAAATGATCACAGATCCTGCTATAGCAAATGAGGCCAGGTCAATACCGATCAGTTTGAGTAATTCATTTCCCAGAAAAAGGAAAATCAACATTATCACAAATGCTACCAAAGTTGCCTTACCGGATTGAATGTTTCCAACTTTATTTCTTAAGGAAATTACAATTGGCATGTTTCCAGAGATATCTATTATCGAGAATAGTATTAGCGTTGTGTTAATAATCTCTTTTACATTGAATTCCATGATTGTGTGTTTTTTTGCAAAGGTAGTGTTAATAAATATGCAATACGTATATGTTAGTATTTTATTTTTAAATGTTGTTTTTACCAGTCATGAAAAAATTACTTAATGTGTTAATTGCTTTCATTATTAGTTTTTCATTCTACCGATAATTAAACATTTCTTAATTAATGAAGTTTATGGCTTATGTATTAATGGTTATAACCACCACCAAAAAATGAATAATTTGAAAGAAGAAAAGTTGGCAGTCGTTCTTGATGTACGATATCTAACAGAATCGGTATTTGTAATTCGCTTTGAAAGAAATGGGTTGATTTTTAAAGCAGGTCAATATGTAAAGCTAGGGACTTCTGATCATGAGGAGCGCAGGGAATATTCAGTTTATAGCCCTGTTTCTGCAGATTATCTGGAGATTTTAGTACAACTGGTTGATGAAGCATCTTTTTCATATCGTTTAAGTAAGCTTATATCAGGTGATAAACTCTTTGTTCGGGGGCCTTTTGGAGCCTTCAATCTGGAAGAAACCTATCAGCATGACAAGATTATATTTATTGCTTCTGGTACCGGGATTTCGCCATTTCACAGTATGGTTTTGTCGTTTCCTAAATTAAATTATATCCTACTTCACGGGGTTCGGAACCTGAATGAAGGATATGACCGGGCAATATATCATGAAGCAAGATATATTCAATGTACTTCAGGTGAAAAGGGCAGTGAATTTTATGGTCGTGTTACAGATTATCTGCAAAAGTATAAGCCTGATTCTAAGGCACATTATTATTTGTGTGGAAACAGTGCGATGATAGATGAAGTTTGGAATCTCTTAAAGTTAGCTGAAGTACCTAACACGAGCATACATGCCGAAATATATTTCTAAATAATGACTTAAGATTTTATCTTTGCGATATGTTTGAACAATCATATTCGTTATGAAAACAGATAAAATAAAGCCTGAATACAAAATTTGGCTCTCTACAGAAACGGGGGAGGGAATAATGGGCGATGGGAAATGGCAAATATTAAAAGCCATTGAGAAGACAGGTTCGCTCATGGCAGCTACCGAACTGCTCGGATTAACATACCGTCGTACATGGGGGGACCTGAAAAAGATAGAAGAACAGCTGGGATTCCAGTTGCTTGACAAAAGTCGTGGCGGAAAGGATGGAGGAACTTCATCTCTTACTCCTGAAGGGAAAAGATTGGTCGAAGCTTTTGATCATTTACATGAACGTATGGATGGAGTGATACAACTCGCTTTCAAAGATTTTATCCGTGAGATTACCATTGACATTCAAGATACTTCTGAAATTACTCATCCCTAAATATTTATTTTTATGAATAGATTTACATCCGTTTTAGGTTTTATGTTGCTAATTGTCATATTAGCTGGTTGTAATCAGTCAAAAACCACTAATCAAAAACTTATTGTATTTCATGCAGGTAGTCTGAGCATGCCCATGAAAGAGATGGCGGCAGCTTTCGAAAAGGAAAATCCCGGTGTTAGAGTTCTCCTGGAATCGGGTGGTAGTGTAGCTTGTGCCAGGAAGATCACAGATCTGAAACAACCTTGTGATGTCATGGCTTCTGCCGATTACAAGGTCATTGATCAGTTGCTCATTCCTCAGTATGCAGACTGGAATCTTGCATTTGCTTTAAATGAGATGGCAATTGTTTATGCTCCTAAAGCGAAGTTCGCAGATTCAATGAATACCCATAATTGGTATAAACTATTGGAGAGACCAGATGTCAGATTCGGACGTTCAGACCCTAATGCCGATCCCTGTGGTTACCGTGCAGTTCAATGTATGCAACTTTCTGAGCGCTTTTATAAGAAACCAGGTCTTGAAAAAAAATTACTATTGAAGGACAATGCCTACATCAGACCCAAAGAAGTTGACCTATTGGCTTTACTGGAAAGCAATACCATTGACTACACTTTCTTGTATCGTTCTGTTGCAGAACAGCATCACCTGAAGTATTTAATATTACCCGATTCTGTCAACCTTAAATTAAAAGAATTGGCAACTTGGTATAGTACATCATCGATTCAGATTAATGGAAAGAAGCCGGGTGAAAAGGTTGCACAGAAAGGTGAGCCTATGATTTACAGTATTACAATTCTAAAAACCGCACCCAATAAGAAACTTGCAGAAAAGTTTGTAGCTTTCCTGGTCGATCCTTCGAAAGGAAAGTTAATATTGGAGAAGAATGGTCAACCTTGTCTGACTCCTGCTGTTGCAAAAGGATTTGATAAGTTGTCTGATCCTCTGAAGAAGCTTTCGGTAAACTGGTAAAGACAGGTCGTGACCTGTCCTTTATTTTGTCATTTCTTCCGCCAGTTTCACCGCATTATATGCATTGGCTACTCCACCTGATATAGATAATTCGTTAAAACGAACCTTTGGTCTTTTTGTCCTACCTTCCTTAGGCAGATATACTTTATGTGTGTAAACCGTTGCCGATTTCATAATACATTCTTTTATTTTAGCCGCAGATAAATCCGGGAAGTATGAACGTAATAATGCAGCCAGTCCTGCTACCATTGGAGACGCCATACTTGTACCATCATTCTCTTTGTATTGGTTGTCTGGTTTCAGGTTGTAAATACTTACACCCGGTGCGAAAATGTCGACCTCTTTCTTGCCATAATTCGAAAATGAAGCCGGTAGATCTTTGCCTTTTTTGTATGAAGAGGCTCCGACTGTAATCCAGCTGGCTTTAACATCAGTCTTATCAAGTAAAATATTGGAAGGAAAATTATCAGTAGTATCTATGTCTTTTGCATCATTTCCTGCTGCATGAACAAACAATACATCACACGCAACGGCATCTTTTACAGCATCATCTACAAATTTCTTTTGTGGAGAATAGTCTTTTCCAAAACTCATATTAATGACTTTAGCGCCCATTTTAGTAGCATAACGAATGGCCAAAGCAATGTCTTTGTCCCGTTCGTCACCATCGGGAACAACCCTAAGTGACATTATCTTAACGTTATTGGCAATACCTTTTACGCCAATGTTATTGTCACGGTTTGCTCCGACTATACCTGCTACATGTGTTCCATGTTCAGGGTCGGGGCCAGTGACATCGTTATTTCCATATTTAACGTCGGTAATATCTTCAGGATTATCACCAATCATGTCACGAGGATTGAATTTAATATTATTCTGAAAATAGAATTTCACAAAAGCCTGTTTTAGATATTCTTTAAAGTCACTCTTGTTAAAGTCTTTTTGTTTATAGAGAAACAAAAGCAGTTCTTTGGAAAACTTCAGACTCTTAACAGTATCAGGGTTAAAGGCTTTTAAATCTTCCAGGGTATATTCTTTTTTCTGAAGATGTTCACTCATCACACTATCAGCAAACTGATAATTTGCAGCAAAAGCTGTAATCTTTTCTGCTTCCTTTTTGGCTTTATCATATTCCTCAAGGAATTTTGGTTTGATCTTTTGATAGAGGCGATATTCAGCAGTATCATTCGTTTTCACCTGATAGGGTTCTAATTCTTTGTATTTTGGATCCAGTTTTTTGTAGAGGCGACAAAGTTCTGTATTTTCGTAAACTATGTTTTCGCCTTTGTTGTTACCCAAAAAAGACCACCCGTGAATATCATCGACATATCCATTGTGATCATCGTCTATTCCATTCACGGGTATCTCCACCTCGTTGGTCCATATTTTACCCTGCAGGTCTTCATGAAAAATATCTATGCCACTATCTATGATAGCTACAATAACTGTTTTCGATTTCTTGCCTTTAAGTAATTCCCCATAAGCATGATCAACACTCATTCCAAACTTCCGATCAGAAGAGAGATCCTGATTATACCAGTTTTCGAATTTACTGGTAGTCTTATTTACCGAAGAGGCATTTTGTGCATTAACAACAGAAAAAAATTGTGTTGCTACAAAGAGCAGCAACACAATTGAAATTTTATAGGTCATATAACAATGATAATCGTTGTCAGGATGTTATCCTGTATTATTTGATTTTTTTGATTCTGTAATCAATCATTCCTTTAAAGCTTTTGTCGAGTTTGCCGTTATCAAGTGTTCCAATTGAAGCACTCTGAGCCTTCAGAATAGGTAAAGATTTGACACCCAGTTGTATCAATGCCTGATTGAGATATACCTCATCGAGTTGTCCGAAGTCATGAGTATAATCTTCGTACAGGTCAACAGCTGGGATCATACCATTGTAATAATCTGCTTGTCCGTTTGCATTGATTGTCCTGAAGCTGATCGCATACATATCGTAGCCTCCAACGGGAATACCAATGAATCCTACCGGTTTACCATAAGTGGTTTTACCAATTAATGTTACATTCATGTAAGGTTTCAGGTTATTGATCAGCAGTTCACTTGCTGAAGCTGTAGATTTTGTGACAATGAAAACTACATTCTGAACATTAACAGTCCCTTTCTTTTTAAAATTAGTGGTTTTATAGTAATTAAAACTGTCAAAAAGATCTGCGTAGGAATATGCCTGATCGGGTGGAAGTAGTTTATATCCTTTTGTAAGAGCACTATATGTACCCGACTTAACAAGTGAATTGAAATCATAAGTGTACATTGTCTTTGTACTATCAGTGCCCACAGTATTAGGCGCAATCAGATTAGACATATATTCTGCAGTACCAACCGAACCACCACCATTATATCTTAAATCAATCACGAGATCAGTAACACCCTGAGTTGCAAAATTGGCAAACTTAGTATCAAGTTTCGTTTTAATTTTAGAAATATCAATAAATGAACTAAATACCAAATAGCCTACTTTTCTGGCACCAAAGGTATAAACAGAATCAAAAGTGACAGGATCAATAGAGTATGTAGCAGCAGCAATAGTTTTGGTTACTGATGTGCCATCGGGCTTTTTGAAGATGAAAGCAGTCGAACTACTATAATAGACAGCAGTAACAACTCTGTTAATGTTAACAGAATTACCACCAACATCGCTGCCATCGTAGGCAATACTTGAATTTCCATTGATGGATGTAATCTGCCATCCTTTATGGATTCCAAGTGTATAAGCAGGAGAGCCTTTGGTAACTGATTTTACTCTTAGGTCAGATAAGTTTGCGGAATTAGGATAAAATATTTCAATTCCAAAGTCACCTTGTGATACACCCTGTCCAATCTGACTTGCTACAACACCTCCTTTATCAATAAAACTATACCTGTCTTTTGGAGCAGTAGCAAACCTTGTCAATTTAGCAAACAGTGAATCGTTGTTGGCAAATGTCCTTGGTTTAAGGACATCGTATGCAGGTATGAGATCAGAAAAGAGATATTCATCCTTGAAAAGATAATATAATGTGTCTTTTGAGAGATCTGCTGCAGTTACTACAACAGGAGGTGCCGGTTCTGGAGCAGGTTTAGGGTCTTTTTTACAGCCGGTTGTAAAGATTCCAACCGTCAAAACAGTTAAAATTACGAGATGATAGAGTGCTTTCCGGTACATGATAATTATATTTTAGAATTATGAAACGAAATTAAAGAATATTTCTTATAAAACACACAGAAAATAATTGTGTTCATATCATTTAATATTTGACATTACCTTTACCGAAAAGTTTAATCTACTTCTTCATGTCAATTGAAATCATCAGCCTTTCCAAGTTTTACGGGCAACAAAAGGTGCTCGACGAAGTAAATCTTTCATTTAAACCCGGTCAGATAACAGGTTTATTGGGTCCAAATGGTGCAGGGAAGTCTACATTGATGAAAATTATAGCCTGTTTTATTCCCCCTACAATGGGTTTTGTCTCTGTTTATGGATACGATGTGATGAAAGATTCTTTGAAAGTGAGGCAACTTGTGGGTTATCTTCCTGAAAACAATCCATTATATCCTGAGATGTATGTAAGAGAGTTTCTCCTTTTTATTGCAGGGTTGTATGATTTAGGTAAAAAATCAAAGCCGAGGGTTGATGAACTCATCGGTATGACAGGACTTCATGCAGAATCAAATAAAAAAATTGGAACCCTGTCGAAAGGATATAAGCAACGTGTAGGTTTGGCCCAGGCATTGATGCATGATCCACAGGCGCTGATATTGGATGAGCCCACTTCGGGACTCGATCCGAATCAGCTAACAGAGATCCGTAATCTGATCCGTGAAATCGGTCTTACCCGGACAGTATTGCTTTCAACACACATTATGCAAGAGGTAGAAGTGCTCTGCCAACGGACAGTAATTATCAATAAAGGCAGGATAGTTGCCGATGATGATACTGTAAATATTTCTGCAGGAGTGGGAGGGATGGAATTGATTACTGTTGAATTTGAATCAACAGTTGATTCTGCAAAACTTACAGCAATACCGGGTGTTACAAAGGTTACTTCTCTGGCTTTGAACAAATATGAACTTGAAACAATAGCAGGAAGCGATATCAGGGTAGAGGTTTTTAGATTTGCCGTTGAACAAAAGTGGGTGGTTGTAGCGATGCAGAAGGAAGAGCGCAATCTGGAAGATGTCTTCAGATCATTAACAATCTGATAAATCATAAATTATTCGATGGCTAAAAAGACAATTTTTCAGAAAATTAATTATTTATACTGCATTTAGAATAGGTCACAATTAAAAAAAAGTGTAATTTTGTCTCGTTGTGGAAAGATTTCATTGATTGCAACCACGAAAAAAAATGCTAAAACAATTCATTTTGCTTTCGTACAATTGGTCCTTCCCGCTTAACTTATTTTAAATCAACTTATTTATTTTTATCATGGGATACTTATTTACCTCGGAGTCCGTTTCAGAAGGACATCCGGACAAAGTAGCCGATCAGATCTCAGATGCTTTACTTGACGAATTTCTTCGTTGGGATCCGGAATCGAAGGTTGCGTGTGAAACATTAGTGACTACAGGCTTAGCTGTTTGTAGCGGTGAAGTGAAAACCAATGGTTATGTAGACATCCAAAAGATTGTTCGCGAAACAATTGAAAAGATCGGTTATACAAAAGCTGAATACCGTTTTGATTATAATTCTTGTGGTATTATCACAACAATTCATGAACAATCGAGCGATATCAACCAGGGTGTAGAGAGAGCAAATGCTGAAGAGCAGGGTGCGGGTGATCAGGGGATGATGTTTGGTTATGCCACCAATGAAACCGACAATTACATGCCGCTTTCTATTGATCTGGCTCATCGTCTGTTGGAAGAACTTGCAGTTATTCGCCGTGAAAATAAAAAATCAATGGACTATCTCAGACCCGATGCCAAGTCACAGGTCACGATAGAATATGCTGACAATGGTAAACCATTGCGCATAGATACCATTGTTATTTCAACACAACATGATGAATTTGTTTTGCCTGCAGACAATACTCCTGAAGCTTCAAAAGCAGCCGAGAAACGGATGCAGGAACGCATCCACAAAGACATTGCCGGAATATTGATTCCACGCGTGAAGAAATCTCTTCCAGTTCGTCTGAAAAAATTGTTCAATGATGATTACCGTCTGTTGGTTAATCCTACAGGCAAGTTTGTTATCGGTGGCCCTCATGGCGATACCGGACTTACAGGCCGTAAGATCATTGTAGATACTTATGGTGGCAAAGGCGCCCATGGTGGTGGAGCATTCTCAGGAAAAGACTCTTCAAAAGTTGACCGTTCAGCTGCTTATGCCGCACGTCATATAGCCAAGAACCTTGTTGCTGCAGGTGTTTCCAGTGAAATTCTTGTTCAGGTTGCTTATGCAATTGGAGTTGCCGATCCTGTTGGTTTGTATGTGAATACATATAAAACAGCCAAGGTATGTGGTGCCGATGGAAAGATTTTAAGCGATGGTGAGATTTCAAAGAAAGTGTCTGAGATTTTCAACCTACGTCCCTATGGTATTGTAAATCGTTATGGTTTGAAAGACCCTATCTTCGCACGGACAGCTTCCTATGGTCACTTTGGCCGTCCTTCTGTTGAAGAAGAAGTTGAAGTATACTATACCGATAAGAACACTGTAACACGTGTTGTGAATGGCAAAAACGTGAACTTCAAGAAAGTTAAATTCTTCTCATGGGAAGAATTGGATGCAGTTGCTGATGTTCGGAAAGCTTTCGGTTTGTAATCAAACCGGATAGTAAATATTTGAGAGGGTTGTTACTGATTATATCATGTAATAACCCTTTTTCGATTTTTTTAAGTAACAATTAATCTTTTAAAGGGATTCAATGTTTACATGATTAACTTTGACACAAATATTGCAACATGAATAACATCACAAAAAATATAATTGGTGGAATTATAATAGCTTTTGTGCTATTTCTTATGTGGTATTTCTCCACCCTTGTTATCTATACATTGATTGCAGCCGTATTGTCAATTGTCGGGAGACCAATAGTGAGATTCTTTGACAAGATCAGATTTCGAAATTTAAAACTGCCACATTTTTTAAGTGTAATGTTTGCTTTAATTGTAATTGTTGGTTCTGTTTTTTTATTGGCTGCCATATTTGTACCCCTAATAATCAATCAGGCGAAAGTAATTGCAGATATTGATGTCAACGCCATAAGTGCTGATATGCGTCTTCGTTTAAAAGGAGTTCAGGATGTTCTCCACCAGTATGGAATCCTGCGATATTATGAAAATCTGGATACTGTTTTGATTAGTAAGGCAAAAGAGATAGTAAGCCTTTCAACCTTTTCAGATATTCTGGGCAGCATTGTGAATATTGCCTCAAATCTTTTCATTGGAATGTTTTCCGTGATCTTTATTTCATTCTTTTTTCTGAAAGAAGAACACCTCTTTTCAAATATTATTTTAATCATGACACCTGAGAAATCTCAGGATAAAATATCTGTAATCCTGAGAGATACACGTTTATTGTTATCGCGTTATTTTTCCGGAGTGTGTTTTCAGCTTTTTGTTATGATGACATTAGAGGTGACAGGTCTTTCCATATTTGGAGTACCCAATGCCTTATTAATAGGCACATTTGGAGGGATGATGAATATTATTCCTTATCTGGGTCCATTGATAGGAGCAACTGCAGGAATATTACTGGGAGTTTCTTCAATTGTATCGATGGGGAACTACCAGGATATCATACCAATTGCCTTAATAATTATAGGCGTATTTTCTTTTGCCAATCTGATCGACAACTTTGTGATTCAGCCTTTCGTCTTTTCAAATCGTGTTAAAGCCCATCCACTTGAAATCTTTTTTGTGGTACTGATGGCGGGGAGTATGGCTGGTGTTCCTGGTATGATTTTGGCCATTCCTTTATATACAGTATTACGGGTTATAGCAAGGGAATTCTTTGATAAGTTTAGCGTGATACACACCCTGACCAAAAACCTGTGAATTGATGATAAAACTAAGATCTATACTGAATGATTCATTCAGACTATTAACTTGTCTGAGTTTTAAAAAGACTATTAATATATTACAACTCGCCTTTTCCTATCTGATTTCACGTTTTAAAGTTGTTCCGTTTCAAAGTGGTTTGCCTTATGCAATGTCAATTGAAGTGTCAACCTTTTGTAATTTACAGTGTACAGAATGTCCTTCCGGTTTGAGGAAGTTTACCCGCCCTACCGGTCGGATTAATCAGGATTTCTTTAATCAAATCATTGATCAGGTGAAAGATCATCTTGTCTATCTGACCCTCTATTTTCAGGGCGAACCCTATATGCATCCTCAGTTCCTTAATCTGGTTCGTTATGCACACGAAAAAGGGATTTATACAGCGACTTCTACTAACGGACATTTTCTAACAACTGAGAATGCAATAGAGACTATT
>Ga0209538_1000440_pt1 | contig 24422 bp, 25 predicted proteins | sample BarGraNGADG00211_2_FD_184492 | JGI IMG/M metagenome (GOLD analysis project Ga0209538, IMG submission 184492) | Arctic peat soil microbial communities from Barrow, Alaska - Barrow Graham LP Ref core NGADG0004-211 (SPAdes) (version 2) | ecosystem: Environmental > Terrestrial > Soil > Wetlands >... | reverse complement strand
GTATGAGGTACAGGTCGATGTGCTCCAGGCCCAGGCGAACCCTGGACTGTTCGAAGGACACGAGCGTTTGATCGAACCCGTGGTCGCGACCGGGGAGCTTCGTGGTGACGACGAGCTCGGCGCGGGGTACCCGTGAACTTGCGATCGCGCGTCCCACGCCAGCCTCGTTGCCGTAGGCGGCGGCGGCGTCGATCAGCCGGTAGCCGAGCTCCAAGGCGGTACCGACCGCGGCGGCGGCCTGGTCGTCATCGAGGGGGTAGGTGCCCAGCCCGATGGCGGGAATCGATCGGCCGTCGTTGAGCGGCTGGCTCGGAACGTGAGTCATGAGTCATACATGACGTGCCTAGAGGGTTTCGAAACCACGGAGTCTCGTGGCGGCTATGCCTCCTGTGCGTAGGCGCCGACGAAGGCCCTCAGTCGCCGCGCCAGCCCACCTAGGTCGTCGGCGTCGAAGAGCGCCCGATCGCCGCCGCTGACACACACGTAGAACGCCGGCCTCACGATGATCGCGTTGTGCTCGAGACCCACGATGAATCCGGCACAGTCGCCGGCCTTGGCGCGCCCGATCCACCGCCTGCGCTCGCTGGTGCTGACCGCCGTGGACGTGCTGTTGCGTGCGCAGCGTGACGATGAAGCCGCTAGGCTGAGGCGCGGGCTCGACGGACTATGAGCTGACCCCCGCTGACGAGACCGAAGCGACAGAACCGCCAGAACTGACGCTTCGCGACGGCATCGCTGACACCGTTGCTGCGTACTGTCCCCTGTTGAGCGCAGCGACGCGACCCTGTAGTCGAGCGTGCGGCGGGGAGGGTGCCCTGTGTCAGTCTGGGCGCTCCAGGGTTGGGGGTTCGACACCCCTGCGGTCCACCACCCACATCTTGCCCCGCGCGCCGCCCGGCATGATGCTGCGCGCGGCTCCTTCGCCGTCCCGGGTATCATGTAGGCAGCAACGCTCAGGAGGCAGCCGATGCTCACCTCTGGTTCGGCCATACGCCGCGTGGCGGCGATTCTCCTCATCGCCGCGGTGCTGGCCGTCACCCTCGTGCTGCCCACGTGGTGTGTAGCGACCGGGCTGTGGTGGTGACTCCTCCGGCCCGAGCAGGCGCCGCCACGTGACCGCCCGACAACGCTTGGACTAACGGGAGTTCGGGCGTATACGGTTCCGGTACGAGACTCCTGACAGGTGCAGCGCTGCACACGGAGGCTGTGATCCGCCGGACGTACCTCTGCGGCCACCGCAGTTCGACGGGGAACCACTGGTGAGACCGGCCCGCGGGCCGGTCTTCGTGCTTCTTGGGACCGGCCACACGGGAGCCGGGGGCCAAAGGGGAAGGGGCAGTTCATGAAGAGGCCAGGAGGACCACGGCCACGCGCATCCACCACCGTCGCGCTCTCGTCGCTCGTCGTCATCGCGGCGCTCACGCTCGCCGCCTGCGGCGGCTCGACCACCACGGCATCGAGCCCGCCGACGTCGCCGTCGGCATCGCCCAGCCAGGTCGCGGCCTCGCCCAGCTGGCAGCCGACGAGGAAGCCGGCGCCGATCCCCGCGGTGAAGGTCGGCCAGAAGCTGCCGCCGTTCACCAAGCTCGCGAAGATGTTCGCCTACGACACGCCGGAGCCGCTCGACTTCTACGCGGGCCGGGTCGAGCAGTAGTACCCGAAGTGCACCGTGCAAGCGATCGGCTACAGGAGCCAGGGCGACGATGCGGGCGCTTGCCTCGTGATGCCGCCGGGCGATGGCCCCTTTCCGGTCGTGATCTACGCGCCGGGGCTCAGCGCCAACGTGGCCGAGGTCGTCCTCGACGATGCGGTCGCGCTGGCGCAGGAGGTATACGCGGGGCTGCTGATCTACGAACCCCAGTACTCCGTCGGTTTCACGCTCGACGACGCGCGCGGCAATTGCCGGCTAGCCGTGAAGTACGTGGTCCAGGAGCGCCGCGCCCTCGACCTGCTCGAGACGCTGCCCAAGATCGACACCGAGCGCGTCGCCTTCGTGGGCTGGAGCAGAGGCGCGCTCGTCGGCGGGGTCCTCGCCGGCGTCGACGACCGCGTCAAGGCCTACGTTCTGATCGGACTGAGCATCCAGAAGCGTTCGCGCGGAGAATCTGCGGCGAATGACGGGTGGTACGCCCAGTGCGCCGTCGTCGCCAGCGTGGCCTACCTCGGCCACAACAAGAGGGCCGCCTTCTGTTTCGTCAACGGCAAGGACGACAAGTACGCCATGGGCGACGCCAAGACGCTGCTCGCCGCCGCCGCGCCCAGGCCGAGGGTCTTGAAGGTCTGCGAGGGCGCTCACGGCTCGTGCGGGGCGGCGCTCGCGCGTCCGTGGCTGAAGGCTCAGCTTGAGACGCCGGAAGGAGGGGCACCATGATATGGCGCTTCGTGGGAGTCACGCACACCAAGGCCGTGATCGGCTGGTCGATGCCCGAGCACATGCGCACCTACCTGATCTACGACACGATCACCATGGCCGCCGGCAACGTCGAGCTTCAACCCGGTGCGGTGTTCCATTCCGATCGCGGCACCCAGTGCACCAGCATCCAATTCGCCGCTCACCTGACAAAGCACGGCATTACCGGCGCGACGGGCCGCACCGGTGTTTGTTGGGACAACGCCATGGCGGAATCGTTCTTCGCAGCACTGAAGAACGAGCTGATCTATCGCACCGCATTCCCGACCCGTGAGACAGCCCGCCGTGCGATTGCCGAATACATCGAAGTGTTCTACGATCGAATCAGACCTCACTCTGGCCTCGGCTACAGAACACCCCACGAAGTCGCTACCGAGTACCGCAAGAATCACTCACTGGCCGCATGAATCAGGCGAAAGTCACTGTCCGTTGAGAGCCCACCAGACCACCCGCAACGCCTCGATCACAGCGGCTTGCTCAGCCACCAGCGCCCGCAACGCAGCATTCTCCGCCGCGAGCTCCCCAGATGGCACGGACCCAGACACCCCACCAGCATCACCAGTCACACAGCCTGGTCAACCAGGCGCGCCGCTAAACCACCCAGCGCCCTGCCGAACCACCTGAGTAGTTACCATGATGGTAGCGACGATCGTGGGATCAGCTGGTCCGGACAACATCCGCAGAAATGTGGCGTGGCTGAACGAGGGACTCGACAAAGAACTGCTCGCCGCCGAGAGGAGATCGTGCAGCCAGTTCACAACATCAGCTGGTCCAGCGGGCACGCGGAGAACGCCGCCCTAGCTGCCCCGGCTACCAGGGCGACCGGCTGACCGGAGCCCGCCACGCGGTGTCTCCGACGCTCCACATTCCAGATTCGCTACAGAGAAGGGTCTTTCGTGTCCACTCCAGCAGCTCTCTATGCCGGCGCCGGTTCGGTCATCTACGCCGAACGCGAGGTCGAGGCGCCCAAATCGGGCGAGGTTCAAATCGAGGTGGCGTACACCGGAATCTGCGGCACGGATCTGCACATCTATCACGGCGTCACGGACGGCCGCGTCGATCCACCCGGCGTCATCGGCCACGAGATGTCCGGCCGCGTCGCCGCGATCGGTGACGGGGTGCAAGGCTGGTCCATCGGGGAGGCCGTCACGGTCATGCCGCTGGACTGGTGTGGACACTGTCCGGCCTGCGTTGCGGGCTACACCCACATTTGCCACAACCTGAACTTCATCGGGATCGATTCCACCGGTGCGATGCAGGCACGCTGGAATGTCAGTGAGCGCACGCTCATCCGATTGCCGCCCACCCTTGATCTCAGTCACGCCGCCTTGGTCGAGACGACCGCGCTCGCCGTCCACGACGTCCGGCGCGCGAATGTCCAGGCCGGCGAGAAGGTCGTTGTCATTGGCAGCGCTCCGGTAGGAGTTCTGATCGGACTCGTCGCCCAAAGCGCGGGCGCCGACGTGGTCGTGCTTGATTTGGATCCGTTCAGGCGGGGGATTGCCGAACAGGTCGGCTTGCGCGCGCTCGATGCCGGGGCCGAGGACGTTCAGGCCAGTATCGACGCCTGGACGGCCGGCGCGGGCGCCTATGTCGCTTTCGAGGTATCCGGCCCCGGGGGCGGCGTGGCCACGGCGGTCGAGCTTCTCGCGGTGCGTGGCCGGCTGACCCTGGTCGGCATTCACTCAGCCAAACGCGAGATGGACCTGCACCGGTTCTTCTGGCGCGAGCTCGTGCTGGTGGGCGCGTGGTTATACGGCCGAGAGGACTTCGAATCCGCTGTCGATCTCGTTGCCAACGGGTCAATCCCTGCCGATCTCCTGATCTCTCGAATCGAGCCCCTGGACCACACCGCGGATGCGTTCGCCGCGCTAGAGAATGGAGTCGGCGTGATGAAGATCTTCATCGACTGCCAGGCCCCCGCCCACGCCGACCACGAGGGAGCGAGGAGATGACCGGAGCGAGGATGTTCGACCTGACCGGCAAGGTGGCGCTGGTGACCGGTGCACGTCGCGGTATCGGCCTCGCAATGGCTGAGGCCCTCGCCGGGGCCGGCGCGGACATCATCGCGGTCAGCGCGCAAATCCAGCCCGGGTCGATGGTCGAGAAGGTTGTCCAAGCCCACGGCCGAAGCTGTCGTGTGCTGCGATGCGACCTGTCCAAGCGTGACGAGACGAAACGGCTCGCCGCGAAGGTACTGGCCAGCGGCGAGGTAGACATCCTGGTCAACAACGCGGGAACCATCAAACGGTCACCGGCGGCCGAACACCCGGACGATCAATGGGATCACGTGCTGGAGGTCGACCTGACCGCCCCGTTCATTCTCACCCGAGAGCTTGCCCGCCCGATGCTCGAACGCGGTTACGGCAAGATCATCTTCACCGCGTCCCTGCTCAGCTTCCAGGGGGGCATCGACGTTCCCTCCTACACAGCGGCGAAATCCGGAGTGGCAGGCCTGACCAAGGCCTTGTCCAACGAATGGTCGGCACGCGGGGTCAACGTCAATGCCATCGCACCCGGCTACATCGCAACGGACAACACCCAAGCACTACAGGACGATCCCGATCGTTCCGCGGCCATTCTGAGCCGGATCCCGGCCGGCCGATGGGGCCGTGCCGATGACCTCGCTGGCGCCACCGTGTTCCTCGCCTCCAGCGCGTCGGACTACGTCGATGGCATCGTGCTTCCCGTTGACGGCGGCTGGCTGGGCCGATGACGCAGACTGTCAGACCAGGCGCGGCCGCGCCGTCCGAGGTCCTCCGGCGGCGCATCATCCCCGTCGTCGTAGTGGACGACCCCGCCGATGCCGTTCCGCTCTGCGAGGCGCTGTATGCGGGTGGGCTGCCGGTCGCGGAGGTCACCTTCCGCACCGATGCGGCAGGGGAATCCATTACCGCCATGGCCCAGAATCCGAACATGCTCGTTGGGTCGGGCACCATCATCCATCCCGACCAAGTCAGCGAAGGCCAGGCGAGTCCGTCGGGCAGCGAGTCGTCACATCCGACCACGCTGATGTCGCCTGGGACGCTCACGCTGGCCTCGCGGAGTGCGGAGAGCAGCCCGAGCGCGGCCTGGTCGTTGAACGCAATAACGGCGCTTGCCGTGGTCGTGCCGATCTGGGGCAGCGCCTGCCGGCCAGCGTTGAAATCCGGCTGCGGCGTTCCGACGATGGCAGCCGCTGGGGGATGGCCGTCGCCGCTGCGAGCATTCGGTTCGCGAGGACCAGCGGCAGACGCGCGGATGCCACCATTATGTCCTCTCCGGCAGACGGCTCGAGGCGAAGACCAGCGCATCGACCTGTGTCGCTATTCGCCGGATGAGACTGCGTTCGAGCTCGGGGGTTCTCGTGCGAGTCCGCGACCAGGATTCCGATGTCGCGCTCGCCAAGAGCGGACTCGAGTTCGGCCAGAAAAGTCGTGTAGAAGGGGTTCGTCACATCCGGCAGGATGACGCCGATACTGCCGGTGGACCCGGTTGCGAGGCTTCTTCCCAACCGGCTCGGGGTGTAGTCGCGTTCGGCGGCCGCCCGGAGCACCCGCTGCTTTGTCGACTCGATCACGGCATCCGAACCGTTGAGCGCGCGCGACGCCGTAGCGACGGACACTCCGCCGGCTGCGGCCAGCTGTCGAATCGTCGTCGCCATTTGACCGTCCGCTGCGAAGGAAGAATAATGAACGAAGTGAATGATACCGGCTACATTCACCTTGTCTCAGGTCCGAAGGTCACACCCCCATGCCAGGCACCGTCATCGCAGCCTTGAGCGAGGTTGGCCTTTGCCTCGACGTCCATGACGAGGTCGCCGTGGCCACGCGCCCGCTGGCCGCCGGCACGGTCATCGACCTCGGTGAGGGGCGCGGCGAGATCACCCTCGGATCCGACATCCCGCGCAGTCATAAATTCGCCCTCGAACCCGTCGCAACCGGCGCCCAGGTCCACAAATATGGCCAGTCGATCGGGCGCGCGACCGCCGACATCGCCGCGGGCGACCACGTGCACACCCACAATCTGGGCATGGATGAAATGGACCGCAACCACGAGTTCGGCACGGCACGCACCACTCTCGAGGCGCCGGACGGGCCGCTGCCGACCTTCCTCGGTCACCCGCGCGCGGACGGGCGGTTCGGCACCCGCAACTACATCGGAATCCTGACCTCGGTGAATTGCTCGGCCACGGCGGCCAGGCTGATTGCGGACGCCTTCCGCGGCTTCGCCTTCGACGAGTACGAGAACGTCGACGGGGTCATGGCGCTCACGCATCAGAGCGGGTGCGGCATCGTTTCCACGAGCGCGGGCGCTCAGGTGCTGACGCGTACGCTGCGCGGTTATGCCAGGCATCCGAATTTCGGTGGGATGCTCGTGGTCGGCCTCGGCTGCGAGATGGTGCCGGTGGAATCCCTCGTGGTGGGCAACGACCTGCCGGCCGACACGCTCGTGTCGACCATGAACATCCAAGGCGAGGGCGGCGTGCGCGCGACCGTCAAGGAGGGAATCGCCCGCATCAGTGCGATGCTGCCGGAGTTGAATGCTCGCCGGCGTGTGCCGGTGCCGGTCTCCGAACTCGTGCTCGGGCTCAACTGCGGCGGCTCGGATGGGTTCTCCGGTATCACCGCGAATCCGGCGCTGGGCGTCGCATCCGATCGGCTGGTCTCGCTAGGCGGAACCTCGATCCTGGCCGAGACTCCGGAGGTCTTCGGGGCTGAGCACCTGCTCACCCGTCGCGCGGTGTCGCCTGAGGTTGGCAGGCGCCTGCTCGACCGCATCGACTGGTGGAAGGACTACGCCAGGCAGGGCGGCGGCAGCCTCGACAACAACCCATCGCCCGGTAACAAGGCCGGCGGTCTCACGACGATCCTCGAGAAGTCGCTTGGTGCAGTAGCGAAGGGCGGGCGTGCCGACCTTTCGGCGGTCTACGAATACGCCGAGCCGGTCACCGAGCGCGGCTTCGTCTTCATGAACACCCCTGGGTACGATCCGGTGTCTGTCACCGGCATCGTCGCAGGCGGCGCGACGGTAGTCTGCTTCACGACCGGCCGCGGATCCGTCTTCGGCGCCAAGCCGACGCCGTCGCTCAAGCTGGCCACCAACACGGAGATGTTCGAGAAGATGGCGGACGACATGGATCTGAACTGTGGGCGGATCGTCGATGGCACGGCAACGCTGGCCCGGGTCGGCGACGAAATCTTCGACCTGATCGTGCGCGTTGCCTCGGGTGAGCAGACCGCGAGCGAAGAGCTCGGCATCGGCCAGGACGAGTTCGTGCCGTGGCAGTTCGGCACCGTCACCTGAGGCCTACCAGTCGTGCATGGTCCCGTCGATCTGCAGGCGGTTGACCGGCAGGTAGGCGGGCGTGTACGCGAAGCTTGCGGCCAGCGTCTCGTCGTACTCGACGCCGAGGCCGGGGTTGTTTCCGGGGTGCAGTAGGCCGTCAGTGAATGCATAGCTCGTCCGGAAGCACTCAAGCGTGTCGCTTGAGTGCTTCATGTATTCCTGGATGCCGAAGTTGTGGATGGCGATGTCGAGGTGCAGTGCCGCCGCCTGCCCGACCGGCGAGACATCCGTTGGCCCGTGGAATCCGGACTTGATCTGGTAGATCGCCGCAAAGTCCATGATCTTCTTGAGCGCGCTGATGCCGCCGGTGTGGGTGACGGCGCTGCGCACGTAGTCGATCAGCTGCTCGGTGATGAGGCTCTGGTAGTCGTAGACCGTGTTGAAGATCTCGCCGATCGCCAACGGCGTCGTGGTTTGCGAGCGCACGCGTCGCAGCGCCTCCTGGTTCTCGCCCGGTGTGCAGTCCTCGAGCCAGAACAGGTCGTACGGCTCCAGCGACTTGCCCAGGATGGCGGCCTGGTTGGGCGTCAGGCGGTGGTGGCCGTCGTGCAGCAGCGGCAGCTCGAAGCCGAACTCCTCGCGCACGGCCGCGAAGACCGTGGGGATGTGCCGCAGGTACGCCCCGCTGTCCCACGCCTCTTCCGTCGGCACCGCGGTGCGCCTGGCCGGCTCGTAGTCGTAGCGCTCGCCCGGTTTCTGGTTGGTGGCCACGCCGTACACCTGGCCGAGACCTGGGACACCGGTCTGCACGCGGACGGCCTTGAACCCCTGGTCAAGGTGGTTCCTGATCGAGGTGAAAAGCGAGGGCAGATCAGAGCCGGATGCGTGTCCGTAGGCGAGTGCGCCGGTGCGTGACGCGCCACCCAGCAGCTGGTAGACGGGGAGCCCGGCCACCTTCCCCTTGATGTCCCACAGTGCGACATCCACCGCCGCGATGGCAGCCATGGTCACCGGTCCGCGACGCCAGTATGCGCCGCGGTAGAGGTACTGCCAGGTGTCTTCGATCGCCTGCGGGTCGCGCCCGACAAGCAAGGGAACGATGTGTTCCTTCAGGTAGGCGACGACGGAAAGCTCGCGGCCGTTGAGCGTCGCGTCGCCCAGCCCGGTCACGCCGTCCGACGTGGTGATCTTCAGGGTGACAAAGTTGCGCCCGGGGCTGGTGACGAAGACTTCGGCGTGTTCGATGGTGGCGATGGGACTTCTCTTTTCGGCAGGCTCAGTTCACGGACGGGCCACTCACGCAGCGGGGCGTTCGTAGGCCTTCAGGGGAAGGTTGTAGGTCAGGTCGATGGCAATCTCCATGGCTTCGTCGAGCCCGAGTTGGTGTTCGGCGACGAGCCTGGCGAGGAAGCCGGCGTCAATGCGACGGGCCAGGTCGTGCCTGGCCGGAATGGAGGCGAACGCCCTCGTGTCATCGACGAAACCGCTGGTGTTGTAGAAGCCGGTCGTGTCGGTGGTGAGTTCGCGGAAGCGTGTCATGCCTCCGGGGGAGTCGAGGAACCACCATGGGGCGCCGAGGCGGACCGACGGATACGCTCCGGCCAGTGGGGCGAGTTCTCGCGAGTACACGGTTTCATCCACCGTGAAGAGGACCATCCGAAAGCGCGGGTCGTGCCCGAACGCCTGCAGCAGCGGCCGAAGCGAGCGGGTGAACTCGACTTGGATCGGAATGTCGAACCCGGTGTCCGTGCCGAACTGCGACAGGATCTGGCCGGAATAGTCACGCTGCACCCCCGGATGCAGCTGCATCACGAGACCGTCGTCGAGCGACATCCGCGCCGTCTCAAACAGCATGTTCGCGGCGAACGCGGCTGCCGTGGCGGTATCCACGGGTCCGCGCAGCGCTGCGTCGAAGACCCGCTGGGCATCCGCCGCCTCAAGCGGTGCCGTGTCGGCCCGGAGGTGACCGTGGTCGCTGGCGCGGGCGCCAGCAGCCGCAAAGGCGGATCTGCGCTGGCGCAGTGCGTCGAGGTAGCTCGCGTAGTCACTGATCTGGATGCCGCTACGCGCTGACAACGAACGGATGTTGACGGTCCAGGCCGGGCGGTCGGGATAGAACATGGCGTCGGGCCGGAAGGTCGGGACGACCCGCTCGCCCCAGCCCTCTGCGGCCAGGTCGGCGTGCGCTGACAGGTCAGCGTCCGGTGAATCGGTGGTGCTGAGAAGCTCGATGTTGAACCGGTCGAATAGCTCGCGGATGCGAAACTCCGGCTTGCCGAGCGTGTCGATGAGATGGTCGTAGATGCCGTCGGCGGTCTCGGCGGACGGAATCTGGGTGACGCCGAAGACCTCCACGAGCTCGTGCTCGAGCCAGTATCGGGTGGGGGTGCCGCGGAACAGTTTCCAGTTTTCGCACAGTCGACGCCAGATCCGGCGGTGGTCTTGCTCGGCAGGGCCCGCTGCCGAATCCAACGAAGCAACGCCGAGTTCGCTGTGGGTGTAGCCCTGCGAGACGAGCATTCGAACCAGGTAATGGTCAGGGATGACGAAGAGTTCCGCCGGGTCGCCGAACGATCTATTGTCCCGAATCGCCTCGACGTCGATGTGCCCGTGCATCGAGACGAGGGGCAGGTCGGCGATCGCCCGATAGAGCTCTCGGGCAATCGCGCGCTGTCCGAGCGCCGCGGGCAGCGCCCGGTCCGGGTGGAGTGTCCACGCTCCAGTGGCCAAACTCCGCCTCCTCTTTGAAACAGACTCATCAAAGTTGCGGTGCGCAACCCGTTCTCCGGTCCGCTGATCGCGGTCGTTGTCGTAACTCTATACCCGTACGTGCCCATCCCCTTCCGTCCGGTACCGCGCGTAGCCGCTTGGGCAGCTCCCTGCAGGAGGCAGAAGAGATGGGGCACCCCAGAACGCCGATCGAGTTCATGCAGCTCTACCCGACCGAGGATGAGTGTTCCGCAGGCGATCTTCGAGCATCGCTGGGCGCACGGGTTCAGGTGTCGCCGCCCTGAGCACGAGCGTGCCTGGTACGTGCGCGGCCGCGGTCTTGTTCGAGTGCGCGAGCTGCCCCTATCAGGGCTCGCTGAGCGCCTGGTCGATCCTCTCCTGCACAAGCACCGATCTGCGCAAGTGGTTGCTGGAGATCTGGCTGTTGGCCTCCTCCAAGAAGGCGCCCTCGGCGGCCGAACCGGCTCGCCAGCTCGGCGTCACCGTTAAGACCGCCTGGCTGATGCGGCGCAAGACACGCCCACGCGATGGCTCGTCGCGAAGGTGAGCTCCTGCGGCGCGGGATCGTCGAGCTGGATGAGGGCTTCATCGGCGGCAAGCGCTGCCGACCGGCCAGTCGCGGACGCCGCCAGCCCGGCAAGACGATGGTCGCCGCCGGCAGCGTCGTGCAGACCGAGGGCTGGAACGGCTACGCTGACCTTGGGCGCGTCGGCTACCGCCAGCACCCGCGCACGTTGCCCAGCGCCGCCGCCATCGATCGGTGGCTGCCCAGGTCGCAGATCGTGCTCTCCAACTTCAAGCGCTGGACACTGGATAGCTTCCACGGCGTCAGCCCCGGCCACTTACGGGCCTACCTGGGCGAGTACTGCTACCGGCTCAACCGCCGCGAACAGTGCGCGGATCTCTTCCGACGCGTCCTCAAGCGCTGCGTTCTCTCCACCGACCCGGCGCCCTCTTCGTTGCTCACGGCTACCTGAGCGACGGGGATGGGCATACGCGGGCATTTCTTCATGAGGCAACGAAACGGTTTCGCGGGCATCTTTGATGAGTCAACGCGAGGCCTTGACGAAACACTGAAAAGGTTTGCAGAATGGTCGGCACGCGATGCATGCTGCATCGGCAATGGGGTCGCACAAGGTGGTGTCGGAAATGGTCGTGACGATCCGCGACGTTGCCCGCGCTGCCGGCGTGTCCATTTCGACGGTCTCCAGGGCTCTCGCGTCGCCCGAGATGGTCGCAGAACGAACCAGCATTCACGTCCAGGACACCGCCCGCGCGATGGGCTGCCGGCCCAACCGTGCCGCAAGGGGCCTCATCACCGGGCGTACCGGCAGTATCGGGCTCGTTGTGCCAGACCTCGAGAACCCGTTCTTCGGTTCCATTTGCAGGGGCGCACAGTCGAGGGCGTGCGCGTCCGGATACTGGCTGTTCATCGCGGACACGGACGAAGATCCCATGGTCGAGGCCGAGATTGTGCGCAGCCTCGCCAAGCAGGTCGACGGCGCCATCCTCTGCTCCGCGCGGGGAACGGACGCAGAGATTGATCAGCTTGCGCTCGAGGTGCCGCTCGTTCTCGTCAACCGCCGCTTGGCCAGAATATCCCATCGATTACGTTCGACAACGGCGGAGGCCTGCGCGCGGTCATGCAGCACCTTGCCGCACTCGGGTACCGCCGAATCGCCTACGCGGGCGGGCCCGTCGCCTCGTGGTCGAACCGGGCGCGAGCTGAGACGTTGCGGAATGTCCGCGCGGAATCGCCCGAGCTGGATCTCATCGAGTCGGGCAACTTCCCACCGTTCTTCTCTGGCGGTATTCAGGCGGGCGACCTGGCAATCGCCAGTGGCGCGACGGCCATCGTCGCATTCGACGATTTGATGGCGGTCGGGCTCATCTACCGGTTGCGGCAGCGCGGCCTCAGCGTGCCGGACGACATCAGCGTGAGCGGATTCGACAACGTCCGCGTGTCGAGGCTCGTCTGGCCAAACCTCACGACCGTTCACTTTCCCCGCATCCGGATGGCGATCTACCGCGCCATGACGGCCGCGGGCGGCGGTGAGTCGCGCCAGCTCATTTCGGCAATGGGCGTGGTCTATACGGCGATCATGCTCATCATCCTGATCATTGCACTGCGTTTCATCAATCCCACCCAACTGGTCGCTCAAGTGAAAGAATCGCGCGACGACTAGAGAGGCCACCCACCCGGTCACCCATGGTACCGGGCCGGCCTTACAACGCTGTCCCGGCTGACTCACCCCGGAGTACATACGTGTCACTGCAACGACTGTCGATCGAGACCCTCCGGGCACCAGGATTCCCTGGCGGCAGGGTGACAGCCCCCCGGGTCGACCCAGGGGCCACATCAATCGGCATTGTGCACTTCGGCATCGGGGCGTTTCACCGCAGCCATCAGGCCGTTTTCACGGAGGACGCCGCGGCGGCCACCGGCGAAACGGGCTGGGGCATCCTTGGCGTGACGGGGCGGACCGACGCCGTCGTGCAGCAGCTGCGCCCACAAGACTGCCTGTACGGGGTGCTGGATCGCGGGGCGACGGCGACCACTCTGCGCTTGATCGCCTCGGTTCGGGATGTCGCCTGGCCGGGTCGGGACTCGGAGCGGGTTGCCGAGACGCTGGCAAGCCCAACCACGCACATCGCGACGCTGACCATCACCGAGAAGGGGTACCTTCGGGCTCCCGGCGGCGCCATCGACCTTGACCTGCCCGCCGTGCAACACGACCTCGCCGTCATCGAACGCGAGCTGGCGGGCGAGGGCGACCTGCCCATGTCGCAGACCCCGATCGGGCTGCTCGTGCGCGGGCTCGCTCGCCGGTTTCGGCGGGGCGGTGCGCCGTTCACGGTCCTGCCCTGCGACAATCTCGTCGGCAATGGGGCCATCACGCAGACGCTGGTGACCTCGCTCATCGCGGCGATCGGGCGTGCGGGCGGGGCGGATGCCCGAAAGGCGCGCGACGACATGCTCGTCTGGCTTGGTGCATCCGTCACCTTCCCGTCGACCATGGTCGACCGGATCACCCCGGCGACCACGAAGGCGGACCGAGAGGAGGCGTTCGCGCTGCTCGGCGCGTGGGACGAAGCCCTCGTGGTCGCTGAGCCGTTCACGCAGTGGGTGATCGAGGATCGATTCGCCGGGCCGCGACCGGCGTGGGAGAAGGCGGGCGCGATCCTGACCGATGACGTGACGCCATACGAGCGCGTCAAGCTTCGAGTTCTTAACGCAACTCATTCCCTGCTAGCGTACACAGGTGCGCTCGAGGGATACCGGACGATCGCGGAGGCCCTCGGCGACACTGCCCTGTACGAGCTCGTCCGGCGGGTGATCGATGACGATATCCTGCCAACACTCGAGGCGCCGGCCGAGCTCGATCTGGCGCAGTATCGCGACAGCGTTCTGGAGCGCTTCGCCAACCCCAACATCGCCCACACGACCCTCCAGATAGCGATGGATGGTTCCCAGAAGCTTCCGAACCGAGTTCTCGGCACGGTGGTCGATCGTCTTGAAGCCGGGCACACCCCATTGGGCCTTGCACTCGTCGTCGCCGCCTGGATCACATTCATCGCGTCGACGCTCGCTCAGGGCGGTCCCGTCCTCGACGATCCGCTGGCAGAACTCTTGCAGACCGTGGTCGCCTCAGCGGATGCGGTGAGCGTTGACCCCGCCGGACTCGTGGCGCGTGTGTTGGCCATGGGAGAGGTGTTTCCACCCCAACTGCGCGACTCTGCTGCGTTCCGAGATGCCATCGTGTCACAGTTCACGACGGTCCAGAACCTGACCGCCGGGAAATGAGATCACGGGGCGGGGGGTTTGGCTTCGCCTTATGGGTGGATTATGCGTAAGGGGGTTTCCACCTAGATGTTCTGATTCATAACGTTGTTGACAGGTGAGGGCCTGTCCTTATCGGTTGTTGGCGTCCAAGCCAAGACCGAAAGGAAGGCTCTCAATGTCGCATCCTGACGCGAGACTCACTCTGCACAGCCGGCTCTTGCTCTGTCGGCGCATCGAGCGCGAAGGTTGGCGCCTGCGTGAAGCCGCCGCCGCGGCCGGGATCAGCCGCCAGACGGCCAGCAAGTGGCTCGGGCGCTGGCGCAGCGCAGGTCCTTGCGGACTTGTCGACCGTTCCTCGCGCCCGCAGCGCATCGCCTTGCGCGTGGTCGGCAAGCTCCTGCGCCGCGTCGTGCTCCTGCGCCTCACCAAACGCCGCGGACCGGCCTGGATCGCCCGGCACGCCGGCCTCGCCCCGGCGACCGTCTACCGCGCCCTGCGGCGCCACCGCCTGCACCGTCTGCGCCTGCTTCAGCCGCGTGAGCCCGTGGTGCGCTACCGCTGGCCGGCCGCCGGCGACCTCGTGCACCTCGACACCAAACGACTGGCGCGCATCGGTAGCGGTGGTGGGCGGCGGCTCGCCGGCTACAAGGCACAGACCACCCACCGCGGCATCGGCTGGAACTACGCCCACGTGGCCGTCGACGACTGCACGCGGCTCGCCTACGCCGAGGAGCTCGCGGCGAGCGCGCAGAGATGGCGGCCGGCTTCCTTACGCGCGCCCTCGCCTTCTTCGCTGGCCACGGCATCGAGACGCGGCGCCTCCTCAGTGACAACGGCAACTGCTACCGCTCGCAGGTCTTCGCAGAGGCGGTCGCCGAGCAGGGCCTACGCCACTGGCGAACGCAGCCCTACCGGCCGCAGACCAACGGCAAGGCCGAGGCCTTCGTGAAGATCCTGTAGAACGGCTGGGCCTACACGCGGCCCTACGGCTCAAGCGCCGAACGGATCGACGCTCTGCCCGGCTTCTTCAGCTACTACAATGGCTACCGACCGCATGGCGGCTTGGACGGTGACACACCGCTCGGCAGGCTCACTGCGTCAACAACCTCGTGATGCAGAACACGCTCCCCGCGGCCACGAGCAGGCTTGCGGTCAGTGCCGAGGCGTGACATTCTTGTTCCGTACAGTGATACCAGATTTCGTCTAGCGGAATGGAGCCGGGATGAACACCCTGTCAGCCCTGAGCATGGCCTACCTCGTCCCCGTAGTAGTGCTGGACGACGCCGCTGACGCGGATGCGCTCGCGGCCGCCCTGGTCGCCGGCGGCCTGCCGGTCGCCGAGGTGACCTTCCGTACGGCCGCAGCTCAGGACTCGATCCGGGCGATGTCGGCGCGCGGCGACATCCTGGTCGGCGCCGGCACCGTGCTGACCGTCGAGCAGGTGGACCAGGCCGTCGCCGCAGGTGCCAGCTACGTCGTCTCGCCGGGTCTGAGCCGCGCCGTGGTCGAGCGCTGCCGCGAGCACGGCGTCCTCGCCCTGCCCGGCGCGGTCACCGCGACCGAGATCCAGGCGGCCCTCGAACTGGGCCTGACCACGGTGAAGTTCTTCCCCGCGGGAACCTCGGGTGGTGCCGCTGCGATCGCCGCGCTCACGGCGCCGTTCGACGGCGTGACCTTCGTGCCCACTGGTGGGATCGGTCCGAAGAACCTGCACGAGTACCTGAGCATCCCGTCGGTCGTCGCCGTGGGCGGTTCGTGGATGGTCCCGCGTGAGCGCGTCAAGGCCGGCGACTTCGCTGGCATCACAGCGCTCACGGCCGAGGCGGTCGCCCTCGTAGTTCGGGGTTGACCAAGCTGGCGCCCACCACGATCCTCCCGACCAGACCGGACGAAGGAGCCTGACCATGGCCGACCTGACGATTCGCCCCGCCGCCGAGTGCCGCTACGACGCGGTCTCCTTGGGCGAGGTCATGCTGCGACTGGACCCAGGGGAGGGGCGCATTCGCACCGCCCGCTCCTTCCGCGCCTGGGAGGGCGGCGGTGAGTACAACGTGACCCGCGGCCTGCGCCGGGCCTTCGGCCTGCGCGGCGCGATCGTGACCGCCCTGGCAGACAACGAGGTCGGCCGGCTCGTCGAGGACTTCATCCTCACCGGCGGGTTGGACACCCAGTTCATCCGCTGGGTGCCCTACGACGGCATCGGCCGCGGCGTGCGCAACGGGCTCAACTTCACCGAGCGGGGTTTCGGAGTGCGCGGCGCAGTCGGTGTCTCCGACCGAGGCCACACCGCCGCCTCGCAGCTCAAGCCAGGCGACATCGACTGGGACCGCCTGTTCGGCGACCTCGGGGTGCGCTGGTTGCACACGGGTGGCATCTTCGCCGCACTCAGCGAGACGGCTGCGGAGACGGTGATCGAGGCGGTCACGGCTGCCAAGAAGCACGGCACTGTCGTCTCGTACGACCTCAACTACCGGCCGAGCCTCTGGAAGGCCATCGGCGGCCAGGCGAAGGCCCAGCAGGTCAACCGCGAGATCGCGAAGCACATCGACGTGATGATCGGCAATGAGGAGGACTTCACCGCGAGCCTCGGTTTCGAGGTCGAGGGTGTGGACGAGAGCCTGTCCACCCTCGAGGTGGACAATTTCGCCGCCATGATCGAGAAGGCCGCCGCCGCGTACCCAAACTTCGCGGTCATCGGTACCACGATGCGCACCGTCCACAGCGCCACCGTGAACGACTGGGGCGCCATCGCCTGGTCCCGTGAGACCGGCGTAGTGCAGGCCACGCACCGCGAGCGCCTGGAGATCATGGACCGGGTCGGCGGCGGTGACTCGTTCGCCTCAGGGCTCATCTACGGGCTCCTCGACGGGCGGCCGCTGCAGACGGCGGTCGAGTACGGCGCCGCGCACGGCGCGCTGGCGATGACGACGCCCGGGGACACCACGATGGTCACCACAGCCGAGGTACTCAAGCTCGCCGGCGGCGGCAGCGCGCGCGTCGACCGCTGATCCCGGTGGGTCCCGCCGTCGGCCCCGCACCACTGACCAGCCCGCCGCAGGCGACGTTGTCCATGTAGGTCGCCGGGTTCATCCCGGCAAGGACTGGAGCTCGACGAGTTCGATACCGCGGTCCGCTGCGTGGTCGACTTCGCCGGCGGTCATTGGCGATGAGGCGCACGCATAGGGCTGCGAGCCCGGCGGTGTTAGAAGTGCCCGCGGTCCGCCCAGACCCCGGAGGTCGCCGCACGGCGGTCCAGCCGGTGACTCAGCGCGGAGCGGGAGCGTCATCGCCGCGAGCGCGAGCGGCCACCGAACAGCGCGCGGCGTGTACGTGACGGCGGTGTCATACCGTCGTCGGGTCTTCTCGATGATCAAGTTGATGGCCTCCGCTCCGCCGTTGCTCACGCCGCGAGTGCGAAGTAGGCCAGGGGCTGGGGGCGCCAGGCGCACAAGATGTGTCCCAGGCTCGATCTCGGGACCGGGTAGGTGTGAAACGTGGCGATGACCTGCTCGCGATCGCCCGTCCGGCCGCCGGTGCGGGCGCCTGATCGATCAAAGTACAGCCGCCGCAAGTACAGCCGCTGCTAGCAGTGCCAGGCCAGGGCCGTCTCCCGTTCGGATCGCCCGCGTCCAGCCCCGACCTCACCACTCCGTAGTGGAGAGCCACTTTGTGGTGGGAAGACGCCGTATCGGGCTCGGCGCCCGAAACGTCGCCTTCGCCCTGGAGCCGAGGGCGTCGCATCCCGTCGATGCGCCGGACATGACGCCACGGCTTCTCGACCACCAGTTCGCACGACGGGCCCTTGGTGCCGCGCTGTTGCTCGCGGCACAGCGCGGATGCCACCGACGAATGCGCTGTGCACCTTCTCAAAGATTGGCTGACGTCCCTCAGGGAGCCCCCAGCCCCGCGGAAACTTCGGCACCCGCTTTCGCCACGAGCGGTCCAATCACGTCGACCGAAGCCGCTGCTGGATCACTACGCAACTGGGTCACGCTCACTGCTGCAGTCACGTGGCCTGTGTGGTCTCGCACTGCCGCACCGACGCAGAAGACGCCCTTCTCGTTCTCCTCGTCATCGATCGCCCAGCCCCTCTCTCGCACTTCGTCTAGATTTGCCAGAAGCGCCTCGATCGATGTCAGGGTGTTGGGCGTGCAGCGGGGCAATCCCGTACGTTCGGCGAGAGCTTCGACATAGTCCCGGGGCATAAGTGAAAGATAGGCCTTTCCGATCGACGTGCAATGAAGCGGGATGGCCGTACCGACTCTCGAGGCCATGCGGTAAGGCTTGCTCGGCTCTAGTTTGCGCACGTAGATCGCCTCGTCTCCGGACAACACAGCCAGATGCACTGTCGCGCCCGTTGATTGCTGAAGCCTACCGAGGGTCGCGTCCGCACCGACGAACGCGTCGAGTCGTCCGACAACGCGGCCGGCGAGCGCGATGAGCCGCGGGCCGGGCACGTAGTACCCCGAACCGTCGACCGTGGCGAAGACTTCCCGCACCATCGTCTGCAGAATACGGTGGACGGTCGATTTGGCTAGCCCACTCGAGGTCGCGATGTCGCTGAGGCGACGGTGCATGACAAGAGCATCGAGCACCGCGAGAACCTTCCCGCTTGCATTTCCAGATTGCGAGGATTTCACGAGACTCTTCTGCATCTGATCAGCACTGCGTTTCCTGAACCGTGATTCTGTCGTACCGATACCGCTTGTTGTCATGGAGGTGTCGCGTACTTCGTCAAGTGCACAGTACACGATTGCGGGGGGGAGCGCTCGGGGTTGTACCTCGGTACGCCAGGGCCAGCGGCATCACGAGCGGTTCACTGCTGAACGTTGGGCCGCGAGCTTCTTGTCCGAGTGGGACCTCACCAGCGTGGCGTCCAGGTCCACGATCAGTGGGTTGCCCGCGTCTGCGCCGTGATCGCGAGCATGGTCTCCGGCCAGCGGCCACGCCCGTCTGCGTACCGGCGCGCGGGCGGTGTTGATCCCCGTCAACGCAGCGGTCGCGTCCGCAGCCAGCTGCGATGGTCCGCGAGACCGTCCGATCAGAGGCCACCTCATCGACTGCCGTCGCCCTACGCTACGGGGCCAACGCCTCGGCCAGCTCGCGCCCGAAGCCCGCCGCCGTCACGGTCCGCCGGCGCAATACGCCTGCTGCGAGACCGACTCATGGACGACGAAGCTTCGGCTTTCGCCGTGCGGCGCGAACCGTCCTCGGCGTCGTCCGCCTGGGTGTGGGCAAGTTGGATCCGCCCCGTTGTCGGCGCGGGCGAACGCGGCACTTGACCACGCGCGAAATGTGGTCCAAACTGGGAACCAGATGGAACGGCGTTCCACTAGACAGAATTGGTCCATGTGAGGAGGGTCCATGTGAGCCATAGTGTCGTGGTGTCACCCGAAGAACTACGGTCGTGGGCGGAGGCACTCCTGTGCATCCTGGGAACGCCGCAAGATGGCGCTGCCGTCGTTGCGGGATCGCTCGTCGAATCCGACCTCCGTGGGCACGACTCGCACGGCGTTCGTCGGTTGGTTCCGTACGCACAGTTGATCAAGACCGGAAGGCTTGATCCGGCCGCCGTTCCCTTGGTGATCGAGGAGAGTCGACCCTCCGCCGTCGTTGTGGACGGCGCAAACGCATTCGGTCAGCTCACCGCGCGACTCGCAGCCGATGCGGTCGCTGACCGGGCGGCCAAGACGGGCGCCGCCGTCGCGGTGTTGCGCCGCTGCCAGCACATCGGTCGCCTCGGCGAGTACGTCGAACGCATCGCCGAGAGGGGGCTCGCCGGCTATGCCTTCGCCAATGCGGATTCCACTGTAGCGCCATGGGGTGGACGGGACCGCCTCCTTGGCACGAATCCACTGGCGTGGGCCGCGCCCGTCGCTGCCGGTACGGCGCCGCTCGTCGTGGACTTCGCCACCTCAGCGACCGCCGAGGGGAAACTCGCGGTCTCTCGCGGCCGTGGGCAGAGCATTCCCGAGGGGCTCATCCTCGACGCCGAGGGGAAGCCGAGCACCAATCCCGACGACTTCTACGCAGGAGGAGCGCTGCTGCCGTTTGGGGGGCACAAGGGCTATGGCCTAGGTCTCATGGCGGATGTGCTCGCCGGGCTCATGACCGGCACGGGATCGGCAAGTTCACGTGGCTATGACGGAACATTTGGCACCATCTTCGTCGCCTTCGAGGTCGGCGCCTTTGTCGACCTGAGCGAGTTCACATCCGAGGTCGAGCAGCTTCGCGAACGCGTTCACGACTCGTCGCCTTCCGAGGGCTCATCCGGCGTGCTCTTTCCCGGCGAGCCGGAGTGGCTCACGCGCCGTGACCGCCTGGCCGGCGGCATTCCGCTCGCTGCAGGCACCGCCGATGAACTCGACGGTCTCGCCGCAGTCCACGACCTTCCGCCCCTCAACCGAACCAGACGGGAGAACTAGCAATGTGAATCGACGGTTTCGCCGCAGTCCACGACCCTCCGCCCCTCAACCGAACCAGACGGGAGAACCAGCAATGAGAACGCCCACGAGCGGCAATGACGCCGCAGCTGCGCTGCCGAAGACCGGCCCGCGCGAACTGCGACGGGTCGTGTTCGGTTCCGTCGTCGGGACCGCGCTGGAATGGTACGACTTCTTCATTTACGGCACCGCCGCCGCCCTCGTCTTCGGAACCGTGTTCTTCCCGAAGGCCGAGGCCAGAACCGGCGTGCTATTGGCATTCGCGACCTTCGGAGTCGGCTTCCTCTTCCGTCCCCTCGGCGGCATTCTCTTCGGCCACCTCGGCGACCGGATTGGACGAAAGATGACGCTCATCGTGACGACGCTCGTGATGGGCGTGTCGACCGGCGTGATCGGCCTGCTGCCCACCTACAAGACCATCGGAGTGGCGGCGCCGATACTCCTGGTCCTCCTGCGCGTGTGCCAGGGTCTCGGCGCGGGTGCGGAGTTCGGTGGCGCCTCCACCCTGTTGGCCGAGCACGCGCCGCACCACCGCCGCGGCTTCTTCACATCCTTCGCGCAGACGGGCGTGCAGATCGGTCTGCTCACGGGAACGATCGTCTTCCTCTTCGTCTCTCAGCTGTCTGATGAGGCGCTCTTCTCCTGGGGCTGGCGGGTGCCGTTCCTCGTGAGCTTCTTGATGATCGGGGTGGCTCTCTATGTGCGTCTTCGGGTCGAGGAATCGCCGATCTTCAAGGAAATGCGGGCCACTCAAACGATCCTGAAGCTTCCGGTCCTCGACGCCATCCGGCGTTATCCGCGCAACATGGTGATCGGCATCGGTGCACATGTTGCCGACACGGCGGTGATCTACCTGTACGCGACCTTCACCGTCAACTACATCACGAAAACGCTCGGGCTCTCCCGCAGCATCGCACTGACCGGCATCGTGGTCTTCTCGATCATCGTCATTGTGCTGCAGCCGATCTACGGCGCACTGTCCGATCGGATCGGCCGGAAGCCACTCAACGTGTTCAGCGTGGTGTTCACGGCAGCCTTCGCCTTTCCGTTCTGGCTACTGGTTGATACTGGAACGCCGGCGCTCATCTGGCTGGCCCTGATCCTCGCCACCTCACTCGGCTGGGCTCCGATGATCGCTGTGCAGCCCGCGTTCTATGCCGAATTGTTCGGCGCGCGAGTGCGCTACTCGGGGTTCGCCACCTCACGTGAGGTCGGCGCGTCAATCGCAGGCTTCTCTCCACTGCTGGCGGCTTGGCTGCAGAATCAGCTCGGTGGTGAACCATGGCTGATCGCCGTGCTGATGATCGCCGTGTGCGCCATTTCCCTGGTCGCGTTCTTGCTGGCGAAGGAGGGCAAGGACATCAATATCGAGGATCTCGGGCCGACCAGGCAGGACGCGACGGGCTGACCGCAGGCAGCACGAGCACCGGGTCCCCCCGCTGTCGTGCAACCTGGGTGCTGGCGCATTCGCGCGCGGCCACACCTGGCTGTGCACAGCGCGTGCCAACGGGGCGACCCGATCCGCGCGGGGAGTGCGCGCCGTCGCGCAGCGCTCTCCCCGTGTTCAGAGAAGCGGTCGCAGAATGAGTGAAACGACGATGATGGGAGGAACGACATGGGGCAACAGGATTCCGTAGCGGTCATCACGGGCGGGGGGACCGGGATCGGCGCTGCAATCGCGTCCCGACTCGTCGGCAAGGGCACGCGCAGCGTGATCGTCAGCTACATCGGGTCTCCAGAGGACGCGGACAACACCGTGCGGCAACTCGAGGATCAGGGGGCGCAGGCCGAGGCAGTGCACGTCGACGTCCGCGACGATGAGCAGGTGCGGGAGTTCGCGGCGCGCTGTGAGGAAAGGTTTGGCCGATGCGATGCACTCATCAATTGCGCCGGAACGACCAGCTGGATCCCGTTCGCCGACCTCGACGCACTCACCGACGAGGTCTGGAACGACGTCTTGGGAGTGAACCTCCTCGGCACGTTCCGCTGTGCGAGAGCGTTCGCGCCGATGCTGCGCGCGAGCGAGGGCGCAATCGTCAACATAGCTTCCATCTCGGCATACCGGGGAATCGGGTCGTCTATTCCCTACGGCGTCAGCAAGGCCGCGCTCGTGCAGCTCACCCGCTCTCTCGCCGTGACGCTCGGTCCGGAGGTCAGAGTCAATTCGGTCTCGCCCGGCACCGTGGCAACCCGCTGGCAGATCGACCGGCATGGAGAGGACGGTTTCGCCGAAATGACCGCGCGGGAGCGCGCCGTTGCGCCTCTCGCGCGAACCCTCGGCCCGGAGGATGTCGCCGACGCGGTGATCGGACTGCTCGGAGCCAAGGGCGTAACGGGCGTCGACGTGATCGTCGACGCCGGCAAGCACCTGATGTACTGAGCCGCATCCAGCAAGGCTCTAGAGTGATCCGGAAGGAGGTCACGCGGAAACCTCGCAGTCCGGAAATGCAAGCGAGAAGGTTCTCACGGTGCTCGAGGCTCTCGTCACGCACCGTCGCCTCGGCGGCGTCGCGGCGTCGACTGGACTGGCCAAGTCGACCGTCAACCGTATTCTGCAGACGATGGTGCGGGAAGACTTCGCGACGGTCGACGATTCGGGGGGCTACCTTCCCGGCCCGCGCCTCATCGGGCTGGCCTGATGATGGGGATCGCGCAGCCGTGCGGCCCAACGGCGGGGGGTTCAGCGAACAGTCGCCCGGAGATGGCCGTCATCGCCACGGTGAGCAGATCGAGCAGTTCGTCCAGGGTCGCGATCGTCTCGGCTGCGTGTCCAGGACGTCTCGCGCGTCTCTTCCTGCCGCAAAATGGGCGGCGTGGGTAGTCCAAGACCGTCGGTGATGCCATTGATGTCGCATGATGGCCCTGGGACGATCAAGGAAGAGCATGCTCGTCGCAACGTTCGGACCGAGCACGGGGTGGGCTGGGAACACAATCACTCGCGAGGGTGAGGCCTTCATCCTTGAGGAGCACGGCCGATCTCGGCCCAGGACGTGATGCAGTACGACCGCCAGGGGCATCTCGTGTGGGCGGACCAAGCGTTGCGAGCGCAGGTGCATCACTTGGCCGCTGAGCAGTCGCAGTCGTCGAGCGCGTCGGCCGGCGGCGGCCGGACCTACGCGACCCGGCGATCGGCGAGATGACCGCCGAAGCTAACTACTCCAGTGCTGATTCGAGGAGGAACGAGATGGGTATGCGCTTCGCCCTCGTCGGGACCGGCTATTGGGCCCGCGAGACACATGCGACAGCACTGGCCGCGCACCCCGATGCCAACCTGGTCGGAGTGTGGGGACGCTCGTTCGCCCGCGCCGCTGACCTGGCCGAAGCCTTCGGAGCGCGGCCCTATGAACGCGTCGACGACATGTTTGCCGATGTCGATGCTGTGGCCTTCGCGGTGCCACCGAATGTTCAGGCCGACCTCGCTGTCCGGGCCGCGATGCGTGGTTGCCATCTGCTACTGGACAAGCCGGTGGCCTTCACTACCGAGGCAGCCGACCGGATCGTCGAGGCTGTGGACGGTGCCGGTGTCCGTTCGCTGGTCTTCTTCACCAGTAGATTCACTGCGAATCAGGCAGACTGGTTGACCGACGTCCAGCAGGAGCCCGCCTGGAACTCCGGCTACGTTCGCATGTACGTCTCGATCTTCGAGTCCGGCAATCCCTACGGTGAATCCGAGTGGCGCCGTTCACGCGGGGCCTTGTGGGACATAGGCCCGCACGCCCTGTCCATCCTGGTTCCGGCGCTCGGACCGGTGACCCACGTCATCGCCGATCATGGTCTGGGCGACACG
>Ga0209538_1000437_pt1 | contig 24485 bp, 22 predicted proteins | sample BarGraNGADG00211_2_FD_184492 | JGI IMG/M metagenome (GOLD analysis project Ga0209538, IMG submission 184492) | Arctic peat soil microbial communities from Barrow, Alaska - Barrow Graham LP Ref core NGADG0004-211 (SPAdes) (version 2) | ecosystem: Environmental > Terrestrial > Soil > Wetlands >... | reverse complement strand
GTTCGAAGAAGTTGTAGGCCATGTCGTCTCCCTTGACTCGTATTGCTCTAACAATTGTTCTAGCAATACAAGCGGTACTCCTGCGCTCAGAAGACGGTATTATGTAGGGGGTTTATGCAACAGGCTCTTAACTTAGAGAAGAACACTCACACCCATTTACTTACAATCGGCCATCCGTAGTTGTGCCCGTCCTGGATGATGTTTATCTCGTCCGGGGGGATGTTGTCGCCCAGGTTGTCGCGTCCGTTCTCGGTCGCCCAGACCTGGTTCGTGGTCGGGTGCACCGCCATGAACACCGAGTTGCGCAGGCCCGAGGCGAAGGTGCGAAGCCCGCTGCCGTCAGCGTTGACGATCCGGATGGAGGCGCGGCGCGGGTCCGTCTCGACGCCGACGTTCTGAGAAGAGCCGATTGAGATGAGGAGTTGGCCCTCGTTGGGCGGGGGCGCGAAAATCAACGTCCGCGTGACGTGCTCACCGTCGGGCGGGAGGTCGATTATCTTGCGGCGGTTGGTCGCCTGCATGGACGTCGGGTCGTAATCGTAGAGTGCGACGGCGTCTGTCTCCGCCACATAGAGTTTGGTCGGGTCGGTCGGCATGAACGCGAGCCCGTGCGGGTAGTTGAGGCCTCCGACCACCGTAACCTGGGAATCGGCGACCCCGTTGTTGTCCTTGTCAGGGAGCGCGATGACCTTCCCCGCGCTCGGGCAACTGACGAGCAGGTTGCCGGCTGAATCGAAGAGAAGGACGCGCGGGCCCGGCAGGTTCTGTGCGAAATAGGAGATGGAGAATCCGTTTGGGACGGTGAGGGGCAAACCGGTGGAGTTCTGGCCCGGCGCGAGTGCCTGCGGCGAACTCGATGGCGCCGAAGCGGGCTTCTTTGCCGGTGTCTTGCCACCACCGCATGACGCTGCAGACAGCGCCAGTCCAGCCGCGAGCATGACACAAACGACCGGGACAGTAAGCCTTTTCATCTGAAATCACCCAGGGGTCGATTTCAACGGGAAGCAGAGCTATCCTGCGGTGACTAAACTTTTTGGGGTCTGACCCCAAGAAGTTTAGCTATTCTGTTTTCGCGAACCGGTCGTCTCGGCGGCTGTCCTTGGAGACGTCCGCGGTAACGCCCTGCTCCTCGAGGTCGCGCTGCTCCTGCTTGCCGTGTGCGCGCTCGGCCTTGTAGCGGTGCTTGAGCTCGGAGAGCCAGTACTTGTTGCGGCTCTTCCACTTCATCAGGGTGCGGTGGCCGTAGATCCTGATGGCCATGTCACGCCATCTGAAGGCCATGCCCAGCTTCCAGCACTGAGCGATCGAGTAGAACCTGCGGGTCGCTTTGATCCCCGCTTCCTTCTGGAGCTGGAACGGCGTCATCTTGCTCGGGCGGAACACCACGTGCTGGCCGCTGAACTTGGTCCAGTCGTTGACGAATATCCGTCCCTCCCGGCACATCTCATCATACGTCTCCGACCCCGGTATGGGGGTGAGTATCATGAACTGGACGGTGTCGATGCCGGTCCTCTTGGAGAATCGCACGGTCTCGCGGATGCTCTCTTTGTCATCTTCGTCGGAGCCCATCACGAACATGCCGTGGACCTTGATCTTGTGCTTGTGTATGACCTCGACCGCCGTCTCGATATCCGCAACGGTCTGTGCTTTCCTGAAAGCCTTGAGCGTCTCGGGGTTGGACGACTCGAGCCCGAGGTATAGGAACAGGCAGCCGGTGTCCTCCATGAGCTGCATAAGCTCTTCGTCGTGGACGACATCGACGCGAGCCTGCGCCGTCCAGCGTGGCGTGATGCCCTTCTCTTTCATACACCGGAGCAGCTCCTTGGTGTGGTCGGGCGCGGCGGTGAAGTTGTCGTCGTAGAAAAAATAGATGGCCTTGGGGTACCTTTCGTACAGCGACTCGAGCTCCGCCATCACATCGTCCGTGTCGCGGAAGCGATACCGGCGGCCGAACAGAGAAGTCACCGTGCAGAACTTGCAGTTGAAGGGGCAACCGCGAGAGGTCATTATCGGGATGATGGCACGCTTCTCGAAACCCTGTATCAAGGAGAGCTTTGGCCAGGGCAGCGAAGAGAGGTCGCCGATCCACTCGCGGTCCGTATTGTGCCTGACCTCCCCGTCCTCAGTGTAAGAGAGTCCCGCGATGTCGCTGAGCGAGCCGCCCTGCCCGTTGAGGGACCGGATGAGCTCGATCAGCGCTTCCTCGCCTTCCCCTCGCACCACGAAATCCGCGCCATGCTCGAGCGCTTCATCCGGCAGAAAAGTGACATGGGGGCCTCCCATGACAACCGGCACGTCATTCATCTTCTTGATGCGCTGGACGAGGTCGTACGCGGCCGGCGCTGTTGAGGTTATTGTCGATATCCCTACGAGGTCGGCTTTCGCTACTTCTTCCCAGTCGATCCTGGCGCATTCCTGGAAATAGATCTTAACGGAGGCGCCCAACTGCTCCTCGAGTACGGCGCCCAGAAGTGGAAGCCCCAGTCTGGGCAGCTTGTAACGCGAGAAGACATGAAAGCCCCACGCCTTCGGCTCTATCAGGACGACGTTCTTGATCTCATGCGGCGGCGTCGTTGCTTCGAGCGACTCATTGGTATTCATCGAGCACCATCACCTTCATTCCCTTCACCTGCGCCAACCCGGCGTCGCTCGTAATGAACGCCGTCGCGCCTGACTCCAGCGCGGCCGCCAGAAGCAGGCTCTCCGTCGGACCGGTATTCTCGGTGGCCCTTATCTCTGCCGCGCGTGAGGCGATGCCGGGTCCGACCGACACCGTCTCCAGATTCGGCATCTCGTGTATCAATACGCGGTACAGGTCCGCGAGGTCGTCGTCGCCAGCCTGCAGGGGGCGCACCATCAGCTCCGTGAGGCTGATAGACGAGAGCACGCCACGGCAGGCGCCTCTCTGGATCTCGCCGAGCACGGTCGCGCTGAGCTCCGACTGCTCCCCGCCCTGGAAATGGCGGATGAACACTCCCGTGTCCAGCCCGACGACCTTGTGGTCACCCATGTCCTTTTTGAGCTTCTTGGATTTCACGTGTCGCGCTCCTCCTTGAGGTACTTGCTGACCTCGACGTCACCCCAGACCTCCGACCCGAGCCCTCTCATGAACTCCACGAAGTCCGCGGGCCTCGCCAGAAGCGCAACGACCCCGTCCCCCCGGTAGTCGAAGATGAGCTTGTCGCCGGCATGGATGCCGAGGACGTCTCTCGCTTTCTTGGGGATTACGACCTGGAACTTGGAGCTGACTTTTGCCGTGTCCAACCTGCTACCGCCTTTTTTTCGCGTGTTCTGGCAGGCTAGCACTCGTAAGACGACATGTCAATAAGTAATACGAATTACACATTTGCTTTGCTTCAGGTCATTTCGTAAGTGGGCAGGGTTATGCCAGGATCAGCGCATTCATAAGGTATTACGGGACTTTTCCGCGGTTGGATTCACTGAACTTTTGGGGTTTAGTCTTACTTGTTGAGGTCGTGGCCTGCTTTTGAGAGCGCGGGGTAGAGCCTGCGGTAGTTCGCGTACAGCCTGTCGTACTCATTGGCGCGCGCTGTGTCGGGCATGAATGCGTTCCGCACCTTCACGACTTTCTTGATCTCCTTGTAGTCCTCGAATATCCCGAGGGCGACGGCGACCGCCATCGCGCAGCCGAGCGCGCCGGCCTCCTGCGGGTTGTCCACCGCCTCCACGCGCCGCGAGGTGACGTCGGCGATTATCTGCATCCACAGATCGCTCTTCGCGCCGCCGCCGATCGCCCGCAGCGAACGGGCGGGGAATCCGGCCTTCGCCACTTCGTCGATCATCCAGCGCAGGTTGTAAGCCACGCCCTCATAGATAGCCCTCAGCATGTGCTCGCGCTCGTGCTCGAGCGACAGGTTGATGAACGCCCCACGGAGGGTCGTGTCGGCCACCGGGGCACGCTCCCCGAAGAGCCATGGCATGAACAGCAGGCGCCTCGAGCCGGGCGGGATCTCGGCGGCCATTTCGTCCAGCACCTTGAATATAGCCATCTCGTCGCCGCCGGCCTTCTCTTTCTCAGCCGGGAAGGCGAGGTTGTCGGCGAACCACTTGAGGCACAGTCCCGCGGTCTCCGACTCACCGAGCATGATGTACATCGAGGGGTCGGGGGAGGCGACCGAGACGATGCCGTTCTTCGGCAGGTTCTTCGCTTTGGCGACTGATAGGCAGAGCCAGGACGACGTGCCCAGGTATACGTGGGCGTCCCCGTTCTCGAGCGCTCCGGAGCCGGTCGCGGCCGCGGGGATGTCCGCCATGCCGGCGATGATGGGAGTATTTTCGGGCAGGCCGGTGAACCGGGACCCTTCCTCGGTCAGCCCGCCGACCACGTCGATGCTCCGTCTGATGGGAGGCATCTTCTCGAGGTCAACCCCTGTCACGCGCGCCAGAAGACTCGACCACTCACGCTCCCTGGTGAGAAGCCCAGTGCCCCCCGCCCCGGTGTGGTCCATCGACATCTGTCCGGTAGCGCGGGCTACGAGGTAACCGGTGACGTCCAGGAAAGCGGCGGTCTCTCTAAAGACGTCGGGCTCGTTCTGCTTGAGCCAGGCGAGCTTGCAGACAACGTCCTTGCCCGTCGGCAGCGCGCCGGCGACGAGCGAGAAGATGCGCTTGCCGCCCAGGCGCCTGATGAGCCGCGCAGCCTGTGCGTCGGCGCGGCTGTCCAGCCAGATGATGGCCGGGCGAAGCAGCTTGCCGGCGGCATCGACCGGCACCACGCCGATCATCTGCCCTGCGAAGCCCATGCCCTTGACGTCGGCAGGGTCGGCGCCACTGTCGGCAAGGACCTGGCGTGTGTTGGCAGCCACGGCCTGCCACCAGTCCTTCGGGTCCTGCTCCGCCCGGTGCGGCTGCGGGTATCTCACCTCGTAGGGCTCGAAAGCCGAGGCGAGGATGTTGCCCTCAGTGTCGGCGAGGACAGCCTTGCTGCCCCCGGTGCCGACATCGTGGCCAATCAGGAGATCCGGCATCGCTTTTCCTTATGCACCACCAGGGTCAGGGGCCGGTGGTGAGTCTAGATCTTGAAGTCGATGGTCTCGACTTTGCCGTCCTTGTCGATGTGGTCGATGAAGATCGGGACTTCGTCGCCCATCCCCGTGCCCTTGATGACCTGGCCTGCCAGCTCGATCATCTCGGTCGGCGAGACCCCGCCCTCCGGCGGGAACACGCCTTTGGAGGTCACCTTCCCCTGCGCCATCATGATGGCGCCGAGAGCGGCGGGGATGCCGGTGCCTTCGCCCGCGCCCGCGCCCTGGGAGTACATCGAGAACACGAAGGTGTGCGCGTCGCCGTCCTTGATCCCCTTCACCTCGACCTTGAGGCATCCGCTCGGCTCGGTGAGCCCCGCTTTCTTGATGAACCCGGGGCGCCTCGAGATTATGTAAGCGACCTCGAACTCGATGGGGATCACCTCTGCGCCCTGGACGATGATGGGCTCCTCGGTCGCCAGGCCGAGCGCCACCGAGTCCATTGTCAGCTGGAAATAATCGAGCGGGAAGACGATGCCCATGTTGGTGACTTTCTTGATGCCCTTGAAGTACTTCGGCATCGTGATGGTCTCGGGGTGCGGGTAGGGATAGACGGGGTATTCGCCTATGTTCTTGAACTCGGTGGTGGCCCAGTGCTCGCGCCCGCTGTCCTCCAGCATGCGGACCTTGATGAACTCGCCGTCCACGAAGAGCGGGATGTCGCTCGTCATCGCGTGGATACGGTGCTTGATGACGGCGCCTCCCTCCGAGGGCTCGCCGCCGTGGGCGTGGTAGATGTTAACCTCCTCCACCTGGTCGAGCATCGTATCAACGCAGAACTTGGCCAGCACGTTAGCCATCCCCGGCGAGTTGCCCATGCCGATGAGGGCGCCTATGCCCGCCGCGCGCGCATCGCCGTCCAGGTCGAGCATCCTCTCGGTGGCGTCCAGGTCGTCGCACACGTCCACGTAATTGATGCCAGCCTCGATCGCCGCCATGAGGATGGGTGGCCCGAAGCGATAGAACGGGCCGATACAGTTGAGCACGACGTCCGAGCCGGCCATGGCAGACTTGAGGCTCTCGGGGTCTTCGGCGTCGACCTGGAGCGCGGACACCTTGGGCCCAAGCGACGCCGCGAACTCACAGGCGGTCTCGTAGCGGTTCTCGGCGATGGTTATCTCGTCGAAGAAGCCGGACGAAACAAGGGTGCGCGCCGCGACGCTCCCGATGCCGCCGCAGCCGCCCAGCACAGTTACCTTTGACACGGTGCACCTCCATCGGATTTCAGTACCTCAAAGGCAATAGTATCAAAAGGCGACTGAGTCAAGACCCGGACCGGCGCCTCATCTCATCCATTATCTCGCTGTGCTTCGAGATAATGGCGAAGGTGGCCATGCCCAGAAACACCAGCCCCAGGATTATCAGAGGAAGCTTGTCGTACGCGACGCCGAGCGCGGTGAACGCGAACCCGGCGATGATGTCGATGCTTATGAGAGTCAGCCAGAATCCCGCGCCTAGCACACGCGCTCCTCAGAGGTAGACGGAAAGGTGGACGGTGCCTGACCTCTCTATTTGCAGAAGCCCTCGAATATCCTGACTGCTTCGACCGCGTCGCGCCCGAGCGCGTCCGCCCCCATCTTGTCGCAGAGCTCCTGGGTGGTGCAGGCGCCGCCGATGGCGACCTTCACGTTCGAGCGCAGGCCCGCGGCGTCGAGCGCCCGGACCACGTCGCCGATCGACTGCACCATCGAGGTCAGCAACACGGACAGGCCGACCGCCTGCGCGTCGTTATCGCGCACCGCCTTCACTATTTCCTCCGCGGGCACGTCGGTGCCGAGGTCTATGACTTTGAACCCCGATGAAGACAGCATGGTGCCGACCAGGTTCTTGCCGATGTCGTGGATATCGCCCTTCACCGTGCAGACCACTACGGTGCCCTTGCCGCCCGTGTCGGAAGCCTTCAGGTGCGGCTGCAGGACCTCGAGCCCTTCCTTCATCCCTTCGCCGGCCAGCACCAGGTCAGCGAGGTAGTACTCCCCCTTCTCGAACAGGTCGCCGACGCCCGCCATGCCGAGGCACATCGCCTCCAGTAGCAGCACCGGCTGATCGCCCTCATCCAGTCCTTGTTTGACCAGCGGGGCGATGGCATCCAGGTCCAGTTCGGTCATGGCCTGCTTGAGTTTGTCCAGCTGCTCTGACATCAAACCCTCCTTGACGGGCGCCACCCTGGCGGCGCGATTATCCTTCATCAAGCACAGTGCTTATCCCCGAGGTCGCGCACGAGCTCGAGGAAGTATCTCCAGTTCTCCAGTGAGACCTCCGGCGGGACCGCGTGGTCGATCGCCGGGATATAGCCCCCTGCTTCGAGCATCGGCAGCACCACGCGCATTACCTCTTCATCGATAGCCTTGCGGTCCTCGTAGAGCGCCCGCTTGTCGATGCCTCCCCAGATCACGAACTCGCTCGGCCACTCGCGCCTCACTGCCACGACGTCCATGCCGGCCTGGACCTCCCACGGGACAAGCATGTTGACGCCCGCGTCCACGAACTTCGGGACCAGCTCGAGCAGGTCGCCGTCAGTGTCAACGCATACGACCGGCACGCCCATCTCGTCCCTGGCAAAGCCTATCAGGTCGCGATAGTAGGGCGCCATGAACTCCTCGAACGCCTTCGGGCCGATCATCGGCCCGTTCTTGTAGCACATGTCCTCCCAGACATATATGGCATCGGGGCGCCTGCGCTCGGCAATCTTCTCGATGATTCCCCGCCAGAAAGACACCCAGTGCCGCGCTATCGCCTTGAGCAGGTCCGGCTGCCTCTTGTATGCGATCATCAGCGGGGTGAACCCCAGGAGGTGGCGGTGCGTCCCGAACAGCCCGTCCAGGTAGACCCACATCGGCCATTCTTCGCTCCCGGGGATGTCCAGTATCCAAAGAAACTGGTCCAGGCGTCCCTCCGACGAGGGGTCCAGGCACTCTTTGACGCGGTTCCAGCTCTCGACGTCCTTGACCGGCGCTTCGATGATCGAAGGTATCGTGCTAGCTCCGCTCGCCAGCACCTGCACGATCGAACCCGACACGTCGCGCTTGATGACGTACTCGCCCCGCTCCTCGATGACCTCATCCTCGAACGCCGGGAAAAAGCCCGGTTGGTCGCTGTCGCCGATCGGGAGCGGTAACTGTGGGTCGCAGCCGAAGTAGAGGGTCGCGCTGACGACCTCGTTGATCTCTCCAGGGAGCCCTTCCCGGTGCCATCGCTCGAAGGTCTCGTTCCAGAACCCGAGGGTCTCCATCCTGAACGGTCTGTCCGGCGGCTCGAAAGCCGCTGTCGCCAGCAGCCTTTCTCGAGGGGTCATCGCCATGCTCAGCTTCTCCTGTCGGATGTGAGCAGCATCGTCGTCTGCCCCCTCACCCCAACCCTCTCCCCGGTGGGGAGAGGGAGCATTGTCGGCGCCTTATGCGCCGGTTCCAAGGGGATAATGGCCGTATTTCTCGGTCGCCTCCATCATCCACTCGAGGCGCTCGAGCGAGATGTCGGGGTGGCTGTTGGTGGGGGCGATCATGTATCCGCCGCCGGCTCCCGCGTCGGCAATGCTCTTGCGAACGGCCTCGAAGACCTCGTCTTTGCTCGCATCGACAAGGATGTGCGTAATGTCCATGTTGCCTATGAGGCACATCCTGTCACCTACCATCTCCTTGACCTTGGCGAGCTCGACTCCCGCCGTCGGCTCGAGGGCATGCACCCCGTCGAAACCGCAGTCCGCCCACCACTCGAGAAGGTCGTAGACTCGGCCGCACGAGTGCACGATTATTTTCATGCCCAGCTTGTGCGCGGTCTCGGTGATGCGGCAGAACGAGTCGTTGTAGAGCTCCTTCATGAGCTTCGGGTTGATCATCGGGCCCGAGCGGAACGCCTGGTCGTCGGTGTAGACCGCGCCTGGCACACCCGCGTCCGCCCATGCTTCGAGCATCATGCAGAAGTGGTCCTCGTAGAACTTGATGACCCGCTCGAGGAAGGGGCGCTCGCGCCGCAGCGCCACCGAGAACCGCTCGAACCCCATCGGCTGCCAGGTGTTCTCGAAGAGCCCGAACAGGAAGCCGGCCATCACGAATATCTGGTCGCCCATGTCGCGCTGGATGGCTTTGAACGCCCGGTTGGTGCGCTCGGGCCAGGCCAGGATCGCACGCTTGTCCCACGCGTACCAGTCGTCCGGGCTCTTGATGAGGCCTTCGCGGTACATCGGGGTCCCCATGTTCCCCTCTTTGTCGAAGACGACGTCATAGGCGCGCCCGTAGATGTCGGTGGCCGTCATCGAATCCTGGAAGCGCCAGATGGGGACGTGCATCACCCACGTCGAGTCGTAGCCGAGCTTCACTGAGGCGGCAGTCCGGTCGTGAGAGAACTTATCCATCTCACGGTCCATGACGTGCGTCCAGTTGATGAGCGGCGCCAGCTTGTCGATCGCCATCGCCGTGTACTTGTTCGAGAACAGGAACCCGAGGGGGATGGGCTTCTTCTCGATGATCTTGTAGATGTTCGCGTACTCTTCCATCACGTCGAAGGTGGGGACGCGATCGGGCTCTCGCAGTTCGAGAGCGGCAGTCACGCGCTCTAGTGAGGTCATGCTTGCGGACATGCTGCACCACGCCCTTTCGCTGGATTGCTTACAGTGCACAGTTAATCACGTATGGATGGTACGGCGATAGTGGCCGGGCATCGGGGCGGGTGATGCGCTAGAGGAAGGATGCTCTCACCTTTGTGACCATGATGCCGCTGGAGCGGGTGCTCTTGGACAGCCTCGGCGCCAGCAGTAGTAACTCCTGGAAATCCGCTGACTGGTTTTCTGTCTGGATGACGAAGGAGTAGTGCGCGGCCTTTCCGCTGACCGACTTCGTGACTTTGAGCTCCTTGCCGCCTGCGATGACCCTCAACGCCGAAGTCGGGGGCTTGGCGAGCGAGGCATCGATGTCCACCGTGATGGGCTCAGCCCCTGCCTTGACAGGCACTTTTATCGTCGAGACGGTGTCACTATACTTCTGCTGGCGCAGCAATGCAGGATCTTCGAGTAATGATGCCGCCAGTCCACGGACCCAGACGCCATCTACCAGGTTCTTCCCGTAACCCGCCCTGATGTCTTCAGCCGTGAACTCGACCGAGCGGGCCACGGTCCCGTCAATGGCTCCCGAGGGGGAGACGTCGTAGAAGTCGACGATCATGCCGCCCTGGCTGCCGGGGCTCCAGGTGCGGCCCGTCCACGAGGTCGGCGCGGATTGTTTGGTCTCCCTGATTCCTCGCCACATGAAAGAGAAATTTGTCCCCGTCGCCATGAACCTAACCCACGGCACATACTGGTAGAGCGACTGCTTGCCCCTCAGGGTCATCATCACGAGCCTCTTGCCCTGCGAGGCGGACCTGGCCGCCATTGCCTGGAGCTGACGCGGGTCGCTGCATGACTGGAGCCAGTAGCAGTCCTTGTTGTAGCTATATCTCAGCGGCACCGCGAACATGTTCGCGACCATCGGGTCAGGTGTAATCACCCGCGCATCCGGGGTGATGCTGGCGATGTAGTCGAACTCAGCTCTGGTGTTGGCGAAGACCGTGTCCCGAAGGACAAACCGGCTCGTGGGAGCGAAAGAGATGAGGATCACGACGACAACCGCCACAGCCGCACCCCTCCACCGTCTGTTCTTTGCCATCCAGAACAGCCCGGCGAGGCTGCCTGCGCCCAGGAACAGCAAGGGCATGAGGTTGTCGATACTCCTCCTGAGCGACCACGGGACAAAGCCGTTGCTCGTCTGGAGGAAGAAGAAGAGGATCGACCCGATCACCGCCACCGCGAAGACGTAGGCCGAGACTTCCGGGCTGCTCCTGTACAGCAGCACACTCAGGCCGGCGATAGCAATGAAGATAAACAGCCCCCCGAGCATCCAGGTGAAGCGCACGAAGTTCGCGTTGTCACCGGTGAACACCGGATTCCAGGTGAAGCGCAGGTAGAGGTAGGCGAAGAGAAGGAGAGAGAATGCCGCCGCGAGAGCCCTCCACGGGTTGAGCGGGGACGTCCGGCCGCGAAGCACTGCAGCGGAGACGCCCCGGCCAAGGCGCCCTACCTGACTGGTGAACCACTTCCAGTTGACCAGAACTGCCGCCGCGACGATCAGGCCGATGGCAAGGTAGACGAGGTCCACCCGCGCGGTTATCCACGTGTACCCCTTGAGGCCGTCGAAAACGTCGTACAGGCGGTCATAGAAATAGTCCTTCACGAAGGCCCTGTTGTATAACAGCGCGAGGATCGTGGCGAGGTACGCGGAGTTCATCATCCAGCGGTCCATCGATTCGAACCTGCCAGCCAGCACCCTCACGGCGAAAGCGATGATGACGGCCGCCAGGAAGAGGAGGCCTTCGACTCTCGAGACAATCGCCCCGGCGATGAAGATGCCAAGGAGCAGAGGGTAGACCCGGTTTCGGTGCTTGAAGTACAGGACCAGCACCAGCAGCGCGCCCACGGCGAAGAACTGCTCGATGATCTCGGAGACGGGGATGCGGGCGAAATATATCTCGAGGCTCGCGAAACAGGCCAGAAGGGCGGCGGCGAGTCCGCCGAACGTGCCCGCAAGGCGCCTGCCGACGAGATAGAGCATCAGGACCGAGAGCACGGCGAAGAACGAGTTGACGTAGAAGGCGCCTCTCGCGCCAAATATCTTGATGAACAGTCCAATCATCGCAGGCAGCATGTGGTAGAAAGACGGCCTTATCTTTCCCGGACCGACCTTGGCGTTGAAAACCTGGAAAACGCGGGTGCCCCTCGTCAACAGGGCCGCATCCTCCGGCGCGAGCTGACGGAGTCTGGCATCGTCGATGATGATGGAGCCGGTCTGCCCGACGTGGTTGCCCACGTTGTAGTAGATGCCCGGGTCCGAGCCTGTCATCCACTCACCCGGCTGCATGAACAGGGCCGCCGACAGTGCCAACAGAAAAGCGAGTATCACGAGTTGGAGAACCTGCGGTTTTTTCCTGGGATAGAGCCTGGGTCTTCTCCATCTCCCGATTGCCCAGAAGCCAGCGCTGATGACGAGCGCCACCGGCACGATGATCCATAGCTTGAGGTAGCCCAGCTCCGCGAGGAGCAGTGCCAGGAGCGCGGTTGCAGCCGTGCTTACTACGACCATCAGGAGATATCGCTCGGTGTTGTCCAGGTCTATGGCGACTGAGGAGCCGGAATTGAGCAGGGCGAAGCCGGGGATGAATCCGAGGACCGGAACACATACTGCTATTATCAACACTCTCGTCGCGACGGCGATTGCCTTCCCCCAGTGTCAGCGTGACTGTTGCTGCGTCGTCAGATTATAGCGAAAAAGGGGGGTCGGGCACTCTTTCGCTGAATTCTTTTCAGCGGTGCCGGACATCGCACTCAACAAAAAGTGACCTGAACCCGAAAAGTCAAAGCGCCTGGAAAGGCTCGAGCGTGATCGGCTCGCCGGCCGGGACGACCAGGAACTCCTCGTCCCAGTCGCCGTCGAGCATCTTGAGGAGCATCCTGTTGGAGCCCGGGAGCTCCTCGAAGCGCAGGTTGAGGAATTCGGCCATGGCTTGGGCGAAATCGCGGTAGACATCGATGTTGTAGTTGCCGGTGTTGATCAGAGCGATGCGGGTGTAGTTGGCGTACATCACGCGGGCGACCTTGTTGGCGCGCTCCTCACCGTACTTATCGCGGATCCTGGCGTACTCCACGAGGGCGCCCTCCTGCGCTTCGACCCAGCCCTTGGTGAGGAAGTAGGTGCCCGGCTCGTCGGCCTGCATCCTCTTGTGCTCCGCGCGTGAGCCCAGGAAGAGGGCGATGCAGTCATCGATGACAGGTATGACCAGGCGGTGCGTCTCTGACAGCAGGCCGACTACCGCATACGAGCACAGCCCGTAGCCGAGGAGTATGTCGCAGTCCCCGGGGACCGCGTCAATTGCCTCCTGGAGCCGTTTCTTGAGCTCCTCGGGGTAGACGTGCAGCCCGAACTCCAGGACCGTCATGCGCTCGTCCGTGACCCCGAGGCGCTTGAGCTCCTCTGCGACCGTGGCGCATGAGATGATGTGCGGCTCGCTCATGTGGTCATTATATAGGGTCGGCAACCTTCACCCGTGTAAGGTATTCAGTCGCGCGCGCGTCTCTACGATTAACTGAATAGATGAAGGAGTGATCATCATGTCCGGACGACTCGCGGGTCGCTGGCTGTCGGCATGCGTCCTGCTCGCATTTGTGTCGGTTCTCATCGCGCCTCTCATTGCGGGCTCGCCCGCCACGGCGCAGGCCGTGGACCCCAGCCGGTACGACATCGGCTCGCCCACGCTGAGGGACATCTGGGTGGATGCCGCCCGCGGCAGCGACTCGGCGTCGGGTGATTCGCGCGCCCACGCGCTTCGCACCATCAGCGCCGCATGGGACATTGTCCCGTCGGGGGCGACGCTGTCCGGCACGGGCTATCGCATCCTGCTGGCGTCGGGCACCTACACGTCAGACGCGATACCGGGCTGGCAGGAGGGGCACCACGGCACCGGCGAGTTTATACGCAGCGGGCTCGCGGTGGCCTCGAGGTCGCGGGCGACTTTCAAGGTGAACGACGTGCTGGGGCCCGGGCGCCAGTCATCGCTCGAGCTCGAGTCCGATAGGCCCGTGGTGGCCGAGAGGCCCATGTATTTCGATTACGCCGGAAAGGAGAAGCGTGACTGGGACGGAGGGCACTGCGTCGTAGGAGCGCGCGGGGCCTGGCGACGGAATACCTGTTCGCGGAAGGGACCACGCGCCCCGGCTTCGACGAGTGGCTCACCCTGCAGAACCCGGGCGACTCCGCGATCGAGGTGCGGGCTCTGTATAGCTTCGCCGCGGGACAGGGCGCCGCTGTCGAGAAGACCTACACTGTCGCGGCGCACCACAGGCGGACCATGTTCGTGCCTGCGGAGGTCGGCGCGGACAAGGATGTGGCCGTGAAGCTGACCTCTTCCGCACAGTTTCTCGCCGAGCGGCCGATGTACTTCGACTACGCCGGCAAGTGGGACGGTGGGCACTGCCTTCTCGGCACGTCTGCGCATCCCACCTGGTATTTCGCGGAAGGGTACACCGAACCGGGGTTCGACGAGTGGCTCTGCCTGTGGAACCCGGGAGCGTCGGCTATCGATGTCGAGGTCACTTATTGCACCCAGGAAGCCGGCGCCCTCCCGGTGAAGACCGTCAGCGTGCTCGCGGGGGCCCGCCTGACGATCAAGGTGAACGACCATGCCGGGCCGGGTTACCAGTTGTCAGCGAAGCTGCGGGCGCCGTCGGGGGCAAGCTTCGTCGCCGAACGCCCGATGTACTTCGACTATTACGGCATCGACGGCGGCTCGGTCGGCTCCGGCTTGTGAAAAAGAGGGGTCAGAAAAGGAGGGGTCAGGCACTTTTTCGCCGGATTTTCAGACGGGGAGGCCGGAGCGGCGGAGCCACGCGTCCCACGGCTCGAACTCAAGGGGCTCCAGCGAATCATCCTCAAAACCGGGCTTGATAGGATACGTGCCGAACTGCTTCACAGCCGCCACCGCTGTCTGCACGTTCTCGACCGGCGTCCCGACGGGCACGAGGTTGATGAGCAGCACGAACCTCCCGTCCCCGGCACCCTCGTGGATCAACCCTTTGACAGTCCGCACTATCGCCTGGCGCGGCCCTTCCTCCAGCAGGTTCGGCCGGATGTTGAGCATCAGGCAGACCTTCTTCTCCTCCGCATAATCCCTTATCTTCTGGATGCCGACCCCCTCGTAGTCCTCGTTCCAGACGAGCAGGAAGAACGGGCGCAGCGGCTTTATAGGGTTGCCGGCCATCATCTCCATCTTGATGTCCAGTATCTCGCGCGGATCCCGGGTCTCCTTCTCTCCCCAGGAGCCGGAATCAACCACGGTTCGCATCGCCGAGTTCGTGGCCTTGATGACTTTCTGCACATACGGGAGGCAGAACTCGCGGATCATCGGCGGCGTCATGTTGGGGGCCGATGCCCAGGCGTCGGACATGACCACGATGGAAGCGTTCGTCACCTCGACCATCTTGTCGATCCAGGGGACCACTACCTCCATGCTGAGGAACTCCATCAGCCGGTGCGCGAACTCCGGTGTGCGCTTCATATCCCTGAGGAAGTTCACGTACCCTCGCACCAGCACCGCCATCGTGAACGGCGAGCAGCAGTAACACATCGGAGGCAGGCCCATGAGGTCCATGTAGCGCCGGTACGAGTCGAGCACGAACGGCATGCGCCCGCTCCGCCCCGCCACCGGCGGCTTGAGCCTGTCGAGGTCGGCCTGCTCCGCGATCAGCGGGGTGCTGGTGTCGACGTCGGGCTCGCTGTTCGGGCGCCAGATGAGCTTCTGCCCGAGCGCGTCGAGTTCGATGTTGTAGAAGTCGAACACCGGCGACCAGAAGTCCACCCCGAAGTAGTTCGCCATGTTCGCCGACGCGTCGATGAACGGCGCCGCCTCGCGGAAGAACCTGTCCGAGGTCAGGCCGTGCATCGCCATCGCGTAGGTGTAGGGTTGTAGTATCAGCGGGACGCGGTCCGGCCTGCCGTAGATGCCGGCGATCAGTCGCTCGAAGCCGTCGAGCTTACCCAGGTGCACGCCTCTGGCATATGCCGTCCCTTTGAGAAGCTTGGTGACGACTCCCACTACTTCGCCCCCGCAATCTTATCCACCAGGTTCACCGCGTCGACCGCGTCGGCGGCGTACCCGTCCGCTCCGATCTGTCTGGAGTAGTCGTCCGTGACGGCCGCGCCTCCTACGATCACCTTGACACCGCTGCGGAGGCCGGCCGCCGCGAGCGCTTCGACCACTTCGTCCATGTTTCGCATCGTCGTGGTCATGTACGCGCCGAGCCCCAGGACGAGCGGCTTGCGTTCGCGCACCGCCTCGACGAACTTGTCGGCAGGCACGTCCACCCCCAGGTCGACCACCTCGTAGCGCGAGGCGCGGAGCAGCGCCGTGACGATGTTCTTTCCGAGGTCGTGCGCGTCCCCAGCCACGGAGCCCAGCACCACAAGGCCCTTGCTCTCGCCGTCGGCACCGGTCAGGAAAGGCTCCAGCTTCTCCATCGCCGCGTTGAAAGACTCGGCGGCGAGGATCACGTCGGGGAGGAAGTACTCGCCGTCCTGCCAGAGTCGGCCCGCCTCGCGGATCCCCGCGACGGCGCCTTGCTCGAGCAACTCCAGGGGAGCGACCCCGTCGTTGATGCCGCGCTGGGCGGCGTCGCCGGCCACGTCCTCGTCGCCCTTGACAACCGCGTCTTTCAGGACTTTCGTCCAGTCAGCCATACTTTTCTCCCGCCCGTGCTGGAATGCTCTATTGATTGTACTTCATGTAATAGTGGCGCACTCCTGCGAAATGCACCACCGGGGTCAGGTCCCGGCGGTGCACGAAGTGGACAAAAAGGTGGACGGTGCCTGACCCCTACTTGTGAGCGAGGTAGTAGAGCCGGTTGAAGTCCACCTTGACGATGCCGCGCTCGGCGCGCCTCTCCATCTCAGCGCGGACCGCCCGGAAGAACGCCTCCAGGTACTCGTCGGTTATCTCGATGTCGTAGTACGCGCGCCCGATGAACCCCTGCGCCGCCCCGGTCCGGAAGATGCCGAAGGCCTCTTCGACCGTGAACTCGGTGATCTCATATTCGAGCTCGATGTAGTCCGTGGAGAAGCCGCGCTCCTCGAAGAAAGCCCGGTATGAGGCGAGGTCGGGCAGGTGCCACCACGGCTTGCGCCAGTGCGCGAAGGTCGGCTCGATCTCGGGGAGCTCGCTGACGACCGCCACGATGTCTTTGAACCACGGAGCGAAGTCCGGGGTCGAAGGGCACGACAACCCCAGTCGCCCGCCCGCCTTCAGGGCGCGGAACATGCCCTCGATGGCTTTGCCGGCGTCAACGAACCACTGCATGGTGGAGTTGCAGAAGACCACGTCGAACTCTTCGTCGTAGTCCAGGTCCTCGGCCGCGACGCGCCGGAACTCGATGTCGGGATGAGCCTCACTGGCCCGCGCGATCATTCCCTCCGAGATGTCTGTCCCGACTACCTGGCCGCCGGTGGCGTCAACCAGCAGCCGGGTGAGGTGCCCGGGTCCACAGCCGACGTCCAGCACCGACTTACCTTGCTCGAGCTTCAGCAACCCGATGAGCTTGCGCGCCGCCTGCTGCTGCACGAGGGACCTTTTTCCGTACTCGGCTGAGACACCGTCAAAAGTGTACGCGCTCAATTCAAGCGTCCTCCAGATCTTGAAACCCTGCGGACCCTCACCCCGGCCCTCTCCCACAACGGGAGAGGGAGCATTGACCCTCACCCCGGCCATCTCCCCCAGACTCTACGATAACAGTGTTTCAGTCGAACAAACTTGAGACAACCGCAGGATTCCCCGCGGGGGCATGGAATCACTGACAGTATCAGCGCGGCCGGGCAGGCAGGACAGAGCTTCGGAGGTCTCATCGTGAAGATCGCATTCATCGTGGTATTACTTGCACTTCTGGTCTGTCTCGGTCTTCTGGCGCCGGCCGCGGCGGCCGCGCCGGCGAACGGCTCGGCACGAGCCGTCAGCGTCCTGGCGCCGTTCGCAATTGAAACCGGGCACGCTCTCGGCTACGTGGCACTGTCACTCTTCGTCCTCGAGATACTGCTGGGTCTGTCCATGCGATTCACGCTCTTCAAGAAGAACTAGAAGACCATGCGATGGGTCCACCTGACCGTGGGCACACTCATTCTCATCGTTGTCATCGCCCACGTCTTGACGGTGGAAGGCTGATAGCCCGTCAAGGCCTACGGGCTGTAACCTACCACGTCGTGCCCGCCCGTCAGGTACGTCCCCTGCGTGCTCAAGTAGTTGAAGTACATCGGGCGCTCCACGATTATGTCGTCGTTCTCTGAGAGAGTCCTCACTTTGGCCGAGAAGTCGTGAGCCGCGTCGTCGCCCGCGCCCAGCTTGTCTTTCACGTTGACCGTGAAACGCGAGCCGGCGTTTACCGGGATGGTCTGCTGGTCCAGCGCACCGTTGCCGAGCATGTAGGTGATCACGACGTTGACCGCGTCGTCGCCGGGGTTCTGGATGCAGAGGTAAGGGTCGAAGTTGGGTCGGCAGGTGCCCTCGGCGAAGTAGTAGGCCCCCGCGGGGTACAGCGCTCCGATGACATCATGCCCTCCCGTTATGAACGCTCCGAGCGAGCTCACGTAGTTGAAGTACGTCGGGCGCTCCGCGATGATCCTTGTCCCGTTCAGCGTCTCGACCCTGGCTGAGAAGTCGTGCGCCGCGTCGTCGCCCGAGCCGAGGAAACTCTTCACGGTCACCGTCTGGCGCGTGTTCGCCGGCACGTCGAGGGTCTGCACCCGGGCCCTCCCGCTCCCCAGCATGTAGGTGATGCCGACGTGCGCGCTCGCCGACGTCGGGTTCTGGATGCAGATGTACGGGTCGAAGTTGGGGCGGCAGGTGCCCTCGGCGAAGAAGAATGACTTCGCGGGCGTGGCCGCCCCCACTACGTCGTGGCCGCCGGTGACCTGGATGCCCAGCGAGCTGTTGTACGAGAAGTACATCGGGCGCTCGGCGACTATGTTCGTGCGGTTCGTCGTCTGGACGAGCGCCGAGAAGTCGTGCGCCGCGTCGTCGCCTGTGCCCAGCCTGCTCTTCACGTTGAGCGTCTGGCGGGAATGCGCGCGCACCGTCACGCTCTGGTCGACAGTGTTGCCGTCACCGAGCATGTACAGCACCGTGACCTCCGCATCCGTCGCGCCGGGGTTCTGGATGCAGATGTACGGGTCGAAGTTCGGGCGGCAGGTGCCCTCCGCGAAGTAGAACCTGGGACGCGGTTGCGGCGCCCCGACCACGTCGCTGCCTCCGGTGACCTGCACTCCCATGGACGACCTGTAAGAGAAGTACATCGGGCGCTCGGCGATGATGGGGACGAGGTTGGTGCACGACACTCTCGCTGAGAAGTCGTGTGCGGCGTCGTCGCCTGTGCCCAGCCTGCTCTTCACGTTGAGCGTCTGGCGGGAATGCGCGCGCACCGTCACGCTCTGGTCGACGGTGTTGCCGTCACCCAGCATGTACACCACCGTGACGTTGGCGTCCGTCGCGCCGGGGTTCTGGATGCAGATGTACGGGTCGAAGGTCGGGCGGCAGGTGCCCTCGGCAAAGTAGAAGTCGGTCGCCTGCGCATTGAGAGTCGAGAACATCCGAGTGAAGGTAGCGGAGTCGCCGACGGCGTAGATATGGTCGGTGTCAAGGGCGTCTATGGCCCAGTACTCCACCCCGGTGGTGCTGTCCATGCTGGTCCACGTGGAACCGTCCCAGAAGAACAGCAATCCGTTGTTACCAGCTGCGTACACGTGGTTCACGTCGAGCGCGAAGACTGCTTTCAGGATCACGGTAGCCCCGATGTTCGACGGCGTCCAGGAATAGCCGTCCCAGAAAGCCAACGAGCTGCCTTCGCCCACTGCCCAGACGTAGTTCGTGTCGAGCGCGTAGACCCCCCAGTACGTATGGCCGCCGAGGGACTGGTCGGTCCAGGTGCTGCCGTTCCAGTAGAAGATGGTGCCGCTCATGCCGACCGTCCAGGCATGATTGGCATCGATCGCGCATATCGAGTTCAGTCTATTGCCGGTGCCCGGGTTCCTTGGCGCCCACGATGAGCCGTTGAAAAAGTAGACGTTCCCCCCGAGTCCGGCGGCCCAGACGTGGGTCCTGTCCAGCGCGAACACGGAGTAGATCGAGCTGCCGCCAGGAAACTGGTCGGTCCAGGAAGTCCCGTTGTAGAACCAGATCGTCCCGCTGTTCCCGCCCGCCCACACGTGCGTAGCGTCGAGCGCGGAAATCGCGTTCATGGTATGGGGTACCGTCGGCGAGGTCGCCCAGGCGCTCCCGTTGTAGTGGAATATCTTTCCGTTGGAATCAACCGCCCACAGGTCATCCGGACTCGCGGCCGAGAAGCCGCGCAGGTTCGCGCTTCCGGGAACCGTAGCGTTGCGGGCAGTATACGGATTACTCAAAACGGCCGGAGCCGGTCCGGCGAGCGCGATCGAGAGGCTCAGGGCGAGCACGGCGACGAGGGCGACCCTGGGACCGGTGAACTTCTTCAAGGGGGCCTCCTTTTACGGTGAAATCCCCTGCGACTCTTACAGCATATACAGATTCCGGTCTCCTTCAAGTAGAACGTGGCACACCCCGGTGAGGGGTCAGGCACCGTCCACTTTTCTGTCCACCCGGTGCAGGCCCGGAGCGTCAAGTTGAACTGACTCGCCCTTCGTGTACTATTAAGAGCATGAAGTACACGAACCGGCGGCGGCTCAGGAGCAGGCTTGCCGCGCCGGCCACGATCGCTTGCCTCGCCCTGACGATCGTCGCAACCCTCGTTGGCTGCAGCACGCCCAGGGTCGGTCCTGTGACCTTCAACCCGTTCAAAGGCGTTGGTCAAGTGATCGATTCCGCATACGGGATCCCGGACGGCGGCATCGCGGTGAACGACCGCGTGGTCACTTTCAAAGAGGGCAGCCTCCAAGGCATCCTCCTCCCGGTCACTCCCGAGGTCGTCAGGCGCGGCAACAAGGACCTCAAGCGCGTCGCGCTCACCATCGACGACGGCTGGAACGCGGACCCGCGGATCCTCAAGCTCCTCAAGAAATGGAAGATAAAGTTCACCGCGTTCCTCATCGGGGGGCGAGGCGTCGCCAGCTCGCAGCCGAAGTTCGTGAAGGCGATCACGGACGCGGGCGGCGAGATATGCAGCCACACCTGGTCCCACTACGTCATGCGCGGCAAGAGCGAGGACTTCGTGGTCAGCGAGCTGTGGAACGGCCAGGGCGCCGTGACCAACGTGACGCACGAGGTCCTTCCGTACGTCCGATTCTCGGGCGGCGACTACGACAAACCCGCGCTCGACTGGACCGGCCGCGAGGGCTACTGGGTCGTCAACTGGACCCTCGACACCAGGGACTCCACGCCCAACCCGACCGTCGACTCGGAGGTCAACGCGGTCATGGGCGGGCTCAGCAACGGTGCGATCATCCTCTGCCACTGGGGCGGGCATAACACGTACGAGGTCCTGTCCCGCATCATCCCCCAGATACAGAAGCGCGGCTACGAGGTGACCAGCCTCTCGCGCGTCCTGGAAGGAACCCCTTACCAGCTCAAAGGAACCGGCAGCACCGGGGGGAAGAAGAACGGCAAGTAGAGTGAGTTGCGCCAGGGGCATAAGCCCCGGCGAACCCGCTCGGACCGGCCCGGCGTGGGAGGGAACAGTTGCCTGCCGACAACTCGCAGATCGCGGCCATCTTCGACGAGGTCGCGGACCTTCTCGAGATAAGCGGAGCGAACTTCTTCCGCGTTCGCGCGTACCGCAACGCCGCTCGCGTGGTGAAAGACCTCTCCACCCCGGTGGCGGTTGTCGCCGCCAACCCTGACGAGAAACTCGAGGACCTCCCCGGCATCGGCAAGGACCTGGCCGACAAGATCGAGACCATCCTCGAGACCGGCGACCTCCCCATGAGACAGGAGCTCGAGGGCCAGATCCCGACAGGCTTGATGGACGTCATGAAGATCGCCGGCCTGGGGCCGCGCAAGGCACACACCCTTTTCCTCGAGCTGGGGGTGAAGGACCTCGACAGCCTTGGCGAGGCCGTGCGGGCCGGAACGATCCAGGGCGTGAAAGGCTTCGGTCCCAGGACGGAGGAGAACATCCTCGAGGGGATTTACGCGGTCAAGGGCATGGGCAACCGCATGCTTCGGGCCGACGCCGAGCGGCTCCTGAACTCGGTGCGCGAGCACCTCGACGCCGTGCCCGGGATCAAGGCGCTGGAGGCGGCCGGCTCGTACAGACGCCTCATGGAGACTGTCGGCGACCTCGACATCCTGGTAGCGTGTGAGGACCCGGCCGCCACGTCGCAGCGATTCATCGAGCACCCTGACGTGACGCGCGTGATAGCCCACGGTCCGACCAGGACCTCGGTCGTGATGGGCAAGGACAACCAGGTGGACATCCGCATCGTCCCTGAGGAATCGTTCGGCGCCGCCCTCCAGTATTTCACCGGCTCGCAGGCGCACAGCATCGCGCTCCGCAGCCTGGCGCTCCGCAAAGGCCTCAAGCTCAACGAGTACGGTGTCTTCCGCGAGGAGGAGAGCATCGCGGGGCGGACCGAGGAGGAAGTCTACGCGGCGCTCGGCCTTCCCTGGATACCCCCGGAGCTCCGCGAGAACCGGGGCGAGATCGGCGCGGCGTTCGAGGGCAGGCTGCCGGACCTGGTGACGCTCGAGGACATACGGGGGGACCTCCACATCCACACCGACATCACAGACGGTCGCGACACCCTGGCGGCGATGGTCGCCGAGGCGAAGCGGCGCGGGTACCTGTACATCGCGGTGACCAACCACACCAAGCGCGTGACCATGGTCGGGGGGCTCGACGACAGCGAGCTGCTCGACCACTGGCGCGAGCTCGACATCCTCGACGAGAAGACCGCGGGCATCCACGTGCTGAGGGGCGTCGAGGTCGACATCCTCAAAGACGGGAGCCTGGACATCTCGGACGAGGTGCTGGAGCAGGCTGACTTCGTGGTGGCTTCAGTCCACTACGACAGGGACATGCCCAGGCCCCGGATGACGCGCCGGATCATCCGCGCGATTGAGAACCCGGTCGTAGACGTGCTCGGCCATCCCACCGGGCGCAAGCTCAACGAGCGCCCGCCCTACAACGTGAACATGGACGAGGTCATCGCGGCAGCAGCAAGGACCGGCACCGCCCTCGAGCTCAACTCAAACCCGAAGCGCCTGGACATCGACGACCACAACTGCCGGTCCGCGCGCGAGCACGGGGTGCGGGTCGTGATCGCGACGGACGCCCACAGCGTCCGCGAGATGGACTTCATGAGATACGGCCTCAACCAGGCGCGGCGCGGGTGGCTCGAGAAGCGCGACGTCCTGAACACGGCGACCCACCGCACCCTGATGAAGAAGCTGAAGGAAAAGGCGGTCAAGGCCCTCGACCCCTGAGGCGGCCTTTCTACCGCGCTTCAACCCGCTCGCCTGGTGCGGAAGGAGACCGCGCTCACGATGAGCACTACAAGGAGCACGGCCCCCAGTGTGCCCCCCACCACTCCCAGCGCGCTCGCCATCCACTTCAAGGCGCTGTCGACCGCGTGCCATGCGCCCGACAGATCGTTCCCCCTGGACGCGAGCCGGATGATCAGGGCCATGATCCCGCCGAGTAACCCCGCCGCGAGTATGAACTCCACAAAGCCCCGCACGTCCTGCCGGCTCGGGCACAATGCCATCCCCAGCACGAAAGCCAGGATCACGTAGCCGTAGAATCCGGGGCTGCGCGCCACCTCACCCGCCCCGGAGCCAGCGGGAACGAGCAGGTGCCAGGCCAGGAAGATGAACGCCGAGATCATCGGTATCGGCGCGATCCCGATCAGGAAAGACCTGACAGGTCCGGCCCCGAAGTGCTCCACGGAACCCAGGGTCACGGTCCCGTCGCTCATGTGCCGCACCCTGAAGAGGTGGACCTCGCCGACCCGGACCCCGAGCACCAGGCAGCCGAGCAGGTGCGAGAGCTCGTGGAATATCGTTCCCGGCATCACCAGCAAGTAGTAGAAGACCGGGCGCCTGATAACCTTCCCGACGAGGTAATTGATCCCGTATGAGAAAAACGCCAGCGCCGCAAGTTCGACCGGTAGCAACAGAGCATAAACCATGGAAGCGATTCTAACTGAATGCGCGGGGGCGCGAGCCGCCAGGACTTAAGAAAAAGGACCTGACCCCGAAAAGTTAAGTGGCATTGGGGAGGCGTTGTTTCAGCTTGAGGACGGGCGCGAAGAGGTCTCCCTGGTCTTCCACCCGCTTGAGTACCTCCCAGGCCTCGAACGCGAGGACCTCAGGCCGCTTGTGTTTCCGGGCTTCCTCGAGCTCGTCCCAGGTCACCGGCGCCGATACCACCGGGCGCTCCCTGGCCCGGAGCGAATACGCGCACACGGTGGTCTTGTGGGGGTCGTTCTGGCTCCAGTCGACGAAGACCTTGCCGCCCCGCACGTCCTTCCGCATGATCGAGGTGGCCCGCTTCGGGTAGCGCTTCTCCATCTCGAGCGCGAGCGACTTCGCGAACGCTTTGGTCTCGTCAAAAGTCGTCGGCGTGTTGACGGGCACGTAGGCGTGGACGCCCTTGCCGCCCGACACCTTGGGAAACGCCTCCAGCCCCATCTCCGAGAGGATGTCACGGAGCCGCTCGGCCGCCCACGCCGAGTCGAGGACGTCGGCCGGGGGGCCGGGGTCCAGGTCGAACGCTACGAAGGTGGGCACGTTGAACTTATCGTCCCTGGACAGGAGCGTGTGAAACTCGATGGTCGCGAGGTTCGCGAGCCAGACCAGCGTAGAGACGCTCTCGACGACGCAGAAGTTGACACGCTGCCGCACGTTGCGGCTCGGCATGGTCGAGACGCTGACCCAGTCGGGGTGATAGGCGGGGCACTCCTTCTCGAAGAA
>Ga0209538_1000436_pt1 | contig 24487 bp, 21 predicted proteins | sample BarGraNGADG00211_2_FD_184492 | JGI IMG/M metagenome (GOLD analysis project Ga0209538, IMG submission 184492) | Arctic peat soil microbial communities from Barrow, Alaska - Barrow Graham LP Ref core NGADG0004-211 (SPAdes) (version 2) | ecosystem: Environmental > Terrestrial > Soil > Wetlands >... | reverse complement strand
TTTTTTATTAATAACGAGCCCCGCCATGAGCGGAAAACATTAATATATGCCTAAAAACAAAATTCAAAAGCAAGAAATCTTCCGCAACTTGAGCGAGAGAATCAAGAAGTCAAAATCCATCATCTTTGCCGGGTTTAACGCCCTGACCGTTAAGGATAACGAGAATCTGCGCGCTCAGCTTAGAAAAGAGAACAGCGAATACTATGTCGCTAAAAAGACTTTGATGAATCTGGCCTTCAAAGAGAATAAGCTGGATATCAATGTCCGTGATTTTGACGGCAAATTGGCGGCGGTCTTCTCCTACGAGGACGAAGTCGCTTCGGCCAAAATTCTTGGTAATTTCCGTAAAGAGAAAGACAAGGACACTAAAATCTTCTTCTTGGGCGGTATTTTAGAGGGTAAATTATTGTCACAGGCGGAAGTGGAAGCCTTAGCCAAGTTGCCGAGCAAGCAGGAGCTGTATGCCAGACTGGTCGGTTCCATAAATGCCCCGATTTCCGGTTTTGTGAACGCCTTAGCCGGCAATCTCCGCAACCTGGTCTATGTCTTGAAAGCGATTGAAGAGAAAAAAGCTTAATAATATAATAATTAAAAATTAATTTTAACACTATGGAAGAGAAAAATGTGGTTGTCCCGGCCAAGTTTGAAAAACTGGTTGGTGAAATCGAAAAAATGAGCGTCTTGGACTTAGCGGAACTCGTTAAGATCCTGGAAGAGAAATTTGGCGTGAGCGCGTCTGCTCCGGCCATGATGATGGCTCCGGGTGCCGCGGCCGCCGCTCCGGTGGAAGAGAAGGACAGCTTCGATGTCGAATTGACTGATGCCGGTGCCAACAAGATCAATGTCATTAAGGCCGTTCGTGAATTGACCGAAATGGGTCTGAAGGAAGCCAAAGACTTAGTCGATGGCGCTCCGAAAGTCCTGAAGGAAGGAGTGAAAAAGGAAGAAGCCGAAAAAATGAAGAAAAGACTGGAAGAAGCTGGTGGCAAAGTCACTTTGAAATAAGCTTTAGCCTATCAATAGTAAAAAACCGCTCCGTTTGGGCGGTTTTTTGCTTACTGCGTTCAACGCGACCTCAGACTACCTGAAAAGTTTCATTCCGAAAGCGATAATGACTCCGGGATTGAACAAGTATCTGGAAAACAAAAGAGAAATGTTCTACCAATAAAGCGTAGATCATGCCAAGGCCGGGGAATTCAATTCTCCCTGGCCTTTTTTATATCCCCTCATATTCTTGACTATGATTATTAATAATGATAAATTGATTTGAAACTTAAGAACACTTTCTTTAACATAAATAGACAGCCCATGGAACGAATAGCCATTACCATTAAGGGTCGGGGCCAACAACCGGTTTCCACCAGAGCGCCGGAAGACGCCTTCTTCCTGGACACCAGCCAAAAGATTCTGGTGCGCCGGATTGTGATAAATGACAAGGATTATCAAAAGAATTGGCTTTTTGACGGAACTTATCTTCTGTTTTATCAAAAAGGAGAAGATGGAGCATACGTTTTTCAAAGCGCCATTTATTTCGATCCTGATCTCCGGTTTCTCAGCGATTCCGAGTTAAGTAAAATCAGCCGCTACTAATAGCTGGCCAGTCATAAACAAAAGACCGAATACTTCTAAGTTTCGGTCTTTTTTATTTAACTGAATGTTTTATTGATTCAAGGCCACCTTATAGACCGCGTCGCCGTCCAGGAAATAGGCGGTTTTACCTGCTTCGTCTATGGCCACATCCTTCGGCTGATTCAGGGTAGAGACTTGATATTGATTGGCCAGCGTCCCATCCGCTTTCAGCAAGACGGCTAAGCGTTTAGAACTAGCTTCAAAAATATACAGATATTTAGTCCCGACAATAATCTTACTCGCTCCGGTCATAGCGGGCGATAAGGCCGCGGCTTTATAGTCGGCCGCTTTATTCTTATAGAACTTCAAAACTTCGCCATTAGCCTTCAAAACATAGACGCTGCCGTCAATCGCCAAATCGGTCGCTTGGCTGAAATCGGCCGTATCTTTAAGCCAGAGCGTAACGGGACCGAATCCGCCGGGCACGGAATTATATTTATAAATCTGATTTTTAGTTTTAGCGATAATGTATAAGTTACCGTTAAAAACCTTGAAGCTAGTCAGACCCGCCGTGGAATCTAAACTCGGCATATTCAAAGCCGTCGTGCTGGCTGTCTTATAATTAAATTGAAAGACTTTATTATTATCCCAATAGTAAAGGAGGCTCTTATTGTCCGTGGTCGGATTAATCAGGTTCGTGGCGCCGGCGACTGTCCATTTGCTGGTTGTCGTGGAATTAAGAGTCGGACTATAGATAAGTCCGCCGCCGGCCGCGTATATTTTCCCGTTCGTGAAGATAATACTGCTCACGCCCAGACCGCTTAAATCCGCCACTTTAGCCTCGGTATTAGGCTTAACGATTTTTTGGATTTTTTCCGTCTGCGCGGTCAGTTTGCTTAGCAAACGATTATAGGTATTCTGCTCGATCGTTGTTTTGCGTACCAGGGAAGTGAGCAGGGGCTGCACTTCGAGTAAAATAGTTTGCGCGCCGACTTGATCATTATAGAGCAAATGGGCGTCGATTAAACCCTCCTGGCTGTCAATTTGGGCCGCCAAATTATCAAACGTCGTTTGCGCCACTTGTTTTTTATGCTGCCAGGTGCCGATTAAAAGACTAAAGATAAAAATTAAGATAACAGCCGCCAATAGCCTGACCATCCAGCGGTTCTTGAAACTTAGATTTTTCAATCCGCTGCGTAAATTAGCTAGCAAGCCGGTCCAAAAATTACGCTCGAATAAAGAGGCGAGGGCCTGGAAAAAATTAAGCACTTTAGGCCAGAAGGGGAACGCTCTTTTTTTAAAAAATATTTTTTCCTTCAGCATGAAGGAGTCGGACCGCGCCAGATTAAGGCTCTTCACTTTGCCTAAATCCAGCGAGGAGACAACTGGTGCCGGCTCTTTTTCTGGAACGTAGATTCTCTTTTTACTTTTCTCTTCCGTCCGAGAAGCTACTTTTTTGGCGGCTCCCTTAATATTCCTAATTATTTTAGAGAGACTGATCAGCCCGGCTGGAGCAAGCATCCGTTCCGTTTTCTGTTCCGTATAATTCATGGAGGAGATGGAGCCGTGGGCCGAAGGGCTTTCCTCCAGTTCTTCTTTCGGCTCAGGCAAGTTGAGACCGGCGGTATTTTTAATCAAGACTGCTAAGAAGGGAATGTAGTCGTTAATTTTGGCCAAGGTGTTTTTAATCTGCTCCACGGCCACGATCGGCGGCAATTTAGTGACGATGGCCAGCATCTCCTTGGCGGATAAATATTCCGGCAGGGCTTCGCTGGTAAAAATAAAATAGGAATTAAGAGGAATCTCGCCGCTGATGACCGAAGAGAAAAGGGGCGGTGCTTGAGGAGCGCTGTTATCAGCGCTGCTGCGTATCGTGGGAACCGTTTCGGCGTTTGTTTCCACGTTGATTATTTCATATTGTTCGCCGCGGGCATAAATTAAAAGAGCGCGATTTTTGCCGAAACTGGAAAAATGCAATTTGTTTTCATAAACGACGCCCAAAGTTAAACTGGCTGCGGAATTGAGCTTAATTTTTTCCGTAATTAAAAATTCACTAAAATCTTTATTGGTTTTGGCCAGAGCGGCTTCAAAGATATTTTCAATCTTTAAGCCTTCTATCTTGCCGCGCAGCAGGATCTTTTCATCGTTATAGTAATTGTCGTTAAGGCGTTCAATCAAAAAATCAAAAACCCGGCGCGCCTCGCTTTTGCGGTCGCCGATTTCTCCTAAAATAAAAATCTTTCCGGCCAGATTTTCCTTTAAAGCGTCGGGTTGGGCGACATAAACATCGCTCACCCCGGTGGCTTTGCCGGAATTTAAAATCAGAGAAGCAATTTTGTTATACATAAGCAAAATATCAACCGCAAAACCAACTTAATTTGTTTGACTGTTTGCTTTAGATATTATACTATAAACTCATAAATAAATAAATATGCTTAACGCATTTTTCGGTTCCGAGGCGAGAGCCAAAATTCTCAACCTACTGCTACTGCATCCGGAACAAAAATATTCCAGCCGTCAAATAACCGTTGATTTCAAGCTGCCGGTGAATTCGGTGCGCCGCGAATTAGATAATATGCTGAAATTAGGCGTCCTGAACGCGGAAAAAAACACGGCTGGCGAAGGCTCAAGCCAGGCCAAATCTCAGATACTTTACAGCGCCAATCAAAGTTTCGTGCTCTATCCGGAGATTAAGGCTCTTTTTGTAAAGGCCCAGATTCTGTCCAGCCAAAAATTCCTAAACGGTCTGCAAAAAATATCCCAGACAAAATTCCTGGCTTTGACCGGTCTTTTTACCAACAGTCCGGAATCGCCGACCGATCTTTTGCTGGTTGGTTCGGTGCGGCGCGGTGCCTTTCTGAAGTTAATCAAAGAACTGGAAAAAGATTTGAAACAAGAAATCAACTATACGATTATGAATGAAAAGGAGTTCCGCTACCGACGCGAAATTATGGATATCTTCCTCTATAATATTCTAGCCGGAAAGACGGTCATTATTTTTGACTCTTTAAACAACCCGCCTAAACGCAAATAATCTATGTCTCCATGGCGCCAAAGACAATTCTATCTGGGTAAATTCATCAAATATCTTTTCTTGGCGATTTTAGTTTTGTTGATTATCGGCCTGGTGACCCTCATGGGTGCGTACCAAAACCTCAAAACCGCCGCCCAAAGCGGTCTGAACGCCAAAACCCAGCTTAGCGCGGCCGTCCAGGCGATCAGCGATAAAAATATAGACTTAGCCTTGACCAGCGGCCAAGCCGCGGAAAAAGATTTCACCTTGGGCTTAGACGCCATCAGCGCCGCCCGGCAAAATTGGGTGATAAAGAATATCGCGCCGGTCCGCCGCCAAATTGACGATCTCGACTATCTTTTAAAAAGCGGGGAAATTATCAGCCGCTCTTTGAACGCAGCTCTGCCCATAATCCAAAATTTGGAGGCTATTTTGAGCGGCGGTCAAGGGAAGGACTTCAGCCAACTGAGCCGTGATGATAAGGCGCGTTTCTTGAAAAGCATCCATGAAGCGGAGCCGGAACTAATCGGCCTAAAAGCCAATCTTGATTTAAGTCTATTAACTCTGGATCGAATCCACCGTCTAGGTATCCTTTATCCGATTTATGCCCAGATCAGCAATTTAAGAGGAGAACTGCAACAAGCCGATCTCCTGCTCACAAATCTTATTCCTTTAGCGAAACTACTGCCGGCGCTCAGTGGTTATCCCGCGCCCGCCAATTATCTGGTTCTCTTGCAGAATAATGACGAACTACGACCGACCGGCGGTTTTATCGGCGTTTACGGCTTAATGACCACCGACAACGGCGACTTGGTTTCTTTGCAAACCGAAGACAGCTACCACGTTGATATGCCGGCCGTCGGAAAATGGAAAATGGAACCCCCGGCGCCCATCAAAAATTATCTAAAAGTGGAAAATTGGTACTTGCGCGATGCTAATTGGTCCCCGGATTGGCCGACGGCCGCGCAAAAAACCGCGGAAATTTATAGAGGGGAAATGAGTGCTATCGGAACTAGTTCGCCGGACTTTACCGGCATCATCGCAATTACGCCGGATCTGATCGCCGATCTTATTTCTTTGGTCGGACCGATTACAATCCAAGGCGAAACTTACCGGCCGGAAAATTTCCAAGAACTTCTCCAATACAACGTGGAGATCGCTTATAAGGACCGCAATATTTCTTCCTGGAACCGCAAAGACATCGTTAATGAATTGCTGGCTGAACTAAAAAGACGCTTGTTCTCTTTGCCGTCCAGCCAATGGAAGAATTTGTTGACCACCGTCAACCAAAATATTGCGGAAAAAAATATTCAGCTCTATTTCTTTAATCCGACCTGGGAAGCGTTGGCGCAGAACCTGGGCGCGACCGGAATCGTGGAAAAATCACCGAGTGACTTTTTAATGGTCGTCGATGCCAACCTGGCCGCCTTCAAAAGCGACGCGGTCGTCAAGAAAGAAATCCAATATAATCTGACCGAGGTCAACAACGGTCTAAAGGCCTCAGTTCGGCTAAATTACGCCCACACTGGCGGCTTTGACTGGCGCACCACGCGTTACCGCAGCTATACTCGCGTCTACGCACCCTTGGGCAGCCGCCTTATTTCTTTAACTGGTTTGGACCAAAAAACAGACGACTTCAGCGCCACTGACGACCTCGCCCTGGGCAAGACCGTTTTCGGTTTCTTTTTCACAATCGAGCCGGGAGCGAAACAGGAAATAAGTTTGGACTATTCTTTGCCGGATCAAGTCTATCAACAATTTAAAAACAACACCTACCAATTGTTGGTCGAGAAACAGGCGGGCAGACGCACCGAGAAATTAGCGGTAAGCATCAGTGCCGCCAACAAAAAGGGAATGTCCTGGACCACTGACCTGAAAACCGACCAATCTTTCAGTTGGAATAAATAGCTTGACTAAAACTAAATAATGTTATATATTAAATAATCAGTAATTACTGATTATTTTGTTCATTGTACAATCTAAAAAACACCCATAAAATGAAAAACCTACTATTATTATTGTTATTAGTTTTTACTGCCTCCCAGTCTGGAGCGCAAACAACGCCCCTAACAAAAAGCGCGTATTGGACCAGTCCGATAATGAGTTTAAGGGAGGCGGACAGCCTGGCCAAAAATGACATAATTATTGTTGAGCTTGAAAACCTGACTAATAACTATGCCAGTTTAAAAAGGATTAAAAAATTTAATCCGCTGGTAAAACTTATTGCCTACAGTAATCCGCCGGAGTTATTCGTCGGAAAAATTAATTACCGGCCGCACCAAAATCGCTGGGCAACGGAATCGCACAGGCACCATCAGAATTGGTTCCTAAAAACGGCCAAAGGTAAAAATGCGACCTACTGGCCCAACATGCAAATGATGAATATTTCCGAAGACTGTCCCAAAGACAAGGAAGGAAAAACCTACAACCGCTGGATGGCCGATTCATTATTAGTGTGTTTGCATGACACAATCTGGGACGGCTATTACATGGATAATGGCGGTGGCAATATTGCCTGGGTATATCAGGACAAAGGCGATCAGATTGACGCCAATAATGACGGACGACCGGATAAGCCCGCTCGTTTAGACAGCGCCTGGGCTAAAGGCGTGCACACTTTCCTAAAAATAATCCGTCAGGCTAAGGGTAAAAACTTTATTCTGCTGGCCAATAAAGGCAGCGTGGAGTTTATGGATGTATTAGACGGACGTTTCTATGAAGGGTTTACTTGCAACTGGCTGGGTAGTAAGAAAAATGATGGCTGGGATCAGTGTATGGACAACGCCAAAAAAACCGGAAAATATACGATTTTCCAAATAAACAGTAAATCCGTCAATCCCGCAAATATTAATTTTGTGGCCGCCAGCGCTGCTTTAGCCGGAGTTTCCGTCGCCATTGGTCAAGACAACCCGCGGTCCTATCCCTTTTATAAATGGAACCTGGGAAAAGCCAAGGGCTCTTACAAAAAAAATGGGGCGATTTATTACCGCGAGTTCCAAAACGGGAGAATGGAGGTTAATCCGACCCTTAAAAAAGGGGAATGGAAACCAAAAAAAATAAAGTAAAAACCTAACAAATGGGACAAAAGGCCGGCCCGAAAACAAACCGGCCTTTTTTATTTAAGGTTTTTAAGGTATTATTAAGATATAATATGACAATTTTTTTAATCTTCGGCCTAATCCTGGTTTTAGCCGCTTTTGTGGCTTGGCCGGAAATAAGCCTATATGTCCTGGCCTTTTTTCTGCCCCTGACCGGTTGGGCTATTTTTTTCCATGGCCTAGTTACTCCTTTTGTCGACTTAGTGGCGATTACGGCTCTGACCGCTTTTGTAATTCGCCTGGCCTACCAATTATTGTTTAAGAAGGAGACTACTACCAAGTTAAAATGGCCCCTCTTTTTACCCTTCGCTATTTTCATTCTAATTAATTTCTTAGCCTCTCTTTTTTCCGCCCAAGTTCCCATGTCGCTCTGGTATATCGCCCGCTGGCTCCTACTCCTTTATTTTGCCTATATCTTCCTGCCTTATAATCTGATTACGAATGGAAAAATCTTAAAGAGAACGATTATCGCCTTGGTTTTAAGCTCACTCTTAGTTTTAGCCAGCGGCTATTTATCCCTTTACGGTCAAGACTGGCGGGATAGCTTCTTTCGCCTGAAATCTCTGGCCATTTTCGGAGTCTTTCCTTTTGGCGAGAATCAAAATCTGGTCGCCGAATTTCTAAATGTCGGCGTTTTCCTTATCTTAACGATTAAAGAGCTAACTAAAGATGAACGCAGTAAAAGAATTTGGGGATTGGCCTTCGTTTTTGCTTCTTTAGGTCTTATTTTAACTTTTTCCCGATCCGGCTGGATTACCTTGCTCCTGCAACTAATTATTTATTTTGGCTACCGGTTAAAAAATAAGGTCAGCCGAACAACGATGATTTTAGCGGCCCTGGGTCTTCTCCTCATCCTTTCCCCCTTATTGTGGAAGATGAATCAGCTGCAGAAAGAGAATGTCAGTTCCACGGATAATCGCTGGCTATTAACGACGATTGCCTGGCAGGCTTTTATTGATAAGCCGTATTTGGGCTACGGCAGCGGGGAGTTCACTAATCTCGTGGCCGACAATATCCGCTTTACCGCCAAATACGGCGCGCCACTTGATTCGCATGGGATGCTGCAAAAAGTGGCGGCGGAGACCGGAATTTTCGGCTTGGCCGCCTGGCTCTTTATTTTAATTTATTTAATTAGAACTTGGACCCAAGCTTTAAAAAGATATTATCACAATAATACCTGGCTTCTACCGCTAATCATGGCGGGCGGCGGGGGATTATTTTTCCAATTTTTCAATACCTCTTATTACCAAGGCAAGGTCTGGCTGCCCATCGTTATCGGCTTAGCCGCCATCCGTTTGCTTGAAAAAAAATATGGCCGCGCCCCAATTGTCAAAAATTAAGATTGCCTATGTTCTGCCGACTTTAGATAAGGGCGGGGCGGAGCGCTTTTTAGTCGACTTGATTCTTAACCTGGACCGAAAAATTTTCGCACCGCATTTATTCCTTTTTAAGCGGGGCGGCGAATGGCTCACAGAACTATCGGTCGCCGATATTCCGGTAACGATTTTGAAAAAAAGATTAAAAATTGATCCGCTTAATTTTTGGCGTTTATTTTTCGCTTTAAAAAAATTCCGACCGGCTATCGTCCACACGGAATTAGGCGGCGATTTTTATGGTCGGCTAATCGCTAAAATTCTAAAAACGCCGGTTATTATCGCGACTGAACAGAATATTAATCCAGACGAAAGCCTTTTAAACAACCTGATAAAGAAAATAAGCAACCGCTGGTCGGATAAGATTGTGGCTATTTCCTTGGCTGTCCAAAAAGACATTATTAGTAGATACCGGACAACACCCGACAAAATCACGGTTATCTATAACGGTATAAACAGCCAGAGGTTTTTAGACGGCTCTAAAAACTTGTCGTCAGCGAGCAAACAGGCAGGGAACTCAGAAATTGTTTTTGGTACGCTCGGCCGCCTCAGTCCGCAAAAGGGCCAGTCCGTCTTAATCAACGCTTGGCACCAAGTTAAAAATCCCGATCTGCACTGCCTAATTGCCGGTGACGGAAAGCTGGCCGACTCGCTAAATAAACAAATACAGGATTTAGACTTGGCGGATAAAGTAAAGCTAGTCGGACCAGTCTCGAATCCGGCCGCTTATTTAAACTCCCTGGCGGCCTTTGTTTTTCCCTCGCTTTGGGAAGGTTTGGGTCTGGTTATCCTGGAAGCCGGACTTATCGGTCGGCCAATAATCGCTTCCGCCGTTGACGGCATCACAGAGATAATCGACGAGAGCACCGGCTATTTAGTCCCGGCCGGGGATGCCGAAGCCCTGGCCTTGAAGTTAGACTGGCTGGCGACAAATTTAGATAATCCGGAAACATTGGCTAAGTCCGCTAAATTACGCCAGAAAATAATGGCTAATTTCGACATCCCAAAGATTGCGGCGCAGTATCAAGCGCTTTATCAGGAACTATTGATCGCTAAAAAAATCTTATGAAAATATTACAAGTCAATCAATATTACTACCCGCGTGGCGGCGCCGACAAATATTTTTTAACTCTAAGCGCAGCCTTGGAAGCGGCCGGACATGAGGTCGCCGTTTTTAGCATGCAGCATCCGAAGAATCTGGCCACGCCCTGGAGCCGGTATTTTGTTTCGCGGATTAGTTTTAACGACGGCGGTTTAAAAGACAAACTAAAAACGCCGGGTCGAGTTCTATATAGTCAGGAAGCCAAGAAAAAATTTACTCAATTGCTTCAAGATTTTCAGCCGGACATTATCCATTGTCATAATATCTATCATCATCTTTCGCCTTCCCTCCTGGCCGCAGCCAAAAAACAGGGAATTCCGGTCGTCATGCATTTGCATGACTATAAATTAATTTGCCCTAACCACACCTTGTTTACGCAAGGGGCTTATTGTGAAAATTGCCGGAAGCATAAATATTATCAGTGTCTGAAAAAGCGCTGCGTGAAAAATTCCGTTGCGGGCAGCGCGCTGGCCATGGTGGAAATGTATTATCATCACTGTGTCTTAAAAATTTACGAAAAGGACGTTAATCTTTTTATCGCCCCCAGCCATTTCATGAAAAATAAAGTGGTCAGTTTCGGCTGGCCGGGCGACAAGATTACCGTTCTTTATAATCCTTACGATGCGGCCTTTGCCAGCCAAACGACCGGGAAGATTGAAAATTACCTTTTATATTTTGGCCGGCTCAGTCCGGAAAAAGGTCTAAAAACTTTAATTCAAGCCGCTATCTTAACCGGACAGCCCGTTAAAATCGTCGGCGAGGGGCCGGAGGAAACGGCTTTAAAAAAATTGGCGGCTGATCTTAAGGCTCCGGTAGAATTTAGCGGTTTTAAACAAGGATCGGAGTTAAGATTAATCGTCGCTTCAGCCAAAGCGGTGGTCTTACCCCCAATTTGGGCGGAAAATATGCCCTTAAGTTTAATGGAGGCTTTGAGTTTAGGGAAGATAGTGATTGCCTCCCGGATGGGCGGACTGCCGGAAGTAATTATTGACGGCCAAAATGGCTTGTTGTTTAATCCCGGCGACGCAAATGATTTGGCCCGGCAAATTAAAAAATTAGCCGATTTAGATCTTAGCGCTTTATCTCAAGCGGCGCGCGCCACTGTCCAGGCCTTTTCACCGGCCAAAAATACGGCCGCTGTCCTGGCTATTTACCAGTCTTTGCTCAAATAATAAAACTCGGCTAGTCAAATCAAATTAATTTAGAGAATAACAAAAATCCGACCCTGACGGTCGGATTTTTTATTGGCCCGATAAAAATATAATTATGGGATAATCCTGAAGGAAATACTATAGCTCAGCTGGGAACTCTGTCCAATGACGCTAATAGCGGTTTGTCCCGTACTAACAGCCGGCACAATCAAGTCCTTACTAAAGTGGCCTTGCGCGTCGGTCGTTCCTTGGGATTTAACACCAGCGAAATCAATGGCTAAGACCTCGTTCGGAAAATAGCCACCGCCCGTCAAAGTGATAGTCGTGCCCGAGGTACCGAGATTATGATTTAAATTCAAAAATAAATTTTCCGTAACTTGAGGTGCAGCCTGTTCCACTGCCTGATAGGCGGCCAGTTTATTTAACTTATCATTCAAAACCAGGATATTGGCGTTATTGAAAACAACCACCTTGTCACCATCATTATAGACCACCTTTAGCCCCATGGCCCAGCCGCGCGGCCCGCTCAGATCTGTGGTCCAGCGGGAAGCAACCAGCTTCATATTTTCTTGGTTTAATTTGACGACGCCGATGCCATTGGAAAAATAAACGTCATTAGTGTTGCCGGAAGCATCGATATCATAGCCCGGGTAGTCCAGGTGTTTGAAACTGGCGACCAGGCTACCCTGAGTGTCATATTTTTTCGCGTAGTAATCATCAACGGCGTAAAGCTGGTTCGCCTCGTCTTGATAAGCGGCGCGATTACCGTTAGCCTCTTTGTAATTTAAAGGAATAGTCAAAACAATCTGGCGATTGGTCCGGTCAAAAACGGTTAACGAGTTGGCCTGAATATTTAAGATGAAACGATTGTTGTTGCCACGGATATTATATAGGGTATCGGTGTTGGCTAAATTAAAAGAATCCAGCGTCTCCAAATTAGTATTCCAGATAGTTACTCCCTTGTCGCTAATCGTTACGATATTATCGCCGAACTTGTTGACGCGGCTATACCACTCCCAATAGGTGTTGTGCTGGACAGCAAGCAGATTCAGGTTATCGCCGGCCGTTAAGTTGTACTTATAGAGACTAAAGTCGCTGATGGCATAAGCCATCAACTGATCGTTCTCCACCGCCAGCTTAACGTCATAAAAGCTCCCGTAACGGCCGAAACGGCTGTCAAAGGGTTTGATGCCGGCCAGGCGCTTCAGGGTGTTATTTTCCAGTCTAAAGAGCTCTAGACTGTTGGTATTGGCCGAAGCCACATAAAGCTGACCCCGATAGCTAATCGCATCTCCGGAATAATAAGACTCCGTCTTACTTTCACCGCTGTTAACCCAAGCTAGGCTGACAATGACGGGGATAATAAGGTATAAAAATAGTCTTTTCACAAATTTGTTTAATATTAGATAATTATTATATATAGATATTGCTTTTTTAAACATTACCTTATTCAATTAATTTTGTCAATTATGCTTGGGTCTTTATCTATTGACAAATAAAAAAAATTGTAGTAAAATAACTTGAACACTAAAAATATGGAATTTAACGAATTTATCAAATTATTGGGTCGAAAGAAGCAGACTATCCTTATTGTCGTACTAGTCGCTTTAGTTTTGACCGCTGGGCTCTCTTTAATCAGCCCGCTTAAGTATGGCGCGAAGTCCCGTCTTTTGGTAATCCAAAATACGGCCGGTACTGATCCCTATACTGTTTCTAAATCCAATGAATATCTGGGCAATCTCTTTTCTCAAGTCGTCTATTCCGGTTCGTTTTTCAATTTTGTCATGAGTTCGTCCTATAACATCGACCGGAACTATTTTTCCGGCACTTATGACCAACAGCTGAAACTCTGGCAAAAAACCGTTTCCACTAAGACTTACAGCGATACGGGAATCATTGAAGTCAATGTCTATCACCCGGATCCCAGCCAAGCCCAACAAATTGACTTGGCGATTAACGATGTCTTAATGAATAAGAACAGCAATTACCAAGGGAACGGCGATGGCATCAAAGTGAATATTATCGACCAACCTCTAGTTTCCTCTTATCCGGTCAAACCGAACCTGCCGCAAAACGCCGCCATCGCGGTGGCCGCTGGTTTCTTGTTATCCCTGTTCTATATTTACCTTTTTCCGGAAGAGCGCTATAATATAAAGTTATTTTCCCGCCTGCACCGCCACGCCAGATTTCGGGCTAAAAAAAATTCTCAACCGCCATACCGGCCTCAGGCCAGAGAAAGGGAAGAAAAACCGTATGCTGACGAGGAAGGATTCCGGCCGCAGGGAAATATCGGCAATGTCTTAAAGTAATTAATGAATTTAGATATAAAAATTAATTAATTTGTAAATTAATAAATAGCCGCCCATAAGGAGGGGGTTCATAAGAGATGAAAAAACTGATACTAACAATCTTATTGATGATTGGTTTGTTTGTCGGAGCCACCGGGCAGAATTTTCAGAGCAGAGTAAATCTGTCTCTGTTCGCCGGCGGATCCGCTCAAATAACCAACGTAAACAACTGGGGACGCTACGCCGGTTTATACGCCGACGGCGCATTTTATGTCTCATATGATGAGATGTGGCGCCTCGGATTATTCGCCACTGCCAACTGGTCCAAATACGAGGGGTATACGGATTATTATGCAAACAACCGGTTTGAATATGCCTGCGGTTTATACGTGGGTTGCTACCAGGAGAATCTGTCTCCGAAGTTTTCTTTCTTCGCCGGACAGAATCTAGGCATCAAATACGGCGAGCAGCACGACGGACAGCTTTTGTCCGCCGGCACCTACGATGGAAAACAGAAGGATTACTTCTTGGTCGGGAGCACGAATCTTAATCTGCTCAAGGCCTACAATAATCATTTGTTTCCCCGGATGCAATTACTATTTTCTTGGCAAGCGATGTTCGCTTCCGCTAAGCAATCTTACTGGAACGAGCAGCCGATTCCCAACGTTATCGCCTGGGACAATTCTTATCTGGAACTTATCTACAAACAGACCATATTCAGTCTGGGCAATAAGGTTAGAATTGACCTTAAAGCCGTCGTCGGATATAACCATTATGTCAAAGGCGACCCCGACTCGTATGTCATTGGCGGGGAACTGTCTATCCACCAAAACGGACGTGATGATGCTTTGTCGTTATTCGTCCAACAGAAAATGCCCAGCCACTTTGACCAGAACTTTATCTGCGTCGGAGCAAACTGGAATTTTATGCAAATGTTTAATCGATAATAATGAATTGTTAACCAAAACCCAAGAAAAAAAATGAAAGCAAAAACATGGATTGCAATCTTGATAATCATCATCGTGCTGATTATCTTAGGCATAATTGCTTATGCCTTCTGGTCGCCGAGCAACAAAAACGGCGAAGTAGTAAAAGCAAAAACTGAAACTGTGTCAACGTCAACTGGTTTGTCATCAAATGGTTCGTCTTCAAACACCGCGACCGTACAGGCGAACTTTGATACGTTGATAAGTATCGTTAACCGGCTGGCCACGTGCTGCGCTAACAAAACTGGCAAAAGCACGGGGGTATCGGCTAAAATAGCTTATCAGCCGAAAGTATCAACTGTCCCCGCTGTTTCCAGTCCTAATGTTCAATCACCATCGGCACCGGTTGCTGAAAAACCGATTATCGGTAACTTTGAGACCAAGTACTACGAAGACGGAATAATGAAGTTCTGCCTGCGAATAAACGGCGTCGAAAATGGCTACTGGCCTTCTCTCGCAATTATGGAGGGCAAAAGCTTCAATAATGGCGAGGATAACCACTTGGCCGGATATAATCTGATTATCCCGGGTGTATCGAGTATCGATCAGCCGTCATGGGGTGTCACTCCCGACGGAACGTTTTACGTCTACAAGAGCGAAATTGCCGAATATGTTCATGATGGAGGCTCAGTTGAGGTCAAAGGCACGTTCACATTCTGGAAAGCCAAGAACTTAACCTTAACCACCAACTCAGCCGGAGTGCCGGTGTATGTCTATAATTTCCTAAACCGAAATTGAAAATTGGCATAAACCGAAGATCAAATGTGAATCCCGTTACCTTAAACAAGTAACGGGATTTTTTATATTAAAAAAACCGTTGCTCCTGATGGAAACAACGGTTTTGCAATGAACGATTAACGTTTAATTAATTTTGAACGACCATAAAGTGCGGACTTCTCAATTGGCGTATCGCAATAATATTGCCTGACTTGTCCATAGTATTGACGTTCTTAATAATTATTCGGAGTGCCCCGGAAAATCCATCCCAATAATCTGAGGTGCTTTCGTTAGGATTGAGATACTGAGGGACGGCAATGTTACTTCCGAAATTCAGAATCAATAACCCGGTGGCCGGCAACTGAGAATAGAGTATTTCCAGTTTACCCCAATTGGGATAATTAGCGACTACGGTCTGAGCCATGGCTCCGTTCCAGGTTCCATCCGGGTTGCCTCGGATATAAAAGGGAATGTTCGAACCGGCCGGACCATTATTATTAAAGAAAACGGTTACACCATCATTCAACATAATAAATTGGATGACTTGATCCCCAATTTCTCCGGGTCCATTGTTCGAACCGGTCACATCAGGAACCACTGTCCCATCAGACCGCAGGGAAGAGTGAATCACTGTCGGATTGGTTAAATTAACAAATCTAGAACCGGAAAAATCTCCCCATATATTGTTCTTCACCACACCCATTTGGTCATGGGTGGGGTATCCCAACGGTGACACAATCGGATTAATAGAAATCTGAGTTCCGTTAGAGCCCGTCACTGGCACTAAATTATTATTAATCAATAAATAATTTGTGTCCGCGGGTGCTAAGTTGATTAGTGTCCATTGCGGCGAAGTGACCGTCCCAATATAGCCATAAACTCCGGGCCATTTTGTAGTCCGCTTGTTAATGGCCCATCTTTCCTGCCATATGCCGCTACTCAGAAAAATTGATGGCCAATTCGTGATTGGGTCTAACTGCGATATATCAGCTACCACTCTGGTAATCTGAATATCCTGATGAGCTTGATTATTCTGATCTATTCCGACCACTTTAACCGTCCCAAAGCCTAAGCTATAGAAACGATAGGTAGTAGTCTGACCAGTTTTACTAGTGACTTGTCCATTTGGTTCAGTAAAAGTCCAGGTATAGAACGTGATTGTCACTCCTAAAGGAGGTTCGGCATAATAATTGCCATTCGTATTAATCTCAGCGTTATTCGTGTCATTGATCATGACCATTTTGTCACCCGATGCTTTTATTATCAGGTCACCTTTGGGCGTGGGGACTATTTCTTCCCTGTATGCCTTACGGCAGCTCCCAACCAGAATAAATAAAGCTATCCCGGCAAAAAGTAAAATCAGATTTTTTTTCATTTTCAACAGTTTTTGGTGATTATTTATAATTATTATTAAAGGACGAGATGCTCTCGCCGAGGCGAGTATATATATGGTGTAAACTGATTATTTATTATACGCCGTCAGAACTTGTCTGGTCACATCCTGCCAACTGAATTTTTCCTTGGCGCGCTCATAAGCGGCGGCGGCGTTTTTCGCCACGAGTGCAGGATTAGCCAATAAATTTTCCAACTTCGTTTGTAAATCTTGAATATTCTTAGTGCTAAAAATCACGCCCGTATTGCCGATTGCTTCGCGATTGCCTTCGATATCGCTGACTAAGCAGGCGCTCTTATGCGCCATGGCCTCTAACAGGGCGATGGACAAGCCTTCCATTTCCGAGGCTTGGACGAACAAATAAGTATTGGCATAAAGTTGATCAAGCGTCTCGCCAGTTTGGTTGCCAGTAAAAATAATCCGCTCGTCGCCGGCGGCAATTCTTTTCAGTTCGGCGCTATATTCGCCCTCGCCGACAATCACCAGCTTCTTGTTTGTTTTGGTATTTTTAAAAGCGGTAATTAAATATTGCAGGCCTTTCAATTTAATCAGCCGGCAAACGCTTAAAATATATTCATCCCGTTTAAGTTCCCAGGGGGTAATTTGGGCATCGCCCGTTTTTGTATACAAATCGGCGCCATTAGGGATAACCAGAGCCGTGCGGCCATAAGCCTTCTGAACATAAGCTTGAGTCGCTTCGGTCAAGACGATTATCTCATCCGCCCAACGGCACATGCTTTTTTCACCGGCCTTCAACATAAACTTGGCGAAGGGGCTCCATTTGTCATTATAATAATCAAAACTATGCAGCGTCCCGATAATTTTTATCCGCGGCGCCAAAAGCTTGGGCAGCCAACAGAGCAGGGCCGGGCCAACGCCTTGAAAATGAATGACGTCAACTTTTCTTTTTAGAACGTCCCAGCAAGCCAGAAAGGTATGAGTGATGTTGGCTAAATTTTTATTATTAATATAGGGCAGGCTGATAATTCTGACGCCACGGAACTCTTTCAGCGGAGACGACAAGTAGCCGCGCCGATTGTATACCAAAACTTCCTGGCCGGAAGCGGCCAGGTTAACTGCTAAACTTTCAACGTATCTTTCGACTCCGCCGTTTCTAGTCGGGATACCTTTTTGTCCGATAAAGGCAATCTTCATAATCTTATATATACTCATCATATAACTATTTATTATAATATATAATATATTATTTGTCAACAAAAATGAGCCTTAATTAACAATATTACATAAATATTTACTAATATTAGCTATATTAACAAAAGACATTCTCCGTCGGGGAATGTCTTTTAAATATATAAATTCTTAATTTATCTCTACAACCACTTTTTCTTCTTAAAAAAGAAGATCATGCCCAAAGAGCAGAGAAACATCAAACCGATGATAATCCAGAAGCCGTAGGGCAGATTAACCAAGGGAGTATCACTAGTTTTCATGCCGAAAATGGCGGCCATCAGGGTGAGGGGAAAGACAATAACCGAAAAAATCGTCAGGGTCTTCATGATGTCGGTCATTTGGTCGTTCAACATGGCAGTATTAGTATTATGCAGAACTTCAATCATCTCTTTTTGATTATCGAGCATCTCCCAAATGCGCTTGGAGTGATCCACTAAACCATTATAATATTTCTTCATCGCCACCTTATCAACCAGCGTACTCTGCATTTCCATCAACTTCTGCAAAATATTCTTGTGGTTCTGCATAATCTTCCGGATGTTAACGATATTGTGGCGTAGGTTTAAAATGCGGCGGACCGAGGCTTTTTGATTGCCGGAGAAGATCAATCCTTCAACTTCATTAATACTTAGACTGTTGTCATCCAGCAGTTTATAGCAACTATCCAGTAAATGGCCGAGAATCTCGTAGAGTAAAATAGCCGACGACTCCAGTTCATAGGATAGCAGGGAATCGGGACTTTTCTTGCCGAGGTTGAAAAAATCCGCCAAGGCTTTTAAATCATTATTATTAACGGTGATGAGATATCCATGGCCGATAAAAAAATCCACTTCGGCCGCGATAATCCGGTCGTTTTTAAAAGCCGGGAAGTGCAGGACCAGACAAACGTAGCCTGGACCGTTAAAAATCATCGGGCGCTGAAAAGAAACCGACGCGGCGGCCGCTTTAAGGTGCACTAAATCAAAATTATAATTCTTATGCAAGTAGTCGATCTCGTTTTTTCCGGCGTTAATGATATTAACCCATTTCAAAGACGGCGCAGTTTTGGGGTTATCGATTTTCAGCTCCTCAATCCGCTCGGATATCTTTTTATAATTAGCCATAATAAATAAAAAATTACTTTGACGAAAGCGATTTTTTATAATAAGATTAAAGTATCATTATTATAGCATATGGCCAATATTTTGGGAATAAATTTGAGCGAATTAAGACCTACAGCAATCTGGGAAAAGATTACGACCTTCTTAAATTCCGCCGAGGGACATTATTTGGTCACGCCCAACCCGGAAATTATCCTAGCTTCGCACCATGACGAAGAACTTTTTTTTATTCTCAATCAAGCCGATCTGGCGATTGCCGACGGCTTCGGCCTAAAGATTGCCGCCCGGCTCTTGTACGGAAAAATCTGGCGCTTGACCGGAGCCGACCTGAGCCTAAAACTTTTGCAGAAGGCCGAAGAGGAAAAAATTAGAACGGTCATCCTTAATTGGCGGGACGGCTTGTCGAGCCAAACCGAGATTACCTCTGTTTTACAACAAAAATACCCTAATTTAGATTTTTTAGTCCTGGCCATCGACCGCAGCGTCACTCTCTCCGAACAAGAGAACAAAACCATTAACGACTTTGCGCCCGGGCTTATTTTTGTGGCCACGGGCTGTCCTTACCAAGAAAAAGTAATCTACCATAACTTAAAAAAATGGCCGACGGTGCGTTTGGCCCTGGGCATCGGCGGTGCTTTTGATTTTATCACCAATAAGATTAAACGAGCGCCCGTCTGGTTACGCACTTTAGGTTTGGAATGGCTCTGGCGTCTCATCAAACAACCGCGCCGGCTAAAACGGATATATAACGCGACTTTTGTTTTCTTGAGTAAAGTTTTGAAAGTCCGCTTCATTAATCCGTATTTCTATCGTCCGAATGTCGCCTGCTGGCTTTATAAGAAAGAGAACGGCCAAATAAAAGTTTTAATCTTGGAGCGGCGCGATGAGGCTAACCATTGGCAATTGCCGCAAGGCGGCTTGGACCATGAAGCCGTCGCCGTCGCCGCGGCGCGCGAGTTGGCCGAAGAGACTAACGCCCAGAACATTAGCCAACGCGCCATTTTTAAAGATGTTTATCGTTACGATTTTCCCAAGACCAACCGGCGCCGCGGCGATCATCACCCGCGTTTGGAGTCCCGACGCTTCCAATCGGATTATCGCGGCCAAAAACAAAGTCTGTTCGTCGCCGAATATCTTGGTTCAGACAGCGAGATTAGAACAAATTATTGGGATCATCGTGCCTGGCAATGGATTAGTCCTGATCGACTGGTGGAAGTCTCCCATATCAGCCGAAAAGAAGCTTCCCGAATTTTTTTGGAAAAGTTTCAGTCTTTGAATATCAATTAAAAATTACAATAAAGCTATGCTATTCTCAAAAAATAAAATTCGCCTGCGCCTCGCTCCTTCACCGACCGGATTTTTTCATATCGGCAATTTAAGATCCGCTCTTTTCGGCTACCTGATTGCTAAAAGCCAAGGCGGTAAATTTATCCTGCGCATCGAGGACACCGATCAAAAAAGAGAAGTGCCTGGCGCTGTGGATAGCTTGATTAAAATCTTGGCGTGGGCGGGTATTGAATTCGACGAAGGGCCGCTGCAAGGCGGCCAGTATGGTCCGTACACGCAATCCGAACGCCTAGATATTTACAAAAAGCAGGCTGATCAATTACTGAAAGAAGCTAAAGTTTATCGCTGTTTTTGCAGCGCCGAACGCTTAACAGAAATGCGGGCCGCTCAGACCGCGCACCAGGAAGCGCCCCGCTACGACCGGCGCTGCCGCAATTTGAGTCTCAACGAATCCGAGGAGCGCGCGCAAGCCGGCGAACCTTTCGTTATCCGCCAGAAAATGCCCTTAGACGGCACTATTACCGTCCACGACGAACTCTTGGGCGATATCACTTTTCCGGCGCCGGACTTGGATGATCATGTCCTAATAAAGTCCAATGGCATTCCCACTTATCAATTTGCTAATGTCATTGATGACCACCTTATGAAAATCTCCCATGTCACGCGAGGCTACGAATGGCTGCCTTCCTATCCGCGCAACATTCTCCTGTACCAAGCCTTTGGCTGGACGCCACCGAAATTCATCCATCTCCCTTTGATCCTCAACCGCGCCGGCGGGAAGCTAAGCAAACGCCAAGGCGACGTGTTCGTGGAAGATTATCAGGCGAAAGGCTATCTGCCGGAAGCCATGATTAATTTCTGCGTCCTGATGGGCTGGCATCCCAAAAGTAACCAGGAAATTTTTTCGCTCGCTGAATTAAAAAAATCTTTCTCCGTCTCCGGCATGGGTACCAGTCCGGCGATTTTTGACACCGACAAGCTGGATTATTTCAACGGCTACTATCTCCGCCAAAAACCCTTGGCGGAGCTAAGCGCTTTATGCCAGCCCTACTTAGTCCAAGCCGGGCATAAAACAAATGATCAGAAACAATTGGAAAAATTTGTTGCTTTGGCGCGAGAGAGAATGAAGAAGTTAGGCGACATTGTCGAAATGACCGACTTCTTGTTTAGCTTGCCGCCCTACGAACCGGAACTATTGATCTGGAAAACCCTAGATTTAACGACCGCTAAGAATAATCTGCGGGAAATCGGCGGGGAACTGGCTAAAATTAAAGACGCTGACTGGGATAATGACTATTTAGCAAAAACTATTCTCGGCTGGCTGAAAGATAACCATAAAAAAAATGGCGACTACCTCTGGCCGCTGCGTGTGGCTCTGACGGGTCTGAAAAACAGCCCCGGCCCCTTTGAAACCGCGGCCGCCTTGGGAAAAGAGGAAAGTTTTAAACGACTGGAAAAGGTCGGTCTTTAATGTTATAATCTAAGCAATGAATAAAAAAATCTTGATTAGCGGAATATGTCTTTTGTTTATATCCGGACTTTTAGGCCCGGCTTCTTTGGTTAGAGGGCAATATACCAGCGTCAATCAAGAAATTAACGACTTGAACCAAAAAATTGCCGCCCAAAAAAAACAATTGGAGGCCATCCAGGCCAAGCAGAAAGTTTATCAAGCCCAAATTGATGCTAAAATAAAACAAAAGAATAATCTGAACACGCAGATCTCCATTATTGAAGACCATATTGCCAAGACTCAGCTCGACATCGACGGCGCCAATCTGCAAATTGACGAAACCAGCTTAGAAATTAAAAAAATCGAATTGGATATCGCTAATCTGAACGAAAAGATTGACCAGCAGAAAAACCATGTCGCCGGCCTGCTTAATCTTCTTAACCAGCGTGATCAAGTCTCCACTCTGGAAATGCTCCTGAGTAATAATTCTCTGGCCGACTTCTTGAATCAAGCGAAATATTTGGAAGATGCCAATCAAGAACTCTCAAAAAGTGTCGCTAATTTGCAGCAAGATAAAACACAGCTCGATCAAAATCGCGCCGATTTAAATGATAAAAATAGCCAGCTTTTGGCCTTGAAGAATAAGCTCGAAGGCAAGGAAGCCGGCTTAACTTACGACCAAGCCAGCAAGACTGATTTGCTGACCGAAACCAAATCTTCCGAGAAACAATATCAAGCTTTATTGCAACAGGCCATTAGCCAGCAAAAACAAGCGGAAGCCGATTTAGCGACCGCCGAATCCAGTTTACGCCAAAAAATGTCCCCAGGACAAAAGAATAAGTTGAATAGCGGCAACAGCACGATCGGTTGGCCCGTGCCGCGCAACGCGGTTATGACGACTTTCCACGATCCGGATTATCCCTACCGCAATATTCTCGGCGAACACCCGGGCTGGGATATCCGCGCCAAGCAGGGAACGACCTTGACGGCTGCCGCCGATGGCTATGTTGCCAAAGTTAAATTTGACGGTTCAAAAAATTACGCCTATATCATGATTATTCATGGTAACGGCTTAGCCACCGTTTACGGCCATATTTCCGCTGCCTATGTCTCCCAGGACCAATATGTCACCCAGGGACAGCCTATCGGCCGCTCCGGGGGCATGCCGGGCGGCATCGGCTCCGGACCGTTTACCACCGGCCCCCATCTCCATTTTGAAGTCCGCTTGAATGGCATTCCGGTTGATCCGGCGAATTATTTGAATTAAAATAATATAAAATTTTAATATAAAATAATTTAAAAATATGAAAAAATTATTGCTACTGCTTCCCATGGTAGCCCTATTAGCCGCCGGATGCAGCACCGCTAAGCAGACAGATATCAATAACCCGGTAGCTCAAAATGAAAATCCGTCTCCAGCCGTAATTAATACGACCACGTCAACGCCAACTTCAACGATTACTCAGGAAAATGACTGGCACGTTTATACAAATACTCAATTTGGTTTTCAAATGTCTTTTCCAAATAATACCTGGCTGGGGGGAAAAGTATTTCAAAGAAGCGATGTCGCATTAGCGGACGTGACCCATATATATTTTAGCGTGCCAACCAAAGATAATAGCAGTGAAATATCCGGTGTTACAAATAGCAACGGTTATGCCGCCCCGTTTGGCATATCGATCTATCCTTTGAAAGAATGGACTCTTATCAATCAAGAAGTCGGTCCGAAGCCGACTAAAATTACTCAGAACAGTCAATACGTCTTTACTTATTTCCGATGGCAAGACGCTCCAAACGATTTGGCACAGGTTAATTTTGCTATACAGCAGTTAGTAGATAGCTTTAGCCTTTTGAATTCTTCTAATCCTATAACCACAAATCAGAATACGATTTGCGGTAAAAATGATAAACCCTGGATTAAAGTTACCTCACCTAATGGCGGGGAGACATTTGTTGCCGGACAAAAAATTACAGTTAAATGGGAAAGTTGCCACGCTATTGCGCCAATTTCAATTATCCTTATAAAACACAGCCCCTCAACTGCCTACACTCAAAGTGAAGGGTCGGGGGATTATGCGGGCTTTAATTTAGGTGGTTTTAATCCTAATACGGGGACCGCGGATGATGGCATCGAACAGCTGACCTTACCTAGTAGTTCAGACACTAATTTAGTATCGGGTCAACATTATTTCATCATTGTTGCCGGGCAAGATGACCCTTCGGTCGGTTCAGGATTTAACGCGCGAGATCTCTCCGATAAATTATTTACAATAAAATTTTAGTATTTAACCAAGTAGCTCTTGTGATAAGGTTAAACTTCCACCTATATTACTCCAATCTAAAGTTCTGGACACATTAAATAACAACAGAAAAGCCACCCAAATTTAGGTGGCTTTTTTCTATCCAATACAGTTTTCGTAGGATTTTTTCTTTATCGCTAAATAGATGAATAAGTTGGAAAATAATCAAAACTTCCTCCCGTCATGGACTTTTCGGTGGATGTCCCGGAGCTGCTTATTAGTGACGTGGGTATAGATCTGAGTGGTGGCGATATTGCTATGGCCAAGAAATTCTTGGACCGTTCTTAAATCAACGCCTTGATTAAGAAGATCGGTGGCAAAAGAGTGACGCAGGGTATGCGGTGTGGCCATAACCGGCAAGCCAGCAATCTTCACATATTTTTTCACGATATCTTCGATGCTTTTGACGGTTAGACGACGCGTTTTGTCGGTCTTGGCACTGCCGCGGCGATAGTTGATGAACAGGGCG
>Ga0209538_1000435_pt1 | contig 24493 bp, 19 predicted proteins | sample BarGraNGADG00211_2_FD_184492 | JGI IMG/M metagenome (GOLD analysis project Ga0209538, IMG submission 184492) | Arctic peat soil microbial communities from Barrow, Alaska - Barrow Graham LP Ref core NGADG0004-211 (SPAdes) (version 2) | ecosystem: Environmental > Terrestrial > Soil > Wetlands >... | reverse complement strand
ATTGATAACGAGAATAACTTTCTTAACGCTTCGCTAAAAGTTATTTCCCGTAATCAACAATGGTTGCATTATCAATATCATATTTTTAAATTTAAAAGTAAAAAATAAGTAACAAAACGGTCAACGTTATTCAGGCATCAACAATTTACTACCAACTACCGACTACTAACTACCGACTATAAACTACCGACTAAAAACTACTAACTACCGACTAAAAAAATGTCCGGCAAATTAATTATATTTTCAGCACCTTCCGGAGCAGGGAAAAGTACCCTGGTTCACCATGTTTTGGGTTGTGGATTCAATCTGGAATTCTCGGTTTCAGCTACGAGTCGTGCTCCACGAGGTACTGAAAGGCATGGAGTTGACTATTATTTCATCTCTCCTGATGAGTTTAGGCAAAAAATTGATAATCAAGAATTTATTGAATACGAAGAAGTATATCATAACTTTTACTACGGCACACTTCGCACTGAAATAGAACGTATTACAAGCAAAGGTAAAAACATTGTATTTGATGTGGACGTGGCAGGCGGATTGAATATAAAAAAACAGTATAGCGATAAGGCTTTGGCACTTTTTGTTGCTCCTCCAAGCATTGATATTCTACACAAACGCTTGATAGACAGGAAAACCGATTCTCCTGAAATGATTGCTAAACGAGTTGCAAAGGCTGATTTTGAAATGACTTTTGCTCCAAAGTTTGATTTGGTAATTGTAAATGACGATTTGGATAAAGCAAAAACTGAAGCTGAAAATGCTATTCGTGAATTTTTAAGCAAATAATCAGATTTTTAAACGATGAAATCGGAGCAGGGAACTGAAAATCACTTAAAAAAGAGAATCGGAATTTATTCCGGATCATTTAATCCCATTCATTTGGGTCATCAGAAAATAGCTGAACATTTAATTGAAAATCAATTAGTTGATGAAATCTGGTTTGTTGTTTCACCCTGCAATCCGTTGAAAAACCAGTCCGATTTAATAGACGAGTATTTACGATTAGATATGTTGATGCTGGCTATACAAAACCATCCGGGTTTCAAAGCATCTGACGTTGAATTTACCATGCCCATTCCATCTTATTCCATTGATACTTTGCATGAACTGGAATCGCAATTTCCGGATTATCAATTTGTACTAATCATTGGAAGCGATAATGCACTGGTTTTCGATCAGTGGAAAAATCATATACAAATTCTGGATGAATTTCCTGTTTTGGTTTATCCTCGTCGAGGCTACGATTTTACTGAAGTAGCTGATATATACCCACAAATGCAATTGCTTAACACTCCTTTTTACGATATTTCTTCCTCCCTGATTCGCGAGTTCATTGCACAAAAAAAGGATGTAAGTTCTTGGTTACATCCTTCTGTATATCAATTTATTATTGATAACAATCTCTACCAGTAGTTTATAAGTACGGATTGTTTTTTTTCTCCGTTCCAATGGTCGTAGAAGGTCCATGACCACAGTAAACCACGGTGGAATCGGGTAGGGGAAGCAATTTTTTTGTTATTGACGTTATCAGGGTGGCATGATCTCCCTGAGGCAAATCAGTTCTGCCAATTGAACCCTGAAAGAGTACATCCCCTGAAAATAATACACCATTTTTTTCCGAATAAAAAGCCATACTTCCCGGTGAATGACCCGGAACATGGAATGCAACAAGTGATGAATTCCCAAACTTAATCTCTTCATTATCAATAATGTATTTTTCAAGAGGTTGAGCTTCATTTACCGAAAGCCGATAAAATAACGCATGATTAACAAAGGATTTAATCATAAATTCATCATCTTCACCTGCTTCAGGTTTTATTTTGTAGGTATCAAAAATAAACTTATTACCAAACTGATGGTCAAGGTGTAAATGAGTATTAAGTACCCGTTTTAAAACTAAATCATTCTGTTCAATATAGTGCTTTAAAATTTGTTGTTCTTCTTCACTATAACAACCGGCATCTATTAGAATTGCTTCTTTTGTTTCATCGTAAACAAGGTAAGCATTAACCTGAAAAGGATTGAATGTGAATGTTTTAATTGTCATATTTTGGGTAATTAAGTTGATTCGTTGATTGGTTGATTGGTTTATTGGTTTAAAATTTAGTTTCTTCAACTAATTAACTATTTAACCGATTAACCAATTAACTCTAAACCATTTAAAGTGGAACATACACCGCCTTCTTCGTTTTGAAATACTCTTCATTAAAAAAATCACTTACTTCAAAGAGTTCGACTACATTTTTATAAGGAAGGATTTCGTGTTGTAATTCACCTCCTTTCAAGTAGATAAGTCCATTTGGAAGTGCATTCAACTGTTTTTTACTGATATTTTTCTTTACTAATTTTACTAAATCGTCCAAAGGCATAACGGCACGACTCACAACAAAGTCATATTTACCTTTTTCATCCTGAACACGTACATGTTTTAAAGTTATGTTTTTTAAGCCGATAGCGGTTGATACTTCCGTACCAACTTTAATCTTTTTGCCGATGGAATCAATCAAAACGAATGTTGAATCAGGAAAAAGGATTGCCAACGGTATTCCCGGAAAGCCACCTCCTGTTCCTACATCCAAAACAGTTGTACCGGGTTGAAAATGAATAATTTCTGCAATCGCCAGAGAATGTAATACATGATGTAAGTACAGATTCTCAATATCTTTACGCGAAATAACGTTGATTTTTGAGTTCCATTCGAAATACAAATCATAAAGTGCTTCAAATTGAGCTTTTTGAATACTTGTTAAATTCGAAAAGTATTTCAGAATCAGTTCCATTAATTTTCATTTAATCAGTCGCAAATTTACAAGAAAAAATCTATATCTGAAAATAGTCTATGAACAATAGGTCATTATTTTTCCTTTTATTTGATATAAATTGTATAGCTATTATAATCAGATATATAGGTTTAAAAAAAAACAATTATGAATAAGGAATTAGGTAGTATTCTTTAAAAATATTATCTTTGCATCGATTTTTTAAAGAATTATGTGTTGATTATTATTCATCGATTACTTGTTTCCTGTTTATTTATTGACCTGTAACTTGTAACTCTTTACTTGAAACTAAAAAAATATGAAAGCTTACGTTTTTCCCGGTCAGGGTGCTCAGTTTGTAGGAATGGGCAAAGACTTGTACGATCAATCGCCTTTGGCAAAAGAGTATTTCGAAAAAGCAAACGAAATTCTTGGGTTCCGCATTACCGATTTGATGTTTGATGGAACTCCCGAAGATTTGAAACAAACCAAAGTAACTCAACCGGCTGTTTTCCTGCATTCTGTGATTTCTGCCTTCGTATTGGGAGATGATTTTAAACCCGAAATGGTAGCAGGTCACTCTTTGGGTGAGTTTTCGGCTTTGGTAGCTGCTCGTGCTTTATCGTTCGAAGATGGATTAAAGTTGGTGTATGCACGTGCCATGGCAATGCAAAAAGCCTGTGAGACAGAGCCATCAACAATGGCTGCAGTTATTGGTTTAAGCGACGAAGATGTAGAAGAAGTCTGCGATAGCTTAAAAGGTTTAATCGTTGTGCCTGCGAACTATAACTGTCCCGGACAATTGGTTATTTCCGGATCTATCGAAGGAATTGACAAAGCGTGTGAATTGTTGAAAGAAAAAGGAGCGAAACGGGCATTGAAACTTCCTGTGGGCGGGGCTTTTCACTCACCATTGATGCAACCTGCCAGCAAAGAATTGCAAGCTGCTATCAATGCAACGACTTTCAGCACTCCTGTTTGTCCTGTCTATCAAAACGTTAATGCATATCCTCAAACTGAAGCAGAAGCCATCAAACAAAATCTGATTGCACAACTTACAGCTCCTGTTCGTTGGACTCAAACCGTAAAAAACATGGTGACTGACGGCGCTACTGAATTTTTTGAATTAGGGCCGGGTGATGTATTGAAAGGATTGATTAAGAAAATTAGCCCGGAAGCCATTACAGCATAAGACCTTAAACCCTTAAAGGGTAATCATAAAATGAGATGCAAAGATTCAATTCATTGCATCTTTTTGTTTCTATTGGTTTAGGTTAAGACTTTTTTTTGTACTTTTGTACTTCATTGAAAATTGAAAATTAAAGAATTGGAAATTATCTAATTATGTTTAGAACAAACACTTGCGGCGAGTTACGCATTGCTAATGCAGGACAGCATACAATATTATCGGGTTGGGTGCAACGCACCCGCAAAATGGGCGGTATGACTTTCGTGGATATCCGTGACCGGTACGGAATTACGCAATTGGTTTTTAATCAGGATGTAAATGCCGGTTTATGGGAACAAGCCAATAAACTGGGGCGCGAATTTGTCATTCAGGTTACGGGTGAAGTTGCCGAACGCACCAATAAAAATCGGAATATTGAAACAGGTGAAATTGAGATACTTGTATCAGAACTTCAGGTGCTGAACGAATCGAAAACACCACCGTTTACCATCGAAGATAATACCGATGGCGGGGATGATATCCGCATGAAATACCGCTATTTGGATTTGCGTCGTAATCCTGTGCGTGAAAATCTTGAATTACGCCACCGAATCACCTTCGAAATACGCCGGTACCTCGACCAAATGAACTTTTTGGAAGTGGAAACACCTATTCTCATTGGTTCTACGCCCGAAGGAGCACGCGATTTCGTGGTGCCTTCCCGTATGAATCCGGGAGAATTTTACGCGTTGCCGCAATCTCCACAGTTGTTCAAACAGCTGTTGATGGTTTCCGGTTTCGACCGTTATTTTCAGATTGCCAAGTGTTTCCGTGACGAAGACCTGCGTGCCGACCGTCAGCCTGAATTTACCCAAATTGACTGTGAAATGTCTTTTGTTGAACAGGATGATGTGCTGGACCTGTTCGAAGGCATGATGAAGCACTTGTTCAAATTAGTAAAAGATATTAACTTTGCCGAAGACTTTCCGCGTATGACCTGGCACGAAGCTATGCGTATCTATGGCTCGGATAAACCGGACATTCGTTTCGGAATGGAGTTTGTAGAATTAAAAGATATAAAATCCGGATTTGATATTTTGTCTGAACCAATTGAATATAAAAATAATATGAGTTTTTTAGGTGATAGACCTTATGGTTTAACTGCATTTAATGAAGCTAATTATGTTGCTGGTATTTGTGTTAGTGGATGTGCTAAATATTCGAATAAGCAGATTTCAGAACTTATAGATTTTGTCAAACGCCCACAGATTGGAGCAACTGGTTTGGTTGCAATTCGAATAGAAGAAGATGGAAAAATAAGATCTTCTATTGTTCCATTTTATCAAAGCTATAAAATGGAAGAAATAGCTGCTAAGTTTAATGCTCAATCAGGCGATTTAATTCTGATGTTGGCCGGAAATAAAATCAAAACACAGAAGGCTTTATGCGAATTACGATTAGAAATGGGAGCGAGGTTAGGTTTTCGTGACAAGAACGTATTTGCACCGCTGTGGGTTATTGATTTCCCATTGTTTGAATGGGACGATGAAACTCAACGCTATTATGCTACCCATCACCCGTTTACAGCACCAAATCCGGACGATATTCATCTGTTGGATACCAATTCAGGAAAAGTACGGGCAACAGCTTATGATATGGTAATCAATGGAATAGAATTGGGAGGTGGGTCAATTCGTATTCACGACAGCCAACTTCAAAACAAAATGTTTAAATTGCTTGGATTTACGCCTGAAAAGGCACAGGCTCAGTTTGGCTTCCTGATGAACGCTTTTCAATATGGAGCACCGCCACACGGTGGATTAGCTTTTGGTCTGGACCGTTTGGTATCCTTGTTTGCAGGACTCGACAGCATTCGTGATTGTATTGCTTTTCCTAAAAATAATTCTGGACGTGATGTGATGGCGGATGCACCTTCAAAAATTGATCAATCACAATTAGACGAATTGAATCTGGTGATAGATATCAAAGAAAAGAATTAAAGGAAGTATAAGAAGTTAGAGGAATAAGGGAAGTAAAAGAAATAAGGAATTATACAAAAGAAGCAGCAGGAATTTATTTTTGCTGCTTCTTTATTTTCATTAAGCAGAGAAGAGGCAGGAAAGATTCCAATAATACTATTATACATAATATAAATTATAGGATTATTATGCCTATGATTTGAATATGCTATGATAGTGATAGGAAATGGATTAGCTGTCGCGATTATAGAGCGAATCAGAAGCTCTGAGAATCGCTTATTTGAAATTAATTAGAAAGTTATGAAGCAGAATTTTATTCTCAGAGAACTGCAAATAAAATTATAAATAAAAAAATATTTGAAAAACGAATACAGTTTTAAATCGTGAGTTTGATGCTTGTAATTAAAGTTTAGCCAATCCGATTATTATTATCCGGATTTAGAACTTTAGTACATTATCCTAAACGGAAAATAAAATCTAAATTGATTTATCACTTGCTGATTTTGCCCTATAATCGTGTAGGGGATTATTTTTTGTCTGCCCCACTCCTTTTACAGATTTATTTCGGTCAAATAATTAACTTAAAATAGCTACTTAATAAAGTATACTCTTATTACTTTATCTGTTTTTTAATTTAAATCATTCGAATGATAATAACCTTTCTTTAAGTCCCCTTTAGGGGATTTAGGGGCAAACTTTAAAGGATTTAGGGGTCAACTAATTAACTGTCACTATTTTAGCACTTCCTGCATGTTTTACCTCGGTAATTTCACCCCCAAAGCCCACTTTTCCGAATTCAATGCCGATACTGAGCAATATACTTACATTTTCAGTCATAAATTCACGTAATTCTTCATTCATTTGCAGGCTTAGGGTCTGTTCTTTTAGCAAATTATCGGCTGAAAACCATTCGGTTACATGATTTACAGATGCTCCTTGCATCAAATCTACCACCGGTTCAAAGTTATAAAACAGATTTAGTGGATTATACACCATATCCGAAACGGTTCCAAGGCATACAATCAGCCTGAAATATGGCAAACGCTGCACATTCAGCAGATCGGTAGTGGTGTTAATACGAGGAAAAGTAACGCTGGCTTCGAGTGTTTCACGTTTCACTTGGCAAGTTGGCAATATACGTAACACACTGTTCAATGGATAGTTACGGTTAAAACTAAATCCCTCCAGCGCCTGGTGGTACGGACTCAGGTACAAGCGCCGTTCGCCCTGTTTATTCACCTGATCCATTTTCATCAGGTTCTTGCCGATTCCGGTCCATACCGGTGAAAGATTGAAATCGCACAGACGGTAATTCTCCCCCACAGCCTGACGTACTGAGCGAGCAAATTGCACACAGGCACCCCACTCCTGTTGATGTTCGCGTAACTTTTCGAACTCAGGACCTTTGGCCATGCGTTGCTTACTGGGTCCGCCTTTAGTGCGCATAATAACTTTATCACTTCCCACGCGGGAGTAAAACGTTACTCCTTTTATACTGCCTGTAACCTGCAGTGCTCCTTTTACGATTGCCATAGAATTATTTACGACCCCCAACCCCTAAAGGGGAGCTGGAGTTAGCGTCATCTCCAAATTTGTTTATATTAAAATATTGAACTATTCATTTCTTTTCCCCCTGTAGGGGTTAGGGTTTGTTCTTATTATCTTCCAACATGCAAAGGTATATTATTCGAATGAACTATGCAACTAATAAGGATATATTACGATCTTATATAAGTTCATGTCGTTATCGTGTTTGAATCGTGTAATAACCGTAACATAACCGTGAAAAAGTTGTTGGTTTATAGTTATTAGTAAGTAGTTGGTAGTTGGATTTTCGCAATTTTCAATTGCGGGTATTAATTTCTTTAGAAACTACCGCAGTTTCACAACCTAACTTTTTATTCCCTCTCTCCCACTCTATCTGGCAGATGCGGATTTGCAAAGTTGTGCCAGCGGGGGTTTCAGAATCAATTTCAGGAAATTTTAGCCTATTCGGAGTGCGACTTTAAGTCGCACCCCGAATAAAGAGAAAAAACATATCGTGAGTAAAAAAATAACAAAAAAAAGTAACCTGTTGAAAAAAGTTTAACTAAAAAAGAAAATTGTAAAAATAATTTTATAATTTTGTGGAATGTAATAAAATATAAGAAACCCTTCCCCCTGCGGGTACTTCCCTTAAAAAGGGAAGATTTATTAGATACTGGAGGTTTCAGTATTAAATAGAATTTGAGCAAGAATAATTTGTGCAAAATAATTTGTAAAGCTTATTATTTGCAATACAGATAATTAAATGTAAATAATCTCGCACTTAGTAAATGTCCCCTTTTAAGGGGACGAGCGAAGCGGAGGGGTTTCTTATATTTCTTACATTTATTACAAAAAACACACTATTATGCCTGAATACATAAACACGTTGCCCGAAATGAAACCTTTCCGTCGGAAACTGCGGAAAAACATGACAGCCGCCGAAGTGGCATTGTGGACGATGATAAAAAACAAGCAACTTGTGGGTGAGCGTTTCTTGCGGCAATTCAGTATTGGACATTATGTGGTGGACTTCTATTGTCACAAATACAAACTGTCTGTTGAGCTTGACGGTGCAGGGCATTTCACCGAAGAAGGACAAGAATATGATGCCAAGCGAACCGAGTATTTAAACTCCGTAGGAGTCCGGGTTATCCGGTTTGAGAATTTGGAAGTGTTTAATTATCCCATGCAGGTGCTGGAAGAGATAAAGAAATATTTGAAGTGAAACTGCCCACAATCCCCAAAAGGGAAGATTTGTAAGGAAGTGAAAATTGAAGTGGAAGAAAAAAAAAGAAAATATAAGAAACCCTTCCCCCTGCGGGTACTTCCCTTAAAAAGGGAAGATTTACTGAATGCATGGATTGGCGAGTTTTAAAATCAGATTTATGTAAGTTAATAATTTGATATTCATATAATTAAATGTAAATCACCTCGCACCAAACCATGTCCGAACTAATAACAACAAAATTTTAATCCTATGGAAGAAAGAGATCTTGATTTTTATGCAAATACACCCGATGAGCATTTTAACATTAGTACTCAGAAATTGTATATTAAATTTAAGGGTTCTAAAAAACCACAGACAGATAAACCGTATGAAGTTTTTATAAATGCTATCTCCGAAGCTTATTTCTTTGCAATATATAATCCTTCAAAACCTTTTGGATGCATAGCAAAAGTAAAAGAACTGGCTAATCTGTGGGGTTTTAATGATGCAGATTTGTTGATATTCGTTGATATGTTACTTAGTGTAATAAGTAATAAACCTGATTCAGAGCAATATAGCATGATAATAATTCAGTTGTTTGATTTCAGACATGAATTAAGCCCGTTTGAAAGTGCCCAAGAAATACGACAAGTATTGAATAAAGATTATTACTTCGATATTGATAAGATTCAGGAAACGTTAAAGAATACGACTGACCCACACAATAAAATAACGTATCTTACAAATCTGAAATTCGATTATGAAAGCCGTAAATTTGAAATGAATGATGTAGAACTGGAATACTATAAAATTAAAGGTTTATTACACTATATCAAATCAGAAATGGACCGTGCAAAATTTGAAGTTGAAGTCCTGAATACCAAGAAATCAATAAATAATGATAAGCAGGTTATTGATTTCAAATTAGCTTCGGACAGGAGAGCCGATTTTATCCGAATGATTTCGGATATGATTGATAATGATATCTTTGAACCGGTAAATCCGGCCGTGTTATTAACAAAAGAATATGTATTGAAGGCGTTCGAAACGTTTTTGAATGAAGATTTATCGACAGTTATTGTAGCTAAAAAACCTTTGAGGCAAGCAGAAAGGGAGAAACCATCGAAAAAAAGCGAAGAACAAGGTAAGGCTTTCCCTTATTATCTGTTGCATGAAAATAAAATTAAACTGGCAGAAGCAATTAAAGAAGAATTTTCAACAGAAAAAGGGAAAGCGATAAGAATAATGTTGGAAGCTATGGAAGCTTATCAACCTCCCTTGATTTCAATTAGCAGCAGACAAGCGAAGGAACTCCATAAGTCATTGGGTTTATTTATGAATAGAGATATTGGTACTTATCAGGGTGTTTTTGGGTATACTATTAAAGAAAAAACGGATAAAGCCGACATTGACAGTGTAACTGTCAGATTAAATCATCTGTTGAAAATGATTGAAAAGGATAAAATTGCTTGATTAATCTTGATTAATCTTGATTAATCTTGATTACTCTTGTCTGAACTTGTTTGTTCTTGAATACAAGAATAAACAAGCAAAAGCTTGATTATTAGTAGAAAAGTATTATATTACTTTGCAGCACAAACGAAAACTTGTGCTGCATTTTTTTTGCAGCGCGTAAAACTAAAAAGTTATGCAGATTGCAAAAATACGACCACCGCCCGATTCAGTTAACAGCGACCCCCTAAATCCCCTCCCGCAAGCGGGATATACTGCGGGGGACTTTTGGATAATGAGAATATTGGATTTAGTAAAAAACAGAACTAACAAAAAAAAATGCTTTTATTTGCATGATTTGCGTTCAAAAAACTTTGTTAGTTAACAGTAATCAAAATTATTTATTTTTCAATTTACAATTAATAATAAAATACAAAAAAATATATGGCAAGATTTAATTCAACCACTTTTGGCGAAATATCCGGTCGTCACGGTGGCGCAGTAGCTGCGAAAACACAAAACAACGGAAATATCCTGAGAATATTTAAAGCCCCCGGCAATCCAAAATCGGAAAAGCAGGTGGCAGTACGTACTAAATTTGCATTTGTCATAACCTATATGAGCTGTTTGCGTGAATTGTTCAAATACACATTCAATGGCAAAGGCGGTTATCAAACGGCAGTGTCGTATGCATTCAGAAATGCAGTAACAGGTTCAGCACCCGACTGGACTATGGATGTAAGCAAACTGATAGTGGCAGTAGGCAGCGAAAGCGTGTATGCTTCGGGCACACACGCGGTAACGCTGACTACAGGTTCGACTGTAAAGGTAGACTGGTACACAGGCAATATCCACAACAGTCCGTTCGATTCGGCAAAAGGTAACGACACGGTAACGGTGGTTTTCTTCAACGAAGACTTGCGCGAAGCCATGCTTTATGAACCCGATGTAACACGTATGGACGGAACGCTGGAAGTGGATTTGCCCGATAACTGGACAGGCGGCAAAGCGCACAGCTGGCTCTACTTTACCCGAGCCAACGGCACGATGAACTCGAACAGCATGTATCTGGGAGAAGTGCAGTTATAATACCGATTGAACAAACAATATAGCCCAATTTCGACTCCCGTCAAGTCGGGACAAGTTCGTCTTATTGTCCTATTTGTTTGTTCCGATACTCGGAATTTTCGCTTCGCTACAATCGGCATTAACAACAGTAGACATATAGAACATATTGGTATGTTTTATATGTACAGTTGGTATAATGCCCTCTCTCCTACTCTAGCGAAACCCGGACATTGTGCCGGGTTTTTTTTATCTGATTTCATTATTTTTTCAGATTGTTTAAAAATATTTATCTAAATTGTTGGTGACGATAAAAAGAGTTTGTATTTTTGAGGGATGAAATTTAAGGAGTTACTTTTATTCCATATATTAGGAGAATAAACCTACTGAATTGGTGAAACTATAAGTGAAATATACCCAATTGGGTTTATTTAGGTGTTAGCAACAAGGTTAAAAACGCTTCACCCACTGACACTGAAACATAACTAACTAACAACATAATGAAAGATAGAAATCTATTAGCTTCAGTAGCATTATTTGGACAACTTTATAATAGTGAGAAGTACTCTGATATTTCATCAATTTTAGGTGAGTTTATCAAGGGCGCTGTAGTACTTCACAAAAAATACCATTTGACATCTTTTGAAGTTAAAAAGTTACTTGAAGATACTTATGATTTTCAAATTCCAGAATCTGTTTTAAGAACAGTTATGTTTTCCACGCTTAAAAATATTGTTGTTTTTGATCACAGTTTATTCAATTTTAACGAATCCATTACTTTAGATTTTCAAAACGTTGAAAAAGAATTAGAAGAAAAGAACTTAATCAATGATTCAATATTTAAAAGTCTAAAAAAATATGTTGAAGAAAAAGAAAAAAAGGAGTTAAGTCAATCTGACGAATCAGTCCTTTTTGAGAATTTTAATCAATTTCTATTTGATAATGGCTCATCCGAAAAATATACTAATCACATAAGTTCATTTATAATTAAGAACGAAGCTCACACTGAGTTTGTGAAAAATATTAACTCAATTAGAGAAGGATTAATACTATATCAAGGAATAAGATTCACCGCAGATTTAGACAAATTAGGTAAGTGGAAATCCGAACTTGTTATTTATTTAAACACCGAATACTTATTTAATGCTTTAGGTTATAATGGTATATTATTTAAAGATATCTTCTTCGACTTTTACAAGTTAGTTCAAGAAATTAATAGTTCAAATGAGGAGAAAACAATATCTCTAAAATACTTTTCAGAGACGCAAGATGAAATTGAAAGTTTCTTTGTTTCAGCGGAATCAATTTTAAAGGGTCATAAGCGATTAAAACCATGGAAAACTGCAATGAAAATGATTATTGACGGTTGCAGTTTTCCTAGCGATATTGTTGCAAAAAAAGTCAATTTTTATTCAGAGCTAGATCGATTAGGAATTGAATTTCAAGAATTTAATTATGAAATCGAAGAATATGCAAGCTATAACGTTGAAGATACTTCTATTGTCGAAGAACTGAAAAAAGTATCAAAAGGAAAGAAAAGGGATTTCGACGAAGAATCTTGTTATCAATTTTTTCGAATGTTTACTAAAGTGAATTTTTTTCGTAAGGGGAAAAGCTGTAAGTCCTTTGAAGGAGTTGGTCATATCTTTATCACCGATAGTGGCTTTGGTAAATACCTTGGACATAACAACAATGTTAAGTTTAGCAATTCCGGTATTTCTTTTGCCAAGGACATTGATTTTGTTACCACAAGGTTTTGGATTAAGCTAAAAAAAGGATTTTCTGAGAAGATAGAATTTCCAAAATCATTCAATGTTTTAACAAAAGCCAAGATCATCATTTCATCCCAGATTAATTATTCCATGTCGAAAGAATTTGATAAATTGGTTAAAGAAACTGAAGATGGAAAACTAACAAAAGAAGAAGCATTAGAAAGAAGTTATGCTTTAAGAGAAAAGCCAAATTTACCAGGAGAAATTAATGAAAACAACATCGACAGTACCTTTGAATTCTTGAATAATGAAAGTTATCTAGATAATATCTATAGAGAAAAAGAAAGAAAAGATGAATTGATAAAAGAAACCCAGAGAAAGAATATAGAGCTACAAGCTGAACTTGAAAGAAGAGATAAAATTGACGAAGAAAGAAAAGAAAAAGAAAGGTTAAAATCAGAAGAAAATATAATCGCAGAAAAGAAGAAAAAATACGAAAGCAATGTTATTGAGTATAATCGGAAAATAGATAATTATTGTGAAGCTAATTTTTCTATTTTTTTAAAGGAATCAAAAAACCATTTCTGGCGATACTTCCTATTTATTATACTTACAATTTGTTTGATTTTTATCCTTGTTTCTCTGAGAGATAGCATATTAAGTATTTTTAATATAGAAATAACAGAAGATTCAAAACTTCATTATTCAGGTCTAATTATGGTAATAGGTTTCCTAGCAACCACAATCCGCTCATTTTTTGACACTAAAAATTTTCTTAAAGGTTTTAGGATAATAACGAGTAAGAAATTTAAAATAGGATGCAAGAAAACCCAGTTTAAGGAATTTGAAGAAAGATTTAAAATGGAAAATCAAAAACCAATAATGGAATAAACCCTGTTGCTAACCCTTTATAGTCCAAGTTTGCACTCAATGGATAGTTCGAGTTTAGCGAAGCGTAACTTCCCGAAGGATCGGGATAAATTAAACTGGAAACAAAAGAAGTTTATAACTTCAACGATATAAAACAGTTACAAACTGTACGGGTTATCAGCACAAGTCCCCGCTTCGCTCAGACTTGCGCTATGCAGAGTCAAAAAAAAATATTTCATGAAATGAACGTTATTAAGCAAGATCCAACATATAACAGATCACGAGTAGAAGCCCCGGAGGGTAAATTAATAGACTTATCGAAATCTCAGAAAATATATTTTCCAAAATTAAAATACCAGAAGTCTTCAGATCAAGAAATTTCAGTAGATAAAGATTTGGGGGAAAATTATTTATTTATAAATAATGGTTATTTTATTGAATCAGAAACAATTACTATCTTGCATGAAGAAAAAAAACCACGAGGACTAAAATTTGAATTCACGGGAAGTACATCTGTTCTGAAATTAAAATCATTGAGTGATTACTTACCGGAATATCTTCCGCACATTCAATTTGATGATAAAAGTGTTAGTTATAAAGTTATTGATTCTATTCCGAGTATAACCAACGATACTTATAGATTTCAGGAGTCATCAACACTAAGTGCTTTTTTATCAAGCTCTAAAGAATTAAAAGTTCACCTTTACAATTGGGATTTAGAACAATTGGGAATATTTGATGCCTCTTGTTATGCTGAATATCATACGCATTTAAGAAGAATTGAGTTAACTTCTGACTTATCGCGGTTTCTTATTACAATCATTGACAAAGCATATTTATTAGACTCCAAAATGAATCTTAAAAATGTATGGCAAGTTCCATTTAAGGAGGGATATGAGAAAAGAGAAATTGAAACCTCAAACAATGTGGACATAAAGGTTATTGAATGTTTAAAAGTATTAGAACTACCTGACAGACCTAGTAAAGAAGAAATTAAGATAGCATTTCGCAAACAAGTATTTAAATGGCATCCAGATAGAAATCCAAATAATTCCGAGGCAGGAGAAAGAACAAGACAACTTATACAGGCGTATGAATTTTTATCAGGCGAAAGTGCACTTCAGGCATTTGAAGGGATTAAAAAAGATGGTTTCTATTGGGTTGATATGAGTAATTTTGAAAAAATTGAAGTAAACGGGATATCAATCGAGATTAATTTTACAATCGGATCTGGTGAAGACTGGATATATGGAGCAGGCATGTCAGATGATGGTTCACGAATTTATCTTGGCTGTTATTCAGGTAAAATTTATCAAATAAACCAAAACGGATTTGCGGAGAAAATCTATATAATTCCAGAAAATAAACCTGAAGATAAAAAAGATGTTTATGAAACATTAAATAGCAAAGCAAATCCTGTTTTATTTGTAACTGAATTTAATGACCGAAAATATATTCTTACTCGTTGGTACTTATACATTCTCAAAGATGATAATATAGTTCGCTATTTAAAAAATGAAAATGGGAAATATAGATTATTTAGAAAAGGGTTCATTCTACAAGACAAGAAACAAATAAACTTTTTTGACAGAGATGGTAAAAGAACCGGAATGATAACATTCAAATCCCCCATATTACAAGTATGTTACAGGGATAATATCCTTTTAGTCGAGTCAACAACTAAAGCTTTCACATTTAGGTTGAATTATAATTGATAAAACCTCCGCTCCCGCGCGATTGTATCGCGTGGGAAAACAAGTAACTGATTTAGTAATGCCACACGATAGAATTCGTGCGGCAGCGTTGGAACTATGCAGCATGTGCAAACTTGTAATAAATGGGGGAATGTAAAGTGTTAAATCAAAAATTATTGAGATATGAAACCAACTATTTTTTTTGTCCTTGTTTTGTTCTCCTTATCCGTAGCCCACGGTCAAAAATATGTGCCTTTTCCGACTGAAAATGCTGAGTGGAATGTCCTTTTATCACGTAGTATTGATTATTCATTTTCAAAACCCTATATTACTTCAATAATAAACTATTTTATTCAGGGTGATACAGTTATCAATAACAAAACTTATCATAAACTTTATAACAAATCCGATACTTCAAATAAAACCTTTAAAGGGGGTTTGCGTGAAGAAGAGAAACGAATCTATTACTTAAGTTGTGGCACAGGTGGTTATTCACTACAGGTTAAATCCATGTCAAACGAAATTAAAAATTGCATAAAACGACAAATTAATTATTCCGAAAATGAAATTCTGCTCTATGATTTCAACAAAAACAGGGTGGGCGATTCGTTGTTTGCAAATTGCCCAATCATTGATATAGACTCTGTGTGGATTCACAATACTTATAGAAAAAGATATAAAATTCCGAATGATTATGTAATTGAAGGAATAGGCAGTGTAAAACAAGGACTCTTTGGATATATCACACCAATACCTATTTGCAGTTATTTTGCATGGGAGTTTCTTTGTTTCAGTCAAAACGGTGAAAGTGTTTACAAAAATCCGGCTTATATGAATTGTAATTCAAACGAGTCGGAGGATACAAATTCATATTTTGGACGTAATTCTTGCTGGTCATATAAAGCTTTAGTTTATGCTCCTTTGTGGAATGGTGATTATCTTCCTATGACTATTAGCTCTTCGGAATCATTAGCCGGAGACACTATCATCAATTCTTTAAACTACAAAAAGTTTATTGGGAATGAAGGAATAGCAGCAATTCGACAAGAAGGACAAAAAGTCTATGCAAAAACTCCTGATCAAGATAATGAATTCTTATTATATGACTTTTCAGCAGCTGCCGGAGATGTGATAATATCCGATTCGCGTCACGGGTATCTCTCCCAAAAACCAACAGTTTCAGCCGTTGATTCTGTTATCATGTATAACGGCGAAAAGCGAAAGAGAATCAGAGTGTTAGGAGATACGTGGATAGAAGGTATCGGAAGCGTTAATGGTTTTATGTATTCTTGCAGGGAATTTGTAACCTGCGGTTGTAATAGTTCATATAGTCTTATCTCTTTTGCAAAAGAGAATCATATTAAGTTTTACGATTCGGCATTAGCGGCAAATTATTCCATCTGTGGAGGAATAATCGATGATGTAGAAAAGATTTCTACAAATAAAATTTCCGTTATTATTTCACCCAATCCGGCTACTGATTTTATGAAATTAGAATTTCGAGACCAGAATAATCGTTGTTTATCTGTAGATATGATGGATTTTCAGGGTCGGAAAATCAATTCTAAATCATTTTCGGGAAATAAAGAAATGACTATAGATTTGTGGGGTTACAAAGCAGGCATCTATTTCGTTCTGGTTCGTTTTGAAAATGCAACTGAAGTACATAAAATCATAAAAATGTAATTTCACTGTTGGTATAAGTTTGAAATTATAAAGTAGTTCCTCAGCTCCCGCGCGATTGTATCGCGTGGGAAACAAGTAACTGATTTAGTAATGCCAAACATAGAATTCGAGGGTGAGGAAGGACGAGGGAGATAGATTAATCAGAAAAAAAATACAGGGTTTATCTCATTTAAAAAATTTGAACTATGGAACTTCCGAAAAAACCGCTTTTAAAAAAAATCCTGAAATACTTTTTTGTTTTCCTGTCTTCCATACTGCTTTTATGCGTATTGTTATTTTTTTTAGTGTATTCAGGGATATTTGGTTCCTTACCCAATAAGGAAGCTCTGACTGCAATAAAAAATGAAGAAGCTTCGTTGGTGATTTCCACCGATAGCGTTATTATTGGGAAGTTTTTTGCCGAGAACCGTACCAATATATCTAACACAGAAATTCCTGATCATCTTAAAAAGGCTTTGATTGCAACTGAAGACAAGCGCTTTTTTATCCATGGCGGTTACGATCTTCAGAGTTATTTTCGTGTTTTCTTCAAAAGTATCCTTTGGGGTGAAAACCAGGGCGGTGGAGGAAGTACGCTGACACAACAGTTGATTAAAAATTTATATGGCCGCCCGAATTATGGTATCCTAAGTATGCCTGTGAACAAGATAAAGGAACTAATTATTTCCGCTCGCATGGAAGAAGTGTACAACAAAGAGGATTTGTTATTACTTTACCTCAATTCCGTACCTTTTGGCGAAGATGTTTACGGTGTGGAAGCTGCTTCACACCGGTATTTCAATAAACCTGCCCGCAAATTGAAAGTGGAAGAATCAGCTGTTTTAGTGGGATTATTGAAAGCGAACACCTATTTTAATCCCCGCCTTAATCCCCGAAATTCACTGGAACGCAGAAACATGGTGCTGACTTTGATGGAAAAGCAAAAGTATCTTACAAAGGCTGCGTCGGATAGTTTGCAGAAATTGCCATTAAGCCTCAACTATGAAAACATAAATACAGAAGCTCCGGCTGGCTATTTTGTCTATCAGGTAAAGAAAGAAACGCTGAAAATTCTGGAAGATATTCAACGGAAAGGTGGTAGGGAATATGACCTGAATAAAGATGGACTCAAAATATACACTACCCTGAATATTCAGATTCAGCAAATAACCACCGAAGGCATACATAAGCATTTGTTCGGTATGCAAAAATTGCTGGATAATGAGCTTCAAAATCACAACATAAAAAAACATTGGTATAGTAAACAATCGAAACTGCCCGGATATGAAAACACGGTAAAAAAAGATATTGAAGTATTTGACTGGACTGGCATCGCTACAAAAAAAATGAATAAAACAGACAGTTTGTGGTATTACTACAAAATGCTGAATGCCTCGGTGCTCATTACCAACCCAAAAGATGGATCGGTAATTACCTGGATTGGGGGCAACGATTTCAGAAAACTTCCTTTTGATATGATACTGTCGCACCGTCAGATAGCTTCTGCATTTAAGCCGTTTTTATATGCTACAGCGTTGGAAAATAATTTTACTCCTTGCACGTATCTTAAGAATATTCAGAAAGTATATCCTGAATACAACAACTGGGAACCACAGAATTTTGATCATAAATTTACAAAAGACAGCACGGTGGCGCTTTGGTATGCTTTAGCCCACTCCATGAACCTGCCTACATTGGATTTGTACTTTCAAACAGGGCGTGAAAAACTTATTAACACCTGTAACAAACTTCATTTCCCAACTACTAATGATGACTCGCCATCCATTGCGTTAGGAACACTTGATTTGTCCCTGTATGAAGTTGTTCGCGCATACGGTGCTTTTGCCAACAAGGGTAAAATGAGAGAACCGGTGATGATTAATAAAATAACCGATGCCAAAGGAAAAATTCTGTACGAAAGAAAGGATGCCCATCCTGAAAAAGTCTTCAATGAAGAAACTACTGAAATGATTACAGCCATTTTACAAAGAGCCATCAACCAGGGAACAGGAACACGCATCAGAAACCAGTTTGGTATTCGTGCATATCTGGCAGGCAAAACCGGTACGGCTGAAAACTATACAAATGCATGGTTTATTGCTTATACACCCAATTTGGTGGTAGGAACCTGGGTTGGTGCAAGTTCGCCAGAAGTCCATTTTTACAGTGGAAATGGTTCCGGTTCTTCACTGGCATTGCCCATAGTTGGTAATGTACTTCGTGCTATAGAGAAGAATTCTGCATGGAGAAGAAAATTCCTTACTCCTTTTACAATTCCCGAATCGGTTTATGATAATTTACATTGTGATCCCTATAAAGAAACCGGAATAAAAGGATTTTTTTATCGTTTATTTCATCATAAAAAGAAATAATAATTTACAGTATAATAATTCTCCTTACAAACGATGGGTAGGAAGTGTTTTTATGAAAACCCATAAACATCCGTCCTGGCGGATATATTTATTAGATGAGCAAAGAGTCGAACTGGTGGGTGGGAACCAACGGTCATGACCAACGGGAATAATTTCTTTTAATCCCACCGACAATCAGCAATATTTATACATTTAAAGAACATACCCGGGAGGTCAGGTGTCAACCATGAGCTTAAGTAAGCGTAAATGCGCTATGTTGTGATTAGAATTAATGGTATATTTGCAAATCTTCTTCTAAGAAAAGTAATACACATGCTTAAATCCTATCAATCATGAACTTAAAACGTAAAGAAAAGTTTCTCGAACTCTGGGAAAAGTACTTTGGCGTGGCCGAATTACCTATCGTTTTTTATTATCATAAAGATATTCAACATGCCAACTATGTTATCCGCGCAAAAGGCAGAAGCTGCCTTATTTGTGAACTTGCTAAAGTAAGAAAAGGAGAATCATTGGCTTATGACGCTGAATCAATTGCCTGTAGCGGAGCAAAACGTTATCTGGGTTATGCTGAAACGATTCGTCCTAACTTTGAATATTTTTTATCGTGCGGCATTCCCAATCAAATGGAAGGTGAACGATATATCCGAACTCCCGAAATGGTATTGGAATTACAAAAAAATCAACAGACAATTAAAGATGCCAAAGACCATTATATCATTTTCAAACGTTGGGATGCACTTGAGGAATCGGATGAACCGGCTGTTGTTATATTCTTTGCAAAACCCGATGTGTTGTCAGGTCTGTTTACCTTGGTGAATTTTGATCAATCAGAGCCAAACAGTACTTTTACCCCATTCGGAGCCGGTTGTGGTTCAATAGTTCATTATCCTTATCTTGAAAAAGATGCCGAACGACCCAGAGCCGTGATTGGTATGTTCGATCCATCTGCGCGTCCTTGTGTTGAAAAAGATATCTTATCATTTGCTGTTCCCATGATAAAATTCGAAAAGATGATTGATTATATGGAAGAAAGTTTTCTAATTACCGAAACATGGTCTAAGGTAAGAAAAAGAATAAATAGCTAAGCTTTAAATACTAAAAAATAATGCCTTGTTGAGCGTAGTGTGTAAATGGTTGGCGTAGTCTCCAGACTACGTCAAAGTTAAAAGGAAAGCCTGCCTGCGGTAGGCAGGCTCAGGCTTTCCACATTTAGAAAAGAAAAGAGAGTTATGAATCCAAATTACAAGGCATAGCCTTGTTTCCAACCCGACGTAGTCTGGAGACTACGCCGAACAGAGAAGAACGGAGGAAATCATGTTTTGGGAATTTATACCTACACACTTTCTGCTTCTGTTGATATTTCCGGTTTAAACGGTATTGTAATCGGATATAATGATATGTCTGGAAACAGATACGATTCCGGATTGCATTAAAAATTCACATTGATATAAACAGAATTTGATTAACAAAAAATACAATGTCATGAAAACATTTATTAAATTACTGACAGTTTGTCTGCTCTTCACAAGTTGCGGTCTATCCAACAGTGAGAAAATGATTGCCATCAAAGGACAGATTTCGAGTCCGTCCAAATCAAATGTGCAAAAAGTAAAATCAACAGTTCCAACGCTGGCCGATGCCGCCAAAGTGCTTGTTTTTTATGGCAATAAATATTCATTGACCAATATCACAAGCGGTTCGTTTACTACGCAGGCTCCTGAAGGCAGTGCTTCGTGTCTTGTGTTTCTGGATGCAAACAACCAGTTTATTGGCAACTTATTTGCCGGTGGAATAAATGTATTACCTCTGGTGAATATGGGAAATGCTTCAAGCATTGATTTGTCAACGCTTACATTAGACGGTACAAGAGTCATTCCAGCCAATGACCCGATTGGCTCAACCATCCAATTAACCTCTCAGGAACTTGATTTTCTGAATAATGTTGGTGTTTATTATCAAACATTGGCCAAAAACATTGATATGGATAACGATGGGTCGCCCGACATTATAAATGGAGATCAGATTCGGGTAAATTCGGTTATAAATATGCGTGCAGGTACTTTTGGTACTGATACAAAGGCTGTTCAAATACTTCCACAGGCAAGTTTTGTAGTAAACACAGCCATGCGCGTTGCCGGCGATATTAATATGTTTGACAAAAATTTTACTTCCACGTTCAGTGGTCCTGCCGGTGCGCCTTATACCGATATTCAGACTTCATGGAGTACGCAGGCATAGAATGAATTTATATTTATGTTTTCACGTATGGATCAACCCGGCGGTTTGGGACAATATCCTTCCCGGCCATTTGCTGATGGTGTATATTCATTCCAGTTGAACAAGAATCAACTTTATACGTTCAACTTTTCGATTATCAACATGCAAAATAATCTGATGATAATTAAACCGACTATTCATACCGATAATAACAGTTATATCACAGAAATTTCCTACGAATTTGTTTTTCCGGATGGAACAATTGCCAATCCACATAATTTGATTCAGGGTTATATCCGGACTCAAATAGGCAATCAAACGGGCACTCAGTTTTATGAAGGTCATCATTTGTATGGAACGTTTTCGGCAGGCGAAAATTATGATTATTACAACGAAACAATTGGTACTAAAATCAGACTTTCGGATGTATCTCAGTGCAACTTTGCGTTTATTGATATTCTCGGAAACGAATATGAATATAGTTGGGTGGATGATTTGACTAAATATCGCTCCCCCTTTTCTTCCAAGAATGATTAAGATTTGCAGTAGTTGGATAGTTCTGAGCCCCGGCTGGCGCGGTTTTGTAAACCGTGTCCTAAAGACAAGACAGAAATACTATAAAATAGAATGAACAGGAATGAGCCGAAAATACAAGTTTAAAAATCCTGAGGGAGTTTATTTTATATCATTTTCGGTGGTGAATTGGAAGAATTGGTAATTGAATCGTGATAGTATAGTTGTCTGAATCAGAATCCGTCAGTGGACGGACAAGTTTTACAGAATTATTAAATTTACAGAATAAGAACCTTATTTTTTTTAATAACCCTTAGTAGAAAAACAAACAAAAATATTCAACCTTATTTCCTTATTTTCTTATTTTATGAAAATTGAATATAATAATCTATACACGCATTTTGTATTTTCAACCTATCAAAGATTGCCTTTAATTTTGGAAGCAAACAGACAACGTATCGAAAAATATATTACAGGAATTGTCAATAACCATAATTGCCAGATGTATGCCATATATGCAAATCCTGAACATGTTCATTTTTTAGTTTCACGGTCACCCGATATGGATGAAGAGCGGTTGGCAAATTTAATTGAGATAGCATCGGGGAAATTTATTAATGAAAACAAGCTTTGTGTAGGTAAATTTCAATGGCAGAATTCGTGTTCGGCATTTTCAGTTTCAAAAAGAGAAGTAAATAAAGTATGCAAATACATATTAGGGCAAAAAGAACATCATCATAAACAAACATTTGCGGAAGAGTATGAAATTTTTTTGAAATTCTACCAGCAAACAATAAATCAAACTAAAATAAGGGAATAAGGTTGGGGTCTTGGGATTCAGGTTTTCTACTAAGGGCAAAAGAAAGGAAAATAAGGTTTCAAAAACCACTCTGCTCCCGCTGGCGCGGTTTTCTTGGTAAACCAAGCGGCAAAGCCGAGCTGTAAACCGTGGCAATAAAGATAAGACAAAATACTATAAAATAGAATGAACAGGAATGAGCCGAAAATACAAGTTTAAAAATCCTGAGGGAGTTTATTTTATATCATTTTCCCCAGCTCCCGCGCGATTGTATCGCGTGGGAAAACGGTAATTGTAATTTAGTTATGCCACACGATGCAATCGTGCGGCAGCAAGGGGTTCGGCAGTGACCATTGAATTATAGCATAATTTTCGTTATTTGTATAGTTATACTGAAATTAATAAGACGGTGAAAAATGAAATGAAAGAATTGGTGGAGCATCTAAAAAGAATCGGAGTATTGAATTCCTCCATTTTATTTGACGCTTTTTTGAAAAATGACCGGCAGAACTTTGTGCCTGTGGAATTTCAGAGCCGCACGTATGAGGATATTGCGCTGTCAATAGGCTTTGGACAAACCATTTCGCAGCCATATACCGTCGCTTTTATGATGGAGCTTTTGCAACCCGAGTCGGGAAATGAGGTGCTGGATGTGGGATTTGGCTCGGGTTGGACCACGGGAATTTTGGCAAAAGCGGTGGGAAAACATGGCTCGGTTTACGCCGTGGAAATTGTCCCGGAAGTTTACAAATTTGGCAAAGGAAATTTGCAAAAACTGAATTATCCGAACATTGAATTTTATCAGGGGTCTTGGGAGGATTTACCACCACGAAAATTTGATTGCATTCTTGTTTCGGCGACGGCCGCATCGGTTTCCGACAAACTTGTGGCGAAACTGAAAGTCGGCGGCCGAATGGTGATTCCTGTAAAGACTGGTTTTGATCACTCGATTCGACTCATCAAAAAAATCAGTGAAAGTAAAATTATTGAACAAAATTACCCCGGCTTTGTATTCGTACCGCTTATTTAGGTGACGGAAAAAATCAATAAACTACATCGAATTAGAAGCAAGGCTCAGACCTTGCAAATGATAAAAGGCTAGATAAAATATTGAAAATCTATTATTCAATTGTTGGTGAACAGCAAAATTTCCAAAACTAATATAAGTTTAAGTGCTAAGGCCCCTTCTGGCGCGGATTTGTAATCCGTGTCCTAAAGACAAGACAAAAGCACTCAACCTTCGTTTGCAACGAGGGGTTAATGGTTGAGCATTTGTAATGCTAAAATGTATTTTCCCCCCCCTCCGCTCCCGCGCGATTGTATCGCGTGGGAAAACAAGTAACTGATTTAGTAATGCCACACGATACAATCCCTTAGTTTGCAGTTAGAAAATATTTATAGGTTATTTCTTTACTTTTGTTGTATAAAAGAAGGAATTAACCGATCCTTAAAAGTGAACTATGATACAATCAAGAGAAAAAATCTCTATCGCAC
>Ga0209538_1000434_pt1 | contig 24496 bp, 28 predicted proteins | sample BarGraNGADG00211_2_FD_184492 | JGI IMG/M metagenome (GOLD analysis project Ga0209538, IMG submission 184492) | Arctic peat soil microbial communities from Barrow, Alaska - Barrow Graham LP Ref core NGADG0004-211 (SPAdes) (version 2) | ecosystem: Environmental > Terrestrial > Soil > Wetlands >... | reverse complement strand
AGTTTATTCTCTTTGACCCGGTTTGCAACGGACCGAACGACAGAAGCCACGCCAGGCACGCGCACTGATGGCGTCTGAGCGAATCACATTGACAGAGACGCCCGACGTTATATATTGGAATACGAACCATTTTCTACGAAAGGGTGTGTCACATGAACTACAGGACGTTCGGAAAGCTGAACTGGAAACCGTCTGCACTCGGATTTGGCACGATGAGGCTGCCCATTATTGGCGAAGACACTTCAGCCATCGATGAGCAGCAAGCCATCGCCATGCTTCGTACCGGCATCGACGAAGGAATCAACTACGTCGATACGGCCTACCCCTATCACGGGGGCAAGAGTGAAACGCTTGTCGGCAAAGCCCTTCAGGAAGGCTACCGTACCAAGGTGCACCTTGCCACCAAGATGCCCTCCTGGCTCATCGAGTCACAGGCCGACATGACCGCACGGTTCGAAGAACAGCTGCAGCGCATGCAGACCGACCACGTCGAGTTCTACCTGCTGCATGCCCTCAACGCTGAGCGCTGGCACAAACTGCGCGATGCCGGGGTCCTCGAGTGGGCGCACGAACGCGTGCGGGAGGGGCGCATCGGTTATCTGGGCTTCTCTTTCCATGACAGCAACACCGTTTTCCGGGAGATCGTCGACGCCTATCAGGATTGGACATTCTGCCAGATCCAGTACAACTTCCTCGACGAAGAGACACAGGCGGGCACCGACGGGTTACATTATGCAGCGTCCAGAGGATTGGGGATCGTCGTCATGGAGCCTCTACGCGGTGGAAAACTAGCAGTACCAAACGCAGAAATCTCAGCAATCTGGGACGCAGCCTCGACCAGACGGTCGGCGGTTGAATGGGCCCTGGACTGGGTATGGAACCACCCTGAGGTCTCGCTGCTGCTCAGCGGCATGAGCACGCTGGCACAGGTTCAGCAGAATCTGGACGCTGCGGGCATGTCAGAAACCGGCATGCTGGCTCCCGGCGACCTGGACCTGATCGCACGCGTCAGGGATGCCTACAACGCCCTCATCCGTGTCCCCTGTACAGCTTGCAGCTACTGCATGCCCTGTCCACAGGGCGTCAACATCCCGGGCATGTTCCAGCTTGTCAATGAAGGATCGATGTTTGGAAGCTGGGATATACAGCGCAAGAGATACGGTCAGATGAAGAGCGAAGGTTCGTCGGCTAGCAGCTGCATCCGCTGCGGAACATGCGAGGAAAAGTGTCCACAGCATATCTCCATTCGCGACCAATTGGCCGACGTCGCTGAGCAACTCAGCTGATTCTCTACTCCGATCCCCGAGATTGTTGTCCTGAACGGCAATGACGGCAGTACCCGTACAACACGAGGCTGTGATCAGTGACCTCAAAATCCAGCGCTTCGGCCGCACTGTTTGCAAAATCCTCTACAGGACAGCTGCTGATCGGAAACATGCGATGGCACCCCAGACAAACCATGTAGTGCCGATGAGCATTGCCCATCAATTCAAAGAATGAGCGGCCGTCATTGCTCAACAATGTCCGTTGCACGCTACCGCGACTGACGAGTTCATCGAGGGTACGATAGACCGTTGACAGCGCCATGCCCGGCAGAGTTGTGTTCACCCTTTTGAGAACGTCCTCGGCTGTCAGTGGAATACTGACTTCACCCAGGACCTGCAGAATGGTGCGACGATCCCTGGTCATCCGGAACCCTCTCAGCTGTCCAGAAGGCTGACGTCTGCCCGTATCGTTCCTGTCCGCCGAGTTCATGACATCACTTCCCTGACAGGGACTGTATGAGGATGCCGGCGGCAATGCTGATACCGAGCAGCCAGGCAATGACCTTCAGCGTATTTCTTGTATCATGGTTCTCACGAAAGAGAACAACGAGTCCCAGCCCACCCGCAGCCCCCAGACCAGCAACGGTCGATCCAAAGCTGATGGTGCCTGCGATGTACAATTCGGTGATCGCCACGCTGGCAGCACAATTCGGTATGAGCCCTATGAGTGCTGTCAGAACAGGCTGGAAGATCGTGTGATTCAAGAACAGGCGCGACAGGTTTTCCTGCCCGACGCGATTGATAAGCAGCCCAATGACAAGTGATGTCACCAGAACAAACAGGATAATCTGAGCCGTCCGCTTCGTCGCAGACCACAGGATTTCCTTCCAGTCAATGCTGCCGTTCTCCTCGCACCTGCATGATGCGCGAGTACCATCACAGGAACAGCTCTGTTCACCAATCCTTACTGCCTCCTGCTGAGCTTTTTGGCGATCCCGGCATTCCTGCATACGTCTGCGATTTTCGGTGCGCATCAGTGCGTCAACAAGATATCCTCCGGCGAGAGCCATGAGGACCTTGACACCGACAAGTGGAAGCACAATATATGCCTCATCAGGCTTCGACAGAAGGATAGGCAGCGCTTCGTCAGACGTAGCGAGGTACACGGCGACGATCGTGCCCATCGTGAGAAGTCGTTGCGTATACAATGCGCTTGCCATGACCGAGAAACCACACTGAGGGATGGCGCCCCCCACTGCTGCGACAAGAGGCCCAACGTGCCCCGCCCCTTCGACAGCATCGACGATTCGCTGTTGCCACTTCGCCTCGACGTATTCCAGTACCAGGTAGACCCCGAACAAGATTGGCACCATATTGAGCGTATCCCTGAGAGCATCGAAAATGACATTCACCACAGGCCAATCTCCTCTCTACATGCAAATGATTTGCAACAAGATCACCATCAGTATAGGCGAGTGAGTACAGCGTCAACCCGTAAACAGTGATTTCGACATCATTGGCCTCCAATTACTGGGGAGGTAGTACCGAACGCTGTATTTTTCCCATCCGTCGTTCCCCCGAGCCCTTTTGTACAAGGCGAGGGGCGCTTCTCCGCGAAGGCGGGAACCCATCTTGAATCCGTCGTTCCCTCCCGAGCATGTTTGTCCAATGCGATGGGCGCTTTCGGCGCAGGCGGGAACCCATTCCTTGTCTCTTGGCGGTTGACGCAACTCCCTCCGCGCTGACGTTGCTGGTGGTATCGTTAAGAAAGAGACACGGCAACCGCAACAAGGCTATAGCCGTCATGGGGAGGTTGACGAGTTCAAGCAGCGCTCCGTCGCTGAAAACCAATCACTGATGGCGCAATGAGCGCAGTATTGATGTTGTTGTGGTGGAGATAGGGGCGAACAGGCAGTCCTGTGACGCAACGACAATGCTTCTATTCAAGCTGGTCTTGGAGGTAGTCCTCAGCGTTCCGGAGGCGTCAATAGAGTCTACCGGCCACAGAACCCTACGCTCGAACAAGAACTGATCAGCATTCGAAGTCAGCGATTATCGGTAGATGGTCGCTGAGAAGACCAAAGACTTGCTCCGGGGCACCGGTCACGCAATGGACGAGATTGGCAATCATCCCTGATGACACAAACAGGTGATCCATCTGGTGCACGATAGCACCACCTTTTGGGTTTCGAAATGTTGGCGTCAGGCCCCCTTTTGCATTGCGTAGACACTCGACGAGGCCAACAGAAGCTATCTTATCGAGACCCTCGAGGTTGCCACGGTCACCTTCACGCCGGTGGTCGAATGTCTCTGAGGAGTTGAAGTCACCACCAATCACCCACTGCTCCTGAGGGTCACGATGGCAGTCGTTGAGCCATGCCCGCAGCAAGTCCGAAACCCACACGCCGCGCCCGTGAGGGAGCCTGATGCTAGATAGGTCCACGCCCTTGAACTGTGAAAGGTTGTCGATACGCCACGCTGGGCAGTAGACGCACACAGCCTTCAGCCGCGTACCGTCGAGCAGCTCAACCGAGTATGCAGGGAGGTTCCCCATGAAGTACTCCAATGCATTGGTGACCGCGTCAAGTGACGCTGACAGTACCAGTGATCCGGTGACCACACCACGAACAAGAAGTGCGGTCTTGAAGCGTTGAGGTCTGCCGATCTTCGTCTTTGGAGTGGCGAGTCGCAAATCGTAGACCTGCCTGACTCGTTCCGGGATTGGGCCGACTTCTTGCAGCAGGGCGACATCGGGGTGGAGATCAAGCAGGTAGTCCCAGACTGCAGCTCTGCCATTGCAGTTCCAGGTGACGATTCGGTGCTGCAAGTTGATATCACCCATGGTTTGCCTCCGTCGTTGACACTACTGCTTATTGTACCGCAACTATGCGACGCACCATAAGCCACCTGGTTCTTCAGGAAAGTGCCTGTCGTAGCCTCCGCGTCCGAGCCTCGAACCGCCAGCCCGTACTCGCATCGTCATGTGACTCGATCCCTGCGACGTGTGGGAGCGAGATAGTCTCGGATCACTCACTATCAGCACCCATAGGGTGCTTGACCCGCCGTCAACGGGTGAGTAGTCTGTGGGTGTCTTGCTTGGAGTGGTGGAAAGACGGCATTGTACCTGGCTCGACTTGCCATCTGAGTAGCATGAGTCGGTTCTGGACATCGGTTCTTCGTGCCATTGGCACCTCAGAACCCGACCTGGATCCGCGCCGTCGACCTATTCGCCGTTGCGGACGGTGATGCAGTTGCGGAGCCCAGAGGTGTACCTCGACCGCGAGAGTGACCGTATCTGGTGCCAGTGTGTGTATGCCCAGCCTCGAACAGTTGAGGCGCTTGTTCCAAGCTGTTCAATGCTGGTGAGAAGAGTGACATGGTGTGTGCACGAAGCGATTCTCGGTCATCGCGGACGTCCAGGTAGGGGGCAGTCGCCTTGTGCAAGGATGTCCGAGTCTGATTGGCCGATTCACTTGCTTCCGTCCCATTGACTTGGCTTGTGTCGGGCTCTATGATAAGAATACTATGCTATTGTGGTGGCTGAGAGAGGAGTAGGTCTGCTCTGAATATACGTTCGAGTGGGTGCAGTCGTTTCCAACAACAGTCTTTGGAGGGCGAGTCAGCATGGCGCGTTGAGACCTCTGCGCAGAGTCTCTTGAAAGACCTCGAGAAAATGCTGTATTGATGGGGCTTAGGAGGCAAGACGAGACACTATGACACCGCCGAAGGCAAAAAGCTACGAATCGCGCACGTACAACGTCAGCGACTTCCTGGAATGGGAGAGGAATGGCCAGCTGGAGCTTAACCCTCGCTTTCAGCGGAGAGCTGTGTGGACTGAGAAGGCGAAGAGCTACCTGATGGATACTATTCTCAGGGGGAAGCCAATGCCGAAGGTGTTCATCCGTCAGACGGTCAATGTCTCAACCAAGACCTCAATGCGTGAGGTGATCGACGGGCAACAGCGATTGCGTGCGATACTGTCATACCTCAAGGACGGTTTCGTTGTGAGCAAGCTGCAGAACCCCGAGTTCGGTGGAATGCCGTTCAGTCAGCTCGACGAAGACGTCCAGAGAGCAGTACTTGCCTACGACATCTCCGTCGATCTGCTGGTGAACATGCCGGACTCTGAGGTTTTGGACATCTTCAGCCGCTTGAATTCATATGCGGTAGTCCTCAATCTGCAAGAGCAGATCAACGCGAACCACTTTGGACCTTTCAAGGTGCTGGCTGACAATATCGGGCACAGCTACAACGACTACTGGACAGAACAGCGCATTCTGACCAGCAAGCAGATCCTGCGGATGCAGGAGGTGAGCCTCGTCGCAGACCTGTTGATTGCTATGGTTGAAGGCATAAAGTCCAAGAAGCAAGTCAAGAAGTACTACGACCTCTACGAGAACAAGTTTGACCAAGACACCGACACCCTCGAGAAGAGGTTCGATGCGGTGATAGGGAAGATTGATAAGTTGTTCCCGGAGGGGCTTGCCACGACGGAGTTTCACAGACCCCACGTCTTCTACTCACTCTTCACCGCTGTTGCTTGCTGTCTGTTCGGTTTGCACGCTCTGGGATCTCATAAGAATCCTCTTGAAGGAGTATCCTTGGAGCGAGCACGGATTGGGTTGGATCGGGTGAGCGAGATATTTGATGCAGATAGTCACGCGGACCTGGACAAAGAAGAGAGAGAATTCCTTGATGATAGTCGGAGAGCTACTACCGATGAGGCGGTGAGGGAGCGCAGGACGAAGTTCTTGCTGAAACTTATAGGGTAGGGTTGACTCGTGCAACTGAGTCAGATCCTTGCCGTATTCGCCGCAGAAGCCACACAGTCCGACAACCTGATTGCGCACGCTCACCAGCAAGGCTCCGGTCAGACAGCATCTCTTCCTGCTGTAGACCGAGAGCAGATCACCGTTGCAGCCTTCCTCAACCTATACATCGGGTGGGAGACCTTCCTAGAGTCATCTCTCCTGGAGTTCATGATAGGCAGCAAGACCCTGTCGGGCGCCGCCCCGGTTAGGAACGTGTGTCCGGCAGATGAGGAATGTGCACGGGCAATTGTCAGAGGCTGTCGGGGATTCTTCGACTACGGCAATCCCGATTTTGTGAAAACGACTGTGAACGTGTACTTTGCGAACGGATACCCGTTCGAGCCGCCCCTCAGTCAGATCAATCAGGACCTGTTCGATCTGCGGACACTCAGGAATTCCGCAGCACACATAACTGCTTCCACGCAAAACGGCCTCGAGAAAGTGGCACGGCAAGTCTTCTCAGGAGTGCCCAGGCCCAAGATCCGCCTATATACTCTGCTAATGAGCCCTGACCATCGGACACGACAACCGAACACTGTCTACACCTACTACAGAGACCGACTGCTTACTACGGCACAACTCATTGTCTTGGGGTAATATGCAAGGATTGGACTGCCGGTGAAGCCACATACGGTTGCCTTGGATCGGCGTGAATGCCATGTCATGTCTGATGTCGAAGCGAGTACTAGCCAAAGGCCGTACGAGAACTGTCTCATGTTCTGCCAGGAGGACACCGCTGGTACATAGAAGTGGAAGGGCCTGCTAGCCTTGGCCACTGCTCTACTGACCGCCGGAGTGGCCGTCCACTTCTCGGGCACCATTTCTTTGACCGGTATTTGTTTCATCCTAGACTGAAGTAGAGTTCTGTGCTGACGTTACCATAGAGGGCAGAAGGGAGAAGTGCGAAGCAGGTACAGGATGGAGTCGAGCTGACGTGTGCAGTCAAAGGAGACGACCATGATAACTGAGAAGGTGTTTCGGGACGCCGTTCTGAGATACAAGGCGGAAGAAAGCCGCGGAAGCTTCTACGATATCGCAGCGAATCTCCTTGATCGCGGATCCACGAAAGAAGCATATTTGCTGCTTCTGGCCACATGGAACTTCGCAAGTTTCCGGTATGCGGTGACGAGTTTCGATTTGGTGGCTTTCGAGAACACTGTCAAGTCGCTTGAGACCAACTTTCGGCGCCTGGATGGGAAGAACATCAGGACGGCTGACTTTGGCAGCCTGCGTGAGGACATTTCCGTGATCTATGACACCCTGTCGCGGATAAAGGGGATTCAGTACACAGGTGCGCCGAAGATGATGCACCTGAGGAACCGAGAGCTCTTCGTCATGTGGGATGCATACATACGAGGTCTGAAGCCGAAGAAGAGCTATGAGAGACTCGAAATCGTCAAGAGCGGCGACTGGAAAGTCAAGGAGTACGGGAGCGGCGCGGACGACTACCTGCAGTATCTGAAGGACATGCAGCACAAGTTTGCGGACATCTCGTTCATCGAAGAAGGGAAGACGCTGGCGAAAGCCATTGACGAGTTTAACTACGTCAGCATCACATTGCCCATGCAGACTATGGAAAGAGCGGGCCGCCGGAAACCTGCCGAAGCGACTGTCGCTTCATCCGCCGGGCGACTCGCTAGGAAAGTAAACACCCAGACGTTCCGAGAGACGTTGGAGCGAGTATTTGAGGAATCGGAGCCCCCATTCGTTGATGTCACATCCGGCAACCTGTACCACAGAGTCGGTGGCGGTGTGGGCAGAGACTACACCATGGCTAGTTGCTGCAACGCGATGCTGGAGGCTCGACAACCAGGGGATGAGATACGACCCGGTGGTCCGCCGAGCCAGCACGGGGCAACGCTCACGATCCGGTATGTCTTGCCGAGGTAAAGCTGGAGTTCTGAACCGCTACGGCCATGAGAGAGAAGCCAGAGGACGGCTCGATGACCGGTGACGTCCATTCTGAATAGTCATCGCGTATTATGAGCTCGAAGCAACCGGAGGAGATGCTGTCATGAAGTTTGGTATCAGGATGCCATCGATAACCCGGTCCATAAGGGCAAGGACCACGGGGGAGCAAAGCGCACGGTCATGAGATCCCTCAACCCGCTGTACGGCAAGAAGGGCGTAGGTTGGCTGAGGAATCCGAAGAAGGCGCTCTACAACAAGGTCTACAACAAGACGTCGATAGGACTCTTCGCGGCCATCAGAAAGCTATTCAGACGATATGTGCTCCGCCCCTTGTTGGTGCGGGGTGCGGATCAGAGTCCCTCTTGACCGGATGCATCCCGACGATGATTGGGAGTTCCCGGGGTACATGAAAGAGCTGGTGCCGTGAGTGACCGAGCAGCACGTGCGGGAGAGAATACGACTTGCGAGAGACCCCAAGTCTCCAGATCGACTAGATGTCACTCACTTGTGGGAGCTGTAAGTTACCGACACAGAGTAACCCACACGCCCAGGAGACGTCTACTCCAGGGATTGTCTGCTACAGTGAAGAGGTCTCTCATATGAACCGCCTTGGTCATGTCTTGGTGCTGTAGGCTCGGTCCCTTGAGTTGCTGCGGCTCGCGAATCGCTCGGCCCGTTCCATAGGGACGGCCATGGCATGTTCAATGCAGGAAGGATATGAAGGACTAGGGGTATGGTTGCTTGCCTACAGATGGAGTAGATCGGGAGCCCTGTCGATAGGAACTCAAGAGGCTCCACACGAAGACAAGGGGGCTTGCTATGAAGCTAAGGTTTGAGCGCTGGTTGGATAGCAGTTCGTTCGATGAAGGAATCCTCGCGCTGTTTCGCGAGTCCGCCCTCGCCTACAAGGCTGGCTGCTACAGGGCGGCTCTGATAATGGGCTATCTTGGCCTGCTTGCCGAAGTCCGGTCAAGAGTACTCAAGGCAAGTGCTCCCAGCGGATTTGAGTCTGCAGAATGGGAGAAGTGTCAAGAGGAGATGCAGGACGACGAGTCCTGGGACAAACAGCTCGTTAGACTCCTGCTACAGGAACCCGTCAAGGATGGCAAACCCGTCCCGTTTACTTTGTCGAAGGATGAGAGGAATGCAATCAACTACTTCAAGATGCTCCGAAACGTGTCTGCGCATGGGAAGGACGAGGAGATTGGGGCATCACACGTGGAATCACTGTGGGCCTTCATCTGCCGAGATCTCCCGAGGCTTGTGGTCAACGGCAGCTTTCAGTGGTCTATCAGAGCTACCCTCAACCACTTCGACCTGGACTTGTCTCCTCCGGGCAGATCGTTCGATGAGCTGGCGGGTTCTCTCAATGTGGCGCTTCGGCCCAACGAGGTTCCGGACTACTTGGACGCGCTGCTGAAGGAACAACCGGTCACGGATCTTTTCGGAACCTCTGTCCCGGACTGGGAGCACTCATGGATCTGTGATGTACTGGCTTCGTTGTCGCTTCGGTTGGATTCTGATCATGAGTCTACGCTGAAAGAGTGGCTGCAGCGAGAAGAGCACTTCGATGTGCTGCGAGCCACACTACTCCGACTTCCAGAATGCGACATGGCATCTGGGCTTGATGAGATGGTAGTCCGGAGACTATGGCATCGGGAGGGCACTCTGACATCGCGTGACGTTCAGTTGTACATTAGTCTCCGCCGAAAACAGTTGGTTCCAGACGATGAGACCGGAGAGAGCGTGATGTTCCTTGTGTCGCACATGGGTTACTATGAAGCTCTGTCTAGCAATGACGAGTCGGATCTAGACAAGTGGGGCTTCTGGACATACGTCAAGGAGTATCTGATTGCCTCGGTTGTCGGGAAGAACATGGACTTCAAGACAGCGAATCCTCGGAGCTGGCTCTTAGAGCGGTATCTCGAACGCTGTGGCGTGGACGTCGGCATGGCAGCAGCGATCTACAGAATGGCGATCTCCAATCGGCCCTTCGATGTCGAACGTGCAATCATCGGATACTTGCGGAGTCACTCAGAGTGTTGGCAGCTGGTGAAGAGCCAGGGTGAGTTGCCGTCAGACTTCGTGGGCGCAGTCGAGGACGAACAGTGATGTCGCGCCCGAGCATCGCTCTCTGCGTTCGACTCGAAGAGCAGCCTCGAGCTGTCTCTACATCAACTGCCAGGAAGCTACTTGTGCCGCTCAACACCGCGGTCACGTTCCATACAACTGATCTTTCATGGCATGGCTACGGAAGGTGAAACAGTAGCTGGATCGCCCTGTATATGGCCGGCAGTGCTTGAACCAGAACTGCTGAGTCCTTGGCAATCGAAACGACTCTGGCGAGACCGGACATAATCCCAGCTGCTCCAAGCCGGTCGCCAGCTCTGAGGTTCTTGTCGAGGTCCTTCCGGCTCGCCTGAACATCCTCAGATGCAGCCACGTCAGGAGGCAGTTGCCGAACAACGGCATCAAACCTATTCAGTATGGTCTGCGATTCATCCCTAGAAATCGCATTGGCGTTCATCTGTACGATGACGGAGTCGATTGCGTTGAAATCGCCGGCGACGTTAATTGTGTTTGTCTGTGTCACGGACCTCTCCAACAAACGCACCGTATCCAGGGGGCGCTCAACATAGTCAGTGCCCGTGGCTGTAAGGGCAACAAGACCTCTGTGCAAGCTACTCCATGTTACCATCAACAGGCCGGATTGCTCAAGGTACCGCATAGCCGGCACCAAGTCCAGGTAGCTTATATTCAGAAGCTCCTCGACGCGATTCGAGTGGATACCGCGGGCGATAGGACTCTGATGGCTGAGGTAGTAGACGGCTGCAAGGATCTTCAGGTACTGGTCATCAATCATCATGACCTCCTCGGTTAGGGTGTGACCCTGTGCGACTTCATACTTTTCTAGTGACTGACCGTACCAACGATTGACACGGCAATCGGTAGCCGGTCGAGGCAATCTCAGGCTTAAGGCTGGACTCCTCGCAGCTAGCGCCGGCCATCAGGGCCGACCTCAACCTTGTTCCCCTTGGCGTTTGAGCTCCACGGATGTCGCACGAAACTCGGCTCCTAGTGACTTCGTGGACGACCAGGAACGCAGCAGATCGACTGTGACATTGACCGATTCCGCGAATGCAGAGACCATCTCGACCATCTCCGATTCCGTCCAGACTCGCCCTGGTCCCTCGAGGCTCACTGTCTCGAATCCGGTCTCAGCATCATGTTGGATGCTGGCGTCCAACATGGCTCGCCCGGTGAAGTGGACGAATGCCGACGTACTCCTGTAGACCCGACTAACCCATTCACCATACTGCTTCGACAGCTCATGGTGAAGGTAGCAGTCGGTCATGGGCTTCCCATCTCGCGACCTGACCTTGCCAAGGCTATCGTCAAGAAGTGCCAACGCGATTGTGCCAGGGTTGTCTACTAGCCGACAGGCAAAGAAACGCATTGCCGTATCAAGTTGCAGTCTCAACAGTGCCCCACAGCACAGCGCATTTCTGGCCCGGACAAGCTCTCCAAACCCATCGACAAGGGCGTAGGTCCTGCGTGCTACGCCCAGAGCAACCAAGTCAGTGCTGAAAACCTGTCCCCCGTCTGCTTGCCAAGCATCGACCAGCTGCCGCGTGACTTCGTTCTTGAGTTGCCCAAGCTTGGTGAGCAGGTCTTCTACTGATTCGGGCAAGCTTGGAGTGGATTCGCCGGTCATGACAGGGCTCATGCCTCGTCGCTGTTCAGGTCAGTGCCATCTGCCCAGTGCTGGAGTACGTCCCGGCAACGTCCAACGAGGTCGGGCGTGAACGTGGCGCTGGCCCTGTGTTGATAGATGTATTGGAGAATGCCCTTGCTGCCTAGCAATGGAATGTAGCTCCCTGTATTGATACTCCCCAGATGCAGACCCTCGGGTACGTTGGCAAACGGGAAAACCAAGATCGATTGCACGAAAAGCTGCTCCGGGATGCCGTGCTCGGCCAAGTAGTCTCTGACTTGATACGCCTCCTGCGTGGCCTGCCGCTGGTAGTTCTTGCGAGGCTGACCTCCTTGGTCGATCGCCAATCGACCCAGTTCATCAACCGAGACGTTGCCGCGGTTTGACTTGGTCTCAACGACAAATGCGCCGGTTGGACCGATGACAACGTGGTCGATATCTCCATATCCCCGGTAGAGCCCGTGAAAGACGGCGTACTGCCTTTCGTCCAAGTTTGTGAGGACATTCCTGACCTCCTGTTCAGCCTTCTGGGCCTTCCTGCTCTCGGCGGTCTTCGTATTGAAGTCGGCGACCACCTTGCGCAACGTCAGGGGCACGGTGATCAGCAGCAGGAAAGCAAGCACTACAAAGAACACTAGGTCCACTGCCACGAAGATGCGCATGATGCCATGGCTTGTTGACCAGAATGGCAACAAGATGGGCAGTGACAGGAGCAGAAGGATCGCGACCGACACGCCGCCTAGGAATGACGTCTGGCGAGCACGATTCACTCGATCCATCGAATCCTGCAGATCGGCTATCTGCTGCTCCAGGAAGGTTCCTGTAGTTTTCCCAGTATGCATTGCTGCCCCCTCTGCCTGCGGCGTGGTCCAAGTTGCCACCCCAAGGCCCGCTTGCCACGCCGCTTCGACTGGTTGCACGCATAAGGCGTGTAACATACAGAGGTATACCACGAACGGCCAAAAAGGGAAACGCGCGTCTTGGGCGTACGGCGGCCGCGTGGCAAATAGACAGGTCCACGAGACCCCATCAGGACTACCATTGACGCCTCCGAGGTCCGCAAGGCAGTGAGCCACGCTGGACGCGGTTTCCCCGAGGAGGCGTACCAACACGAGGCAACCGTACGGAACCCTTCGAAATGGACGGCCAAACCGCGCGAAACGGGCATGGGCCAGCAAGAGCGTAAGTCTCTTTTACCTGGGACGCAGAGAAGAGGCCGTCCTCTGCTATCGCAAGCCACTGCAGTTCGCCCCCCCAACAGGCCCGTCTGCTTCCGCGAAGCACCAGTGGCGAAGAAGCCATAGCATTCCGCAATTCCATAATGCTTGCTATGCTGTGACCGTGTGGAGACGCACATGGTAGATGAATCGATGTGCCGACAGAACCAAGGGGGTGACCAAGATGATTGTTGGGCAGATAAGAGCGAAGGCAAAGCCCGGAGTAGTTATTCCAAAACCGGACGCCAAATCGGACTTCATCGTGAAGGGTTGGGGCAAACGACGGGGAGAAGAGGCACTGATCTACTTCGTTCCCAACCATAGAAACCCCGGTAGGCCGAATCAGAAAGGCATCAACGTGTCGGAATGGGAGAAAGCCTATGGTCGCGTAGTGAGTGGAGAGGACTTCAGCAGACAGTGGTTTCAGAAGAACATGACTGCATGCTCCGACGAAGGCACCTGCAACTTCACAACCATTGGGGGCATATTCCAGTTGCTTGGTCTAGTTGACTATGAACGTGGTGCATACAAGTTGTGCCGTACCCGCAAAACATAGGGGCGGCCCAACCCTGAAGCACCCGACCCGGCTGTGCCGAGTTGTACCAGCACCATGACGTCGCAGAAGTTCGGGTTGGCAAGCGTGTTGGAGTAGACCCACCGAAGAGGCGATGCTCCCGCTGAGAGATTGGCCTGATCCTGTAGTTCGCTCCATGGAGGAAGGGGTACCCGGAGTTCGAGGAGGCGTTGCAGCACTCAGAGGATCTCGCCAGTGCCATGGTCGAAGTTGCTCCGTTCAGGAGACCCTCTCCAGGGACGTTACTGCTTGCATCTTCGATCTCTGCAACCGATCTCCCTCTCGCTGGAAGAGAAATGGTTGTGCCGACGAGCATGTCATCACGGCTCCCGCTAGGAAAGAATGGACAACTGAGGAGGTCATCCGGACATACTCAGAGGCAGTCCAGAAAACTGTAGAATGGGGTTGGTATTGCACACCACAAGAGAACAGCCGGCTCAAGCCCTGAGTCCCGCAAAATGCCGTCTTTCGCCCAGTCAGTATCTTTTGGAGAAGGGTTCCAGACTTCAGTTGGTGGGCAAGAGCGAGTCGTCGGTAGCGGCAGACTCTCTCAGTACGCTATCGATCTCTGCCAGCAGTTCCCGCCGCCTCTGAAGCGCCATACAGAGCCGAGCGAGATCCCGCAAGTCGTCCACATTGAATGGTCGGCTGAGATATGCAGCCGTGCGATACTTGAGCCAAGTCTTCCAGACATCGTAGCCGCCTATCTTCTCTCCAAGAGCCGTCGCATCGATTGGGCCCAGACGCATGAATTCGTTCCCTCGGGCATCTCTCAACACTATGCTCGCGCCGGGAGACTGCTCGACGACCTTGAAAGACCTGAGGTCTTCTGCAATGGTGACCTGACTGTTGACCATGTCCTCGAGCTCCTGTGGCATATCTACGGGCAATTCGGGATTCTCAAGATCGGATAGGTCGCGCCCGTAGTCCGACACAAGGTTGAAAGAGCTCAAGTCCCGGAGAACGGGAACAAGAGGCACGGCAACTCCACCGAGCTCACCCGTTCGAGGCACCGCTGACTCATTGTACCAGTGAGACGACAAGACCGCATAACAGTAGTGGAGAGTCTGGAGTGACTCAGGAGCCGTATCTCCGTCAAAGGCGTCGCGGAAACGAGCAGATAAGTTGTCGTGCGGAGACGGATCCCATGCGTGGCGCTCGCGAGTATTCTGGTACTCAGGAAATCTGTCGCAGACTATGCGAGCACTTCCCCTAGCCACCATGTCATTGTCCGGAAGACAGTGACAGAAGGCCGCAAGCGATAGATGGCCAGCTCCGATCGCAGCAGAGCTTGGTGCGACGGCGATGGCCCTCGTCGACGGGTCACCAAAAGCCGCAAGGAGTTCTGGTCGATTCCGGGTTCCCGATCTTGGTCGAGCTGCTAGCGACGCTAGTATCTCAGGCGAGTAGAGCAACCACACGGGCACAAACGGGCGGTACGTATACCTGCGCGTCACCTCAACTGTTGCAGCGGCAGCATGTCCCAATGCAACCCGCACCTCGGGCGTCAGTTGGGAAATCTGGGGAGGTCTAGGCTGACCGGCAAACCACCGGTTCAGTTCATCGTTCAGATCCGCACCACGGCGCGCCAGTTCCTGAGTGCGCCTCGACAGCATCAGCCTATCAGCATGCACCAGCAGGTTGGACGGTGCGAGTTTCACCCCAGAGCATGTGCGCTCGAAGATCGCCGCGCCTGCATATCCAGAGGGAGGGCGGTACAACGGCCAATAGTACCGCGTGTTGCCCCGACTCGGCGGGGACGAGACGGACTGAACAGGTGTGCTGTCCAAGCGGTAGTCTGGGGCCTGGGGAACAGCAGCGGTTGATGAAGCAAGAAGCGCAGGGAGTTCTGAGCTCATCAGCAGACGAGCTTTCTCAGCTCGCGGCTTAGATGCAATGGTAATGAAATGTACCCCGCAGGCGTGACTCGGTACCTGGTTCCCACGTGACAGCGCAATGAGCAAGACTCGCCCTGGCTGAACACCTCTGAACAGGCTTTGAGATGCACCCTGACGCATTCGAAGATCCTGATCGATCTCAAGAATCCACATCTCCGAGAAGTGCTGGAGGAGCCACATGCGCACGTACTTCGACGATACATCGCCAACAATGGTTGATGGCAGGTACAGGGATAGGAGGCCGAGATCGGATCTTAAGACACGATCACAAGACCACCGCAGAAACTTGACCCATTCATTCCTGATGAGCCTCTGTACGTTCGAACGCCCTGTTCTCTCTGCCGGCGGGGGACGGAAGTCCTCAAGAAGCACATCCAGTCTCGTCGGGTTCTGCGGAGAGGACATGTGGTTCAGCGAGTCGGAAGACGGTGGATTCCCAATGATCCACGTTATGGGTCTCCTCGCTAGCCTGCTAGCTCGAGATCGTTCCCTGAAGACGAGGTCCCCGTACTCCGTGGAGATCCCATCCAGCGAGAAGGAATCACAGACAGTGCTGTCAAGTTGATCGCTGAGCGTATTGGCGAGAGCCAATTCTATGGAGCATCGCTCTTGTCGTGGCAGCCGGGCGATGCGCTCCTGAGCCAACGCGTACGGGGCTGGCAGTATCTCGATTCCACATATCTGCAGTAGCTCCTCGTCTCCAGCTGCGGTCGCGGTGATTGGCGAACTGGTTCGAAGACCCTCGAAACGCTGAGCAGACTGGGCTAGTCTCTCAACGAAGCCAGCAGTTCCGGAACACGGGTCTATGATGTGACTCCTCACTGAGTAGAGCAGTTCCTCTACCCTCAGAGACCTGGCAACGCTCTCCGACGCCGCAACGGCAAACTCAATGGCTTCGGGCTCCGTGTAGTAGACTCCGTAATCTCTTCTCGCACTAGGGTCAAACCGGCTGAGGAATTCCTCGTACAACTCCACGTAGGTTCGTGGTGGCTCCCTGGGGGGAGGGATAACCTTAAGGAACGATGCCCATCTGACCATGTTGCTGCACGCTTCGTGCAGCCAATCGTCTTCCGCTGCAGCAGAAATGAGTCGCATGACCGCAGTGAACAGTGGTAGCCTCTCCGGTGCAACAGCAGGAGGTTGCTGACGCCAATACCCTTCCAGCGCACTCCCTAAGTCAGTCGGACCGTGCGCGTGGCTCTCTGATGAGTCGTGCGCAATCAACACGCCAAACGCCACGATCTGGGCAAGAAAACTGGCGAAAATGCCTGGCGCGGAAAGAACAGAATCGTAACCCTGCGACAGAGCGCGCTGCAACTGGACCAGCCGCTCCATCGTGATCCGTTCCTCTGCGCTTCGTGCAGCCCCGGGCACGAAGCGCTCGAGATTCTGCTGAAGACGCACCCGGATCGCCTTCGCGCGACTGGCTGCCTCCGACAGGAGTTCGTCGCGGGCTATTGGACGAAAACCCTGTGTAGCGATGCTGGCTTGAAGCTGGCTAAGGACCGTCCAGTCGACCCTCAGGTTTCTCCATTCAGTGTCAACGTCCATCGGTTTGCGCACGAGATCCCCAAGCACGATCGGATCTTCCTGCCCAGCTGGATAGTATGAGTAGCTAATCCCGTCGGTGACGACCAAGGGTACGCCCAATGCTCGATAGCGTCTCAGCTGAGCGGCAATTGCTGTGCCCACAACGTCTGGCGCGCCCAACACATTCAGAGGCTTCGCCTCGACGAGCGCATAACATCCCTCAGGATCGCTACTGTTGTTCGCGAGCCCCACGATCAGGAAGTCCGGTCCCCCAACGCCAGAGATCCGCTGTGGTTCAGGCAGCACCGTCATTGCACGGTCGCTGTGAGCTGACCAAGTCCTCGTGCATTCGCGCAGGAACTCCTCAATCTGACCATGGTAGGACAACTCTGGAGTGCCTGGCAACCTCGAGAGTTCTTGGAGTCTTACCAATAGCCGGCGAGCAGCCGCTTCAATTGGAGTTCGCGGCATTTCTAGCTTCCAGCAGAAGATTTGCGGTAGTGTGTCACAATCGCCTCACCGAGCGCACGCGCAAACAACGGAGGCACAGCATTACCAATCTGCCTGGCCACCTCCACCTTGGTTCCACTGAAACGGAAGTCAATCGGAAATGTCTGCAACAGTGCCCCTTCGCGCAACGAAATCGAGCGGAGCTGGTCTGGATGGCCAAACTGCCCCCGAGTGAAACTGTCGAACCTCGCAGTTATCGTGGGGGCCACCTTGTCCCATTCCATGCGTCCGTACACATTCCGATGACCTATCTCATCTGCTGGCCTCAAATGACATGCAGCCAGAAGCTCCGGTGGCAAGCTCGAGCGACCCTCCCCCGGTCTGACTGCGGCCAAGCGTCGGAGATTCAGCGGACTTAGGCGATCTCGGACGTGATTTGGAATCGTAGGCTCGTCGCTAGGATCATCAGGTGGAGGGGGGAGCATCCCTATGGCTTCCCTGACAGTGATCCGAGAGCCTTCTGGCGTCGATGGCACCGGAAAGACGTCATTCAAGTCCGTGTCGATACCCCGTACGCCAATCACTATCACCCGCTTGCGTCGCTGTGGAACGCCGTAGTCGGCGGCGTTGAGCGTCTTTATGGACACGGAATATCCGATCCTTCGGACGCCGCCTAGCAGAACAGCCGTGTAGTTCTTGCCTCTCGCCCCGAGGATCCCCGGCACGTTCTCCATCAGGAAGTACCGAGGCATCAACTCCCCTATGAGCTCCGAGTAGGCTAGAACGAGCTCGTCCCGTACGTCCTCGTTGGGTCCGATTCGTTGGATCGAAAAGCCCTGACAAGGTGGACCGCCGGACAGGAGAAAGAGTTGCCCCGGCTCGAGCCTTGTCTTCCGAAGTAGGTTCCCATGTAGCAGGTCGCGGATATCGGCTTGCTCGGCAGGTGGCACGAACCAAGCCGTATTCACGTTCTGTGTTGCGACGCACTTCGGGTCAAGGTCGAAGGCAGAGATCACGTCAATGCCAGCCCACTGCAGCCCAAGTCGCATGCCTCCTGCACCAGAGAAAGCATCGATACAAGTCAGTCGAGACGATGATTCTGCTCTCATAGGCGGCGAGACAATTCACCGAGTCTTGTTGGCATACGTGTTGAACCTAGGTTCGATCACTAGATCCACTCCAGGCTCATTGTGGGTCCTAGGAGGCGACGCCAAGAGCTCCAGTAGAACGCTTGACGCGATGCAGCAAGCAAGCCGAGCAGGAACAGCTTCGCCGATCTGCTTAAACACGGAGTCCAGCGTGCCCGTCAATATGAAGCCATCGGGAAATGACTGAAGCCGGGCAGCCTCTCGCATAGTAAGCCCCCTATCCTGATCAGGATGCACGTAGCGACCGCTGGCGGGGTTGCGCGCATACCTGGTGAGGGTGATCGACGGTCTGTCCCATCGAAGACGTCCGTAGACATCGCTGTAGCCTAACACGCGATCCAAACACTTCGGGCCTACGCCAGCAGGTCGTGAGCCCCCGTCACGCGGAATCGCACGAATAGTCTCCACCGTTGATGACTCATGTGATGCAGAACGATGCATAGGATCGTTGGCGTCTTGTTGTCCTGCGGCCACGACAGGCAGAGTACCGATGGCATCCCGTACGGTCAGAAGGGAGTGTCTGGTTTCTTCTGGCGGATATGGAAGCAGGAAGTCCTTGCGATAGGCCATGACCAGAGCTCTTCTTCTGTCTTGAGGCACAGCATAGGACGCCGCGTTGACTATCGCCTGTCTGACTACATATCCGTGTGCTTTCAACAGGTCCCGTGCCGCGGCAAAGTACGGCCAGTACTTGACGGAGAGGAGCTCGGGCACATTCTCCATCACTATCGCCGCGGGTTTCAGACGAACGGCAATTCGCGCGAAGTCGGCGACCAAGGTATTGCGTGGATCCGTCTCGGTCCAACTTCTCTTGCGGTGAGATGTGAACCCTTGACAAGGCGCACAGCCAATCAGCACGAGCGGCTTTGTCGGATCATACTTCGGGAACATCTTTAGCAGACGTCGGGTATTCGCGGCCGTGGACGCAATCTGTTCGACATCCCTGTCAATGCAGGGAACGCCGAAGTTCGCGTGGTAGCTTCGTCGAGCGTCGGCATCAACGTCAACCCCTCCAACAAGCTCGAAACAACCCACCAGTGCTGAGACAGCGACGAATCCCAACGACATGCCCCCACATCCGCTGAAGAGGTCCAAAACCTGATACGGGGCATTGTTTCTCGGCACACCGGGCGTCCAAGCATCTAGGATCTCTTGACTGCCAAGGCAGAGGGCTCCGTACGTCTGCCTGAGATCCGTTTGTAATGGCAACGCGGCCAAGCCATCTCTTATCTGCTGGATGGCGTCTCGCGATCTGCTGCTCATGACGATTCTCCCGAAGCCCGTTGCTTTCGGGAATCCAATTCTGTAACGATCTTCTCGACGCAAGTCGAGAGTCCTCCGGTTATCTCGTGACCCCAGAAACGCATCACCCTCCAACCCATCTTTTCCAGAAGCTCGCTCACCTGTTCATCTCTCCTCACGTTTCGCTCGATCTTCGGAATCCAAAACTCCGTGTGGGATTTGAAATCTGCCTTGCGGTGTTCCCAATCATATCCATGCCAGAACTCGCTGTCGCAGAAGACCGCAATTCGCGCATGCAAGAAGACCACATCTGGCTTCCCTGGCAAGCGAGCGTAGTTCTTGCGGTATCTGAGTCCCTTGGACCAGAGAGCCCTCCTCAGCCGAATCTCTATGCCGCTATCTTGAGAGCGGATCCGACGCATCACTTCGGATCGCTTCTGTGTAGAGTAGATGTCCATCATGACAGTATAGCAGAACCAGCCTTGGAGTGGTCATGGGGTTTGACATACAATCGTGGCACAGCCCATAGACTCCTCGAGTATTCTGCTCACGAGGCCCGTTCTCCATGCCAGCAAGTGGAAACCGCGACTCTCATCCTCGAAATCCGTTTCCTGCTCTCTCTCCCATTTCACATGTCTCTGCAGCATTGCAATCCTATCGTTTGCGGCACATCATGTCAAGCAGTCATGCGGTTCTCACAGCGCTCATCAGCCGGCCTAGAGCCATCTCCCAGCACGCCGAGAACGTTGTGCACCTATGGAAAAGGGGGGATGTCTCCAAGTAGGGCACTGATACAACCCTCGGGATCATCTGTCGTCTCGAGACGCTTCAACGTGCACGTCGTCAGCCATATCTTTGTGAGCAGGGAACTCGTTACGAGACCCCTGGAGTCTCCGGGCTACAAGGAGTCCCTGTCAGACGCAATTTGCGAAGGGGAGGGTGCAATCACTCGGGGCCATGCCTGAAGTCTCCAATTTGGACGCTCATTTGGCGTGATTTGCCTGTGCTCTCAGGGGATCCGTTCGTCTCTTCCCTGAGAATGCTCCGATTGGTCCAAGTATTGCTCCAAGGCGACCTTCAGCAGCTCATTGAAACTGACCCCAGGCTTGAAGGCATAGCGACGCGCCCACGGTCAAGGGGGTGTCAATTGACGAGATCATCGCTCAGAGGTATGTTGATACCATGAAGGCTTTCTCGACGGCGACTCGGGCTGCACACCCAAAAGGGGGCAAAGGATGGAGACAGGCCTTTCAGAGGTGCTTGGGCGAGGAAGCCAAACGTGTCGCCGCCTTCGGGACAGACGGACGTGGCGCCAAACGAAACGATGGGGAGTCGCAATTTTTGACACTGCCCAGCCAATGGCTGGCAGCAGAAGCGGCTGGCGGCAACCTTGGGGTGCATGTGAGCAGCAAACCGAAGAGTCTGCAGTCATCTGAGGAGTCGCCCATGGACGTCTCCAGCTCCAGGAAACCGGCTGTTGGCGAAACGAAGGAACACGTCGAGGAAGCGCACGCCCCCCACCGACGCAGGGTCACAAGAAGGCTCTGCAAAGGGTTGAGGATCTATGGCAGAACGAGGAATTCAGAGCCGAGCTAGCGGCCATACAGGCCACGCCGGACTGGCGCAAGCGCAGCAAACAGCTGTTCGAGTTTGCCGAAGATAACGGCTTGGAGCTGTTCACCGGGTCACCCTTGATGCAGCTCCTTATGAACGAGAAGGTCTGGCCTCAAGACTCCAATATGGACGTCTGTCGAATAGCCGATGAGGTCGATGAAATCCTGAACGACCGGGAGCACGACAACTTCAGGACGCGGCCAAGACCGAACTCGGACTACAGACTCTCTATGATGCTCTTCCCGGTACACGTCTGCATCAGTCCGTTGGCGTCGAAGCGCGACGTGATCGACTACGTGGCAAAGAAGTGGGGCGAGATCCGCGATCTCCTGGACATCTACTGGGAGAAGCCGCCCGCTATTCGGAAGAGGAGGAAGGCGGCGAGAGACCGGTTCATCTGGGAGCATCGCGAAGTCCCGTCGAAGAAGCTTGCAGACATGGTCTGGGAGGAGTTCCCCGATGATCAACCGCTAACGTATGCTGACGTCAACACCATCAAGCACAAACTGAGGCAACGCTACTCTAAACTTTAGTGTAGTACAGTTGCTGCTCTATCTCGCCTCGATTGCCTCTGTAAACTGGCAATCGATGAATGGCAGAGGCAGGGAGATTTGAACTCTAGTTTCGGAGATCGAACCCTACCGGAGATAGCGCCAATACCCAACTGGATTCGTGCAGCGTCTTGCCAGCGCAGTTCGTTTGATCGCAAACGAGCGCGCCGTCTGGCTGGGCAGAACGGTCAGCTTCGTGCGTGAGTTGCTGACCTCTGGACTCATGCCCTCCCAGAGTTGCTTGAGGCCGTCACAGTACGAGTTCTCGGTTGCATCCTTGCGTCGATACTGCTCCGAGACCGCCCCCAGATACCTTTCCACCGATGCCCTGAACGTCATGTCCCCTCCCTGAACCTTGCTGGTGTTTCTATGTAAAGCATTGTAGCGCAAAACGAGACAAACTGGACTCCCGCCTTCGCCGAAAGCACCCCTCGGATTGAACAAAAGTCCTCGGGGAAAGCGCCCCTCGCATTGGAAAGAAATGCTCGGGGGGGGAGTGACGGATTGGTCGCTTGCGCGGACTGTACGACCGAACGGTTTCGGGTACAATGAACGGTGCCGCTTCCAAGGCAGCGAAACGAGGAGCTCATGACGGAAAACGAACAACTTGTACAGGCAACGATCAGATCAGGAGACGCAGCCCTCTGTGCGGTCGACGGCGGGGAACTTGTATACAGGCTGACCGGGAGGGGGGTAAGTGCGCTCCTCACGGCGGTGGACGAGGAACGTGTCATCAGCCACGGTCCTCTGGACTGGGGAGACAAGCTGGTGGGACGGGCGGCTGCACTCTTGTTCACGCTCGTGCGTCCCCGGTCGGTATTCGCCCTGACGATGAGTACTGGTGCACAGGATGTCCTGCGCACGGCCGGCATTCCCTTCACATGTGATGCGATCATCCTCGATGTCCTCAACCAAACAGGCACGGAACCATGTCCGATGGAGGCAGCGGTATCCGGTATCAGTGAACCGCTTGTCGCCCTGGAAACCCTCAAGCAAGTAAGCCGTGCACTATCAGATGCAGGACGCAACAACGCGCCCAGAAAGGGGAGTACATGAACAACCTGGTGGATCGTTTCCTGCACTACACGTCATTCGATACCCAGTCAGACGAGAATTCGGTGACGTTTCCCAGCACCGAGAAACAGTTCACTCTTGCCCATGAGCTGGGCGAAGAGCTCAAATCGCTTGGTCTGACAGACTCTTCTGTGGATCCAAATGGCTATGTCACCGCGACTCTTCCGGCCAACTGTGAGAATCCAGACAGAGTTCCAGTCATCGCATTCCTCGCGCACATGGATACCTCTCCCGACGCCTCGGGACTGGGGGTGAAGCCACGTATCGTAACTGCCTACGATGGCGGCGACATTTTACTAAACGCGGAGAAGAACATGATTCTGAGCCCCACCGACTTCCCGGGCATGCTGCTGCACAAGGGCGAGGACTTCATTGTGGCAGATGGAACAACTCTGCTGGGAGCCGACGACAAGGCAGGCATCGCTGAGATCATGACTGCCGTCGAGTACCTGCTGTCCCATCCCGAGGTGAAGCACGGTGCCATCAAGATCGCATTTACACCGGATGAGGAAGTCGGACAGGGTGTCGACCGGTTCAATGTGGCGAAGTTCGGCGCAACGTACGCTTATACCCTCGACGGCGATGAACTCGGCAGTCTCGAATACGAGAACTTCAATGCCGCATCGGCAGAATTCGAGATCGTTGGGAAAAGCATCCACCCGGGTGCCGCAAAAGGCATCATGAAGAATGCCGCCCTGATAGTGGCAGAACTGACGACGCTGTTCCCCTCCGATGAGACGCCTCGCTCGACTGAGAAGCGCGAAGGCTTCTTCCACCTGACCAGCATCAATGGCATGTGCGAGAAAGCTGGAGCCAAGTACATCATCCGCGACCATGACAAACAGCGCTTCGAGCAGCGGAAGAGTATGGCGCATGCCATCTGCGACTTCCTGAACGCCAAGTATGGAGAGGACACGGTCACCGTTCACGTGCGCGACTCTTACTACAACATGCGCGAAATCATCGAGCAGAACATGATCCTCGTCGACATCGCCCGAGGCGTCATGGAGAAGCTGGGCATCACTCCACTCGTCAAGCCTGTTCGCGGCGGGACCGACGGTTCGCGCCTGAGCTACATGGGGCTCCCCTGCCCCAACCTGTTCACCGGCGGCCGCAACTACCACGGCCCCTTCGAGTACATCGTCATCCAATCCATGGAGAAAGCTGTGCAGGTCATCGTGGGCATAGCAGAAGCGTTTGCAAGTCGATCAGCGACTGCGCCGTGACCTGAGTAACATCGTGCTCATGCGAAAGGGGCGCCTTGTCAGGCGCCCCTTTCGCATCGTGCCTCCTGAGCTTTGCTCAGATGCTCTTGCCGCGCAGCGCCGCCAGAACTCTGTCCGGCGTGTACGGCGTGCGGTGAAGGCGAATCCCCGTCGCATCGAAGATTGCATTGCCGATTGCAGGGATGGGACCGTTGATGCAAATCTCGGCCACCGATTTGGCACCCCATGGCCCAGTCGGCTCGTAGGTGTCGACGAGAATGACCTCGGTCG
>Ga0209538_1000423_pt1 | contig 24840 bp, 23 predicted proteins | sample BarGraNGADG00211_2_FD_184492 | JGI IMG/M metagenome (GOLD analysis project Ga0209538, IMG submission 184492) | Arctic peat soil microbial communities from Barrow, Alaska - Barrow Graham LP Ref core NGADG0004-211 (SPAdes) (version 2) | ecosystem: Environmental > Terrestrial > Soil > Wetlands >... | reverse complement strand
GGGAGGCTGCGGGGTGCTCGGCGCCAGCGGCTATTCGCTCGCCGAGCTGCGCGACGCGATCCACGAGATCAGGGACAAGACGAGCAAGCCGTTCGGCGTGGACATCCTGCTCCCCAAGAACGTCGCCGATCTCGGGGCGACCGAGGGAGTCTCCGAGGTCCCCTTGAGCCAGATCCTCGCGACCATGCCCCAGCCATACCAGGACTACGTCGCGAAGTTGAAGAGCGACCTGGACCTTCCCGACGTGGACGCGATGGTCAAGACCGACACAACCACGATGCGCCCGAAAGAAGCGGTCGAAATCTGCATCGATGAGAAGATCCCCTTGTTCTGCGCCGGGCTCGGCAACCCCGACTTCATGGTCGAGGAGGCACACGCCAACGGTATCAAGGTGCTCGCGATCACGGGCAACAGCAAGAACGCCAAGCGCATGGCCGCCGGTGGTATCGACATGCTGGTGGCGCAGGGGCACGAGGCGGGCGGCCACACGGGCAGGGTCGGCACCATGGCGCTCATCCCCGCATGTATCGACGCGGCTTTTCCCGTGCCGGTGATCGCCGCCGGCGGCATCGCCGACGGGCGCGGCGTCGCCGGGGCGCTTGCGATGGGCTGCATCGGTGTCTGGGTCGGCACGCGCTTCCTCGCGACCAACGAGGGCGGCGCCTCGGATATCATCAAGCAGAACATCGTCGACGCCACCGACGAGGGCACATGCGTGAGCACGATGTTCACGGGCAAGACGCTGCGCGCGATCCGCTCGAAGTTCCACGAGTCCTGGGAGGAGTCGGGGCTGACGGCGCTGCCGTTCCCGATGCAGATCATCGTCTCCTCGTCGCTGTTCGGCAGCTTCGTCGAGGCGAACGCCTCCGAATACATCGGTGGGTTCGCGGGACAGGCTTCGGGGATCATTCACGAGATCAAGCCCGCGGGCGAGGTCCTGCAGGACATGGTGGACGGGGCGGTCGAGATACTCACGAAGAAGCTGCCAGGAAGCGTGACCGCGTCCGCGTAGACATAAAAACGCAAAAAGGGGTCAGACCCCTTTTTGCATTTTGGACCAAGGCTTACGTCTCGCAGTCTTCGGCAGCTACCCTGCCGCGCACTTCGTCCGGGATCAGGACGTTGAGAGGCTTGCAGAGGATCTCGTTCACGCGCAGGTTCTCGAGGTGTTGGGAGGACGCCGCCTGGAACACCAGCGCGGTGTCCGAGCCGCGGCCGGTGCCAGCGAGAGCGATCACGCGCTCGCCGCGGCCGAGAAGCCCCGCGTCGCTTGCCATCAGCACGATCTCGAAGCACACCTTCACTCCCTGCGAGAAACAACGCAGGACGTTTGCCATCAGGGTCGACCGGCTGGTCCCGTAGAGGCTCTCGGTATGGAAGAGCATCGTGGCGAAATGGACGGCGTGACCGGCCGCCTCCAGCTCGGCGACCAGTTCCCTGGGGAACGCGTTCTCTTTTCTTATGAAGTCGTGCTGGTGCGGGATGACGACCAGCCGCAGGCCGTCGTCCTTGAAGAACTCCAAAGCCTGTCGCGCCGTCGCCCCGGTGGTCGAAGCGATGACGAGCTTCTTGATCCCGAGCTCTTTCGCCCTCTCGCGCGCCAGGCCGAATGCTACTTCCGTGTTCTCCAGGCCGATGTTCTCGAAGTAGACTGTCTTGCTCTCCATTGGACCGCTCCTTTGAAAGTAGCGCGTTCCTCGCTGCAACGATTATGTACAATGAAGCGGACCAGCCTCCTGCAAGGTGCATACGAGCAATACCCTAAACGATTTGAGCGGGTGCCTCTTCTCGTTCAGCCCGGTAATGTGACAAACTGGTTGCATGGCAGCACGCCCTTTTTCGGACTACGGGCGTTGGGAAACGGAGGATTGTGATGAAAGCCTTGACGTTCGAGTACAACATCCCGAAGTATCTCCTCACCGGAGCGCTGGACAGGCGGATGCCGAAGATCCTCTTCTCGCCCATCGCGCCGGTGGCCCTGCGCGACATGCCCGAGCCCGACCTGCCCGGCGACGACTGGGTCAAGATCAAGCCCATCCTCTCCGGCCTTTGCGGCAGCGACATGGGCATCATCACCTGCCACGAGAGCCTGACGCTGCAGCCTTTCGCGTCATACCCGTTCGTGCTCGGCCATGAGGTCTGCGGAGTGATAGCCGAAAAGGGCTCGGCAGTGGTGGGGTTCGAGGAAGGCGACCGCGTGACGGTCAATCCCATGCTCTCGTGCGCGCCGAGGGGGATCGACCCCCCGTGCACCTACTGCGCCGCGGGTCAGACACAGTTGTGCGAGAACTTCACCGAGGGGCGGCTCCAGCCCGGCACGATCGTCGGCGCGACCGCCGGGGTCCCGGGTTTTATCAGCGAGATGGGGGTGGCCCACGTCTCGCAGCTCTACAAGGTCCCCGACGGGGTGAGCGATGAGGCGGCCGCCATGACCGACCCGTTCTCGAACGGCCTGCACATGGGGCTGCAGAACCCGGTCGGCGGTGACGACACCCTGCTGGTATTCGGCTGCGGTGTGATGGGGCTTACGGCTATCGCCGCCCTGAGGGCGCTCTATCCCTCGGTGCGCATACTCGCCGTCGAGATCGACCCGTATCACTCGCAGGTCGCGCGCGACTTCGGAGCCGATGAGGTCCTATCTCCGCCGTTGGACAAGAAGTTCTACCGGCGAGTCGCGGACCTCACCGGCGCGAAGATGTTCACCCCGCTCTTGACCAAGCCGCTTTTGATCGGCGGGCCCGACAAGGTGTTCGACACCGTCGGGAGCACCGAGACTATAGAGGCATCCCTCAGGATCCTTGCCAACGGGGGCTGGTTCAACCTTCTGGGCATCGGCGAACCAAAGAAGATCGACTGGACTCCGGTGTGGCTCAAGGAGCTGACGATAAGGGGCATGTACGGCTACCAGCAGGAGCAGTACGGCGAGGGCAGGATGCACGACTACGAGCTGGCGCTGAAGCTGCACGCGGACGGCAAGGTGGACCTGAGCCCGCTGGTGACCCACGTGTTCGCGCTCGACGAGTGGAAGCAGGCGCTGGAAGTCGCAATGAACAAGGGCAAGTACAAGGCGGTCAAGGTGGCGTTCCGGCCGTAGGCGGCAGCTCGGCCGTCGGCATTGAGCCGGCGGGACGCCGGCGCTACGGGCGCTTGACCCGTTGGGGAGGAGAGACATGAATTCGCAGAGCATCGCCGGTCTGAAGCTCCCGAAGCTAGGCCAGGTCGGGATAGTGGTCAAAGATATCGACAAGACCATGAAGTATTACGAGCGCATTCTCGGCATCGGCCCCTGGGCGGTCTTCGCCGGGGAGCCGACCTGGTGCAGGGAGAAGTGCGGCGAGGTCAAGACGAGCGGCAGGATAGCGATGGCGCAGGCAGGCTCGGTGCAGATCGAGCTGATCCAGATGCTCGAGGGAGGCTCGGTCTATACGGACCTGCTCGGCGAGGGTGAGGGCTTGCACCACCTGGGCTTCTTCGTCCGTGACATCGACAAGCGCCTGAAGGCTGCGCAGGAAGCTGGCATCGAGGTGCTCACGCACGGCCTGCTCGAGCAGATGGGCTTACGCATCGAGTACGCGTACATGGATACGCTCGCGACGGGCGGAGTGATCATAGAGTTCATCCAGGCGAGCTTCCTTGGGCTGCCTTTTCCGATGAGGTTCTCGCCTCTGGTGCGCCTGGGCGCCTGGCTCGGCAGCAGGCTCGGCTAAACTTTCTGGGGTCTGACCCCAAAAAGTTTAGTCTTTACAACACTGTTGCCAGCCAGTCGAACATCCTCTGGTCGTACAGGCTGCGCCCCTTGGGTTCGCAGTGCCAGTTCGCGCCTTCCTCCGCCTTGAACTTCACGATGGTCTTGGGCGACTTCAAAGCGTCGTAGACTTCCTGTGCCTGTCCCGGCCAGAACTGCTCGTCCTCGGGGTCCGCGACAAACATCGGGCACTCGATCTGCTCTATGACGTCGCGCGCGTTGTACTTCTGCGACTCGGTGACCCACTCGTAGAAACTGTCGGTCATATAAGGCTTCATCCGCCACTCGACGTTCTGGCGCGCCTCGTGCCCCGCAACTTTCATGCCCATCTTCATGTCTCTGTCGAACTTCTCCTTATCGCCTGTCTCCAGTACCTTGATCATGCTCTTGGGGAAGTTGCCCATAACTGCGCTCGCGACGTCCATCACGCCGGGGTCCACGATCCCAGCCTTGATGCGGTGCTCGAACGCCAGCGCCCGCAGCACCCAGTAGCCGCCCTGGCTGACGCCGGACAGCGCGATTCGGTCCGCGTCGACGTCCTTGCGGGCGACCAGCATGTCTGTGATCGGGGTGATGACCTTCTCCCAGTCATACCGGAACCCGACATTGTGCAGCCAGAGCATGCCATTCTGCCCGGGGCCGTCGAAGGTGAAGGCCGCATACCCGCGCCGGAGCGCCCCCGCGATGCCCTCCGACCACATTCCCGCGAGCGGCCCGTCGCTCCCGTTGTTGAAGATTATCGTGGCGAACGGCCCGCCCGAGTCATCGGGCGCGAAGAAATAGCCCGGCATCGGGGTGTCCTCGTAGGGGACTTCGATCTTCTCCGCGGGCGGGGCGCACCTGGCGCAGAACTCGTCCCAGCAGGCGAGGTGCCGCTGCCAGGTCGGAACTCCGCGGGAGGGATCGTCCGTGCCATCGATCATTGTGATCGAAGACGAGAAATACATGGCGGCCCGCAGGTAGGCTTCGCGGGCGCTCACGTCGTTGCCGGCCTTCGCGCACTCCTCCGCGAAACCCTGCACTCGCTCCGCCGTCTCCAGCCAGACCTGGTACCATGACTCGAAGTCGCCGCTCTTTATGCGCTCTACCGCGGCGAGGATCTCTCCCACGTCAGCGCCACCGTAGTAACAAGTCCCCATGATCGCCTGGACCTCGAAGTCCATCTGCTCGTGTTTCATGAAGAACTGTTTCGGTTTTGCCCCAGCCATGATGACCTCCTGCAGGTTTGATGGCTACAGTATTTCACACCCGGTCGTTGGCGATGTCGAACGGCTTCTCGCCGGTCATGAACCGGTCGAGGTCCTCACCCTCATAGAGCTTGCACACGACCCTGCGGATCTTTCCGCTTATCTGCCCCAGCATCGCGCGGTTCACTTCCATGTCGTAGAACTCGCCGAGGTCGATCGGCTTTCCGATGCGCAGCATCACCCGGTTGTAGAGGGTAACGGGGTGGCCTGTCTCGTTGAGGATGGGGTGGTCCCAGAAGCGACGAGTGATGAACGGCGGGATGTTAGGGAGGTTGATCTCCTCATGCACGACGATCGCAAGCGGGATGACCGGCACCCTGGCTCTCAGCGCGATCCTCGCGAACCCGGTGTGGAACGTGAAGATGCGGCTCGCCCTGTTTAACTGGATAACCGCCCTGTCGCCCTCAGGGAAGAGCCCCACGATCTCCCCGTCTTTTGCTATGTCGACAAGCGTGTCGATCGCCTGCCCGGCCTGCTTGCCTCCGTGGATGTCGACCGGCACGACGCCGAACAGCTTGGCGAAGGTGCGGAAGAAGGGGATGTTGAACGTGACCCGGTAGCCGCCCCAGGTGATGGGGCGCTCTGTGTTCCACATCACGATCATGGGGTCGAGGACGGGCTGCCGGTGGTTGCCTACGATTATCGCGCCGCCCTCTTCGGGGATGTTCTCCGCGCCCTCCGCGTGCACGCGCAGCAGTCTGGAGAACACGGGTCCCACGGTCCACTTGATGAGGTCGTAGATTATGAGCTCTGTCGCGTCCACTCTACCCCGCCCGCCTGCAGTTGACGTGCCCGGCGATGATTCGCTCTCTAAGCCAGGGCACGCTCGGTTCCATACCCTCTTTCACGCCTATCCCCGGCTCCGCGTCGAAGGGGAGGAAGAAGTCGGGGCCGGACAGTATCACTATGCCGTCCCCGTGCCTGGCGTAAGCCACGGCCACCTTTCCATCCGCCTCCGGGATGGTGTCGCAGAGGTCGTATACCGCGAGCGGCACCACCGCGTGCCCGAGCGTCTCCAGTATCGGCCCCCCCGAGTAAGAACTGGAAAAGACTTCACCCGCGTGCCCCTCGGTGACAGGGTGCGCGGTATCGCTCACCCTGGCACGGACCTTCAACATCGTCCCGTCGGTGACCATCTTCGACCAGCGGTTCTTGATGAAGTAGGGGTCTCCGAAGAAAAGAGGGGCGCTGGCTGTCGCGTCCATGAGGTCGAAGGTCTTGAGCCTGCCGCGCCCCACGGCGCCGGCCATCTTTGTGCTGGCGGCGCGACCCGTCTTGCGCCCGATGGAGCGGTCGAAGTCCGAGAGGTCGGCGATGGCGCGGCGCAGCAGACCGGGGTTCTTGAGCGCGCCGGCGGCGGCGAGGCGGGTCATCTGGCGGAGCGGGACGTTCCTGACCGCGGCGTACGCTCCCCCGCACACACCGATGTAGCAGCCGCCCCTCCTGACGAAGTCGCGAACGGTCGCACGGTAACTCTCCCCGTACTTCTCCACGCACATGACACTGCCGATGCTGCCCGGGAAGAAAACCGCGTCAAACCAGTCCAGGGCGCGGTTGAGGATGTCCTCGTCGCTGACCGGCTCGACGCGCGTGCCGGGGCACTGGCGCTCGAGCCAGGTCACGAACTCGGGGGTGACCAGCCTGTGGTGCATGACGTCCCACGTCGCGCGCTGTACTGCAACTCGGACCGGCATACGGCCGCCTCTCTTCGTAATAGCAGAGTCCAGGAGAACATTTTGCCAAGAGGAGCGGCTAAATTGCTAGTGGGAGAGGCTCAATCCTTGCCGAGCTTGACCGCGACCTTGTGGACCTTGGGCGCGACGACCGCCTGGCAGTAGCCCGCCCCGGGGTTCTTCTCGAAGTAGCGCCGGTGGTACTCCTCCGCCGGGTAGAAGGTGTCCAGCGGCTTGACCTCCGTGACCACGGGCTTGCTGTACTCCCTGGAGAGCTCCTCCAGGAAGCGGTAGATCTCGGCCTCCTGCTCCTCGGTGGTGTAGAGGATTATCGAGCGGTACTGGCTCCCCACGTCGCCGCCCTGGCGGTTCAGGGTCGTGGGGTCATGGGACTCGAAGAACACCTCGAGCAAGCGGGGGAGCGACACGCTCGCTGGGTCGTAGTCCACGGCAACGACCTCAGCGTGACCGGTCAGCCCTCCGCAGACGGACTTGTAATCAGGGTTTTTGGTGGTGCCGCCGGCGTATCCGGGCATGATGTCGAGGACTCCTTCGACCAGGTTGAAGCAGGCCTCGGTGCACCAGAAGCACCCACCGCCCAGTACTATGGTCTCACGATCACTTGCCATCTTCGTCCCCCTCGAACTTCAGGGATATCGAGTTCACACAGTGCCTCGTATTCTTCGGGGTGAGCCCCTCACCTTCAAAGACGTGGCCCAGGTGGCCGCCGCAGTTCGTGCAGGTTATCTCGGTGCGGGTGCCGTCCGCGTCGGTCGTGCGGGTGACCGCGCCTTCGATCTCGTCGTCGAAGCTGGGCCAGCCGCAGCCGGAGTGGAACTTGTCCGCGGACCTGTAGAGAGACGCGTCGCAGCGCCTGCAGGCGTACATGCCCGGCTCGAAATGCTTGTCGTAGATGCCGGTGTACGGCATCTCAGTGCCTTTGCGGACGATGACCCGCTCTTCTTCGGGCGTGAGTTTGTGTTGTGTCATAAAGCCTTACCTCCAGTGTATTGCCTTCAAAGATAACTATACGGAGGCAGGACGGGCGAGCATATGAGAGAGGTCAACCGCGCGAAAAAGGGGGGTCAGGCACTTTTTCGCCGTTTTTTTTCACAAAGCAGGGAGGATGCAAAATGGTGCCTGTCCCTATTTTGCATCGACTAAACAGAAAAGGGTCTGACCCCTAAAAGTTTAGCTTCTCGACCATCTTGTAGGTCGGGCAATACTTCGCCTTCCAGGGGTCGCGGGCGAAACGCACGCAGTCGATACAGCAGAACTTCACCAGCAGCGCCTGGAAGATCCCCGCCGACAGCAGGTAAGCGACCAGCGCCTTCGGGTCGCGCCTGGCGATGATGGGCGGGATGAACTGGAAGATCGCGAGTGAGGTCCCTTCCGCGAAATATCCCGCGGCGTTGAACGGCTTGTCCTGCTTCTTGAAGAGCTTCGCCGCGTACTTGCCGCCGTAGAAGAAATCGCAGGGCTTGTCGTAGTTCTCGCAGCGCGCGCAGATGAAATACTTGGGTATCGTCGCCCAGGCCAGCAGCCCCCCGAGCCACACCGGGAACCAGCGCGGCCGGTTGCGCAGTACCGCCCGTGCTCCACTGACGATGAAGGCCACGCCCGAGAGCATCAGCAGCGCCTGCTCGCGCGGGTCGGCGCAGGGCCATTCGCTGTCGTGGTCGCACGAAGTCTCGGGGCATGAGGGCATTCGTGGGCTCCCTTCGCCGGCGTTCACCTGTTAGACTCGGATATTATATCCCAGCGGCAATAGGACTCTCTGCGGGCGCGGAGAATACCACAGGCACGACACGACACCGGGTATTTGGATTCGCGATATGTACAAAAGAAAGCTCATCGAAAAAGTGCTGGAGAGGGAGCGCAAGCCCTGGGATAAGCCGCGCCGGGGCATCCTTCAGGAGGTTCTCTCCGGGATCGGCAGCGTCCCGCCCGCGCCGGTTATCCACCCCTGGTTCAGGCCGAGCCTCACCGACATGCGCTGGCTCCCGATAAACGAGGACGTAGAGCTACCTGAGAGCGCGCCCGCCCCCCTCGCGCTCCTGGACCGGCTCATCGACGAAGCATCCCACCGTGTGGTCTTCAAGGCCTGCGGCTGCCGCCTGTCGTTCCAGTGCACGCGCCACCCGCATGATATCGGCTGCCTCCTGATGGGCGACTCCGCTTTGGAGACACCGGCGCACCTTCGCCGCGAGGTCTCTGCGGACGAGGCGAAGAAGCACGCGAGGCGCGCGGTGGAAGCGGGGCTGGTCCCCCAGGTCGGCAAGGCGCGAGTGGACAACTACATCTTCGGGGTCAAGGACCGCTCGCGGATGCTGACCGCCTGCTTCTGTTGCGACTGCTGCTGCATAACCCGCTACGAAAGGCATCTCCGCCCGGGGCACCTTGACCAGATATTCCCGCGGCTGGACGGCATCAAGGTTGAAGTGAACGGGGAGTGTGACGGCTGCGGCGAATGCGTCGGGCGATGCTATATCAAAGCGATCCACGTCCATGACGGAAGAGCCGTGATAAACGACAAGTGCCGTGCCTGCGGGCGGTGCGCGGTGATGTGCCCGTCGCACGCGATAAAGGTCCGCATCGAGGACAGCCACTTCCTGGACATTTCATACGAGCGTATCCGCGCCCACGTCAAATATGACTGACCCAGGCTTCAATAAACGCAAAAAAGTGGTCTGACCCCTTTCTTGCGTTTTTCCAATGACGCCTACTCGTCGAAGTCAATGTCGTAGTGGGTCCCGTCGCAGAACGGCTTGTTCTTTGAGGCCCCGCATCGGCACAGCGTGCAGTGTTCCTTCGAGACCCCCTGGGCCCGCGGCTCGTCGCAGTCCACCTCGATCCCGCCGACCACACAGTACGGCCCACCCTTGGACACGGTGATCGCCGGCTTGCGGTCCAGGTCCTTGTGCTCCACGCCGTCGATCGTGTAACTGAGCGCGCCCGACGGACACTTTTCGATGATCGCGGCAGTCTCCTCAGGCGATGCGGCGTCGGGGTCGATCCAGGGCCGCCCCTCCACTCGGAACACCTCCGGCGATCCGGTGTAACAGAACGCCGCGTGGGAGCAGACGCAGCGATTGTCGTGGACGGTTATCTTCTCCCCGACGTAGTCGCGGCGCTTATCCTTGCTCACGTCGAACTCCCGCTTCCCGCTGAAGCCGATCTTCGCGTGGGTGCCGTCGCAGAACGGCTTGTTCTTCGAAGCCCCGCAGCGGCACAGAGCCGCCTCCGGACCGCTCGTGATCTCCGCACCCTCGGAGTCGAATATCTTGCCCTGGTCCGGGCAGAGAGGGTTCTCGTACTGCAGTGGGCCATCGGGCAGGGGCGTGACCTTCGGTTTCCTGGAAGGCTTATCGTCTTCTACCATGTTCCGCACCTCTGTGTTCTCGCGGGCCCGGCCCGTTTTCGCCGCACCCGACAAACGGCTCTCGAGTAATGCTACAACACACGCCGCCCGCGCCGAAATCCCGGCAGCGGGTCGCGCTTACCCCGGCGTCTCATCATTGGCGAATTCGTCGGCATTAGCTTTGCGTTCCCGTTCCAGCCGGGTCATCGAACCCTTCCACAGACTCAAAACTCTGAACAAGGCTGCGAGGAGAATCGGTACGATCAACCAGATCTCCGACTTACTGAGGCCGCCACCTGTGAACAAGACGGTGGCCAGCACTAATATCAGAGCCAGTATCAGCAGGCCTCCAAAGAATATCCATTTTGCTTTCTGCCATTTGTAGTAGTCATAGAAGATCCCGTCCTGCTTTCCGGTGTAATGCAGGTGGCACTCAGGGCAGAAGTCCTCAATCCACCGAGATTCCCCCAAGTGAGCCTCCTGCCACTTGATTCTACTACGGACAGGTCCCACCCGGTGCGCCGTGTTGGCGCCCCCCCGGGCTTTAACCGATAATATTGACCGACGGCGCGGAAATGGTCTGACTAGCTGTGAGGAGCCACAGCCATGGAGCGATACAAAGGAATGGCCAAGGAGTTCAAGGAGAAATATCCTGAGAAGTTCCTGACCGAGTCCGAGACCTTCAAGTGCATACACAGGGGTGACCGGCTCTTCGTGGGGACGGGGTGCGGAGAGCCCCAGTATCTTCTGAACGCGCTGGCGGAGTATGTCGACGCCAATCCCAAGGCTTTTTTCGACGCGGAGGTCCTGCAGGTCTGGACGCTGGGAGTGGCTCCCTACGCGGAGCCCAGGTTCCTGCGCAATTTCAGGCACAACTCATTCTTTGTCGGCGACAATACGCGCCAGGCGGTCAACGAAGGCCTCGCCGACTACACCCCGATATTCCTGTCGCAGGTGCCGGGCCTGTTCTACAACGGGCTGATAAAGATCGACGTGGCGCTGGTGCAGGCGTCGCCTCCCGACAGGAACGGTTACATGAGCCTCGGTGTGAGCGTGGACATCACCAAGGCCGGAGTCGAGTGCGCCTCGAGGGTCATCTGCCAGGTGAACAGCAACATGCCCCGCGTCCACGGCGACACATTCGTTCACATCGATGAGGTGGATTACCTCATCGACCATGACGAGCCCCTGCTGGAGTACGGGGCCGTGGTCCCCGACGAGATAGCACAGGGCATCGGGAAGTACGTGTCCCGCATCGTTGAGGACGGGGACACTATCCAGGTAGGCTACGGCAGCATCCCCAACGCCATCGTCGCAAACCTGGAGGGCAGGAAGCACCTGGGGGTCCACACCGAGCTCCTGTCCGACGGCATCGCCGACCTCATGAAAAAGGGCGTCATCGACAACTGCGCCAAGTCCATCGACCGGGGAAAGACGGTCGCCTCGTTCTGCATGGGCACAGCCGAGACTTACAAGTTCATCAGCGACAACCCGAGCATCGAGTTCAGGCCCATCGATTACACGAACAGCCCGCTGGTCATCGCCCAGAACGAGAACATGGTCGCGATCAACAGCGCCCTCGCGATAGACCTCACAGGGCAGGCGACTGCGGAGTCGATCGGCCACCTGTTCTACAGCGGGATCGGCGGCCAGGCGGACTTCATGAGAGGCGCCGTGCTCGCCCCCAACGGCAAGACGATCCTTATTCTGCAGTCCACCGCGGAGGACGGCAAGACATCCAGGATAGTGCCCTCGATCCAGGAGGGGGCCGGTGTGACGCTGACGCGCGGGGACGTGCACTACGTGGTGACCGAGTTCGGGATCGCCTACCTCCACGGGCAGAACATCAGGCAGCGGGCAATGGAGCTCATCTCCATCGCGCATCCTAAGTTCAAGCCGTGGCTGATCGAGGAGGCCAAGAAGCTGAACATGATCTACGCGGACCAGGTGTTCGTCGAGGGCAAAGAGGGCGAGTATCCCGAGGAGCTCGAGAAATACCGGACCATGAAAGACGGCCTGGAGGTGCTCTACCGGCCCGTGCGGATCAGCGACGAGCCCCTGCTCAAGGACTTATTCTACTCGCTGTCCGACAAGAGCAACTACAGGCGGTTCATCACCCTGCGACGTTATCTGCCCCACGAGGTGTTGCAGAAGATGGTCGCCATCGACTTCACGAAGCAGATGGTCATCCTCGCAGTCGTGGAGCAGGGCGAGAAAGAGGTCGTGGTGGGGGTCGGGCAGTACGTGGTCATGGGCGACAGCCACACCGCCGAGATAGCGCTGGCGGTCAGGGACGAGTTCCAGGGCAGAGGCATCGGCTCGGAGCTGCTGGCGTACATGAGCCAGGTCGCGCGCCGGCAGGGCCTGCTCGGCTTCACCGCGGACGTCCTGGGCGAGAACACCCCGGTCATGAAGATGCTCGAGAAGTCTGGCTTCGGGCTGCAGAAAGAGATTAGCGACGGCGTCGCCTACCTGAAGGCCACTTTCAAGGACTAACAGCGCACTAACGCGCGGAAGATTCATTCCATTTTGTGCGTGCCTCATACCGGCTGGACACCCGTGTTGACGAACGTAATTTAGACATTGGCGTCCCGCACTTCCTGAGACATCCATGTCCGTGATTGCCAAGCTTCCAAGCACAACCCGGCCGCTTGCGGAAGGCAGTTCCAGCAATACTGCCAAACGACGGCAGGTTTTGCCCGCTCAGGCTAGAAATCAAGACTCGCAGCGGCTCGGTGATTCATTCGACAGGAGGCTTGAAGATAATGGACGAGAACCAGGAACGGGCATGCCGCCGGTCCCGCCGCAGACTGCATATGGTGCCAAGGGGCCTGCCGGAGCGGGGACGCCGCAGACCATGCCGCCGACAGGAGCAACGCCACCACCGACTATGCCTCTGACCACCGGCGCCGCGGCGCCGGGGACAATGCGCCCGACCACCCCTCCCTCCGGCAAGAGCGGATGGGGCAGGACCGCGATCGTGGCGATCATCGCCAGCCTCGCGGGAGCGCTCATAATACTTCTCCTCCTTCCGGCGCTGTTCGGCGTGAACCCCTATGATCTCGTTCGCGGGAAAGTGGGGCGCGAGATGCACGAGGAGGTCAGCCTTCCCAGGCAGATAACAAACGTGGTCAGCCCGACGCAGGGCACCTCGGACGTATCGGTGATCGCCAGCAAGGTTAGCCCTTCTATCGTCAACGTCACCGTGCGGATCCCGGGCGGGTCAACAGGCACGCAGGAGGGAATCGGCTCCGGGGTCATATACACCGCCGACGGGTACATCATCACGAACAACCACGTGGTGTCCGGCGCGCAGACGATCACGGTGACGCTCGCTACGGGAGAGAACATACCGGCCAAGGTAGTCGGCACGGACGCCCAGAACGATATCGCCATCATCAAGATAAACAAGGCTGGTCTCCCGCCCATCAGCGTAGGGGACTCAGCCAACCTCGTGGTCGGCGAACTGGTCGTGGCTATCGGCAGCCCCCTCGGGTTCACAGAGACCGTCACCTCGGGGATCATCAGCGCGCTGCACCGCAACGTCGGCGAGCCAGCGGCCAGTGGGTCTACGACCAACCTGCTGACCGACCTCATCCAGACCGATGCCTCGATCAATCCGGGGAACTCGGGCGGGGCGCTCTGCGACTCCAGGGCGAGCCTTATCGGGATCAATACGCTGATCGCCAGCCAGACCGGGGGCTCGCAGGGGATAGGGTTCGCGATTCCGATAAACACGGCCAAGTCGGTCGCTGATGCGCTCATCGCGGGCCAGGCCGTTTCGCACCCCTACATCGGCGTGATCGGCCAGTCAGTCAACCCCGATGTGGCGGCCCAGTTCAAGCTGCCGGTCGACTCCGGCGCCCTCATAACGGATGTAGTCGCCGGAAGTTCCGCGGCCAGAGCGGGCCTGAAGGCCGGCGACATCATAACCTCGGCGGGTGGCCAGCAGGTGAAGTCGATCGACGACCTCATCGCGATAGTCCGCACTTACCAGGTCGGAGCCCCGATCAACATCACCTATATCAGCGGCGGCGCGCAGAAGACAGCCACGCTGACGGTCCAGGAGGCGCCAAAGAACATCGGCTAATGCAAAATAGGGACAGGCACCATTTTGCATTTTCTGCGCAAGCAGGATGAAGCCTGAGAAATGCAAAATGGTGCCTGTCCCTATTTTGCATTTTGCCTCTTGAAATCCCCGGAAGAGGGCGGTATCATCTACTAGACTGATATGTCGTTCAGTTAACTGACAAACGATTCAGTCAAGGGGGACGGTACCGTGGCCCGAGTGGATATCACAGATATCAGGCGGCGGGAGATCATCGACGCGGCGTACAAGGTCTTTGCCGAGAAGGGCTACCACAACGCCGGAATGGCCGACATCGCGGCGGAACTAGAGGTCGGTCACGGGACCATCTACCGCTATTTCAAGAACAAGCTCGACCTCGCCTCGTGCGTTATCGAAGAACTCATTGTGAAGATCTCTGAGCTTGTCACCGCTGAGCCCCCAGAGGCGGTCACGACGCTCGAAGAATACCGGGATTGCCTCGGACGCATCGGTACGCGTTTCTTCGACCTCCTCGAGGAAAACCCCGAGCTCCACCAGTGGTTCTTCTACGAGGCGCTCTGCATCGACGCAAGCGTGTCAGAGAAGATCAACGACGCGTTCACTCTCTTCGGAGCCTACACCGAGCTCTACCTGAAGAACGGCATCGAGCGCGGCTTCCTCCGGCCTGACATCCACACGCACGAGACTTCACTCGCGATCAACGCCACGCTGTTCGAGGCCGCGCGCCGGTTGTCCGGCGCGCCTAAGATAGATGAAGCGTCCAGGAAGATATGGTCGGAGACGATCATCACAGTCATCCTCGAGGGCCTGGCTTTAAGGGCTTGAGGACTCAAAATGCACCACTGGGGTCAGGCACCGGTGGTGCATTTCGAGAGGCACACTGTCGTCAAGAATAAAAACGCACCACCGGTGCCTGACCCCAATGGTGCATTTCTTTGAAAGGAGGGGAGTCACATGGTAGAGGTTGACGTTTTCTGGTCTTATGCGCTCGGTTCGAGCTTCGCGCTGGCGGCGTTCAGGCAGCTGCGCAAGATCCGCGCGGAGAGCGGGGAGAACGACAGTGAGTTCGACCTCAAAGAGATGGTCGACGTCAAGAAGATCGTCCGCGAGTTAGAGAAGGGCAACAGCCCGGCCTTCAACAACCAGTACTTCACCAAGACGCTGTTGTTCCTGTCGCTGCTGTTCGTCCCTTCGGGCTCGAACCTCTTATGGTCGAACCCGAACTGGGAGACCATGCAGGTCGGGAGCTACGAGACCATCCCGGGGTGGCTGGTGAGCGGCTTCACGATCACCAACGTCACCCAGGGCATCCTCGGTTTCTGGGTGACCTGGAACTGCCTGATGAAAGGCAAGTACGAGAAGGCGGCGCTGCAGGTCTTCATGTCTTACCTCGGCTTCTGGTTCATCCTGGTGAACGGCTGGGACAAGAAAGGCTACAAGCGCTTCTTCTCGAGGAACCGCGAGGCGTTCGACGACTGGAAGTGGACGAACGTATTCGGCTGGTTGACCTCGGACGTGGTGCGCATACTGCTCGCCTACGGCGCGGCCTTCATCCCGCTCATGCTCTACTGGGTCTCGAAGTGGTTCATGGAGGGCTACGAGCTCGAAGGGGTCGGCGAGATACCGGAGGACCAGACCGAGAAGATGATCGAGTACGCGAAGGTCAACGGCCTCATCGTCGGCGCCATCGGCGGCGGCACGCTGGGCTCGGCAGTCATCGCCCACCTGCTCATCAGGTGGCTCGGATGGGTCAAGGGCGTCGGAGTCTTCGGCGCGTTCTTCTACGGCGTCGTGCTCAAGTTCGTCTCGCCCTGGTTCATCAAGAAGATCATGCGGGTCGAGGCAATGGAAGGCCCGCCGGTGTGGGAGCTCCTCGGAGAGGAAGAGGCAGTCGACGAAGAGCTCGTAACGGTATAAGAAGAGACTCAAAATGCACCACTCAGACCGAACTGCAAAATAGGGACAGGCACCATTTTGCATTTCTTAAGGCTTCATCCTGCGGGTGCAGAAAATGCAAAATGGTGCCTGTCCCTATTTTGCACTAGACCCCAGTGGTGCATTTAAGCGCGGAGAAGGACGACAGTGGACGTTGCGGTGGCGACCAGGTCGCGGTCGGCGTTCATGAGCCGCGCCTCCAGGAACGCAAGGTTGCGCCCCCGCCGGACCACGAAGCCCTCTCCCGTGAGCGTCTCGCCCCTGTTCACCGGCTTCATGTAGTTGATCTTCAGTTCGGCGGTGGTGAACGACTCGCCCTCTTTAAGCGTGGTCGCCATGCACGAGCCCATCACCTCGTCCGCGAACACCGCCAGGAAGCCGCCGTGCACCGTGCCGATGGGGTTGTTGAACCGGTCGTCTTTGATGGTCCAGCTCCAGCGCGAGTAGCCGTCCTTCAGCTCATCCGGGATGAAGCCCATGGTGGCGTCGCACTGCGAGGGCACCACCGTGACGTTTCTTTCTTCCATCGTGCGCCTCCTCCGCTAGCGGAACCGCATATTATAGGTGTTCCCGAACCACTTCGGGCCGGCGACCCCGACCGGGAACAGGTACTTCGAGCCCAGGATGTCGGTGACCGCGAAGCGCCCCTTGACGGCGTCGGGCTCCAGGAAGCTTGAAAGCGGGTCGAGCTCGGAGTCGCCGAGGGCCACCGAAACTTCCGCGTCGTACGAGTCGTGTATCACTTCGATGGGCCGGATGAGCCAGACCGGGTTCACCGCGAAGCACTGCCCGATGCCGCCGACGTTGAAGGTCTTGATGTCGAAGACAGGAGGCGGCGACACCTGCGACGCGCCGCGCGTTCCTTCCATCGCCAGCACCTCCACGCCGCGCCGGGTGACCGTCGCCTTGATGCCCTGGTCGTCCTCCTCGTAGGTGATGACGGCCGCCTTCTTGGGGTACCCGAGCATCTCGCGACCCAGCACCAGCGCGGTGTCGTCATCGACGACCATCCAGCAGCAGTGCAGGCCTTCCCCGAGTGGCGTCTTCACGTGCAGGAGCGCGGCCGCCTCCTTGTAGGGGACGGTGAAGCCCGGCTGCTTGTAGTCGACCACAAAGAGCGTCGCGCGGGGTGGGTCCGCGGGCTGTATGCCCCAGGGCAGTATCTTCCTCGCCTCGCCCACCTTGAGCGGCACGTCTGCCAGGATGAACCGCGAGTTCTCCCAAAGCTTGCCCTTGACGCCGCCCTTCACCACCTGCCGCGTGCCGAAGTCCATTATCTTCTCACCTATGTGCGCCATCTCCAGCCCTCCTTACCGGGACCGCTCACCCTGGTGCTCGCCCGATACGTTCCACTGCTGTATCCAGGCGATGGTATCCAGGAGCTTGTCCGCGGTGTAGCTCTTGTCGATGCTCATGAGCAGGCTCGCGGTCTCCAGGAAACCGACCAGCACGTAGCTCATGATATCTATATCGTCCACCGGCGGCAGCCGCCCTTCCTCGATGGCTTTGACCAGGTCCCTCTTGACCGTCATCGCGATCGAGGTGTAGATGTCTTTCCGCTTCGCCTCCAGGCGCGGGTCGTCTTCCACCGTGCTGTGCAGCACCTGCAGGACGTCGACGAACTGCGGGTAGGACTTGAGCACCACCTCGCCTCTCTTCCGCAGCCGCAAGAGCGGATCTTTCTCGTCGCGTATCTCCTGCCAGACCCCGCTGAACATCGCCTCGAACACGCCGTCTATGCATTCTATGAACAGCGCCAGCTTGCTGGGGAAGTAGAGGTAGAAGGTGCTGTGCCCCACGCCGAGCGCGTCCGTGATGTCGGTTATCTTCGTCTGGTGATATCCCTTGCGCGCGAATAGCTCGACCGCCTTGTCGATTATCTGCCGCTTTCTTTCGGGAGTGACGCCCGCATTCCTCGACGGCCCGGACTTCTTTTTCCTCTCTGAGTCCATGACCCCGCGGATGCGCGCGACGGGAAAGCCCGTGTCGCGCAGGAGGCGGATCTCGTTGAGCTCGTCGACGTGGGTGGGGCTGTAGTAGGCCATGGTCTTGCTGGTGCGCTCGGGCGGCGAGACAAGTCCCTCGCGGATGTAATAGTGGATGGTCCCCCGCGGTATGCCTGTGAGCTCCTCGAGGTCGGATATCTTGAGCGGCCTGTCCGCTGCGTTCGGCAAGGATTCTCCTTCGTATTATGTAGTGATTGTTAAGTGATTCTATGAAGTTGCGCCTTGATTGTCAAGGGGGCGAGGGTTGACAGGCGTGTCGATACATGCCTATAATCCCGTTGATTATCGATAAGTGGCACCGGAGACGGCAGGCAGGACAAGTTACAGAACTGGACTGACAAGTCATTCCCAATCGGTGAGCATCTAAGGGAGTGTCTATCCGGAAGAAAGGAGACGTCAAGGGCGCAGGTGACTTCGCCGTGATCGGCACAGGCGAGGTGCCGACCGGCAATTTCCCGGAGAGATCCGAGTTCGAGATCGCTTATGAAGTGAGCAGGCAGGCGATCCGGGACGCGGGCATCGACTTCTTCGAGAGCAGGTACGGCGGCATCACCCAGCACGAGATGTTCTTCGACATCCACAAGGCCGACGCGGCGCTCCTCAAGACCGTCGGCGACCTCGGCATGATCGACGCCCAGGGCCTGTCCTACGCCGGCATGGGCAGGGTCTTCCAACTGCTGTTCCCGTCGGTGCCTGTGATACCGGGCGTTGACGGCGCGGCGGACGACTGCCAGTTCCAGTTCGTGGAGCGCTCGGTGATGGGCCCCGACGAGTACTCGCGCATCGCGGAGAAGGGGCCGTTCAAGTTCATGGTGTCGAAGCTGTGGGCGACCCAACCGGACTTCCGCAGCTGGTTCGGCGTGTGGCGCGGGCTCAGCGGGCTGGGGGCCGACTCGGTCAGGATCAAGCGCGCCACAAAGAGCCTTCAAAAGAAGACGGGCATGGTGTCGCTCGTCGGGCCCAATCTCGCGTTCACCCCCCTGGAGTGGATATCGATAACGCTGCGCTCGTGTCAGGACTTCATGCTCGACCTCTTCAGGCACCCCGACGAACTGATGGAGGGCAGCCGGGCCTTCATGGGATTCCTGCAGCACATCGGCTTGGGCCTGGCAAAGGTGAGCGGCAATCCCCGGGTGTTTCTGGGCGGCAACAGGACCAGCGCCACATTCCTGAGCCCGAAGCAGTTCGAGAAGTTCGCGCTCGCTGAGTGGGTGGAGATGTGCACCTACTTCGTGAGGCACGGCATCACGCCCATCCTCCACATGGACAGCGAGTGGACCCCGTCCTTCAAGTACTTCAAGCACCTGCCCGCGCGCAAGTGCATCCTCAACCTCGACGGCACCTCCGACATCTTCAAGGCCAAGGAGGTGCTTGGCGACCACATGTGCATCATGGGGGACGTGCCCGCGACGCTGCTCAAGCTCGGCGAGCCCGAGGAGGTCGACGAGTACTGCCGCCGCCTCATCGAAGAGGTAGGCGCCGGTGGCGGCTTCATCCTGGGGTCGGGCTGCACGGTGCCGGTGGACGCGAAGCCCGAGAACGTGAAAGCGATGATCGCGAGCGTGCGCAGGTACAAGCCCTGACCGCGGGTTCACACCCCTCACCCGAACGCTGACCCGCGCCAGCATGTTATTATGAAGAACGAAATGCGGCAGGCCATGTCACGAAAACTCCGGGACTGCCGATAATGTTATGGTCGGATTCCTGCCCACTTTGAGAGGGGCGGGGACGGCGCGAGTGAAGCCGCCCGGGGCAACCGGTGCTCTGTTGCGGCTTCAAGTGTATCTATGCAAGAACAACTGGACAGCGATAGCGTTACCTCGCCGAAGCAAAGGCGGTTCTGGCTGTACGCGCTCATCGCGGTCGGCGTCAGCGTAGCGGCCCTCGCGGTCCTTTCGCTCGCGACCATGGACCGCAGCACCTTCAAGACCCTCTCCCACATCGAAGTCTTCTCCATCGTCATGGTCACCGTGCTGGTCCTCGGGCGCTGGGCGGGCGAAGTCCTGCGGTACACGCTCATCATCAAGGGTATCGGAAGGCGCCTGTCGTACGGCAAGACGGCCAGGGCGGTCCTTGGTGCGGCTTTCACGGGCGCGGTCACGCCCTATCGCTCGGCGTCGTTCCCGAGCCAGGTGTTCTTCCTCACGCGGTACGGGCTCACCGGAGGCGAGGCGACGGCGGTATCTCTCATGGGCGGGGCGATATCCCTGCTGGTGATGACTCTCGCGATGCCGATAGTTCTTATCCTGAGCCTCTCCAGGATACACGTCAGCGTCGGCGTGAGCACGGTCATCATCTGCATCGCGTTCATCGCGTTCTTCTCGTTCATGGTCGCGGTCTACTCGATGAAGGACCCCGCGCGGGTCACGAGGATCCTGCGGCGCATCACACCGCGCTCGTGGAGGAGCAAGCCGAAGTACGAGCGGTTCGAGACGCGCCTCACCAAGGGCTTGGCGGACTTCTCGAAGAGCTTGCGGACGCTGCTCAGGGCTAAGAAGAGCGTCCTGCTGGCGATTATCCTGCTGACAGTGCTGTTCTGGTTCGCCGGGGCTTTCACCGCGTCGTGGATACTGCGCGGGCTCGGCTATCCGCAGTTCTTCTGGAAGGCGCTGCTCGGGCAGATGCTGGTGACGAGCATACTGCCGTTCACGCCCGTGCCGGGCGACGGCGGCGTCGCCGAGGTCGCCTTCGCCAGTATCTTCAGCATCTTCATCGCGAAGAACACGCTGGCGCTGGTCACGATGGCGTGGCGGTTCTTCATGCTGTACCTGCCGCTCGTCGGGCTAGGCATCTTCTTCATCCTCGCGGCGAACGACGCACGCAGGATCGGGGCCGAGCACGCGACGACCACGCACTGGGAGCCGGAAGGCCACGCTCCGTCGGCGGAGCCTGTCCCGGACGAGGCCTGACAGTCCATGTTGTTCGTCTTACACCAATCTCCCTGTTTCCCTGGGAGCAGCCGTTACGGTATCGTCATCATGTTGTGGAAACCAGAGTGGAAAGTGACTGAGTCATATGTTCTGTCAGCAGTGCGGGTCGGTCGTGCAGGAGGGGCAGACCTTCTGTGACGACTGCAGCAGGAAGATATTCGCGCAGCAGCAGGCAGCGCCGGGGGAGGTGTTCGCAGGCCAGCCGCCGGTGACCCCGCCCGAGCAGGTCACGCAGTACCTCGACCAGCATTCGACCGGCGTGCAGTACGCGCCACAAGCGGCGCAACTGGCTGCCGTGAGCAGGTCCGACAACGCGCACCTGGTGCTCGGCCTCACCCTCGGGGCGATGGTGAGCGGGCTCGTCGTCATCCTGTCCACTTTCCTGACCTGGGTTTCTTCCGACGGCTTCGAGTTCGTGGTGTCGGTCAACCCCACGGGCTGGGCTTTCCTCACCAAAGGCGGCAGCGTCGGGGGCAACTTCGCCTGGATCAGGGCGGAGGGGATACTGTACTTCAGCGGCCTCTGGTCGATACTCGCCGGGCTCGGCATCATCGCCGGGGCGGTCATGCTGCTGGTCGGCTACAGGCAGGGCGGGCGCGTCGCGGGCGTTGCGGCCATCGTCGGCGTCTTCGCCGCGGCGATCAACCTTGTGATGACTTTCAAGCTGGAGAACGGCATCGGCATCTGGTTGTTCCTGCTTTTCTCGATAGCCGCGGTCTTCTGTGGCGAGTTCGCCACGCGCAAGTCCACCTGACGGGTTGGCGGGTCCACTTGCGGCCGCGAACCGCGACGATTAAGATTGTTCGATAATATCCAGGCCTAAATAGCTTCGAGTAGCTGGTTCCGTTGGAACCCCGGGAGTTCTCTTGGCAGTATTCGCGAAGATCGCCAAAGCGGTAAAAGACCACCCGTGGTGGGTCATAGCGGTCTGCGCGCTCATCACCGTCATCCTCGGTGCGGGCCTCCTGTTCCTGTCAGGCCACGTGACCTACCAGAGCCTCCTGCCCCAGAACTTCCCGAGCGTGAAGGCGCTCGATTCGCTCCGCAAGAACTTCGGCGGCGTCTCCTACGAGTACGTGCTCGTCCGAGCGCCTGACGTCACCGACAACAAGATAATCGAGTCGGTCATCGGCCTGGAGGGCTCCCTCAAGAAGGACCCGAAGCTAAATGCTCGACTGGCGACCCAGGTCGGGCCTGACGGAACGCAGGTCCCGGTCGTCCAGGACTACCTGAGCCCGTTCATCGCTGTCATGCAGCGCGAGATCTCGAGCCGCGGCATCAAGATCGACCTGGGTACAGTCACCAGCCAGATGGTCCAGCAGTTCACCGGCAAGGACTATCAGCGGCTCGTCAACGAGGACTACCTTTCCAACCAGCAAGCCTCGGGGCAGGTGGTGGGGAGGTTCATCACCTCTGACCACAAGGCCGCCCTGATCATGCTCAAGGAGGGCCCGAACGTCACCGAGAAGCAAGAGGTCCAACTGGGGAGCGACCTCCAGGATTTCTTCAACGCGCGCTTCGGGAAGATCCCCGGGGTACAGGTGAGCATCTCGGGCGACGCGACACTCGCCAAAGACTTCAACACCCACATCAAGAACAAGACACTCCTGCTGTTCGTGATCGCACTCATCCTCGTGGTCCTGACGCTCTTCCTCGCCTTCAAGAGGCTGTCCGACACGTTCCTGCCCATCGTGGTGATGCTCCTCGGCGTCGTGTGGACGTTCGGCTTCACGGGGTGGGTCGGGATCGAGTACTCGGTGGCGGTGATAGCGGTCATGCCACTGCTGCTGGGGCTGGCGCTCACATTCGTCGTGCCTTTCATCGCGCGCTACTACGAGGACGCTGAGGAGGCCAGGCCCAGGAGGGGTGCCGTCGGCACGGCGCTCATCGCGGTGGGGGTGGCGATCTTCCTCGCGGCGATAACCAACTTCTTCGGGTTCCTGGTGTTCGGGTTCAGCATCCTGCCGGCGCTGCGGGACTTCGGCATGGTCTGCGCGATCGGCAACATGTTCGTCTTCGTCCTGGCGGTCACCATGCTGCCTGCCGTGATGGACGTGCGCGAGCGCGCCGCCGAGAAACGCGCGCGGGAGGCGGACCAGAACCACGCGCAGTACTTCGACGGGCTGTCGCTGCGCAAGAGCCGGGGCATCTTCACCCGCGCCACGAACCGCGTGCTCAAGTCGTTCACCAACCTGTCGGTAGCGCACTCTTTGCCGATGATAATCATCTTCGTCGTGCTGATACTCGCGGGGTTCGCCCAGATACGCGCGCTTAAGACAGACTCCGACCTGCGGAAGCTGGTGCCGGCGAGCCTTCCCGGCATGAGCGCGGACTTCACGCTGGAGAAATACTTCGGGGGGCACCAGCAGGACGTTGTTGAGGTAACCGGCGACGTGCTCTCGCCTAAGGCGCTCAAGGCCATGAGCGACCTCGAGAGCGCGGTGGTCAACGCGCCGGCGACGGGCGGCAAGACGGACCTCTACACGAAAGAAGGTGCGGTGGGGCTGCAGGACGCGCTGACCGCTGCCAACGGGGGCAAGCTCCCGGCGACCCGTGAGGAGGCCGTTGCGGCGGTGAAGACCGCCCAGGACAACGGCGGCTACGTGGTCGGCGGCCTGCTGAGCGCGGACAACAAGGCGGCGCTGGTAACCTTCAACGCGAGCGGGGCGCTTTCTACTGTGGTCGTGGACCAGAAGATGGAGCTGTTAAAGGAGAACTGCCAGAAGTACCTCGTACCGGCAGGGCTCTCCTACCAGTTGGGCGGCATCACTCCGATCACGAAGGACATGACGCGGAACATCATCCCCACCGAGACGTGGTCGTCCGTGCTTTCCCTGGTGCTGTGCGCGCTGGTGCTGGTCATCATCTTCAAGTCGCTGCCCTATGGGTTGATAACGCTTACCGTAGCGCTCGCCGGGATCGCGGCGGAGATAGGCTTCCTGCGCATCATGAACTGGCCGCTCGACATCATGACGTCCCTGGTGTCGGCGCTGGTCATCGGGGTCGGGGTGAACTTCGGAATCCTGTTCACGTACCGCTATATCGAGGAGATGCGCTCCGGCGAGAAGGGGCCCGGCGACGCGATCAGCTCCACCATGAACAACCTCGGGAGAGCCAACGTGATCGCCGCTGTGACGACCGTTGCCGCGTTCATCATCGTGATGTTCTCTGGGATCGTGCCGCTGAGAAGGTTCGGCGGGGTGACGGCGGTGGCCATCACCGTTTGCATGGTCACTTCACTGACGTTGATGCCCGCGCTGCTTTACCGGCTATCGAGGCATGAAGCGAAGGAAGCGGTCGTCGCCGAGAGCGAACCCGAGCCCCAGGTCACTTGACTTTCCGGGGAGACGCTAAACTTTTTAGGGTCAGACCCCAGAAAGTTTAGTCAGGGCGGGAGTGTTGCCGCCAGCGTGAACTGCCCGTTCTCGACCCTCAGCATCACTGCGCCCCTCACGGGGTCCCGCGAGTCAGCCGTGAACCGCATCGCGCCTGTCGCCCCCGAGAACTCCCTCACCTTCAGCAACGCTTCGTCGAGCCCCGGACGCAGGTCCGTTCCAAGGTCCCGGGAGACCAGGATGCTCGTGGTCTCGAAGCCCTTCCGCACCAGCCCGACCGCGTCGTAGGAGAGCGCAGCCACGTCGTCAGGTGTCGCTCCCTGGTATGCCGCCATGTAGGTCTCGACGAAATGCTGAGTCAACTGGTCGGTCGACTGGGGAGAGTACATGTTGAAGACGAACGAGCTCTCGGTCGCCATGCCCGACTCATCGATCACGTCGGGGCTGCTCCACCCGTTGCTCCCGATGACCTGCGCGGCGATGCCGGCGGTCTTGACCTGCTGGAGCAGGTCCGGTACGTCGCTGTAGTAGGCTGGCAC